>Ga0079224_100008698_pt1 | contig 13771 bp, 12 predicted proteins | sample Stecom2015_FD_80414 | JGI IMG/M metagenome (GOLD analysis project Ga0079224, IMG submission 80414) | Agricultural soil microbial communities from Utah to study Nitrogen management - Steer compost 2015 | ecosystem: Environmental > Terrestrial > Soil > Agricultural land | place: USA: Utah... | reverse complement strand
ACACGGCCTGGATATCGAACGCGGGGCAGCCCTCGATGCCAAGTCGGGCCTGCAGAATACAGGCGCAGCTGGGGAAGACCTTGTCCGGGGTGGTGGTAGCAAACACAATCAGGTCGATGTCTTTGGCATCGATGCCCGCGGCTTCAATGGCCCTCAGGGCAGCCTGTTCGGCAAGGTCCACGGTAGTTTGGCCGGGCAGGGCGATATGGCGTTGTTCGATGCCGGTGCGTTCACGGATCCACTGGTCAGAGGTATCTACCCGCTGTTCCAGGTCCTTGTTGGTCACAATGTTGTCCGGCAGGTAGGAGCCGGTTCCGGCAATGCGTGCAAAGGTCATTCGGCTTGTCCAGGGTCAGAGTCGATAACAATAGACCCATGCTAACCCTTTGCAACCGGATTGGTTATTAGCGGATTGTCAAAGACCGCCCGGGCAGAAATTTCATGCCCGGGCGCTTTCGGCGGGTTGATCAGCTTTGTTTGAGCGTCTTCATATCAATCACGAAGCGGTACTTCACGTCGCCTTTGCTTTGGTATTTGCCATTCGATTACTCTTTTTCAGTTTTAATACAGGGGTCACGGTACCGGTACGATACGACCGTTACCGTATGTTACCCGACATTCGTCGATTGTAACCTACGTAATCCAGACCATCAGGGATGACCAGATGACACAGATGAAATCTCTCAGGGCGTTCGGCGTTGCCGGGTCCCTGGCCCTGGCCGGGATGGTAGCCGGCTGCATGCCCGGCACCATCGCCACCGGCGTGGGTACCGGCTTTGTGTATGAACAGAAGCAGGACCACAAACACCGTCATGAAGTAGAGCGGGCCGTCGACCAGTATGTGCAGGACCATGCCAGCTCACCCTGCCGGCACGGCGAAGACCGGGTGATGGAATCCGCCACAGAGATCCTCAGGGAATACCGGCTGACCGGTGTGAATGAAGTGCTCAGCCGCCTTGAACGGATTTACAAAGATGATAGCCAGCCGGACCAGGTCAGGGCCGGGGCGCTGTACAACATGGCTGTACTGGAATCCCGCCGCAAAGAGCCGAACAAGGTGCGGGCAAGGGAGTATTTCAAACGCCTTTATGTAGAGTTCCCGAACGAATACCGATGCATCTTTGCAGAGTCTGACTGGCGGGATTCGATGATAGAACAGCAGTTGCTGCTGCCCGGAGAAACCGTGGAGTCCTTTCTGCGTGATGCCCGTGAGGATGTAGAGCACATGCAGCAGTAGGAGTACACTGGCCAAAAGGCTTTGATGAACAAACTCCTACAACCGACTCGGGCGGGCACAGGCTATGAAGGTAATTGTTATCGGCGCAGGCATTATGGGTGTCACCCTTGCCACACTGGCAAAGGAACTGGCACCCGAGCTGGATATCACCATACTGGAACGACTGGATGGCCCGGGGGCAGGGAACTCCTGGGTGTTCAACAACGCTGGTACCGGTCACGAAGCCAACTGTGAGCTGAATTACACCCCGGTAGACGGTGAGGTTATCTCCGTTGAAAAGGCCCTGAAGATCCACGCCCAGTTTAACGTGGCCAAGCAATTCTGGGCGTACCTGGTAGAAAAGGGTGCCATTAAAGACCCCACCACGTTCATCAATCAGACCAAGCACTGCACCTTGGTCTCGGAATCCTTCATTGAAGAGTTGGCACTTCGGCACAAGGAAATGTCCGGCCATCATTTCTTCGAAGACATGCGTTATTCCGATGATTTTGATGAGATAAAAAGCTGGATCCCTTACACCATGGAGGGCCGGCCTCGCCATGAAAAGATGGCTGCCACGGTAATTGAAACCGGCACGGATGTGAACTTCGGCTCTCTGACAGAACAAATGGCTGAGTACGCTGCCCGGGATTTGGGCGTGGCCATTGAGTACGGTGTACACGTAAAGCGTGCACACCGCAGCCCGGCCGGCAGCTGGTTGCTGGAAACCGAGCGCAACGGTACGGCCACCCAGTATAAAGCTGATGTACTTTTTGTTGGCGCCGGCGGTGGCGCCTTCCAGCTACTGAAACGGAGCCATTTGCCGTTTGCCAGACGTTTCGCCGGCTTCCCGGTGGGTGGCCGTTTCCTGCAGGCGCCGGTTACGCCGGAGCAGGCTGACCAATACCGCGCCAAAACCTATGGCCGGGCAGAAGTGGGCGCCCCACCGATGTCTGTTCCGCACCTGGATCTGCGGGTGGCCAATGGCCAGCATTACCTGTTATTCGGGCCGTTTGCCTCCTTTAAACCGGTTCTTGAGAAAGGCCGGGGCTTTATTGACTATCTCCGCTCCATGCGCCTGCACGACATTCCAGGCCTGTTGAGCGTGGCCATAGAAAACTTCCCACTGGTGAAATACCTGGTCTCCGAGACCTTCAAAGGCGAGCAGAGCATGCTGGATTCGCTGGAGAAGTTCGCCCCCGGGCTGGGTGACAAGTTCAACTGGCAAGCGGTGGAAGCCGGGCAGCGGGTACAGATCATTAAAGATGGCGACCTGCAGATGGGCACGGAGATAATCGTCTCCAGCGACAAGACCTATGGCACCTTGCTGGGTGCATCGCCCGGAGCCTCGGTTTCGCCGGAAGTGATGTTGCGCGCACTGGAACAGTTGATGCCGGCGCGGTTAAACACAGAGAAAGCCAGGAGCAAGCTAAAAGCAATCTTTCCGGAAGATAACCTGGAAATCCTTGCCAACGATGCCGAGCGCTACCGCGAAATTCGTGACGGGGTAAACCAATCGCTGGGCATCGTTTAACAGAACCAGCAGTTACACCCGCCGGCGACGGCCTTCCGTTCGCCTGCGGGCCTGTTCCGAGTTTACGTAGACGGATTCCGTGAAGGTGGCATTGGCGTGGCCGAGCTCTTCACTGATGTGGCGGATATCCGCCCCGGCCTCGATGGCCTGGCTTGCTCCGGTGTGGCGCAGATAGTGGGTTTCGGAGCGAATCGCCAGCATTTGCCTGGCTTCGTCCATGAACCCTTCACGTTCCATACGGTCCGCGGTGGCGACCATGGCTTGCTCGTAGATCCGTTGCACCTGGCGCTTGCCGATGGCATCGCCCTTGGCTGACGGCAGAATAGGCGTGGATTCTCCGGGCACCGGCAACGGAGAAGGCAGGCCCAGATGGCCTCGCCAGCGCTTCAGGTAATCCAGGTAGGCGTCTGGCAGGGTAACTTGTCGGGTTTTGTCGCCTTTACCGAACACCGAATACACCCAGTAGGGTTCGCCATCGACAATGGTTCGGCGGAAATCACCGAAGCAGGGGGTGCGCACCTGGTTCCGGTCCACCGGCCGCGGTGCCAGTTCGCTGACCCGCAGAAACAGGGGTTTGAAGTCCAACGGAACGAAAACGTACGCTAAGCCCATTCGCCCAGGTCCGATGGCTGCTTCAACGGTCTGAGCTGTCCATTCAGCACCGGTTCTGCCAGGGTGAACGAGTAGTGGCCCAGCATATTCACGTGTTTATGGCTGAGTGGCGACAATCTGGCTTCGTCCTCTTCTTTCGCGTCCTCGCCCTGTCGTCTCAGGTGATCGAGGGCGGCCTGCATGTAAATCGTGTTCCACAGCACCAGAGCGTTGGTCACCAAACCCAACGCGCCAAGTTGATCTTCCTGACCCTCCCGGTACCGTTTCCGGATTTCGCCACGCTGGCCGTGGCAGATGGCCCGTGCGACCGCGTGACGACTTTCCCCGCGATTCAACTGGGTGAGAATCCGACGGCGGTAGTCTTCATCATCCACGTAGTTCAGCAGGTAAAGGGTCTTATTGATCCGGCCCGCTTCAATGATGGCTTGTGCCAGGCTGGAAGGCCGATCACTTTTCAGTAGCGAACGGATCAGCTCGGAGGCCTGCACGGTGCCCAGTTTGAGCGAACCGGCAATGCGCATCATGTCATCCCAGTGCTGTTCGATCTTGTGGGTATTGACGCAACTGCGGGCCAGCTCATCCAATGCGCCATAGTTGGCGGCCTTGTCCACGCGCCAGAATACGGATTCACCGGCGTCAGCCAGGCGCGGTGAAAACTGGTACCCCAGCAGCCAGAACAAGCCAAACACCATGGCGCTGGCACCAGCAGTATCGGTCATGATCTCCACCGGATTTAGGCCGGTTTGCTGCTCCAGCAGACCCTCCAGCACAAAGATGGAATCACGCAGTGTTCCAGGGACGACAATGCCATGAAAGCCGGAGAACTGGTCCGAGACAAAGTTGTACCAGGTAATGCCGCGGCTGGAGCCAAAGTATTTCCGGTTCGGCCCGGCATTGATGGTGCGGATGGGTGTGACAAACCGCATACCGTCGGCGGAAGCCACCTCGCCGCCGCCCCACTTCCCGGCTAGAGATAAAGTGGATTGGTAGTCCACCAGTTTGGCGTTGGCCTTCACTAGAGTTTCAGTCCGCAGGTAATTCTGCTTGACCCAGTTCAAGCGGTGTCGGCTTAAGGCGGGCACTTGGTGCTTGATCAGCGGCTCCAATCCGATGTTACAGGCCTCCGCCAATAACACCGCGCAGACGCTGACAGTCAGATCCTCGGCACGGGCATTGGATTCGCTAACATGGGTGAATTCGTTGGCGAAGCTGGTATGAGCGTCTATCTCCAGCAACAACTCCGTGAGATCCACACTGGGCAGCAAGGCTTCGACCTGCTCGCAGAGCTGCATCAGGCTGGGCGGTTCATCCAACTTGTCAAAGTGCGAGATGGTCAATGTAGGCCGCTTGCCGGACAGATCCAATTCAACGGCCTTGTTGTCGTCGAAGTTGGTGGCTACCTGTCTGTAGCTGGCATCCAGTTGTCGCACCAGACCATCGATGGCTTCTCGGGGATTCAGTGGATGACCGAGTGACCGGCAGACCTGAATACGGTTGGCCTGCCACTCTTGGCCCTGCAACAGCTTGGCCCGTGGGTCACCCCAGCGATCGCTGTTCTCTACATAGACATCACGGCGGCGCAGGCTGTCTTGCAGCTTGTCGAGAAAGCACAGTGTGTAGCCTCGCTTGGTGACTCGCCCCTCTTTGTCAAAAACCAGACGTTTCCAGGGATTGGAAACAATGTCCAGTGGAGCCTCTTCCAGTTGCTGCTTGCGCGATTTCAACAGACCGGCCAGATAGTGATGAGCTTCCAGGGTTGCCTTGCCCGCCGGAGCCGCTTTGAACTCGATATCACACAGCAATTTCGGTAAGAAGCGTCTGACCCTGCCATACTGTTCCACCATTTCATCTTGAAAGTTGTCGTCGTAGGGGCGAGCCAGTTCATGGACGGTGGCAATGGATGCCGCCAGTTTTTCACGCGGCATTTTGGCAAAGATGGCCGACCTCAGCAGTTCATCCTGCGTACTTTCATTGAGGATCAGGGCGCAAACCTCCGCCAAGGCCAGCGCGGATTTATCCAGATCCTTCAGTGTCCGCAACCGCTTTTTCTGGCCCAGTTTTTTGGCCTCACCGGCAATATAGGTAATCAGTAAATCCAGCACGTCCAGTGCTTCATCGAGGGCGATCGTTTCATATGCCCTGGCGAAAGCCACTAGAATGGCCGTGCGCTTTTTCTCCGGCATGCGGGCTATCTTGTGCATAGAAATCATTCCGGCATGACGGGCGATGTTTTTAAACCGGACTGGCGGGATGCCGGTAAAATCCAGCGCATGCATGCCGAACGCCTTCAGCTCCTGATAACGGTCAACTGCCTCATTGAAGGTGGTACCGCTGATCCTCACCGGGCCCTTGCGGTAGCGGTCAAAGCGGGATGTTCGTGTTCCCTCTGGAACCTGAAGCAACGTCTCAAGCTTTGCGGTCTGTTCCGATGTCGGTAACGCCGACAGCCGTTGCCACAAGCGACTGCTGGCCCGCTCGCGCACTTCCGAAATCAGGCGGGTCAGCGTGGTGGCTCCGGGCAGCAGGATCTTGTGTTGTATCAGCCAACTGGTGGCCAGATCGAAAAGCAGGCTGGGGCGCTCGTTGCTGATCCAACTGCGTGTGTAGAGTAAGCGGTTCAGCCGGAAGGACCATGGCCACGTGAACTCCCGGTACTGATACTGGGTACGGATCTGGGCCGTGTGCTCCCGTCGAGTTGTCTCACGCTGTGCATAGGTGGACAGGGTCGCGATATCGGTGATGCCAAGCTGCCGTGCAACAAACCATTGGGCATTGGCCGGCACTCGTGACAGATCAGTGAGAAAGGTTCCCAGGAATCGAACGCAGCCCAACTGTAAGGCGACACCGAAACGGTTCTGAGCACCACGCCGCTGAAGGATGAAAGCAAGGTCGGCTTCATCCAGATGAAAGTAGCGGGCCAACTGCACTTCATTCGGTTCGCCAGAAAATTGCCCATAGCTGGCTTTCTGTTCCGAGGTTAAAAAATCGACGGGCATGTGCTACCCCAACCAATAGCTGTAAGAATCGTGAGTGACTGCAGTGTCTATTAATTTATAAGTTAGTGGACATCATAAAGTGCTCAGCATAAACTGTCTATTAAGTCGTTAAGTCATTAATTAATAGATACTGAGTCTATTAATCGATTTGGGAGACAGTTTTTGCCATGCGACTCTTTGGCTATGCCCGTGTTTCCACCAGTCAGCAGTCCCTCGATGTGCAGGTGAAGGCGCTTAAGGATGAAGGCGTCCGTGCGCCCCGAATTTTTACCGACAAGGTATCCGGTAGTCACGTAAACCGCGAGGGACTCCAGATGCTCAGGCTCAAGGTAGAGGAAGGTGATGTCGTCCTGGTGAAGAAGCTGGACCGGCTTGGCCGCGACACGGCGGACATGATCCAGCTTATCAAGGAGTTCGACGCCATGGGTGTGACCATCCGGTTTCTAGACGATGGGATCAGTACCGAGGGGACCATGGGCAAGATGGTGGTCACCATCCTGTCAGCCGTGGCCCAGGCCGAACGCCAGCGCATACTGGAACGCACCAACGAAGGCCGCCTGGAGGCCAGGGCCAAGGGGGTCAAATTTGGGCGCAAGCCTTCTGTGGACAAAGCCAAAGTGCGCACCCTCCACGAACAAGGGCTAGGAGCCACAGAGATTGCTAGGCAGTTAAAGATAGGTCGCTCAACGGTTTACAAAGTGCTGGCATAAGTGTCTTGACTGTATCTCAAATGAGATACACAATAAGGCTGTCAATGACAATCAGAGAACACGCTATATGGCTCACTCCTCAATGCTTCATGTTCGGGTCGATGATGAGCTGAAGGCTGATGCGACAGAAAAGCTCGCCAGCTTCGGCCTGACAATATCAGATGCCGTCCGCATCCTTTTGACCCGCATAACCAAAGAAGGTGGGTTACCCGTTGGACTAACGGCAGACCCGGAGACTCATGACGCTTGGTTCCGCGACAAAGTGAAAGAGGCTTTAGCGGACACACGACCCACCGTGTCACATAAACAGGTTATGGATGAGGCTCAAGCCTTGATCGACAGTAAGCGTCGCCGTGCCTGAATTGGAATGGACGGAACTGGCACGTGCCGATCTACTGGGGATAGTGGATTACATATCAGACGATAATCCGGATGCGGCACAACGCTTAAAGGATGATATCGAGGCAAAGGCTGAAAAACTGCCAGACTTACCGAGAATGGGGCGCCCCGGACGAGTAGAAGGGACAAGGGAGTTGGTCGCCTGGGCGAATTATATCCTTGTATACGAAGAAACCGCCTTCACCGTCAGACTACTACGCGTATTGCATGCTGCGCAGCAGTGGCCTCCATCCTAATCGAATTTCGGCTATTTGCATTTTGAGGTTGAATTGCTCCGCCGTGACGGCGATGGTGAAGCCTCAGTTTTGTGCAAAAGGTGGTAGGGCTTTTGCTATCAGACTCGGTAGTCAACCAGGCTGCCTGTTCGATAGTGGCTCGACAGTCACGACATTCGCATAGAGGATATTGACTTTTGCAGCTATCAGACATCAACAAAGGAATGACAGTTAGAGTTATCGACCGGGAAAACCAATATTACTCACACGAGGGTCGAGTTCTTAGCATCATGCACGAACTTGTGCCTGGCCTGATTAATATCAGGCTCTGCTTGGAATCGGGTGAAGTGATACCAGGGTATCAGCCCGAACAACTGGATTGGGAATAGTGCCGTGCAGACGCCAAGCAAACGGATGATAGCGAGTGTCCGATGAATCATACTTCAATCTGACAATAGCTGTGCTGACTGAGGATGGTCGATTAGAAGGCGATTGGGAATCATTATTCGGGAAGGGTGTTTGCGCAAGCTGAAATCAGGGCGCAATCAACTAAATCAAGGATAGAAACATGAAGACTCAAACTGAACAGATGTTTTGGTGCGATGGAAATATTCCCTATATTGAGGCTAGATCAGCCTGTAACAGTTATGCCTGCTATGAAAAGCACACCCACCCGACGTTGTCTATTGGTGTAGTAGAAGACGGAATTAGCAAATACCACCATCAAAGATTGAGCGAAACGATAGGTTCCGGTTCAATCGTGATCATTAACCCAGAAGAGGTTCATTCGTGTAACCCCAAGTCCAGTGAACGCTGGACATACAAGATGCTTAACATCGACCCATACTGGCTTGCTAAGCTACAGGGTCAGATCACGGAGGGCGTTGGAAATTACACACCTTTTAATGTGGTCCACTCAGACGACAAATTCATATATGAAGCCGTCCGATCCCTTTACCGCTTGCTTCTTTCTGATAGTGAGGTTTTAGAGAAAGAGACTCGGATAATTCAGTTCTTTGTTTCATTTCTAAATCGTCATGGAGAAGCGCAATCTGATGTTTCAAATAAAAAAGACAACAAGAGGCTGCGAGTTGCCCGAGACTATATTGCCGACAACTGCACATCGAAACTAAACATCGATCAGATTTCTGAGGCTGCAGGTCTAAGTAATTACTATTTAATTCGTGCTTTCAAGCGAAAGTATGGTTTGACACCGCATGCCTTTCAGATTGACCAAAGAGTTAACCTGTCAAAAATGATGCTCAGGTCAGGTATGAGCCTAGTAGAGATAGCTTTTGCCACAGGCTTCTCAGACCATAGTCACTTTCATCGGTGTTTCAAGAAGAGAGTTGCCGCTACTCCCAGGCAATACCAGGAGCAGGTTTATGGCGGAACATATTAGCCACCTAACGCTAGGTTAAGCCCAAGTCCGATAAGAAACAATCCGCAGACTTTTTCCAGTTTGCATATAAAGTGCTTAAAAAGCACTTTAATGCTTTTTGATCCGATAAAATGGGTTAGCAATAAGTCCCAGAACAAGACGATAAGAAACATCCAAATTCCATAGGATGCTTGAATAAGCATGGGAGTGTTCGCATCAATAACCAATGTGAACAAGCTCAAATAAAAAAGAGATATTTTGGGGTTGAGCAAGCTCGCCATAAATCCGCTACGTAACTCCCGAAAAAAGGTGCTATTATTTGAATTCGAAGGAGCACCTTGCTCAATAATATACCCCGATGATTTAGACGAAAGAAGTCTGTATCCGAGAAACATAAGGTACGCAGCACCTAAGTATTTAATAACATCGTATAGCCCCGCAACTTTGGATAGAGACTGTATACTGATTAAACAAAGAGCTATGTAGAAGGCATTGGCAAGGGCGATACCCAGACAAACCCCACTTGCAACCCTGAATCTAAACAGCAAGCTGCTTCTGACAATCAGAACGAAATCAGGCCCGGGGCTCAACAAAGCAAGAAAGTGAGCTGCGGATACAATGAGGAATTCATCTAGGTATTCAGTTAGCATCCAAACCACCATTAAAAATCAATAACTTCTGCTTTTTCGATGAATCGATGCTCTTTTAGATCAACGATAAAATATTTCTTTGGCTTCACCTTTCCTTCTAGTGCATACCCCGCATACTGCTCCCAGTGCCCGAGTTCAAACTCCGTAGAAATTTGAAGCTCACTAAGTCCTTTCACCCCTTTGTATCCGTAGAGGCCAAAGTCAATTAATCGAAGAGGATAACCTTGTTCCAAAGGAAGAGCCTCTCCATCAACTTCATAGATAAGCATTGCATTCCGTGCAATGGCGTCATCGATGCGGATGGTACTATCATATTTTCCTTTCTCAGGTGTCCCTATACTTAGCTGCTTCAGGAACAGACCTGCGTAATCATCCTCAGTTAGCCCGGCATGGTCGAAAAGGTCTTTGAGGTAAATACCCCCCCAAGTCCTGCGAATGCTCCAGTTGCAGACACATACCATACGACGATTCTCGACACGCTTCGGTATCGATTTGATGTCATCCAAGGAGAATGCAAAATTCTTCTCGCCGCCTAAATAGGATAAGGACAACTTCCAAGCCGATGTTTCCACTCGTGACGGTGGACCATCTTGGTAATACCGTAGAGATGATGGCTTCTTTTCAATACGAGGGGTCTTCATGACCTTCAAATCGTTCATATCTTTTTCCCAAAACAAAAATCAGAGGTTTATTACACACCGAAAACCTACGATGTTGTCTCTAACAGTCGGCGGATAAGCATCACGGCTTGTACAGCGCATGTAATCTTCGTCATGAAGCCCAGAACCACCTCTGGCAATATGATCATCTGTCACATCGGTTATACATAAAGGATTAATGCCTGTTGTATCCCAGCGATAGTTGGGCGAGTAGTTATCTTTACACCACTCAGCCACGTTCCCCGCCATATCCATGCAACCAAACGGGCTGCGGTTCTGAGGATGATGATCCCAAGGTGTCGATCTACGGACTAATTCTTCAGGATCGCAATCAGGGGCATAGTTTGCATACTTCGGTGAAGCAGGTGCGTTGCCCCATGGATAAAGTCTTGAATCGTTGCCTTTTGCTGCATATTCCCATTGAGCCTCAGTAGGCAATTCTTTCCCAACAAATCGGGCATAGGCAGACGCTTCATACCAACTAATTCCGGTTACAGGATGGTCCGGCTGGTTCCAGTTGACGTCATTCCAATATAAGGGTTTAAGAATCCCAAATTTCCGGATGAACTTGAGTCCATGCTCACACCAATATTCATCCTTTTGGTAGCAATCGCCGTCTACAAACGCTTTGAAATCCCGATTGAGGACAGGTCTTACGTCCATGAAGAATGGATGAAGAGTCACTTCCATCACCGGAGCTTCATCTGGGCAATGATCTGAGCCCCTGGCGAATGGATCACCGATTATTAAAGTCATACCGCTGGGAGCATCGCCGTATTTATTCATCGTAACAGCCCCAGGTTCCCCGTAAATTTGTTGACCACTTTTTTGGCTCCATACAAGGCAATACCTAAATACTCAAGCTGTTCTACTGGAGTATCTTCCAGCTTTTTTGAGTAGTCTTCATAATTTGTTGTAGTTTGAGCTGCGCTAGTAAAGTCAACGACTGTCAATCCTGGCTCGTACTCTTTCAGTGCTTCACGCATCTCTTTTAGCGAAAGGCCAGTTCCTTTAAGGATCGGAATTGGAATAGTAGTAATTCCATGATGGCGGTCACCCTTGTTGTCTTTTAGTTCATGCCCGATCAGCTCAGGAAATTCTTTGCCGATGGTGAGCGCCAATACTCCAGCCGTGTTGGCAATAAGCCCCATGGGCAAATTCTGATCAATTACAATTGCACACTTCGTAGCTGACACTGTTTATGCTCCTTACTTAGCGGATTAGTTTTTACGAATAGAGTCCATACCATTTCTATAATCAGGGGATCAGAAATTACGTCTAGTTGGTAAAGGTCCGCAGCGTATTCGTTGACAAGGCAGAAGTCATACTCTCCACTTTTAACGCCCTTTGCTGCCTCACTTGTTGCTTCTGTATAAACTATTTCGGTTTTTGAAAGGTCGAACTGCCAGCCGCCCTTATGGAGGGATTCTATGATATCGTGGATTCTTGATGATGGAGCACGGTGTGTAGCAATTGTGATACGCTTTTTCAGCCTCAGCTTATGCCCGGCCTTTTCAACAGATTTGCAGCACATATAGTAATAAGGTGGGCTATAGTGAAATGACCCTGCCAAATTGATGCATGGATTCATATAGAAGTAATCCACGTCCCGATAAGCGTTGGCTACGAGCAGGACCGAATCAATGTTTTGTTCCGTATGACAGCAAGCCTGCTCGAAGCTATCAAAGAGTCTGATTTCAAGCTCCCGTCCCATAAGTGAAGCGAGGTATTCCGCTGCTGCTTCGCTACTTGTGCCTTTGGGGCCAAGGGTGGCTATTGAATTTACATACTCAAGACTGCGCAACCAAAACGCATGTTGTCTCCCCATGACGATGCACTCCCTACGATAGATTCCGTTTGGGCTAATCATCCCCAAGGGTGGAAAAGGGATATTGGACAAAATTGCCCACTTTTACTGAGTGGTTATCGATGGTTCCGCACGCAAGTGCCAGTCTTGCTGTAGCCGCGGGCAATCTTCACAGTGCTTAGCAGATATGGCAGAAGACCAATCGCTGGTGCTCTGGACTACAGTCTCAAACGCTGTTCCGCCCTGACGCGCTACCTGAATGACGGTGCGATCATGATCGACAACAACCGGGTGGAAAACCTGATCCGACCCTGGGCGCTGTAGCGTGTTCGCTCCGCACCGGGCAGCGGGCGGCTAATGTGATGAGCCTGATCCAGTCTGCCAAGTTGAACGGGCATGAGCCCTATGCCTACCTGCAAGACGTGCTGGCACGGCTGCCAACGCAGAAAGCCAGCGCCATCGGCGAGCTGCTGCCGCATAACTGGATCGCACCTAGTACTGACAAGGTGTGATGGCCGGACGGTTACAATCCAACCAGTTGTAATGGGGCTGATTTCAGCGCGTTTGCTTTTAGCGTACGTTTTCGTTCCGTTGGACTTCAAACCCCAAACAGGCTTTTCATGGTGACAATCACAAACAGGTTACGCTCGAATTTCGGGTTGCTTTCCGCCAGTTCAGTGAGGGTTTCCAGCAGGAACGACCATTGCCAGTCCGTCAGCCGCCGCACTTCGGCGTCCCGGTCCTGGTTCAGGCTGGGCTTGGCGTTCCGGTCACGCTTTCGGACATCAATCAGCGGATTTTTTGACAGATAATCCTGGGCCACCAGGTATTTGAAGAAGGTCTGCAGTGCCGTGCGGCTGGCGTTCAGGCTGGCCTGGGTAACAGAGTAGGGCGCCTGCACGGCTTTGGATCGAAGCGCCATGGGTCGCCAGTCCGGATTGGAGCTGCGCAGGTCCGCCTGTGAAGTAAACGCAGGATAGATCCCGCGGGATATCCAGGGCGCCGGAGGTGTTTTCAAAAAGGCAAAGTAGCCTGTGATCAGGTCGCTGTCTGCCTGGGCAAGGTGACGGCGGGCAATCAGCCAGGTGTAGTTGAGAAAACGCTGGATTTCGCTTCGAAAACGGTTGTATGTGCCGGAAACATCGCTGTACTTTTCGAGGAAGCGGCGGGCGGTGTAGAAGTCCTGACGGGCTTTGTCCGGGTTGATGGGCACCGCATCCAGCGCTGCACGCAGATCCGGATACAGCGCAAGCTCGGCCTGTTCGTGGATGAGATCAGCGGTGTCAAACAGCGGAAAACCGGGAAATCCGGGCCTGACGTTCATCTGGGCAGCCTTGTTTGCGAAGTGTGTTGTACGGTCGGGAAGCCTGAAATGTCCAATACTCCTAAATATTGGACATATTGAGAGTGTATGCAATTCAGTGAGTTATCGCCAACTCTTCATGCAGTAACTCTCAAGCGTTTCGGCACCTAAGGAATCTCTCTGCTTCAATTGATGCGACGAAAATCGAGTTTCAGCGAGTTATGAATATAAAAAACGGCTTATCGGGACTGGTAACCGCCGCTGCGTTCTCGGTGTGCCTGTTTGCGTT
>Ga0079224_100008697_pt1 | contig 13772 bp, 11 predicted proteins | sample Stecom2015_FD_80414 | JGI IMG/M metagenome (GOLD analysis project Ga0079224, IMG submission 80414) | Agricultural soil microbial communities from Utah to study Nitrogen management - Steer compost 2015 | ecosystem: Environmental > Terrestrial > Soil > Agricultural land | place: USA: Utah... | reverse complement strand
GTCATTGTAGGCTTCGGCCCGCGGACGCAAGCGAAATAATTCGCGGGCTGGCGGGAATAGTCCCGGGCGCGTCGAAGGCGTCGCGTCACAATACGCGGTGATCCGGATGCCGGTCGGTGGGCCGCGACGCGGGCCCGGTACGGCGAAACATGTTTCAGGGGAAGATCTTCATGCAGAAGGTGGCTGTCATCGGACTGGGGTACGTCGGGCTGCCCCTCGCGCTGGAGTTCGGAAGGGTCATGCCGACGATCGGCTATGACGTGTCGGTGAGGCGTGTCGAGGGCCTGCGCGAGGGCATGGACGTCACCGGGGAAGCGACGGCGGAACAGTTCGCCAACGCGTCGATGCTTACCCTGAGCCACGATCCTGCCTCGCTCGCCGAGGCCGACGTGCTGATCGTCGCCGTCCCCACCCCGGTCGACGAGGCGCATCGTCCCGATTTCGGTCCGCTGATCGGCGCCAGCGAAACCTGTGGCCGCCACATGAAGCGCGGCGCGATCGTCGTCTACGAGTCCACGGTCTATCCCGGCGCGACGGAGGAGGTCTGCATCCCGGTGCTCGAGGCATGCTCGGGCATGAAGTGGAAGGACGGCTTCCACGTGGGCTACTCGCCGGAGCGGATCAACCCGGGCGACCGCGAGCACACCCTGACCCGCATCACCAAGGTGGTATCGGGCGACAGCCCGGAGACGCTCGACAAGGTCGCCGCCGTCTACGAGGCCGTGGTCACCGCGGGCGTCTATCGCGCATCCAGCATCCGCGTGGCGGAAGCCGCGAAGGTGATCGAGAACACGCAGCGCGACCTGAACATCGCATTGATGAACGAACTCGCGATGCTGTTCGACCGCCTCGAGATCGACACCAAGGAGGTGCTCGAGGCGGCGGGCACGAAATGGAACTTCCTGCCGTTTCGGCCCGGACTGGTCGGCGGACACTGCATCGGCGTCGATCCCTACTACCTGACGACCAAGGCGGAGATGGTGGGCTACCACCCGCAGGTGATCCTCGGTGGGCGGCGGATCAACGACGCCATGGGGGGGTTCATCGCGCGCCGCACGATCAAGGAGATGGTGTCGGCCGGCATGCCGGTCAGCGAGCGACCCATCCTGGTGCTCGGACTGACCTTCAAGGAGAACGTGCCCGACATCCGCAACTCGAGGGTCGTCGACGTCGTGCGCGAACTGGCGTCGTACGGCGCCCGGGTCGTGGTGCACGATCCGTACGTGAATCGGGCCGAGGCATTGCACGAATACGGGATCGAGCTCGTCGACTGGGACGCGGTGCCGAAGGCGGGCGCCATGGTCCTCGCGGTCAATCACGCCGCCTTCCTCGAGCGTCCGCTCGAGAACCTGCTGGGCAAGCTGGAGCCGGGCGGTGTCGTGGCCGACGTGAAGAGCGCGCTCGATCCCGCCGCGGTGAAGGATCTCGGCTACAGGCTGTGGCGGCTCTGATGGTCGAAGCGCTCGAAGGCCTCCTGGCGGGACGCCGGCAGCGTTGGCTGGTCACCGGCGCGGCCGGCTTCATCGGATCCAACCTCGTCGAGGCGCTGCTCAGGGCGGGCCAGGACGTGCGGGCCGTCGACAACTTCGCGACCGGGCATCGGCACAACATCGACGACCTGCAGGGCGTGGCCCGGGCAAGCGCCGGGAAGCTGGAGTTCCTCGAGGCCGACATCACCGACCCGGGTGCCTGCGAATCCATGGTGGCCGACATCGACCGGGTGCTGCACCAGGCGGCACTGGGGAGCGTGCCTCGATCGATCGCGGAACCCGTCGGGTCGTTCCGCGCCAATGTCGGCGGCTTCGTGCACCTTCTGGACGCCGCCCGGCGTGCCGGCGTGCGTCGCTTCGTCTATGCTTCGTCGAGCTCGGTCTACGGTGACTCCGAGCGGCTGCCGAAACGCGAGGCCGATCGAGGTCGCGTGCTCTCGCCGTATGCCGCCACCAAGCTCGCCGACGAGCTGTTCGCCGACGTGTTCGCGCGCTGCTATGGCCTCGAGTGCGTCGGCCTTCGCTACTTCAACGTCTTCGGACCACGGCAGGATCCCGCCGGCGCCTATGCGGCCGTGGTCCCCCGGTGGGTCGATGCGATGCTGCACGGCCAGCCGGTGACGATCTTCGGCGATGGCCGGACGAGCCGCGACTTCTGCTACGTCGCCAATGCGGTGCAGGCCAACCTGCGGGCCGCGCTGACCGACGACCTGCCGAGCGCGCATGAGGTCTACAACGTCGCGGTCGGGGAACGGACCAGCCTGCTGGAGCTGTTCGCGCTGATACGCGATTCGCTGGCGCGCATCGATCCACGGGTCGCCTCCTGCGAACCGGTGTTCGCCGACTTCCGGCCCGGCGATGTCCGCCATTCGCTCGCGGATGTCGAGAAGGCGACGCGCGAGCTGGGCTACCGGCCCAGCCATACCGTCGCCCAGGGGATGGCGGAAGCGCTGCCGTGGTACGTCCGGCGGGCGCGCGGCGGGCGACACGACGCAGGCTCGGCCGGCGAGGCCTGAGGGGCCCGGAACGCGGCGTCGGCGCCGGGCGGCTGATCCCCTCAGCGCAGGTTGAACCGGTTCAGCAGGTCGTAGAGGGTCGGCCTGCTGATTCCGAGGATCTCCGCGGCCCTGGCGATGTTGCCATTGGTGTGGGCCATGGCTCGCAACACGGCGGCCCTCTCGGCTTCTTCCCTGGCCTGTCGCAGGTTCAGGTAGTGGAGATCGGCCGCCTCGCGGGCAAGTCCGAGGTCCTCGGGGCGGATCACCTGGCCGTCCGCCAGGATGACCGCCCGCTTGAGGCAGTTCTGGAGTTCGCGGACGTTGCCGGGCCAGGGGTGGCATTCGATCGACTTGAGCGCATCGTCCGCGAGCGTCAGGCGATCCTTGCCCTGCTGGCTCGCGAGCCGGCGGATGAAATTGTGGGCGAGCAGGGCGGCATCGCCGGCGCGTTCCCGCAGCGGCGGGATCTCCACCACCATCTCCGTGAGGCGATAGTAGAGGTCCTCCCGGAAGTCGCCCGTGACGATAAGGTCACGCAGCCTGCGGTGCGTGGCGCAGACGATGCGCACGTCCACGGGGATCTCCTCGCGCCCGCCGATCCGCTCGACGACGCGTTCCTGCAGGAAGCGCAGCAGTTTCGCCTGGAGGCTGAATGGGAGGTCGCCGATCTCGTCGAGGAACAGCGTACCGCCGTTCGCGAGCTCGATCTTGCCCGGCGTCTGCCTGACCGCGCCGGTGAAGGCGCCGCGCTCGTAGCCGAAGAGTTCCGATTCGAGCAGGGCTTCGGGAATCGCGGCGCAATTGATGGCCACGAAGCGGTACTCGCGCCGGCCCGACAGCTGGTGCAGTCCGCGCGCGAGAACCTCCTTGCCGGTCCCGCTCTCGCCGATGAGCGTCACCGTCGCATCCGTGGGAGCAAGCTTCTCGATCTGCCGGCAGACCCGGAGCATGCCGGGATCGCGCGTGATGAGCCCCGAGAGTGGCGTCTTCCCGATCCGCTGCGACAGGCGATGAATCTCTTCCTCCAGGCCTGCGAGATGCCGAGCCCGGTCGATCACCAGGGCCAGGACTTCGGGCTCGAAGGGCTTGCAGAAGAAGTCGAAGGCGCCTGCCTGCACCGCCTTGACCGCGTCATCGCGGTCGTCCTTGCGCGTCAGGGCGATCACTTTCGTCCCCGGTGCGATCGACAGGATCGATGCGAGGATGCGAAGGCCTTCCTCGGGCGTGTCCGGCGACGGCGGCAGGCCGAGGTCGAGCATCACGACCTTGGGTTCGTGGCGTCGGACCTGGGCGATCGCGGTGTCGTGGTCCTGCGCGGGCACCACGTTGTAGTCGTCGAGGAAGCCGTGCATCAGCTGCCGCACTTCCTGGCCATCCTCGATCACGAGCAGGGGCGAGCGATTGTCAGTCATCCGCAAGGCCAGGAGGGGCGGGGGGTGCCGGCTGCGGTGGTGCCGAAGCCGGGCGGGCCGAGTCTTGTCTCGAGCATTCGACGCGATCCGAGGAAGATGCGTCGAGCCTATGGCCTGTAAGGAACACCGACAATGAACTAGCGCACATTGCCCGGACGGGGCCGTCGCCAGTCGGAACCGCGCCTAGGTGCCCGGGTCGCGCTCGGCGGCCTGCGAGGGGTCCTGGCCGAAATAGCGCCGCATCGCATCGAACAGGGCGGGGAAGTCCTCCCGCAGCCGCCAGGGGTCGCTGAAGAAGGCCTCCCCGGCGACGGCGAAGAACTCCACCGGGTCGGTCGCGGCATAGGGGTCGAGGCCGAGCTGGCCGTACCAGGCGTCGGCCGCCTCCCCCTCGGGATCGACGTGGGCCGGGATCGCGGCCTCTATCGCATCGAGCCGGGCGCAGAACGCCTCGTAGGACGCCGCCAGTATCCGGGCCCAGCCGGGCGAGCGCGCCTCGGCGCCCACCGGCATGCCGTCGGCCGCGCCACTGGCCATGTCGAGCTTGTGGACGAATTCGTGGATGACGACGCAGGCGCCCGGATGGGCGCGGTCCGCGACGATGTCGGACCAGGCCAGCACCACGGGGCCGAGATCCATCGCCTCGCCGGAGAGGACGTCACGGGACTCGTGGACGACCCCGGCGTCGTCCATGTGGGACCGGTCGACCAGGAACCGGTCCGGATACACGATGACGTCGACGAAGTCCGCGTAGGCGCGCAGGCTCAGCTCCAGGATCGGGAGGCAGGCAAGCAGGGCGATGGTCCAGCGGACCGTGTCGTCCACCGCGAAGCCGGCCGCCCCGACGATCCGCTTGGCGGCGAGGAAGCGGCCGGCCAGCTCCGTGAGGCGCTGCCAGCGGGTGTCGTCCAGGTGGTCGAATTCGTACCAGGTCTCGCGCAGCTCCGCGAGCAGGGCCGGGTCCGGGCCCGGGACGCCTGGTCTTCTGCCGAAAAGGGGCCACATGGGTGCTGATGTTAACCCTGGCGAAAGGGGGGTCCAGGGGGCGGGCTTGCCGGTCGCGCCGACGGCCGCCCGCCTATAATCGAGCAGTGCAGTCTTCCCAGTTGCCCAATCCGGAACTCGCGGGCGCTGCCACGACGGATTGGACGGCGCCCGGCACCGTCGACGCCGAGGTGGCGGCGGCGGTCGAGTTCGTCCGCAACCGGCTCGGCGGTGGCGACGACACCGATGTCCGGGTGTTGCGACACGCCATGGGAACGCTGGGGATCCTGCAGGCGCTGGAGCTCGATTCCACCGCCCAGATGGCGGCGGTGCTCTTCGGCTCGCCGGGGCGGATCCCCTTGCGCGAGATCCAGGCTCGCTTCGGACCGGAGGTGTCGCGGCTCGTCGAGAGCATGCGCAAGATTCGCCGGCTCAAGGAAATCCACCGGGCCGTCGAGGAGGACGACACGGGCGGCCAGGCGGGCCAGCTCGAGGTGCTCCGGCGCATGACGATGGCGATGTCGGTGGACATTCGTGTCGTGCTCATCCGGCTGGCATCGCGCCTGCAGACGCTGCGGGAGCATGTCGCGGAGCGTGGCGTGCCCGATCCTTCGATCAGCCGCGAGACGCTCGACGTGCTGGCGCCACTCGCCAATCGGCTGGGTCTCTGGCAGCTCAAGTGGGAGCTCGAGGACCTGTCGTTCCGGTTCCTCTGGCCGGACGAGTACAAGCGGCTGGCGAAGCAGCTCGAAGAGCGCCGCGTCGAGCGCGAGGAGTTCGTCGAGGCCGCGCTCCAGCGCCTGCGCACGGAGCTTGAGCGCGCCGGGATCAGGGCGGAACTCAGCGGCCGGCCGAAGCACCTGTTCAGCATCCGCAGCAAGATGCGGCGCAAGGGCCTGAGCCTGCCCGAGATCCAGGACCTGCGCGGACTGCGCGTCATCGTCGCGACCATCGATGACTGCTACGCGGCGCTCGGCGCCATCCACGGCATCTGGCAGGCAATCCCGGAGGAGTACGACGACTATATTTCGCGGCCGAAGCCGAACGGCTATCGGTCCCTGCATACCGTGGTCGTCGCCGACGACGGCAAGCCGCTCGAGATCCAGATCCGAACCGCCGAGATGCACCGTTTCGCCGAGTACGGCATCGCCGCCCACTGGCGGTACAAGGAGGGTCGCAGCGGCGGTCGGGATCGCCATGACGACGAGGTCGCCTGGCTGCGCCAGCTCCTCGCCTGGCAGCGAGACATCGGCCAGAGCCTCGGCTCGGGTGCGGTACTGCCCGGCGACGCGAGCTCCTCGACGATCTTCGTCCTCACACCGCAGGCCCGCGTGATCGAGCTGCCGGCGGGGTCCACGCCGGTCGACTTCGCCTATCACGTGCACACCCAGCTCGGGCACCGATGCCGGGGCGCACGGGTCGACGGCGCCATGGTCCCGCTGACGACCCGGCTCGAGAACGGCCAGACCGTCGAGATCATTGCGGCCCGCGAGGGCGGGGCGCACGATGACGGCCCCTCGCGCGACTGGCTCAATCCGCAGCTCGGATTCGTGACGAGCAACCGCGCCCGGGCCAAGGTGCGCCAGTGGTTCAATGCGCTCGATACCGAGCGCGACATGGCGCTGGGCCGTGAGCGCGTCGAGAAGGTGCTCCAGCGCGAGGGCGCCACCAGCCTGGCGCTCGACGAGTATGCGGAGCGGCTCGGCTACGCCGATCCCGGCCAGCTCTTCGTCGCCGTGGCGAAGGACGAGATCGGGCCCCGCCTGCTCGAGGCCGCGGCGCATGGCCCGATCGAACCGCCCGAGAGCCTCCGGCCGGCGGCCGACGAGGCGGTGATCAGCCGCAGCCGGCCGACCACCGACGGGCGCAGTCGCAATGGCGTGCTGGTGGTCGGGGTCGGGTCGCTGATGACCCAGCTCGCGAAGTGCTGCCGGCCGGCTCCGCCCGATGCGATCACCGGTTTCGTGACCCGCGGGCGCGGCGTCAGCGTCCATCGCATCGACTGCCCGACATTGCGGGCGCTCGCCGACCGGGAGCCCGAACGCTGCATCGAGACCTCGTGGTCGGAGGCCGCCACGCGCGATGCGAACGGGCGTCCCTTGCTCTACCCGGTGGACATCGACATCCACGCGGCGGATCGGTCGGGCCTGCTGCGCGACATTTCCGACGTGCTTGCCAAGCAGCGAACCAACGTGGTCGCGGTTTCGACGCGCACCCGGAACGGGCACGCGGTGATGCGCTTCACGGTCGAGGTGCCCGACACCGGGGCGCTCGACCGCTCGCTCGCGGCGATCGCCGGGATCGAGGGTATCCAGTCCGCCCGCCGCCACTAGGAGCCGAGGGCGATGCCCTCGCGCCGGGCGCGAGTTGGCCGCGCCGGGGGCGAGCTCAGCCGCCGGCGGACTTCGGCCGGAAGGCCTTGCAGACTTCCTCGCGCGTCTCGATCCGCGGCGCGCCGATCAGGTCGAGGCAATAGGGCACGGCGGCGAAGATCCCCGGCACGAGCAGCTTTCCGTCGCCGTCGCGAAGGCCCTCGAGCGTTTCGCGGATCGCCTTGGGCTGGCCGGGCAGGTTGATCACGAGAGCGCGGCCACGGATGACCGCGACCTGTCGGGAGAGGATCGCGGTCGGTACGAAGCGCAGGCTGATCTGGCGCATCTGCTCGCCGAAGCCCGGCATTTCGCGCTCGCCGATGGCGAGCGTCGCATCGGGCGTCACGTCGCGCGGGGCGGGTCCGGTGCCGCCGGTGGTCAGCACCAGGGAGCAGCGTTCGCTGTCGACGAGCTCGCGCAGGGTGTCCTCTATGCCGCGGCGGTCGTCGGGAATCAGTCGTTCCACCGTCACGAATGGGGTGAGCAGGGCGCTGCCGAGCCATTCACGGAGGGCCGGGATGCCCTTGTCCTCGTACACGCCGCCAGAGGCGCGGTCGCTGACCGACACCAGCCCGATGCGAATCGTGGCAGGGGACGGTGAACTGGAGGGGGAATCGTTGCTCATGATCGCTCCGGCGAATCCGTGGGTGTGTGGTCGGGCGCGTGCGCGCCGGCGCCGGCCTGGTGGCCACGCATCGCGGCGAGCAGGCTCCTGTACAGGCTGCGGAACGCGCCGCCGCCGCGATTCCCGGCACGCTCGGCACGGGCCTGCCCGACGAGGCGGGACAGCGTCGCGTCGTCGGCATCGCCGCCGAAGCGGCGGCGAAAGGCGGCGAGCGCGGTGTCGTCGGCGAGCAGTCGCTCGCGCCACTCCTCGGCCGCGCGCGCGAGGGCCACTTCGGCGCGATGGCCGGCGGAGGTGGCCTCGAGCGCGTCACGTATCGCGTCCGCATCGGCGTCGCGCATCAGCCTGCCGATCAACTGGCGCTGTCGGCGCAGCGCCTCGCGCGAGCGGATGCGCCGGCCCAGTTCGATGGCGTCGCGCAGCTTCTCGTCGACCGGAATCGAGGCGAGTTGCTCGGGCCGCAGCGCGAGGAGCGCGTCGCCCAGGCGCTGCAACTCGTGCGCCTGGCGCTTGAGCGCACTCTTGCTGGGGCGAAGGTCGTCGTCGGCCATGTCGTCGCCGGGCTCGCGCGACTGCGCTTCGGGGAAATCGTCGGCGTGGCGCGGGACCTGTCTGCGGTGGCGGGGCATGGCGGGCTTCGTCGAGGGGCGCTGATATCATAGCGCGCTGTCCCAAGCGGAATGCCCATGTTCGAGTACACCGAGGAACAGCTCCGGGAACTGGCCGACGAGGCCCTGCGCCACGCGCGATCCATAGGCGCGACCGATGCGGTCGTCGAGTTCTCCGAGAACAGCGGTCTCAACGTCAATGTCCGCAAGGGCAAGGTCGAGACGATCGAGAAGACGCGCGACAAGTCCTTCGGCGTCACGGTCTACATCGGCCAGCGCCGGGGGCACGCGAGCAGCAGCGATTTCGGCCTGGCGCCGCTGCGCGAGACGGTCGATGCCGCCTTCCAGATCGCCCGCTTCACCGCGGAGGACGACTGCGCCAGGCTGCCCGACGAGGAGCTCCTGGCGATGCGCTATCGCGCGCCGGACCTCTTCCATCCCTGGGACATCGACGCCGACGCCGCCATTGCGCTCGCCCGCGAGGCGGAGGACGCGGCCTTCGCGACCAGCCCGATGGTGCGCAATTCCGATGGCGCATCCGTGTCCGCGAGCCATGGGCAGTTCCTGCTCGCCAACTCCCGAGGCTTCGCCGGCGGCTATCCCTACACCCGTCACTCGCTGTCCTGCGTGCCGATCGCACAGCGTGGCCGCGAGATGCAGCGCGACTTCTGGTACAGCGCCGACCCGCGGCCGGATCGCCTGGCCGATGCCGCCACGCTCGGGCGATACGCCGCCGAACGCGCGCTCGCGCGCCTCGGCGCGCGCCGGCTGCCGACGGGCCGCGTCCCGGTGCTGTTCGAGTCGCCGCTGGCGATCGGGCTCATCGGTCATCTTGCCCAGGCGCTATCGGGCGGTGCGCTCTACCGCCAGACGAGCTTCCTCGTCGATTCGGTGGGCCAGAAGATCCTTCCGGCGCACGTCGACCTGATCGAGGATCCGACGCTTCGCGGCGAGCCCGGCAGCGCGCCGTTCGACAGCGAGGGCGTGCGCACCTCGAAGCGGCGCGTGATCGATGCCGGTGTCATCCAGGGCTACTTCCTGTCCACCTATTCGGCGCGCAAGCTGGGCCTGCGCACTACCGGCAATGCGGGAGGCTCCCACAACCTGCGCCTGCGCAGTCGGCGCACCAGGCCGACCGACGACCTGGACGCCATGCTCGGGCGCCTGGGCACCGGGCTGTTCGTGACCGACCTGATGGGGCAGGGCGTCAACTACGTCACCGGGGACTACTCCCGTGGCGCAGCGGGCTACTGGGTGGAGAACGGCGTCATCGCCTATCCGGTGGAAGAGATCACCATCGCCGGCAACCTGCGCGACATGTTCGCCGGGGTCGTCGCGATCGGCGCCGACGAGATCCGCCGCGGCGCCAAGCGCAGCGGATCGGTCCTGATCGAGGCGATGTCGGTCGCCGGGACCTGAGCGCGGGTCGGCGGGTTCGAGGTCGAGATGAGCAAGGCCTTCGTACGCGAATCGTCGGACGACGACGAAGACGACATCCCGATTCCCGAGCTTCCGGCCGGCTTTCGCAACTACATCACGCCGGCGGGGCTCGCGGCGCTGAGGGAGGAGCTGCTGCGGCTGCTCGACGTCGAGCGTCCCGAGGTTGTGGCGACCGTGTCCTGGGCCGCTTCCAACGGCGATCGGTCCGAGAACGGTGACTACATCTACGGGAAGAAGCGGCTGCGCGAGATCGATCGGCGCATCCGGTTCCTGACCCGGCGGATCGAGTCGGCCGTCGAGGTCGACCCCGCCCAGCAGCCCAATCGCGACCAGGTGTTCTTCGGCGCGACCGTGCGCTACCTGCGCAGCAGCGGCGAGAAGGAGGTCGTGACGATCGTCGGCGTCGACGAGGTCGACCCGGCGGCCGGGCGGATCAGCTGGATCTCGCCGGTCGCCCGCGCGCTGATCAAGGCCCGCGAGGGCGACGTCGTCACCCTGCACACGCCCGGGGGCGTGGAAGAGCTGGAGATCCTCGAAGTTGGCTATCCGGACTGAGCCCGGCGCGCTCGCGGGGAGGGCTCGCTAGGCGCGCGCGACCTTGCGGACGTCGGGCAGCTTGCGCAGGTTGCGCAGCAGGCGGGCGACGTGCAGCCGGTCCCGTACCTGGAGGCCAAAGCGGATCCGGCCGTTCTTGCCGCCGGCGCCGAAGCCGTCGGATTCCATCTGGACGTCCACGATGTTCGCTTCGGAAGCCGCCACCTCCGCCGCGACCTTCCCGAGCACTCCGCGATCCGGCCGTACCTCGAGCTCGAGATCGATCCGGAACAGGCCGTCCGTCTGCTCGGACCATTGCACCCCGATCCATCGATCCGGATCCTTCTGGCGTTGCCGCTCGGCCGTCTTGCAGCCGATGCGGTGCAGGGCGAGGCCATGTCCGCCGCGCAGGTGGCCGATGATGGCATCGCCCGGGACCGGATGGCAGCAGGGCGCATAGGTGACGGCCCCCTGCTCGGTGCCCTGGATGAAGACCGGGGTGAGGCGCGGCAGGATCGCGGCGGCCGCCGTCTTGCCACTGAGCTGCAGGGCGATCGCCCGGGCCTCGACCGGGGCGAGGCGCTTGCCCAGGCCGATGTCGGCGTAGAGATCGTCGATCGCCTTGGCGCCGGAGTCCCTGGCCACGCGCTCGAGTACCTGGGGGTCGAGCGAGCTGGCGTCGATCCGCAGCGCCGAAAGCGACTGGGCGAGCAGGCGCCGCCCCAGGCCGACCGACTCCTGGTACTTCATGCGGCGCAGGAACTGGCGGATCTCGGAGCGGGCGCGGCCCGTGCGCACGAAGCTCAGCCAGTTCGGATTGGGCCGGGCCGACTGGGAGGTGATGATCTCGACCACGTCGCCGTTCTCGAGCTCCGCGCGCAGTTCCGCCGGCTCGTGGTTGATCTTGGCCGCCACCGCGCGGTTGCCGACGTCGGTGTGGATCGAGTAGGCATAGTCGATCACGGTCGCGCCGCGCGGCAGGGCGCGGATCTCGCCGGCCGGCGTGAACACGTAGACCGCATCGGGGAAGAGGTCCACCTTGACGTGCTCGATGAACTCGAGCGCATCGCCGGTGGTGTTGTTCTGGATCTCGAGGAGCGACTGCAGCCAGCGGTGGGTGTGCTTCTGGAGGTCGGAGAAGCTGTCCTCCTCCGCCTTGTAGAGCCAGTGCGCCGCCACGCCGGCCTCGGCGAAGCGCTGCATCTCCACCGTGCGGATCTGGAACTCCACGGGCGTCCCGTAGGGCCCGAGCAAGGTCGTGTGCAGCGACTGGTAGCCGTTGACCTTGGGAATCGCGATGTAGTCCTTGAAGCGCCCAGGAACCGGCTTGAAGGTGTTGTGCAGGGCGCCCAGCGCCAGGTAGCACTCCTGCAGCGTATTGACGATGATGCGGATGCCGTAGATGTCGAAGACGGTCGCGAACGACACGCCCTTCATCCGCATCTTCTGGTAGATGCCGTAGAGGGCCTTCTCGCGACCGTAGACCTCGGCCTCTACGCCGAAGCGCGGGAGGCACTCCTGCACCGCCTCGAAGACCTTGCTGATCGCATCGCGCCGGTAGCCTCGCGCGGCCTGCACGGCGCGACGCAGCACGTCGTAGCGCGTGGGGTAGAGGGCGCGGAACGACAGGTCGAGCAGTTCGCGGTAGACCACGTAGAGGCCGAGCCGCGTCGCGATCGGGGCGTAGATCTCCAGCGTCTCGTTCGCGATCCGCTTGCGCTTCTCGGGACCGACCGCGTCGAGCGTGCGCATGTTGTGCAGCCGGTCGGCCAGCTTGATCAGGATGACGCGCACGTCGCGCGCCATGGCGAGCAGCATCTTGCGGAAGCTCTCCGCCTGCTGCTGCTCCTTGGACGAGAACGCGACCCGGTCCAGCTTGGACAGGCCGTCGACGATGTCGGCGACCTGGGGTCCGAAGCGCTCGTGGATGGTCTGCTTGGTGACCGAGGAATCCTCGATCGTGTCGTGCAGCAGCGCCGCCATCAGGGATTCGGCGTCGAGCTTCCAGCTCGCGCAGATCTCCGCCACCGCGATCGGGTGGGAGATGTAGGGCTCGCCGCTGCTGCGGAACTGGCCCAGGTGCGCCTCGTCGCCGAAGCGGTAAGCCTCGCGTATGCGACGTCGATCCTCGTCGGAAAGGTAGCCGATGGCTTCCGTGAGACTGGCCAGCGTGGCCACCGCGTGCCCGGGGCGGGAGCCCGGCCCGAAGCGATACTCGACGTACGGACGGCCGGCATCCGGCGAGTCCGGGTCGGGCGCGCCGGGCAAAATCCGCTCACCGGCGATCGGGCCGGCCGTTTCGCGGACTCTCGCGGGTGTGTCGGTCAGAGGGGGCCCCATGCTGCAAGCCTACCCGACCTTGGGGAAACTAGGGAAATCGCTGGGGTGCCAGCGCGGTCAACGGTGGCCGATGCCTCAGGTTGGCACCCGTCTGAGCATCTCGATGCCGACCTTGCCGGAGGCGATCTCGCGCAGGGCCGTCACCGTCGGCTTGTCGCGCGACTCGACCTTCGGGGCGTGGCCCTGGGCGAGCATGCGCGCCCGGTAGGTGGCCGCGAGCGTCAGCTCGAAGCGGTTGGGGATGTGCCTGAGGCAGTCTTCGACGGTGATGCGGGCCATGCTTACTCCGGGTGGGCGCGCGTCGCGCGGATGCCGAGACCGTCGAACAACGCACGGTGGCGGGCGCGCTGTTGCGCGAACCGACACCGGGCCGCCTCGACGATCGCGGCGAGTTGCCGAAGCGCGCCGGCAAACTCTTGATTAATAATAACATATTCGAACCGCCCGGCCTCCGCCAGTTCGGGGCGCGCCGCCTGGACACGCTGCTCGATCACCTCCGGGCTGTCCTGGCCCCGGCTCTCGAGGCGACGACGCAGTTCGTCGATCGAGGGCGGAGCGATGAACACCAGGACGGCGTCCGGAAACTGCCGGCGTACCTGCACGGCCCCCTGCCAGTCGATCTCTAGGATGACGTCCTCGCCGGCGGCGATCCGGCTCTCGATCCAGGCGCGGGATGTGGCGTAGAGATTGTCGTGGACCTGCGCCCATTCGAGGAAGTCGCCGGCGTCGCGACGGCGGATGAACTCGTTGCGGTCCAGAAACTCGTAGTCGACCCCGTGCACTTCACCCGGGCGGGCCGGGCGGGTCGTGCAGGACACCGAGAGGCGCAGGTTCGGCAGCTCGCCCAGGAGGGCTCGCACCAGCGAGGTCTTGCCGGCGCCGGAGGGTGCGGAGACCACGAACAGGCTGCCGGAACGGGAAGTGGGGCTCATCGGGGCTGTCATTCGTCGGTCGGGTATCTTACCCAAT
>Ga0079224_100008696_pt1 | contig 13772 bp, 9 predicted proteins | sample Stecom2015_FD_80414 | JGI IMG/M metagenome (GOLD analysis project Ga0079224, IMG submission 80414) | Agricultural soil microbial communities from Utah to study Nitrogen management - Steer compost 2015 | ecosystem: Environmental > Terrestrial > Soil > Agricultural land | place: USA: Utah... | reverse complement strand
GCTGGTCAACCACGGCACCGGCTTCAACTATCCCGAGCCCGACCACCTGCGCCTGGTGACCCTCCCGCAGGCCGACGTGCTCGCCGACGCCGTGGACCGCATCGCCGACCACCTCGCCTCGATCCGCCGGTAGGGCGAGGCGGGAGGGCGCGGGGCTCCCGTTGCACGCGCACCGAGAACACCGGAAACCTGCCCACCTGCCGGCGATCGGTGTTCTCGGCGGCGCCTGTGAGGCGCGTTGCCGGGTCGTCAGGTCTGCGCTCGGAACCTCTCCTCGACCAGGTCGATGCGGTGACGCAGCCTCGCGAGGAACGGGCGCGGGTCCTGGTGGTCCAGGACGGTCAGGCGGAGCACAGACCAGCCCTGGTCGTGCAGCACCTCGTCCTTGTACCGGTCCCGCTTCGCACGCTCGGCGTCGAAGTGCTCCTTCCCGTCGTACTCGATCGCGATGCGCCAGGCGGGGTAGGCGAGGTCGAGGGAGAACTCGATCCTGGTCGCGGGATCGATCACGGGGCGGTTGATCTCCGGCTCGGGGAATCCCGCACGGAGCAGCATCAGACGAGTCCGGGTCTCCCGCGGGGAGTCCACCGCGTCCCGTGCGTCCCCGGCGGCGCGGCGCAGCGCTCGCACATGACGTCCGGTCACGGTCTGCGCGGCGATGCGGATCGACTCGACGGGGACGCGCACCTCCTTCCTGCGGAGGGACCCGAAGGCATCGATGCACGCGACGAGCTCGTCATGGGGGAGCAGGCCCGCGAGGTCGAGGAGGACCTCGAGCGGGGCGGCCACGGGGAGGCCCGAGACCAGGCGGGTCGGCCGCCCTCCGGTGCGGGTGTGGACAGTGAGCCGTGCAGCGCTGCTGCGCCGTCGTGCCGGGGCGACGTCCACATGCAGCGGCGCACCGCGTTCCCAGGTCAGCGCGAAGGGGAGCCGGAGGCCCAGGAGCTCCGCCGCGGAGACGTGCGAGACCACGGCCTCGGGGACCACCTCGCGCAGAGCGTGGTGCGCGACCTCCCTCAGCGGGGCGGGGGAGGAGGTGAGGGTATAGGCACCGGGAAGGACGCGGGTGAACTCGGCCGAGGCGAGCCGCTCCTCGCTCACCCCGATCCTGCGCAGCGTCTTTCGCGAGCGGACGACACCCGGCCCGATCCGCGGGCGGGGGCGGTGCCGCGGCGGCGCGGACTCGAGAGGCGGCGGGCGGGACGACGTGGCCATGCCGGGACGCTAGGGTCGCGGGGCCCGAGCCGCGGGACACGGGGCCGCGATGGGGACGGAATGCCCGTGGGGAGGAGAGGACGCGCTCTCGGCCGTCTGTGCGCCGGCCTCTGGCACCCCATGGCCAGGTCGACGCGGAGCCCCTCTGACCGGAGTGCTCGCCTCCGTCCGACTTGGACGACCTGCTCGGACGACCTGCCGATACGCGTGTCGCCGAGTCCACCGTCATCTGGGACCGGCGCCAGGACACAGAGGACACGCCGGGGACGAAGCACCGAGTGCACCGATCCCTGGCGGAGAAGCCAGGGATCGGTGCACTCGGTGGAGGGGACGGGCGCGTCGGGCCTCGGACGGGCGCGTCGGGCCTCGAACGGGCGCGTCGGGCCCGGGACGGGCGCGTCGGGCCGGGGACAGTCGGTCGGGCCGGTTCGCGAGCCCGCCCGACCGGGTCTCAGGCGTGCGTGGGCTGCGGTGCGCCCTCGCGGGAGACGCGCACCATCTCCTCGCGCTCGACGACCTTGATGCGGGCACGGGGCTCGCCGTCGGCGTCCACCGCGGCGGCGCCGAGGCTCTTCTCGTGCTCGTCCAGCGCCATCCAGCCGTCCCAGGTCGTGTACTGCACGCCCCGGTCCTCGAGCAGGCGCAGGATCGCGTCGTCGTCCCGCTCGGGGGCGGGGGAGAGGCGACCGGCCTCGATGTCCTCGAGCAGGCAGGTGATGGTCTCGATCGCGTCGGACTTCGTCGCGCCGATCAGGCCGACGGGGCCGCGCTTGATCCAGCCGTTGGTGTAGGCGCCGGGGATGACGGAGCCGTCGGCCTCGGTGACGCGGCCGGCCTGGTTGAGGATGACGCCGCGGCGGGCGTCGTAGGGCACGCCCGGCAGCTCGGAGCCGTGGTAGCCGACGGCCCGGTAGACGGCGCCGAGGTCGTAGTCGACCATCTCGCCGGTGCCCACGAGCTCGCCGTTCTCGTCCAGGCGGGTCCGCTCGAAGCGCATGCCGGTGACCCGGCCGTCCTCGCCGAGCACCTCGACGGGGCGGTGCCAGAAGTGCATGTGGAGACGGCGCTGGACCGGCCCGCCCTCGCGGTCCGTCGGCTCCTCGCCGGCGGCCTCGCGGCGCTGCTGCTCCTCGAGCCAGCCGACGAAGGTCTGCACGACCTGGTCGGTGCGCTTGTCGGCCTTGATGGCCTCCCACTGCGCCTCGGTGATCTGCTCGAGATCGCGGGGATCCATCACGACCTGGAGGCCCTTGGGGTGGGCGAGCTCGCGCGCCTCGAGCGGCGAGAACTTCGTCTGCGCGGGGCCGCGGCGGCCGAAGACGTGCACGTCCGTCGTGCGCGCGGCCTGCAGGCCCTCGTGCACGTTCGCCGGGATCTCGGTGCGCAGCAGCTCGTCGGCGCTCTTGGAGAGCATGCGGGCGACGTCGAGGGCGACGTTGCCGTTGCCGATCACGGCCACGGACTCCGCGTCGAGCTCCCAGGTGCGGGGGTAGTCGGGGTTCCCGTCGTACCAGGCCACGAAGTCGGCCGCGCCGTGGGAGCCCTCCAGCTCGATGCCGGGGATCCGGAGCTCTGCGTCCTTGAGCGCGCCGGTCGCGTAGATCACCGCGTCGTAGTGGGTGCGGAGGTCCTCGGCGGTGAGGTCGGTGCCGAACTCGACGTCGCCGAGGAAGCGGATGTCACCGCGGCCGAGGATCCGGTGCAGGGCGGTGATGATGCCCTTGATGCGCGGATGGTCGGGGGCGACGCCGTAGCGGATCAGGCCGAACGGGGCGGGGAAGCGGTCGAACAGGTCGATGCTGACCTCGAGCTCGCCGCTCTTGACCGGGGCGGAGCGCAGCAGGGTCTCTGCGGCGTACACACCGGCGGGGCCGGAGCCGATGACGGCCAGGCGGAAGGGCTGCTGGGAGGAGGACATCACACCTCGGTCTCGTGGCGCCGTGGCGCCGGGTCGCAATGATTTCCGCACCACTCTATACGCGGAATTCGTCATCACCCCGGTCACTGTGAGCCGCTCGACGCCACGACCGGCGGCTCCTGAGATCGCGGGGGAGCCGCCGGGCGGGTCTCAGCTCTTCGCGAGGTCCTCGGCGCCGCGGCGGTGGATCGACCAGAAGTACGCACCGACCAGCACCGCGCCGCCGACGATGTTGCCCAGCAGCACGGGGATGAGGTTGTCCCAGATCGCGGCGCCGACCGTGATCGAGGAGTAGTCCCCGAGGGACCTCCCGGCCTCGGTCAGCGCCTCGCCCTCCCAGAAGCCGGCACCGGCGCCGTACTTGACCAGCAGGCCCATGGGGAGCATGAACATGTTCGCGACCGAGTGCTCGAAGCCGGTGGCGACGAACAGCCCGACGGGGCCGGCGACGGCGAGGATCTTGTCGGCGACGGTCTTGCCGGCCGTCGCGGCCCACACGGCCAGGCACACGGCGAAGTTCGCGAGCACGCCCAGGAAGAACGCCTGGTGCCAGTCGTGGGAGACCTTCGCCTGGGTGGTGTCCAGCACCACCATCCCCCAGGCGGAGCCGTTGGTGGCGTGCGTGCCGGCGAGGAAGATCATCACCGCGACCGTGAGCGAGCCGATCAGGTTGCCGCCCGCGGAGACGCCCCAGTGACGCAGCATCTGCCCGGTCGTGATGCGGCGGGACAGGCGCGGCATGGAGGTCATCGTGGTGCCGGTGAACAGGTCGGAGCCGCTGATCACCACGAGGCCCAGGCCGACGGAGAAGACGACGCCGCCGATCAGCTTCGCGATCCCGACCGGCCACTCGCCCATGCCCTGCTGCGAGGTCACCATGAACACGAAGCCGAGCGCGATGAAGGCGCCGCCGCTGAGGGACGCGAGGAACATCTTCCCCAGCGGCGCCGTCGCCTTCGCGAACATCGCGTCCTCGAGCGCCTTGGCGAGGGGCTTCGGAGCGGTCGCGGCGGTGGACGGTGCGGGTGCCGGCGCGGCGGTGCGGGATCCGGGGGCGGGGCTGGTCATCGGAGGAGGTCCTTCTCTGGGGGCAGGGGGCGTCCCGGCGCGGTCGGGGGACGGAGGTCTGAGGGGTCGGCCGCCGTGCCGCGCGGTGCGGCACGAGGGGAGCCGGGCGGGTTCCCCTTCGGTGACCAGCAGTCAGGGTACGCCCGGTCCGGCGCGGCGGAGGGGGCCTGCGTCAGTCGGCGGACTCGGTCCCCGCCGTCTCGGGCACGACGCCGACGGCGACCCTCAGGGTGCTGCTGGCCCCGCGCGGGCCGACCACGATGCCCTTCAGCGGCGGCACGTCCGCATAGTCCCGGCCCCAGGCCGTGGTGACGAAGCGCTGGTCCACGAAGGTGCGGTTGGTGGGATCGATGTCGACCCATCCCGTGCCGGGCACGAGCACGCTCAGCCAGGCGTGCGAGGCGGCCGAGCCGATCATCTCCCCGGCCGGCTCGGTACCCAGCGCCCCGCCGGCCGACGGGGCGGTGCGCAGGTAGCCGGAGACGTACCGGGCGGCGAGCCCCGCCTCCCGCACCGCGGCGACCCCCACGTGGGAGAAGTCCTGGCAGACGCCGTGCCGGGCCCCCAGCACCTCCTCGAGGGTGGAGGTGACGGTGGTGGCCGCGGAGTCGTAGGTGAACTCGGTGTGGATCAGCGCGGTCAGCTCAGCGAGGCACTCGCCGACGGCGCGTCCCGGCCGGAACACCTCGGCGCTGATCTCCCGGGCGGCGGTCCCTCCCGGGACCCGTGGGGAGGGGCGGACGAAGTCCAGGCTCGCCCCGGGCATCGGCGCGCCCCAGTGCTCGGGGGTGCACTGCTCCCAGGGGCGGGACATCGGCTCGAGCCCGTAGCGGCGCTCGGCGACGGAGACCCGGGCGTGGGAGTGCACGTCGAGCTGCTCGTGCGGGGCGTCGACCAGGAGATAGGTCGAGGAGTTCCCGTAGAAGTCGGTGTGCGCGGCGAGCCGGGCGGGCGCCGGATCGACGACCACCTCGTGCGAGAGCACCCGCTGGTGCGGGGTGGCGCGCGGCTCGACGTGTGCGCGGCCGTAGTTGCGGGTGACCGGCTTCGCGTAGCGATAGGAGGTGAGGTGGTGGACCCGGTAGTGCACCGGGTCCAGGGCCGGGGCGTCCTCCCGGCGCAGCGGGATCAGCGGCCGCGCGCCGCGAGGGGTCGCGCCGTCCTGTCCGGGCCGGGTCTCGTGTGCGTTCTCAGACATCGTCGACCCCCCATCGCGAGGTGGATTCCGAGGCGCGGAAGAAGCGGTCCTCGAGGGCGGTGGCGAGGGAGCGCAGGGACTCCGTCGCCGCGTCGATCTCCGCCGGCAGCGCGGTCGGCGCGTCCTCACCGGCCGGCGCGCCCGGCAGCGGACGCAGCAGCTCGTGGGGCTCCCAGGCGGCGAGGCGGGTGCGCAGCGCCGACATCGGTGCGCGCAGCTCGGGGGAGGGCGCGGTCTCGGGCAGCCGGTCCAGGGCCTGGCCGAGCCGGTCCAGCTGGAAGGCGAGCGAGCGCGGCAGCGTGGTGTCGCTGAGCAGCAGCTCGACCAGCAGCTCCGGCTGCACGGCGGCGTGGAAGGAGCGGCGGTACGAGGCGCCGGACTCGGTGATCAGCGCGACCGCGTTCGCGATCCGCTCCTCCGCGGCGCGGCCGCGGCGATGGCCGAGGGCCGCGCGCAGCAGCGCCAGCAGGCTCATCGTCCGCTCGATCTTGCGGCCGATCTCGGTGAGGTCCCAGCCGAGGTCGCGGGGCATCGCGTCGGCGACCGCGCCGGAGAGGGTCAGGCAGCCGTCGACGATGTCGGTGAGCCACTGCTCCAGCGGACGCGGGTCCACGCTCCCGCCGCGCACCTGGAGCCGCATCCGCGTGATCACCGGCCACACGTCGTCGGAGATGAGGTCGCGCAGGGTGCGGGTGGTGTGGGCGAGCGCCGCGGCGGACTGCGCGAGGGATCCGGGCCGGCCGACGTCCCCCAGCAGGCTCTCGATCTCCAGCCGCACCGCCTCGCCGTCGCGGAGGTCCAGGTCGAGGAAGCCGGGATAGGTGGTGGTCACCTCGGTCACCGCCCGCAGCAGCACCGTGCGGGCGGTGCGGGCGCTGCGGCTGTGCTCGGCGTCGAGGTCGTTGGAGGTGTCCAGCACGGTGCGCAGCAGGCGGGCGGTGGAGTCGACGCGCTCGAGATAGCGGCCGAACCAGAACAGGTCCGAGCCGACCGAACGGGTCATCGTCGGGTAGGCGGAGACGCTCGCGCGCCGCGACGCCGGCTCCACGGCCGGGCGGCCGGTCGGCTCCTCGTCAGGGACCGCGGACGTGTCGGGGACGGCGACCCACACGTCCTTGAGCGCCTCGGGGCCCTCGTCGGCCGTGCGCGCGATCCCGCCGGGCAGCACCTCGAAGCCGTCCTCGGTCCCCATCACCAGCAGGCTCAGCGTCACCGGGCGTCCCGTGAGCTCCTCGCCGCCCGACGGGTCCAGCGAGGGCCACAGCGCAGGGGCGACGTCCGCGGGTGCGGGCCGCAGCTGCAGGTCCTCGTGCAGCATCTGCCGGCACAGGTCGGGCAGCGCCGCGCGCAGGGCCGGGTTCTCGAGCAGGCCCGTGCCCAGCGGGTTCAGGATCTCCACGTCGCCGCAGCGCGCCGCCTCGACGAGGCCCGTCACCCCGCCCAGCGGCGTCGGCCCGAGGTCCAGGGGGTCCAGCAGCGGTGAGGGGACCAGCCGCAGCACCGCGTCGACCGGCTCGCCCGGGGCGGAGGCCAGGCCCGACAGGCGCAGGGTCACGGCGCCCGCACCGGCGCGCAGGTCCCCGACCGACACCGTCGGCGCGCCCAGCAGGTTCGCCAGCCAGCTGTGGTCGAAGGCGTCCAGCGGCTCCTCCGCGTCGTCGAGGAGCACGACGGGGCGCCCGGCGCGCCCGTCGGCCCGGGTGCGCTGATGGAAGGACGTGCGCAGCGTGTCGAAGAAGGGGTGGAGACGGCGCATCTCCGTGCTGCGGTACAGCGACGGCGCGCTGCGGGAGAGAACCCGCCGCAGCTCGAGGGTGAGACCCGCGCCGCGGGGGACGTCCACCGCGTCCTCGTGCACCACCCAGGCGCCCTCGGCGGTGCGGGAGACGGTGGTGCTGACGGCGAAGAGGTGATGGGCGCCGCGGGCGGGGATCCCCACCGCCGGGCGCAGGTAGGCGAGGTCCGCGAGCAGCTCGGCCGCCGGCGCGACCTCGGTGTCGAGCACGGTGCGCGGTCCGTACAGGTCCGCGTACAGGGCGTCCAGCAGCCGCACCCGCTGCACGAGCCCCGCCGACAGCTCCGCCCAGGACTCCGCGTCCAGCACGACGGGCACCGGATCGAGGGCGGGGGACGGGGCGGAGACGTCGGCCGCGAACATCGTCGCGGCGCTCGCCGCCGCCCGCCGTCGACCCGTGGGGCCGAGGGCGGTGAGCTCCTCGGCCAGGGCCTGCGGATGCGCGATGGTCACCGGGACATCGTAGACACGGGGCCCGGACGTGCGGTGACGGCGGGGCCGAGCGGTCGGCCCCGCCGGGTCGCCGCGGGCACGCTCAGGAGGCGGCGACCACCGGCGCGCCCTCGGAGGGCTGGACGACGACGAAGCCCGGGCCGTGGAAGCCCAGCTGGAAGGACTCCCCGGAGCCGCGGCCGATCAGCGAGCCCATCTTGAAGTCGTTCTTGATCTGCGGCTGGAGGTTCGCGGACCAGCACACCGCGGCCTGCGGATCCACGAAGGTGGGCTGCTGGGAGCAGTCCAGCAGCATCGGCGGCCCGTCGGAGGTGACCGCGACCATCCCCTGCCCCTGCAGGAACAGGTTGAACAGGCCGCCGGCCATGAAGCCCGCCCCGCCCAGCGAACGGATGTCCCACTGGATCGAGGAGTCGAAGGCGAGCATGTTGCGGGTGTTGAGGGTCAGCGCGTCGCCCTCCAGCTGGAGCAGGAAGATCTCGTTGTTCTGGCGGGCGAAGAAGATCTCGCCCTGGCCGCGGGTGCGCATCATGTTCCCGCCCTCGCCGGTGGCCATCTTCTTCAGCAGCTTCATGCCGCCGCCGGAGCCCTGGTAGGAGAAGTCCATCTGCCCCTGGTAGGCGACCATCGCGCCCGCGGCGGAGATGATCTCCGGGGCCTGCGGGTTCAGCGCGCACCGCAGCATCTTGGAGGACTGCAGCGCCCATCGGTCGTTGGTCTGGCGCTCCTGGTTGGAGGCGTCGAACAGGTTCGAGCGCATGGCCCCTCATCTCGTCGGTCGACCGGCATCGGTCGATGGATTCCCTGCGACGCCCACCGCGCCGCGGTGGGATCGTCTCACGTCCGGGGCCGCGTGGGGACCCTGTGGGGGTGCGGTGAAGCCGCCGCTCGCCCGTGCAGGGCCTCGTAGCATGGGGGCCATGTCCGACTCGCGCACGCCCCGACGACCTCCGGCCGCCAGCGATCCGCGGCTGGAGGCGCTCGCCGAGGACTCCGGCTACGAGGTGCTGGGGCGGATCGGAACGGGCGGGATGGGCATCGTCTATCGCGCGCACGACGCCGACGGGAACGACGTCGCGATCAAGATGCTGCGCCACGAGATCGCCGACGACCCCCGTGCGAGGGAGCGGTTGGCCCGCGAGGTCGCCGCCCAGCAGCGGCTGCGCAACGACAACATCGTGCGGATCCTGGACGCGGAGCTGGAGTCCTCCGACGCCTTCGTGGTCACCGAGTTCGTGCCCGGGCCGACGCTCGAGGACGCGGTGCGCACGCACGGCGGCCTGCACCCCGAGGCGGTGCGCGAGGTGGGCCTGGTGCTGGGCGAGACGCTGCGGGTCATCCACGAGGCGGGCGTGATCCACCGCGATCTCAAGCCCAGCAACGTGCTGCTGCGCGGCGCGACCGAGGGGGGCCTCTCGGGCTTCGACCCCGACGGGGACGGCCTGGACCCCGTGATCATCGACTTCGGCATCGCGATCGCCGCGGAGGAGTCGCGGCTGACCTCGACCGGCCTGGTCATGGGCACCGCCGCCTATCTCGACCCGGAGGTGGTGCGCACCGACCGCACCGTCGAGGCGGGGGACTGGTGGTCCTGGGCGGCGATGCTCGCCTTCGCCGCGACCGGGCGGGAGCCCTTCGGCACCGGACGGGCGGACCTCGTGTTCCTGCGCGCGGAGCGCGGGGAGATCGACATCGACGGCGTGCCCACCGAGCTCGGCGACTGGCTGCGCTCGGCCCTGTGCGCCGACCCCGCCGAGCGCGCGACGCCCGAGGAGCTGCTGTCGCGCCTCGCCGAGCTCGACCTGGACCGCTACGACGACCCCGGCGACACCGAGGCGTTCGAGGCCGGGCCGCGCACCGCGGTGCTGCCCGTCCTCGGGGCGGACGGAGCCCCCGCGGCCGGCGCCGCGACCCCGACGGACGAGGTGGAGGGGACGGGCGCCGACGGCGCGACCGAGGCCCTGCCGGCCGGCGACGCCGCGACCGAGGCGCTGCCGCGCATCGCGGACGCGGGCGAGCAGCCCACGGAGGCCCTGCCCCGCTATGCGACCCCGGACGATCCGCCCACCGAGGTGATCCCGGTGACGGGCACGCCCACCCGGGCGCTGCCCGTGGTGCCGCCGTCGGCCGGGCCCGTCGGAGCGGCGGGCCCGTACGGCGCCGCGCCGCAGGACGCCTCGCCCTACGGCGCGGCCGCGTCGCCGCAGCGGACGGCCCCGCAGCAGCACTCGCAGCCGTACCCGCAGCCGGCTCCGACGCAGCGGCCCGCCCACGGCGGCGGGCAGACCGCGCCCCAGCAGCTCGCCCCGCAGCACGGGGTGCCTCCGCAGCAGCTCGCGCCCCAGCAGATGGCGCCCCACCCGATGGCACCGCAGCAGATGGCTCCGGGGCAGGGCATGTGGGCGGCGCCGCCGGCCCCGCCCCGTCGGCCGCTGCTGGTATGGACCGGGCACCTGCTGATCGTCGCCCTCGCCGCGCTCGCCCCCTACATCTCGCTCGGCGTCCTGCTCCTGCTCGGCGCGCTCGCCCGCACCTGGGAGCGCAGCCACCGCTCCGTGACCGCGCGGCGGATGCGCGGCGCGACCGGCTCCGGACCGACCTGGGCGGCAGGGCTCGCCAGCCCCTTCCGCTTCCTGCTGGGACTGCTCGAGATCGCGCTGCAGGCACTGTTCCCGCTGGTCCTCGGCCTGCTCGTGGGCCTTGCCCTCGACGCCGCCTGGACGCTGCTGCAGGGCTCGCCGCTGCCCGACGGGGTCGCCTTCGCGACCGCCATGGCGATCACCCTGCTGATCACCTGGGTCGGGATCGGCAGCCGCACCACCCGCGACGGCGCCCACCGGATGCTCGACGCGGCCGCGCCCGACATGCTGTGGGGCGCGATCGTGCTGGTGCTGCTCCTGCTGCTGCTCGGCGCGGTGGTCTTCGCGCTCGTGGCCCGCGAGGGGATGGTGGACTACCTCCCCTTCCCGCAGGGGCCGCGGCTGGACGACATCGCGCTGTGGAGACGGTGACGACGGCACTCCTGCACAGGGGCGCGGGTGCTCACCGCGCGGGGGCGGGTGAGGTCGCTCATCCCGTCCGGCCCCGTCCAGGCGGCCACGGTTAAACTCTGCACGACCCACCACCGACCGCTGCCCCAGCCCGGGGCGAGGAGATCACATGGCCGCGTCCGGTCCGTCCCAGTCGGCGCAGGAGCGCCGCGAAGCACAGCGCGAGGCCCTGCGCACGCAGCGCCAGGCAGAGCTCAAGCGCCAGCGCACCGTCCGCACCATCGTGATCGCGGCGGTCACCGTCGTCGCGCTCGTGCTGGTCGCAGCCGCCGGCCTGTTCATCTACCGCCAGGCGCAGCCGGCGGGCCCCGTCGCGACCCCCGAGGGCGTCGCCGAGGACCAGCCCTATCTCCCGATCGGCGCCCCCGAGGACTCGGGCAAGCCGGTGCTCGAGATCCACCTCGACTTCATGTGCCCCGTCTGCGGCCAGTTCGAGGAGATCAACGGCGCGGACCTCCAGCAGATCGTCGAGAACGAGGAGGCGACCGTGCACCTCGTGCCGCGCCGCTTCCTGGACACCCAGTCCACCACCGGCGACTACTCCTCCCGCGCCGCGAACGCTCTCGCCTGCGTCTGGGAGGACGACCCCGACAACGCCATCGGCTTCCAGCAGCTCATGTTCGCCAACCAGCCCGCCGAGGGCAGCGCGGGCCTGACCGACGAGCAGATCTGGGGCTACGCCCAGGAGGCCGGCGCCTCCGACGAGGTCCAGTCCTGCCTGAGCTCGAAGACCTACCAGCCGTGGGTACGCCAGGTCGTGGACCCCTACGGCGAGGAGACCGGCGGCGGCACCCCGTACGTCGAGATCGACGGCGAGACCTTCGGCTCGGACCAGTGGTCCCAGCCCGGCAAGATGCGCGAGGCCGTGCTCGCCGCGGGCGGCGAGTCCGCCTCCGACGGCGGCGAAGGCTGAGCCGCAGGCCACCCCGGGGCCCACGGGCCTCTACACTCTCAGGGGACCGGCCGCGCCGCGGTCGGTCCCCTCTCGCTGGAGTGGCGCAACGGTAGCGCACCTGTCTTGTAAACAGGTGGTTGCGGGTTCGATTCCCGTCTCCAGCTCGCTCCCCGGTCCCCTCGGGGCCGTGCGGCAGCCCCGCAGCGAAGAGCCCCTCGCCGGATCACTCCGGCGAGGGGCTCATGCGTGCGGGGCGGGCCCGGTGGGTCAGAACGTCTCGTAGGACACCTTGTTCACCGTGAAGCCCTTGCCGGTCATGACGTTCCAGCAGGTCATCCCGTCGAAGCGGCTGGTGCACGCCACGTCGCCGCGCTTGGCGCTGCGGTCGTACTCGAGGGTGGGCGCGGAGTCGCTGAGGAAGGACGTGCCGCAGGCGCGCTCGGCGTCCTCGCCCGCGACGGTGATCGAGAACGGGCCGTTCTCGCAGTCCTCGAGCCCCGCCTCGGAGAAGTCCCGCTCCACGAGGGAGCAGGAGACGGAGTCCTCCTCGAGGTGGCAGCTGATGTTCCCGGTGGGGGAGCGCAGCTCGGACATCTCCTCGGCGCCCTCGGGGGCGGGGGAGACGGGATCCTCGGTGGTCTCCTCGGTCGTCTCCTCGGTGGTCTCCTCCGGGGCGGCCTCGGCGCTGGTCGTCGAGCTGTCGCGCTGGTACTGCTCCTCGTCGGGGGCGAACAGGGCGCGGGCGCCCAGTCCGATCACGAGCAGCAGGATCAGGGCGAGCACGAGGCAGCCGCCGCAGGCGATCAGGGCCCGCTTCCGGCTGCCGTCGTCGGAATCGTCCTCGTCCTGGGGCGGTCGGCCGACGGGTGGCGGGGCCGAGGCGGGGCCCTGCGAAGCCGGACCCGGGGACGCCGGGGCCTGCTCCCCGTAGGGGTACTGCTGCTGTCCGGAGGGGCCCTGAGCGGCGGTCGGATGCTGCGCGGCGGAGGCGGCGGCGCCCGTGGCGGCGGCGGACGCGGCGACGGCCGGCATCTGCCGGGTCGGCGGACCGGCCTGCGGGGCGGGCGAGGCCTGCGATGCCGGAGAGGCCTGAGCGGACGGGGACGTCTGCGCGGCCGGGGCGGCGCCGAGCGGGACCACGGAGGCCTTCGGCGACAGCCGCACCGAGGAGGTGCCCTCGGTCGGGCCCTGCGCGGAGGGCGACGGCTGCGCGTCAGGCGCCGGCCCGCCCACGGGGGCCTGCTGCGCGGGCGGGGCCGGGGGCGGCGTCGTGCCGGGGCGCTCGTCGGCGGAGGCGTCGGCTCCCGCGGCTCCCGCACCCGCGGCGCCGGTCGCTCCGGCGCCGGTCGCTCCGGCGGCGGTCCCCCAGACGAGCGCCTCGGGGACCTCGTCCCAGGCGGACGCGCTGTCGTCGGGATCGGCCTGCGGTACCGTCGCGGGCCGCTCCTCGGGAGCCTGCGACTCCTGCGCGGCGGTCCACGCCGACTCCTCGGGCGCCCGATCCTCGTCGGGGACCACCTGGTGCAGCTGGGTGGGCTCGCCCTCGTCGAGGTCGTCGTCCTCGTCGGGCTGCAGGGTGCCGGCCTCGTAGGCCTGCTTCGCCCACTGGTTCGTGGCCAGGATCCACTGGCGCGCGACCTCGGGGGCCGAGGGGTTCATGACGATCAGCCGATGCAGCTGGGGGTGCCTCTCGGTGAGCTCGAGGAGGCGTTCCGGACTCGTGCCCGGATCGGCCGCCTCCTCCGCCGTCGAACGGTGCTCTGCCACCGTGCTCTCCCTTCCTTACGGGGTCACGGCAGGGCGCTCGCGGCTCGCGGGGGCGGCCTGCCGATCCATGAGAATGGCACACCGGCGCGCTCCGAGGCACTGCGAGGCGGCCCCTCGCAGCGGTGACCCGCAGGTCATCGGGTCCTCGCGGCCCGCCCGTCGGGCCACCCGGGATGCGGGATGACCTGCGTCGACCTCCTCGTCCCGAAGCCTCTCACCTCGCCCGCGGACGATGTGACGGGCGTCTCGTGCGCCGTGACGCAGTTGACGCCCCGTCGGCGCGGGCGGGTTCAGTCCGCGGCGATCACCGGCAGCGCGGTGGTGGTCGTCATCGGCTCGCCGTGGGCGTCCAGCGGACGCACCTTCAGCCAGTAGACGCCGTGCCCGCCGAGGGTGAGGGTGAGGGTGCCGGC
>Ga0079224_100008695_pt1 | contig 13772 bp, 11 predicted proteins | sample Stecom2015_FD_80414 | JGI IMG/M metagenome (GOLD analysis project Ga0079224, IMG submission 80414) | Agricultural soil microbial communities from Utah to study Nitrogen management - Steer compost 2015 | ecosystem: Environmental > Terrestrial > Soil > Agricultural land | place: USA: Utah... | reverse complement strand
CGCGAACGCGGCGCCTTCCCGCTGTTCAACGCCGACATGTATCTGTCCGGCGGCAACTTCGCCTCGCGCCTGCCGAACGAAGTGAAACAGAAGATCCGCCAACACGGCCTGCGCAACTCGCACCTGCTGTCGATCGCGCCCACCGGCACCATCAGCCTCGCCTTCGCCGACAACGCCTCGAACGGCATCGAGCCGCCCTTCTCCTGGACCTATACGCGCAAGAAGCGCATGGGCGACGGCACGTGGAAGGAATATCAGGTCGAGGACTACGCCTGGCGCTACTACAAGCACACGGGCGGTGACGTGAACGACCTGCCCGACTACTTCGTCACCGCGCTGGAGATTTCCGCGCAGGCGCACAAAGACATGGTGGCGGCGGTCGCACCGTACATCGACACCAGCATTTCCAAGACCGTGAACGTGCCGGAGGACTATCCGTACTCCGAGTTCGAGGACCTGTACCTCACGGCGTGGAAAGCCGGCCTCAAGGGCCTGGCGACCTACCGCCCCAACTCGGTGCTGGGCGCGGTGCTGTCGGTGGATTCCGCCGAGAAGAAGCAGCCGCAGGACGTCACCATCGACGAGGCCAACCGCCGTCTGTCGATCAAGTCGCTGCCGGCGCCGGTGCTGTCTTCGCTGGCGTGGCCGGGTCGTCCGTCGCTGCCGGACGGCAACCTCGCCTGGACCTACATGATTTCGCATCCGGGCGGCGACTTCGCGCTGTTCGTCGGCCATCTGGAGAAGGAAGGCCGCACCTTCCCCTTCGAGGCCTGGGTGAACGGCGCCGAACAGCCGCGCGGTCTGGGCGCGGTGGCCAAGTCGCTGTCCATGGACATGCGCGCCAACGACCGCAAGTGGCTCGCGCTCAAGCTCGACGTGCTGGCGAAGACGCCGGGCGAGGAATCCTTCGACATGCCCTTCCCGCCCAACGGCGAGAAGAAGCGCGTACCGAGCGTGGTCGCGGGCGTAGCGCAGGTCATCCGCTATCGCTGCGAGAAGCTGAAGGCGCTGGACGAAGAAGGCAGCACGCCGGTGCTCGACACCATGTTCAGCGTGCAGGAGCCGAAGACCGGCACCGACGGCACGCTCTCGTGGACGGTGGATATCCAGAACCCGGCTTCCGGTGAAGACTTCGTGCTGGGCCTGAAGGAGATCACCCTGCCCGACGGCGTGACGCGGCCCTACGCCATGTTCCTCGCCGGTCACTATCCGCGTGCGCTCGACGGCCTCGCGCGCCTGCTGTCGCTCGACATGCGCGTCATGGACCCGGCCTGGATCGGCATGAAGCTGCGCAAGCTGCTCAACTACTCCGAACCGCTGGGCGACTTCATGGCCTTCGTGCCGGGCGAGCGTCGTCAGCAGACCTGGCCGTCCACGGTCGCGTATCTGGCGCGCCTGATCATCCACCGTTACGCCATGCTCGGCGTGCTGGACGAGAACGGCTATCCGACGCGCGAAATGGGCATCCTCGAAGCGCCGCGTGAGAAAGGCGAGCCGAAGGTGCAGCAGGGTTCGCTGTGCAACGAATGCGGCAACATGACCGTGATCCGCAAGGACGGCTGCGATTTCTGCACCGCCTGCGGCGCGGTCGGCAGTTGCGGCTGATCGTCGGCTCATCGCACAGGAAAGCCCGGTTCTGCCGGGCTTTCTTTTGGGTCGCCGCCCGCCGCCGCAGCAGACGGAATACTGGCAAGTCGCTGTCTACGCGTTCATAATGCGATCCTTCGGCGAGCCTGGGGCTCGCCGTTTGCTTTGCGGCCCGACCCGTCTCCGACGCACCGGCCGCCATCAGGACCGAGCCTATGAATACCGCACCGCAGGTTGCCATCGTGATGGGCAGCACCAGCGATTGGGAGGTGATGCAGCACGCCGCCGCGATGCTGCGCGAGCTGGAAGTGCCCTATAGCGCGCGCGTGGTCTCCGCGCACCGCACGCCCGAACTACTTTACGAATTCGCCAAATCCGCCGCGACAGACGGCCTGCGCGCCATCATCGCCGGCGCAGGCGGCGCGGCGCACCTGCCCGGCATGGTCGCCTCCATGACCACCGTGCCCGTGCTCGGCGTACCGGTTCCGTCCAAACATCTGCAGGGTCTCGATTCGCTCCTGTCCATCGTGCAAATGCCAAAAGGCGTGCCGGTTGCGACCTTCGCCATCGGCGCCGCCGGCGCCGCCAACGCGGGCCTGTTCGCCGCCGCAATGGTGGGTGCGCCCAAGCTCGACGCCTTCCGCGCCGCACAAACCCAAAGCGTGCTCGACGCCCAACTGCCGGAGTTGCCATGATCGCTCCGGGCGCCTGGCTCGGCGTATTGGGCGGCGGGCAACTGGGCCGGATGTTCGCGGCCGCAGCGCAGAATCACGGCTATCGCGTGGCGATACTCGATCCCGAGCCGCATTGCCCCGCTTCCGCCTTCGCCGACGAACACATCATCGCCGCCTACGACGACCAGAATGCATGGCGGCAAATGGCCGCGCGCTGCGTGGCCATCACCACCGAATTCGAGAACGTCCCGGCTGAAGCCTTGCGCTTTCTGGCCGATCACTGCTTCGTCGCGCCCAAAGCGCATCACGTCGCCGCCTTCCAGGACCGCGGCGAGGAAAAGGCCGTCCTCACCGAGGCGGGCCTGGAAGTCGCGCCGTATAAACGCATCGAACGCGTCGAGGATCTGCAGGGCTGCGAGCATCTGCTGCCCGGCATCCTCAAGCGCATCCGCTGGGGCTACGACGGCAAGGGCCAGGCGCGGGTGAAGACGGTCGCCGAACTGCAGACCGCATTCGAAAACTTCGAGGGTCCCTGCGTACTGGAAAAACAGGTCGCGCTGGTCAAGGAACTGTCGGTCGTCGCAGCGCGCGACCGCCACGGCAACATCGTCACCTACCCGACCGCCGAGAACCATCACGAGCGCGGCATCCTCGACACCTCGTTCGCACCCGCGCATATCGCTCCCGAGACCGATGCGCTCGCCCAGTCGCTGGCGCGCAAGCTGGTGGCGCATGTCGACTACGTCGGCGTGCTGTGCGTGGAGCTGTTCCTGCTGGAAGACGGCAAACTGCTGGTCAACGAGATCGCGCCGCGGCCGCATAACAGCGGACACTACACGCTCGATGCGTGCATGACTTCGCAGTTCGAGCAGCAGTTGCGCGTGCTGATCGACGCCCCGCTGGGCGACACGCGACTCACGCGCGCCGCAGCGATGGTGAATCTGCTGGGCGATCTGTGGCGCGACGGCGAACCGGACTGGGAAAAAATCATGGCCGCACCGCATACGCGGCTGCATCTGTACGGCAAACGCGAGGCGCGCGTCGGCCGTAAGATGGGGCACTTCACCTGTCTGGGCAACGGCGGCAGCGAAGCGCCGCTGGCCGAAGCGATCCGCCTCAAGCAGGCGCTGACGCCGCAGCCCGAGACGGCCGCCGGCTGAGCCGCTGACCTTAAAAGCTGAAATACAGAGATCACAGAGAAAGCGGAGACAGCGAAGCATCCCACTCGGTTTTTCTCAGTGCTCTGCGTGCACTCCGTGTTTCAGGCTTTGTGTACGGCCTGCGCAATGCCAAAGCGAATCAGTCTTCCGTACGCGTCTGCGCCGCGGCCGCCTGCGCGGCGGCGCGCCGTTCCAGTTCGTCGGGCGACACGTCCTCGATATGCGTGGAGACGAACCAGCGGTGGCCGAACGGGTCTTCCACCGTGCCGTTGCGATCGCCGTAGAACCGGTCCTCCACCTGCTGCACCAGATGCGCGCCGGCCTTGATGGCGCGATTCACGGTAGCGTCAACATCCTCTACATAAAGATGAATGCCGATGGGCGAGCCGTGGTAATGCTGCGGTGAGCGGAACGCCATTTCCGGAAACTCGTCGGCGAGCATGATGCGCGAATCGCCGATGCGGATTTCCGCATGGCCGACGCGGCCGTCCGGCTGCTTCATGCAGCATAGCTCTTCGGCTTCGAAGGCCTCCTTATAGAAGGCCAGTGCCCGTGCGGCGTCGGCGACGCAAAGATAGGGGGTGACGCTGTGATGACCCGCCGGTATGCCTGCGCTCATCGATGGCTCCTCGTCGTGTGGATGCCATCGCCCGCTGCAAGCGGGATGCGCACTCTGTCCGCGCGTCAGTCCTGGTGGTAGGAGGCGATGCGTTCGACTTCGTTTTTGGAGCCCATCACCACGCCGATGCGCTGGTGCAGCGCCGTCGGCTGCAGGTCGAGCAGCCGGTTGACGCCGTCGGTGGCCGCACCGCCGGCCTGTTCGATAATGAAGGCCATGGGATTCGCCTCGTACATCAGGCGCAGGCGGCCGTCCTTGCGCTTGGCGTCGCGCGGATACATGAACACGCCGCCGCGGCAGAGGATGCGATAGATATCGCCCACCATCGAGGCCACCCAGCGCATGTTGAAGTCGCGCTCGCGCGGCCCGGTCTTGCCCGCCAGACATTCGTCGATGTAGCGCTTGACCGGCGGCTCCCAGTGACGTGCGTTCGATGCATTGATGGCGAATTCCGAGGTGTCCTCCGGAATGCGGATGCTGGGCTGCGTCATGACGAAGGAACCGAGTTCCTTGTCGAGCGTGAAGCCGACGGTGCCGTTCCCGACCGTGAGCACGAGCACCGTGGACGGGCCGTAAAGCGCGAAGCCGGCGGCCACCTGACTGGAACCCGGTTGGAGGAAGGAGCGCTCCTCCGGCTCGCGATCGTCGTCCTGGTAGCGCAGCACCGAGAAGATCGTGCCCACCGTGCCGTTCACATCCAGGTTGGAGGAGCCGTCGAGCGGGTCCATCAACAGCAGATACTGCCCGCGCGGGTAGCGGTTGGGCACGATGTAGGGGCCGTCCATTTCCTCGGACACCATGGCGGCGAGCTGACCGCCCCATTCGTTCGCCTCGACCAGCACCTCGTTGGCGACCACGTCCAGTCTTTTCTGCGCCTCGCCCTGCACGTTGGTATTGCCGACGACATCGCCGATTCCGCTCAACTGTCCCTTGTTGACGTGGTGGCTGATCATCTTGCAGGCACGCGCCACAACCTCAATGAGCAGACGCAGACCGGGCGAGACCTTGTAGTGACTGCGCTGCTGTTCGAGCAAATACTGGGTGAGCGTGACGCGGGCCATACCAACCTCTCGTGATGACGATGGCCCGATTATCGGCGGGATCGCGAAACGGCGCATCCCCGCGCAATCGCCATACCCGCCTACGCGCAGCTCAGCGGGCGGTTGTGCGCTTCTTCACATCCCGGAAGATCGGCCCCCACACGGGGTGGCTCGCCTCTGCGGGCGACAACTGCATGTCGCGGTCGATGGCGACGGCGGCGATGAAGTCCTCCCGGCACTCGCGTTCGCGTCCGAGCGAACAGTCGATGAAGGCCAGGTACTTGTAGGCCGTGACCTTGTCCTTGTCGAACAGCAGGCCTTCGCGCAGCGCCGCGACGATCTGGTCGTCGGCCTTTTTCAGGTCGCCGCTTTCGTAGGCGCGGATGCCTTCGACCAGCATCCGCTCGCCGCGCCCCTGCGCATATTCCTCGAAGCCGCGTTCATGCATGGCCGTGGCCGAACAGCCGGCGACGAGCACGAGGACGGACAACAACAGGCCGGCGCGAAAGCGGTATCCGTTCATATCATTCGAACTTGTGTTGGATCCGGCGGGTATCGCCGGCCGCAACCGTCACGTCGACGCGATGCGCGGGCAGACTGCCGTTACGGATTTCGATGCGGTGCTTGCCCGGCGGCACGGCGATCCGGGCCAGCGGCGGCGTGGTGCCGTGCGAACGGCCGTTGACGAAAACTTCGCCCCAGGGCGCAACGGCCACCTGCAGCGTCGCGTCGCCCCCGGCGCGCGGTTGCGCGGAGGTCTTCGCCGCGGCGATCTTGGGTTTGGGTTTGGCTTTGGCAACCGGCTTGGGTGCGGGCTTCGGCGCTTCGACCGGCGGCGCCGGTTCGGGCGCGATCTCCACGGGCGCCGGTGCCGACTCCACCGGCGCCTCCGGCGCGAGTTCGGCCAATGCGGCGACGGTCACCTGCGCCTCCACGGGTGCCGGCTGCGGGGTCGTTGCCGCAATGGCGGCTTCCTTCGGCGCACGTAGCGCATACGCACCGACCAGACCGGCAATCAGCAGCGCGGCGATCCCGTAACCCCAGGGCGTGGTGCGGCTGCGGCGCTCGCGCTTCTTGCGCTTGGCGGCCGGCAGCAGCACGGTCGTGTCGCCCATGCCGCGCGCGGGTTGCGAGCGACGGCGTTCGGCACTGCGGCTGGAGCGGCCGGATGAGCCGCCGCCGACTTCTCGCAGCAGCAAGGCCAGTTCGCGCAGCATGCTGCGGGCGCTGGAGGGCCGCTCCTCGGGCCGCTTGGACAAGACGCGCAGCACGAATGCATCGACCGAGGCCGGCACTTTGGGGTTGATGCTGCTGGGCGGCGGCGGTTCGTGCAGCAGCACCGCCTGCATGATGTCCGGCACGCTGTCGCCCACGAAGGGCTGCTTGCCGGTCAGCATTTCGTACAGCAAGGTGCCCAGCGCGAACAGGTCGGAGCGGCCGTCCACGTTTTCGCTGCGCACCTGCTCGGGCGACATGTATTTGGGCGAACCGGCCAGTTCGCTGCGTGCGCGCGCCGGGCCGTAGGGCAGGCGCGCAATGCCGAAGTCGGTGATCTTCACCCGCCGTCCGACCAGGATGATGTTGGCCGGCTTGACGTCGCGGTGCACTACGCCGTGCTCGTGCGCATAAGCCAGCCCGCGCGCGATCTGACCGGCCAGTTCGAGTGCGCGGATGACCGACAGCGGTGCGCTCTGATCGAGCACTTCGCGCAGCGAGGCGCCCTCCAGCAATTCCATGGCGATATAGGCGCAGCCGTCGGCTTCGCCCGCATCGAAGATGGTGACGATATTGGGATGATTCAGCCGGCCGGCCGATTGCGCTTCCTGGAAGAAGCGGTTCTGCACGTCGGCCTGCACGGCGCCCAGGCCGCGGAAGTCCACGGTCTTGATCGCCAGGACGCGATCGATGATCGGATCGCGCGCCTTGTACACCACGCCCATGGCGCCGCGACCGATTTCCGCGAGCAGTTCGTAACGCCCCAAACGTTGTTGTTCTTCCACCATTGCAGGCATGTGCGGGTTTAAAAACCGATTGGCCGCTGCGCGCCGACACACCGCAGCGGGGCGGTTCCGGCGTCCTTGAATCGGCGGCGCGTCGAAACCACACCGGGTCGACCGTATTCTGTCAAAGAAAGCCGCTTCCGAGCAGATCGAACGTGACTAAAGGCATCATTTTTATCATTACATTGTCATATTGCTCTTGGTGCGCCATGCCGGCTCGCCTACTATTTCGACGTTCCCACATGGACGTGAACTAATCCACAATCATCCGCCCGACGTCGGGGCGAGGCATAAATGAGCCATCACGATCTAGAGGTTGCAAGCCGGACCGACACCGGCAAGGTGCGTCCCTACAATGAAGACAGCGTTGCCGTCGATGCCGCGGGCGGCGTGGCCGTCCTGGCCGACGGCATGGCGGTGCGGCGCGGCGCCGATGTTGCGGCACGCATCGCCACCCAGCAGTTGCTCGAAACCCTGCGTACGCAGAACGGTACTGCGGCCGACCGGGTGGTGCGCGACGCCTTCGCGGCCGTCAACGACGCCATCGTCCGAGAGGCTCAGACCAACACCGCCCTGCAGGGCATGGCGACGACCGTGGTCGCGGCATGGTTCCGCGGCGACCGCGTGTTCATTGCCCATGTGGGCGATTCGCGCCTTTACCGCTTCCGCGCCGGGCAGTTGGAACGCATGACCATCGACCATTCCTTCGTTCAGGAACAACTGAACGTCGGAACGATGACCAGCAGCGAAGCGCGCGATTCGCAAAGCCGTCACCTGATCACGCGCGCACTCGGTACCGACGAGGCGGTGGGGCCGGATCTGTCCGAGCATGAAATCCGGCCTGGGGATGTCTACCTGCTGTGTTCGGACGGCCTGCACGACCTGGTCGACGATGCGGACATCGCGCTGGCGCTCGAATCGTTGCAACCGAACCTCGATCTGGCCGCGACCACGCTGGTGCACATGGCCAATGATCGCGGCGGCCTGGACAACATTTCGGTGGCGCTGGTGCGCATCAAGGCGCGCAAGTCGTCCGCCAAGCCGGCCGCGCGCGAGGCGAATGCGAACGCGTCCGCCCCTGCGGGGCTGTTCGGCCGGTTACGCAAACTCTTCGGATAATAAAAACGATATGGCCAAACTCGTCATCAGCCGGAATGACACGCTGCTCGGCTCCCGCTTCATCGAAGACACCCGCCTGACCATCGGACGCGCCAGCGGCAATGTCATCCAACTTGACGACCCGGCGGTCAGCAAGCTGCACGCGCAAGTGGAAGTGGTCGGCAACGATCACATCCTGCTCGACCTGGGCAGTTCGAACGGCACATTCGTCAACGGCGAGCGCATTTCGCGTCATCTGCTGCGCCACGGCGATGTGGTCGAAGTAAGCGAATTCAAGATTCGCTATGTGGACCATCGCACCGTGGTCAGCGGCGACGGCGACCGCACGATGGTGATCGACCGCCCGGTCGCAGCACCGCAATCGCCGCCCGGTCTGGTCACCAGCGCCCCCATTCCCGCCGCGCGCACCTCACGCGTCAACTACGCGCAAGGCATGCTGCGGGTCATCCAGGGCGGCACCATCGGCAGCGAGGTGGCCCTCACGCGTCCGCTCCATGCGCTGGGCAAGGACGACAACCGGGCCGCCATCCTGCGCCGGCTCGACGGTTTCTACGTCGCGCGCGTGGAAGGTCTGCCGCCCAAGGTGAACGGCAAGCAAATCGCCGACGGCTGGCAGCCACTCCACAACCGCGACTTCATCGAAGTGGGTGGCGAAGCAGTGCAGATCTGGATCGACAAGACGTCCTGACGCATCGAAGACCGCTTAACCACCAAGACACCAAGGCACCAAGAACAGCTTTAAAAACCTGAACCACAGAGGCACAGAGACACAGAGAAAAGCTTTGCTTCAGTGCTTCTTTCTCCGTGTTTCTCCGTGATCTCCGTGTTTCGCTTCTAGCCGGGCGCCTTGGTGTTTTCTTGGTGTCTTGGTGCCTTGGTGGTTCAAGATCGATCTTTGCAGTTAGGCCGATGCCTTGAGGCGCGCGTCCAGCGTAGACAGCAGCTTGTCGAACGAATCGGCAAAAGCCTTCAAGCCCTCGTCGAGCAGCCGGTCGGTGATCTGATCCAGTGAGACGCCCAGGCGCTCGAGTTCGGCCAGCGCCTGCTTCGCGCCTTCGACGTCCTCGGTCAGGCTCGCACGCACTTCGCCGTGTTCGCGAAAGGCATCGAAGGTCGCCGGCGGCAGCGTGTTCACCGTATCCGGTCCGATCAGTTCCTCGACGTAGATCACATCGCGGTACTGCGGATTTTTGGTGCTGGTGCTGGCCCACAGCACGCGCTGCGTCTGCGCACCCTGCGCGGCCAACGGCTTCCAGCGGTCCGAATCGAAGCGCCGTTGATAGCTCTGATAGGCCAGCTTGGCATTGGCGATGGCGATCTTGCCGCGCAGCGCGAGCGCGGCCTCTTTTTTCTCGGCTGACTTTTCCGCCAATTTTTCCAACTCACCGTCCACCGCCGTGTCGATACGGCTCACGAAGAAGCTCGCCACGCTGGCGACGCGTTGCGTATCGGCGCGCGCCTTGACGCGCTGTTCGATGGCGCTGATGTAGGCGTCCGCCACCTGATCGTAGGCGGCGCGCGAGAACAACAGCGTGACGTTGACGTTGATGCCTTCGGCGATGAGTTCGCGCATCGCCGGAATGCCCGCCTGCGTGCCCGGCACCTTGATCATCAAATTCGGCCGATCCACACGCTCCCACAAACGGCGCGCTTCGGCGAGCGTGCCCTTGGTGTCGTGCGCCAGATGCGGCGAGACTTCCAGACTCACATAACCGTCGCGCGCATCGCTTTGCTCGTACACGGGCATGAGCAGATCGGCGGCATCCTGGATGTCGCGCACGACGACGGATTCGTAGATCGCACCGATGTCGTTCTTCCCGCTGCGCTGCGCCTCCTCGATCAGCGTGCCGTAATGCGGACCGGCGAGCGACTTCTCGAAAATGGACGGGTTGGAGGTCATGCCGCGCAGTCCTTCTTCACGCACGAGCTGCGCGAGCTCGCCGTTCTCCAGCATGTCGCGACGGATGTAATCGAGCCAGATGGACTGGCCGGCGTCGGTAAGCGCCTTGACGGATGGTTTCATTGTTTGTGCCCAGTGTCTCAAATGCGATTGATCATGTGGCGCGCCGCATGGTGCCGCCGGTCTCGGGCTGACCGGTGCCGTGACTGAGCGGCACGTCCAGCGTATGCGGGGCCGGCAGTTTCAGCAACCGGTAGAGGTTCGCCAGGTTCGCGCGATAGCGCTGGTCGAAGGCCGCAACCGCTTCGGGCGGATTGTAGTCGCCCATCCACCAGAACCAGTCGGAGCTTTCGCAACTGGCCAGTTGCCGCTCGGCCGCCGCGCGCTCCGCTTCGGTCAGGCGGTCGCTGCCCATGACGAGATTGAAGCATTGCTTCGCCGTCGCCAGCAGATCCCAGGCGGCGTTCTTGTCGCGCGATCCGATCCAGGTGCCGAAGTCGCCGTGCACCCAACTGCCGGCGACGAGGCGCTCCAGTTCGGCGGGCGGATGACGCTGCCCGTCCACGACCGCCTTGCCAGTGACGGTGCGGATCGACGGGTGGCCTTCCAGCGCCGCATACAGCGCCTCGAGAAAATAGAAACCATTGTAGGGATAATGTTCCCAGCAGTTCTCGCCGTCGAGAATGATGCTCACCAGCGGCGTCTGTTGCCGCTCGGCGCGCGCAGCGATCCCGTCCAGTTCCGCAATGAGATTGAGCGCAGCGTCGCGGCTGTGCCACTTGGCGTATTCGAAGCCGATGAGATCGGACAGCCGGTCGTCGCGGAACAGCAGCAGCGGTCCGTCGGCGGCCAGACGCCAGGGACGATAAAGCCAGCGCGCGCGCTCCGCAGGCCATTCCTCCGCGACCTTGATGATGCGTGCGGCCTGCAGGCTCTGCGCGAGCACGCTTTCGCTGCTTGCCGTCCACGCAAAGCCGGCTTCGCCGAACATTTCCGCCAGTGCCTCGGAGATCGCGCCTTCCGCCGGCCATATACCGACCGGTGTCGTGCCGAAGCGGCGCGCATGCGTCTGCAGGGCCGAATCGATATGGAAGCGCACTCGCGCATGGCCGCCGGAATAGCGCCCGGCGTTGGGAAGCTTGAAGGTCGGTCGCGCTTCGCGCGCGGAATTGAAATCGAGCAGCAGCGGCGCAAGCGGGTGATAGTGCGGCGTGGTGGTCAGCTCGATGCGCCCCTGTTCGGCCAGGGCACGGTAGCGAGGAATGATGCCGGCAATCACTTCGCCGACGAGCTCATACAGCGCCATGCGGTCCTGCGCACTGTAGTTGCCGCCTTCGCTCATGAGACGCGCGATGAGTTCGGAGCCGCGGCGCACCGTCTCGCCGGTCCAGGCCAAGTGGTACCAGACCAGCAGATCGTCGAAATAGCGGTCCGACAGATATGCCATGGCGTGCGCGTCGTCGCCGTTGAACACGCGATGCAGTTCGCGCAGGCGCTTGTACGGCGGATAGGGCTCGACCATCTTCTCGTGGTTGGCCGAGAAACAACGCGACGCGATCAGTTTGCGTTCTTCATCGGTCAGCGTCTGGCGTTCGTCGCGCCGCAACAGTCGCAGCAGCGGATCGCGCAGTCGGCCGGTGGCGAACTGATCGACGTAGTCCTCGATCTGATCGAGCAGGATCGGCACCAGGTTGACCACCGCATGCACGCGCGTATGGCGTTCCAGGTGCGCCGCCATGTCGCTGTAATCCTTGAGCGCATGGAGGTACACCCACGGCTGGGTGTATTCGCCCGTGGCGTAATCGCGGTAGTCGGGCTGATGCATGTGCCACATCAGCAGCAGGTCGAGCGGCGCGCTCATGTCGAGCCGCGCCTCAACGCGCGTGGTGGACCTTCTGGCCCAGCATTTCCGGCGTAACGAGCGTCACGCCGTTGGCCGTGACGTAAAAGCGGCGCCGGTCCGCCTCCGGATCGACGCCGATCCGGATGCCTTCGGGCAGCCGGCAGTGCTTGTCGATCACCGCGCGCTTCACGATTGCATGGCGCGATATTTCGACGTTGGGCAGGATCACCGAGTCTTCCACCGTGCAGTAGCTGTTGACCCGCACGTTGGAGAACAGCAGCGAGCGGCGCACCGTGGAGCCGCTGATGATGCAGCCGCCGGCGATGAGCGAGTCGATCGCCATGCCGCGCCGGTCGTCGTTGTCGAACACGAACTTGGCCGGCGGCAGTTGTTCCTGATAGGTCCAGATCGGCCATTCGCGATCGTAAAGGTTGAGTTCGGGCGTGACTTTGACGAGTTCCATGTTGGCGTCGTAGTACGCCTCCACCGTACCGACGTCGCGCCAATAGGAGCGCCCTTCGCTGCCATGCACCGAGCTGTCGCTGAGGAAGTGCGCGTGGACACGGTAGCCGCGTTCGACCAGATGAGGAATCACGTCCTTGCCGAAATCGTGGTTGGAGTTGCGTGTGTCCGCGTCGCGGATCAATTGCTCGTACAGGAAGCTGGCATTGAACACGTAAATGCCCATGCTCGCCAGCGTGGTGTCGGGGCGGCCGGGCAGCGGTTCGGGATTCGCCGGTTTCTCCTGGAAACCGATGACGCGGCGCTGTTCGTCCACTTGCATGATGCCGAAGGCGCTGCCCGCCTCCACCGGCACTTCGACGCAACCGATGGTGCAGTCGGCCTGCCGACGCACATGCTCGATCAGCATCTTGCCGTAGTCCATCTTGTAGACGTGATCGCCGGCGAGCACGAGCACGTGCTTCGGCTCGTAGCGGCGCAGGATGTCGAGGTTCTGGAACACGGCGTCGGCGGTGCCCAGATACCAGCTCGAATCCATGCGCTGCTGAGCGGGCAGCAGTTCGACGAATTCGCCCAGCCGGCCGTCCAGAAAGGACCAGCCGCGCTGCACGTGACGGATCAGGCTCTGCGCCTTGTATTGGGTGAGGATGCCGATGCGGCGAATGCCGGAGTTGACGCAATTGGAGAGCGTGAAATCGATGATGCGGAACTTGCCGCCGAAGTGCACCGAGGGTTTGGCGCGCCAGTCCGTGAGCTGCTCCAGCCGCGAGCCGCGCCCGCCGGCGAGCACCATGGCGATGGTGTTGCGGGTAAGCAGCGGCAGATGCGGCGATGAGACGTCGCTGGGATAGGTTGCAGCACTGCGTTCGCGATCCATCACGTCATCCGGCATGCCGGCATCCCGTTTCATGTTCTTTCCTCTTCGCTTCCCCGTAACGAACGGCCCGACAGGGCCGCGTGGCCATCACGTCTCACTTCAGGCAGCCGTCCAGCGCCAGTTGCGGATCTCCGGCAGATCATCGCCGTGGCGGACGATGTAACGACGATGCTCGATCAGCTTGTCGCGGATCGCCTGCTTGGCGTAGGCCGCGCGCACGCCGAGCGCCGGCACGCGCTCGATGACCGAGGACACCAGGCTGAAGCGGTCGATCTCGTTCAACACCGCCATGTCGAAGGGCGTGGTGGTGCTGCCTTCCTCCTTGTAGCCGCGCACATGCAGGTTGGCGTGGTTGGTACGGCGGTAGGTCAGGCGATGAATCAGCCAGGGATACCCGTGGAAGGCGAAGATGATCGGCTTGTCCCTGGTGAACAGGGTGTCGAACTCCCGGTCGCTCAGGCCGTGCGGATGCTCCTCGCGCGGCTGCAGCT
>Ga0079224_100008694_pt1 | contig 13773 bp, 13 predicted proteins | sample Stecom2015_FD_80414 | JGI IMG/M metagenome (GOLD analysis project Ga0079224, IMG submission 80414) | Agricultural soil microbial communities from Utah to study Nitrogen management - Steer compost 2015 | ecosystem: Environmental > Terrestrial > Soil > Agricultural land | place: USA: Utah... | reverse complement strand
GCAGCGCCGTGAGCGGCGTCGTCTCCGCCGGCTTCAGCACGACGGTGTTGCCGCACGCCAGGGCCGGCGCCAGCTTCCAGGCCGCCATGAGCAGCGGGAAGTTCCAAGGGATCACCTGCCCCACCACGCCGACCGGCTCGAAGCGCTCGGCGCCGAACGCCAGCTCCAGCTTGTCGGCCCAGCCAGCGTGGTAGAAGAAGTGCGCCGCAGCCAGCGGCACGTCGACGTCGCGCGCCTCGCGGATCGGCTTGCCGTTGTTGCGCGTCTCCAGGCACGCCAGCTCCCGCGCCCGCTCCTGGATCAGGCGCGCGATGCGGAACAGGTAGCGCGCGCGGTCGGCGCCGGGCAGCGCGCGCCACGCCGGCAGCGCCGCGCGCGCGGCGGCGACCGCGCGGTCGACGTCGTCGGCACCGGCGAACGCGACCTCGGCGAGGGGCTCCTCGCGCGCCGGATCGATCGTCGTGTACGTGCGCCCGTCGCGCGCGGGCACGAACCGCCCGCCGACGAACAGGTCGGCGCGCGCGGGGATGGTGAAGTGGTCGCTCGCCTCCGGCGCGGGTGCGTACGACCAGACGCCGCCGAAGGGCAGCTCGGGCGGACGCCGCCGGGCGCGCGCACGCGGCTTCGCCTCCGCGCGCGGGACGCCGTTGCGCGCGGCGGCGTCGCGGGGAGCCTTGCGTCGGGTGCGTGGCGCCATCGCCGCGATGCTAACCGCCGGTGGCGGAAGCCCGCGCGTCGTCCTCCGCTCCGGTGATGCTCGAAGCCCTGCGCCGCGCGGAGCCGAAGGGACACGTGCCGGGCCTGTGCAAGACGGACGGCGGCGCGCGCTCGGATCGGACGGCATGCATGGCCGCGCCCCGTCGGCCGTCGGTGCCGGTGCAGGGCAGGCTCGCGGCAGTCCTGTGCGTACCTCCGTGCGGCTTGCCGATGGCCTCGACGCACACGGCTCGGGCGACGGCCGCGCGTAGCCGTCGCGTACGCGTGGCGTGCGCATCCCGGACGACTCCCGGCGCGAGCGCAAACGGCAGCCGTCCGCGCGCGCCACTCCCATGCCGCCTCCTCGCCCGGGCACGCGCATTGCTTTCCCGCGACGCACGTTCGCCGGGAGATCGACCATGAAGCTTGCTGCCATCCTGTTCGCACTCGCCGCGCTGGGCGGCGTGACGCTGCTGACCCTGCGCATCCGCCGCGGAGCCAATCCGCCGCTCGCGCTGGCGGCGGTCCACGGCCTGTTCGCGCTCGCGGGCGTGATCGCTTTGGGCGTCGCGGTGGCACAGACCGACGCCGGTGGGCTGCCCCTCGCCTCGCTCGTGCTGTTCCTCCTGGCGGCGGTCGGCGGCGCCACCCTGCTGTTCGGCTTCCACCTGCGCAACCGCCTGCTGCCGGTGCCGATCGTCGTCGGACACGGAATGGTCGCCGCGACCGCGTTCGTCCTGTTGCTCGTCCACCTCGCGCGCTGACCGTCGCTGCCGACCGCGGACGGTGGACGCGCGCCGGTCGAGCCCAGGGGCTCCCGTCCGTCCGGCAGACGCTCAGTCCTTGCCGAAGTCGTCGCCGCGCTGGTAGACGCCCGTGCGCAGGCGTTCCAGCTGCATGAGGACGTCGTTGAGCAGGGACGAGGCGCCGAAGCGGAACGAAGCGGGCGTGAGCCACAAGTCGCCCGCGGTCTCGTTGGCGAGCACGAGGTAGCGGAGCGCGTCCTTCGCGGTGCGGATCCCGCCGGCGGCCTTCACGCCGACCACCCTGCCCGTCTCCAGGTAGAAGTCGCGCGCCGCTTCGAGCATCAGCAGCACGACCGGCAGCGTCGCCGCCGGGGCCACCTTCCCCGTGCTCGTCTTGATGAAGTCCGCACCGGCGTGCATCGCGAGCGCGCTCGCGCGGCGCACGTTGTCGTAGGTGCGCAGCTCGCCGGTCTCGAGGATGACCTTGAGCAGCGCGCCGCCGCACGCCTCCTTCACCTGCGCGATCTCGTCCGCCACGGCGGCGTACCTGCCCGCGAGGAACGCGCCGCGGTCGATCACCATGTCGATCTCGTGCGCGCCGGCCGCGACCGCGGCGCGGGTCTCGGCGAGCTTGATCGGCAGCGGCGTGCGGCCCGCGGGGAAGCCCGTCGCGACCGCGGCGACCTTCACCGGCGAGCCGCACAGCGCGTCGGCGGCGACCGCGACGAGGTCGGGGTAGACGCACACTGCCGCCACGCTGCCGACGTCGCGCCCGGGAAGCGGCGCGCGCGCCTTGCTGCACAGGCCGCGCACCTTGCCCGGCGAGTCCTGCCCTTCGAGGGTGGTCAAGTCGATCATCGACACGACCAGGCGCAGTCCCCGCTCCTTCGCCTCCTTCTTCAGCGAGCGCGTCGCCAGCTCCGCCGCGCGCGTCTCCAGCGCGACGGCGTCGACCGGGGGCACGCGCGACAGGACCGCGTCAAGCACCGTGCGTGAACCGGAAGGGGTGCGGCAGGAGCGCGGGAAGGCTGGTGCGCACGGTCTTGCCGGCGGGGTTGGCGAGGATGACGTCCATCATCGGACCGAACTCGGCGAGCACCTGCAGGCAGGCGCCGCACGGGTGCCCGGGCGGGTCGCAGGGAGTGAACACGGCGACCGCCGTGAGCGCACGCCGGCCCTCGGTGACCGCGCGGAACACGGCGCTGCGTTCGGCGCAGATCGTCAGGCCGTAGCTGGCGTTCTCGACGTTGCAGCCCGGAAAGATCGCGCCGTCGGCGGCGAGCACCGCCGCGCCCACGCGGAAGTGCGACGCCGGGGCGTAGGCGTGGTCCGCTGCCGCGCGCGCGGCGGCGACGAGACGGTCGATGCTCGCGTCCGTGGACACGCCGGGATCCTACCGCCGCGGGCAGCCGCGGCCGTGCGCGCACGGCACGAGGGCGCGGCTGCCGGCGCGTTCCCGCTCCCGCGTCGCGTGGCACCGCGCGACGCGATCCCGCGCGATGAGCCGCGATTCCATTTCATGCACAGGACACCGATGAATCGCAGTGCTCTCGTGGCGGTCGCGACGACCGCCTTCCTCCAATGCACCACGCTCCCCGGCCAGGAGTGGTATCGCGAAGACCGCTCGGCCCCGCCTCCGGCCCGTCGCTTCCTCGGCCTCGGCTTCGACCCCGAGCGCGCGGTCACCGTGCTGTTCGGCGGCACCGACGAGCGTACCGGCACCGTGTACGGCGACACCTGGGAGTTCGACGGGCGCGACTGGCGACAGCGCGCAACCAGCGGGCCCGCCGCGCGGCAGCGCTTCGCGTCGTGCTTCGACCGCGCGCGCGGCACGTTCGTGGTGTTCGGCGGCCTCGACGCGAACGGCGCGGTCCTCGGCGACGCCTGGGAGTGGGACGGGAACGCGTGGAAGCCGCTGGTCGCGGCGAACGCGCCCGCCGCGCGCGCGGACGCCGCGATGGCGTTCGACGAGGTCCGCGGCAAGCTCGTGCTGTTCGGCGGCCGCGCCGCCGATCCGAGCCAGCGCTTCGGCGACACGTGGGAGTTCGACGGCACGAACTGGGCGCAGGTCGCGCCGGCCGGCGCGCCGGCCCCGCGCTTCGGCCACGCCATGACCTTCGACCCGGTCCGCGCCGTCACGCTGCTGTTCGGCGGCTTCGCCGGCGGCTCCGGGCCGGAGGCCGGGACCTACGCCTACGACGGAACGACGTGGAGGGACCTGGCGCCCGCGACCACGCCGCCCGCCTCGGTCTTCCCCGCGCTCACCTTCCACCGCGCGCACGGCGTGGCGGTCCTCACCGGTTCGGTCGGCAGCGCGAGCCAGCCGCTGCGCACCTTCGCGTTCGACGGCGTGGACTGGCAGGACGGGCCGCCCGCGCACGCGCAGCTCACCGGCCGGCAGGGGCACGCGATGGCGTTCGACGAGGTGCGCGAGGCGGTCGTGCTGTTCGGCGGCGCGTCGATCGCGATCGGCGGTGCACGCCCGCTCGACGACACCTGGGAGCTGTCGGTGCCGGCCGAGTTCCAGGGCATCAGCGTCGGCTGCGCCACCAGCAAGGGCGTCCTGCGCCTGTCCGCCGCGGACGGCAGCCGGCCGGAGCTGGGCGGTGCCCTGGGCCTGACCGTCGGGCCGGTGCCGCCGCAGTCGTCGCCCTTCCTCCTCCTCGGCAGCAGCGAGCGGAGCTGGGCCGACGTCGCGTTGCCCATCGACCTCGCGCCGATCGGCATGCCCGGGTGCTGGCTCTACACGAGCGTGGAGTTCGTGGCACCGATGATCCCGCAGGGCGAGACCGCGCACGCCCTCCTGCCGATCCCGCTCGACCGCGGACTGCTCGACAAGGCGCTCTACGCGCAGGTCGCGCTCCTCGGGCAGGAGTCGGCGACGTCGAACGGCGGCCGCCTGCGCATCGGCAACTGAAGCGCTCGGCCGCCCGGCCTATCACCGGGCATGCCCGCGGCCTTCCTGGTCGGCACGTCCGGTTGGAACTACGCCGATTGGGCAGGCCGCTTCTACCCGCGCAGCCTGCCCGCGCGCGCCTGGCTCACGCACTACGCGCGCGAGTTCTCCACCACCGAGGTGAACCACAGCTTCTACCGCCTGCCCGATGCGGAGACCTGGGCGGGCTGGAAGGCGGCGGTCCCCGCCGGGTTCGTGTTCGCGGTGAAGGCGAGCCGCCTGCTCACCCACATGACCAGGCTGAAGGACGGCCGCCCGTACCTCGCGAACTTCCTCGCGCGCGCGCACCTGCTCGGCCGGCGCCTCGGCCCGATCCTGTTCCAGCTCCCCGCGGCCTGGGCGGCCGACGTGCCCCGCCTCGCGGCGTTCGTCGAACGCCTGCCGCGCGGGCGCTACGCGTTCGAGTTCCGGCACGCGAGCTGGTTCGTGCCCGAGGTGCTCGCCCTCCTGCGCCGGCGCGGCATCGCGTGCTGCTGGCACGACATGGGCGGCGCGCCGTGGCCGCTGCACGCGACCGCCGGGTTCCTGTACGCGCGTTTCCACGGCCCCGGCGCGGCGAAGTACTCGGGCAGCTACCACCGGCGGACGCTCGCGGCGCGCGCGCGCGTGCTGCGCGACGCCGCGCGGGACGCGGATCGGGTGTACGCGTACTTCAACAACGACGTCGAAGGCCACGCGATCGCGAACGCGCGCACCTTCCGCGAGCTGCTCGGCGCCTGAGCACGCTCGCGCGGAGGTCGCGGTCCGCGGGCGGGCGGACTCGACGTCACGGACGGATTCGCCGGACTCCGCGCCGTCGGCGCGCACCGTCCGTCCGTCGGAGCGGCCGGCACGCGGGCCGGCGCCCGGCCGTCCGCGACCGGCCGCGCATCCGGCCGCCGCTCGGTTATGAAACCTGCCGCATGCACGCGTCGGCCGCACGCCTCCTCGCCGGTCTGTCCCCCGACCCGGGGCCGCTGCGCATCGGCGGCATCGCCGCCGATGACCTCGCCGCGCGCTTCGGCACGCCGCTCTTCGTGTACGACGCGGGCATCGCGCGCGCGCGGCTCGCCGCGGTACGGGCGGCGTTCGGCGACCGCGTGCAGGTGCTGTACGCGCTGAAGGCGAACCCGTGCGTGCGCCTCGCGCGCGCTCTGCGCGAGGCCGGCGCCGGCGCGGAGCTCGCGTCGGCGGGCGAGGTGGTGGTCGCGCGCGCCGCGGGCTTCGCCGGCGAGGCGATGCAGTTCGCCGGCCCGGGCAAGGACGAGCACGACTTCGAAGCCGCGCTCGACGCCGGGGTCGGCACGCTGAACCTGGAGTCGCCGGCGGAGTACGACGCGCTGTGCCGCGTCGCCGCGCGGCGCGGCGCGCGCCCGGGGGTGGCGATCCGGATCAACCCCGCGCGCCCGGCGTCGGGCGCGCGCGTACGCATGGCGGGCAGCGGCAGCAAGTTCGGCGTCGACGAGGACCGCGTCGTCGCGTTCGCCGAGACCATCGAGCGGGACCGGGTCTGCACGCTGCGCGGCGTGCACATGTACGCCGGCTCGCAGGCCTTCGACGTGGACGCGTGGCTCGCCGCCGCGGAACGCGCCGTCGAGGCGGCGCGCGCGATCGAGCGCGCACTCGGTCGGCCGCTCTCCAGCGTCGGCCTCGGCGGCGGGTTCGGCGTGCCGGCCAGCGACCGAGAGCCGACCTTCGACGTCGCGCATGCCGGCCGCGGCGCGCGGGACCTGATCGCCGACGCCCCCGCGGCACAGCACTTCTCGATCGAACTGGGTCGCTGGCTCGTCGCGGAGTGCGGCGTCTACCTCACCCGCATCCTCTACGCCAAGGAATCGGCTGGCCGGCGGCACGTGATCGTCGACGGCGGCCTGCACCATTTCGGCGCCGCGGCGGGGCTCGGCGCGGTGATCAAGCGCCCGTACCCGATCGTCGCGTGCGCCGATCCGCGCGCGGAAGGCCACGAGCCGGTCGCGGGCGGCGGGCCGCTGTGCACGCCGGCCGACGAGTTCGCCGCCGCAGCCGCGCTGCCGCGCGTCGCGCGCGGCGACCTGCTCGCCGTGCTCGTCGCGGGCGCGTACGGACTGACCTTCAGCCCGATCGCGTTCCTCAGCCACCCGACGCCGGCCGAGGTGGTCGTCGACGGCGGCACCGCGCTCCTCGCGCGGCGCCGCGGCCGCCCCGAGGACGTCCTGCGCGATCAGGACTTCGCCGGCGACGGCAGGAACTCGATCGCGCCGCCCGGCAGGAAGTAGAGGATCAGCATCTCGCCGCCGCGCACCGTCGGCACGTGGCGCGACCCGGGCCCGTACACCACCCAGCCTTCCGGCCGGCCGTCGAACTCGGGCGCGCCGCTGCGCGCGAAGCACAGGTCGATCTCGCCGTTCGGGTGGACGTGCTCCGGTCCCGGCGCCGACATCAGCACCGCGTCGACGCTGAACCCGCCGAGGTCCTTGGCGACCCGCCCGAAGCGGACGCCCGCGTTCTCCTTCGGCAGCAGCCAGCCCTCGGCCGCGCCGGCCTCGACCAGGGCGCGGATGCCCGACACCAGCGCGCCGTCGAGCGGCGCACGCTCCTGCAGGGTGCGCACCGCCGCCACCGGGTCGCCGACGTCGATCCCGCGCAGGATCTCGACGAGCGGCATCAGCTCCGCCTTCAGTCGCTCACTGCTCATCGCAACGCGTCAGACACCGTCTTGCTGGACGCCCATCAGGAGGTCGACGACGAGCTGGTCCAGGCGCTCGTAGTCGAGACCGGGCGCGGCGAGCGCCGCGCGGTCGAAGGGGTAGTCCTTGAGCGCGGCGGCGCGTGCGCGGTCGTACGGCCCGAGCAGGTCGACGCTCGCGTCGTGCCGCGACCGCACCGCCTCGCGCAGCGCGCGGTACTCGGCGTTCGCGTTCAGCGCGCGCGCCTTCTCCCTCAGGATGAGGTAGGTGCGCATGCAGCCGCGCGCGAACTGCTTGACGCCGTCCAGGTCCTCGGTGCGGTAGGCGTGCGCGTCGAAGTGCCGCGGCCCGTCGTAGCCGACCTCCTCCAGGAACTTGACCAGGAAGAACGCAGCCTTCGGGTTGTGCGACCCGAAGCGCAGGTCCTGGTCGTAGCGCGCCGGGTTCTGGTCGTTGAGGTCGACGTGGAACAGCTTGCCGGCGTCCCACGCCTGCGCGACCGCGTGGCAGAAGTTCAGGCCCGCCATGTGTTCGTGCGCGACCTCGGGGTTCACGCCGACCATGTCGCCGTGCTGCAGGGTGGCGATGAACCCGAGGACCGCGCCGGTGGTCGGCAGGTAGATGTCGGCACGCGGCTCGTTCGGCTTCGCCTCCAGCGCGAAGCGCAGGTCGTAGCCCTGATCCTTGCAGTACGCGCACAGGAAGTCGATCGCGTCGCGGTAGCAGCGCAGCGCATCGCACGGGTCGCGCGCCGCGTCCGTCTCGCAGCCTTCCCGCCCGCCCCAGAACACGTAGATCTTCGCGCCCAGCTCGACGCCCAGGTCGATCGCGCGCATCGTCTTGGCGAGCGCGTAGGCGCGCACGCGCGGGTCGCTCGCGGTGAACGCGCCATCCTTGAACGCCGGGTCGGAGAACAGGTTGGTCGTCGCCATCGGGACGACCAGACCGTGGTCGTCGACCGCGCGCTTGAACTCGCGCACGATCCGGTCGCGCTCGCGCGCCGACGCGTCGATCGGCACGAGGTCCTCGTCGTGCAGGTTGCCCCCCCACGCGCCGACCTCGGCGAGCACGCGGACCAGCTCGATCGGCTCCATCCGGGGGCGCACCGGGCGGCCGAACGGGTCGGCGCCCGGGTTGCCGACCGTCCACAGGCCGAAGCTGAACTTGTCGGACGGCTGCGGGACGAGCGGATCGCGCGCCATGCCCTCAGCTCCCCGGACGGAACACGCGCACGACCGCGGGATTGCCCTCCAGGCGCGGACCGCCGATCAGGTCGATGCAGTACGGGATCGCGGGGAACACCGCGTCCAGGCACACGCGGATCGAAGCCGGCTTGCCCGGCAGGGTGACCACCAGCGTGCTGCCGAGCGTGCCGGCGGTCTGCCGCGACAGGATCGCGGTCGGCACGCCGGCGGCGAGCGAAGCGCGGCGCATCTCCTCGCCGAAGCCGGGCAGCTCCTTCTCCAGCACGTCGCGCAGCGCTTCGGGCGTGACGTCACGCGGCGCCGGGCCGGTGCCGCCGGTCGTGCACACGAGGCAGCAGCCCTGCGCGGCCAGCTCGCGCACCGCCGCCGCGATCGCCGCCCGCTCGTCGGGGACCACGCGGCGTTCGTACGCGCACGGGGTCGCGAGGTAGTCGCGCAACGCCGCCTCGATCGCGGGCCCCGACTCGTCGCGGTACTCGCCGCGGCTCGCCCGATCGGAGATCGTGACGATGCCTACCTTGGGCGGCGTCTGGCTCATCGGCGGGCGGTGCGCATCGTCGGTCCGGGCTCTCATACCACCGTCCGCACGGCGCGACAACGCCGCGCGCCGAACGCGCGTGTCGCGCGCACGATGCCTGCCCGGAGATTCGCCGCGCGCCCGACAAGCACGCTGCGGCTCTCGGCCACCCTCGCCGCGCACCCTCTCGCTCTCCTTCGCAAGGAACCCTCATGCGCACGATCCTCGTCACGCTGCTGCCGTTGCTGCTCGCCGTGGCCTCCCATGCCCAGGCGGGCGGCAAGGAAACCGCCAAGATCCGCCACGCCGCCGATGCCGCGGTCGCCTCCGGCGACTGGACGACCGCGGTCGCGAGCTTCCGCGAGCTCGTCGAGGCCGATCCCAAGGACGCCCGCGCCTGGCACATGCTCGGCTACTCGCTGCACGCCAAGGGCGATCTCGACGAGGCGCTGAAGGCCCACGTCAAGGCAGCCGAGTTCCACGAGACCGCTCCGATCGCGACCTACAACGCCGCCTGCGTGCACGCGCTGCGCTTCGCCAGGAGCGGCGACCCGGCGGACAAGGAGGAGGCACTCAAGTGGCTCGCCAGAGCGGCAAAGGTCGGCTTCGCCGGCGCCGAGCACATGCGCTCCGACTCCGACATGGACAGCCTGCGCTCCGACCCGCGCTATCGGGAGATCGCCGCGGAGGTCGAGAAGAACGCGACGTCGAGCGCCAACGTGCAGGTCTACGCCGGCAGCTTCGACCGCAAGCTCGCGCGCCTCGTCGTGTTCTCCGGGCAGGGCTCGGCCGGCGCCCTGGCGATCAGCTACGGCCAGCCGCGCTGGCAGGAGCGGTTCGACGAGATCGTCCGGTCGGAGAAGTTCCGCGACCAGCGCTGGCGCTTCGGCAAGGACGAGTGGACGACGCTCACCGCCACCGTGCCGCTGGAAATCGCGGGCAAGGAACTGCCGGCCGGCATCTACTACCTCACCCTCGCGCACCGCGATCCCGAGTTCGTCCTCGCCGCGCTCGACCCGAACGAGGTGCACGCCCGCTCGCTCGATCCCTACATGGCGCGCATGACGACCGGCGGCATCGAGGTCGCCCTCAAGCACGAGCGGGTCGACGAGATCGCCGAACGCCTGGAGATCCGCCTGGTCGAGAGCATGGGCAGCCCCGGCGCCGGCGAGCTGGTCGTCCGCTTCGGCCCGCACAAGCTGAGCGCGCCGTTCGCGCTGCGCTGCCGCGCCGGCAAGGACGCGGCGAAGTGACCCAGGGCGCCGGCCGGGCGCTTCCGCGGCTAGCCCGCGCCGTCCTGCTCTTCGCCGGGCGGTACGTAGGTCAGCGACGCCTTGGCGTGCAGGCGGTTCATCTCGGCGATCACGTCGACCGAGATCTCCTTCGGGCACACCGCCTCGCACTCGTAGAAGTTGCTGCAGTTGCCGAAGCCCTCGCGCTCCATCTGCGCGACCATCGCGAGCACGCGCGCGGGCGACTCGATCCGGCCCTGCGGCAGCCGGTTCAGGTGCGCGACCTTCGCGCCGACGAACAGCATCGCCGCCGCGTTCGGGCACGCCGCGACGCACGCGCCGCAGCCGATGCACGCCGCCGCGGCGAACGCCGACTCGGCCGCGTCCTTGCCGATCGGGATCGCGTTGGCGTCCGGCGCGCTGCCGGCGTTCGCCGACACGAAGCCGCCGGCGGCGATGATCCGGTCGAACGACGAGCGGTCGACGACGAGGTCCTTGACGATCGGGAAGGCGCGCGCGCGCCACGGCTCGATCCGGATCTCCTCGCCGTCGCGGAACCGGCGCATGTGCAACTGGCACGTCGTGGTGCCGGCGTCCTTGCCGTGCGCGATCCCGTTGATCATCACGCCGCAGGCGCCGCAGATGCCCTCACGGCAGTCGTGGTCGAACGCGACCGGCTCCTCGCCGCGCTCGATCAGCCGCTCGTTGAGCAGGTCGAGCATCTCGAGGAACGACATGTTCGGGCTCACACCGTCGAGCTCGTAGGTCACGAACCGCCCGGGAGCGGAGCGGTGCGCCTGACGCCATACGTGCAAGGTGAGGCGCATCACTTGTAGCTCCGCGTCGTGAGTTGCACGTTCTCGAACACCAGCGGCTCGCGGTGCATGCGCGGCTGGGCGCCGTCGCCCTGGTACTCCCAGGCCGCGACGAACGCGAAGTTCTCGTCGTCGCGCTGCGCCTCGCCGTCCGGGGTCTGGTACTCCTCGCGGAAGTGTCCGCCGCACGACTCCTCGCGCGTCAGCGCGTCGAGGCACATCAGCTCGGCGAACTCCAGGAAGTCGGCGACCCGGCCGGCCTTCTCCAGCGACTGGTTGAGCGACTCGCCCTCGCCGAGCACGCGCACGTCGCCCCAGAACTGCTCGCGCAGCTCCGGGATCCGGCGCAGCGCGCGCTGCAGCCCCTCGCGGTTGCGCGCCATGCCGCAGTCGTTCCACAGCAGCAGGCCCAGCTCGCGGTGGAACGAGTCGACCGAGCGCGTGCCCTTGATCGCCAGGAGCTGCCGGATGCGGACGCGCACGTCGTTCTCCGCCGCGGCGAACTCGGGCGCGTCCGTGCCGATCGCGCCCGGCTTCACGCCGGCGAGGTAGTTGCCGACCGTGTACGGCGCGATGAAGTAGCCGTCGGCCAGGCCCTGCATCAGCGCGCTCGCGCCGAGGCGGTTGGCGCCGTGGTCGCTGAAGTTCGCCTCGCCGAGCACGAACAGCCCCGGCACGTTGGACATCAGGTCGTAGTCGACCCACAGTCCGCCCATCGTGTAGTGCACCGCCGGGAAGATGCGCATCGGCGTCTCGTACGGGTCCTCGCCGGTGATCTTCTGGTACATGTGGAACAGGTTGCCGTAGCGCTGCCGGATCCCCTCGCGTCCGATCCGCTCGATCGCCGCGGCGAAGTCGAGGTACACCCCGAGGCCGGACTCGCCGACCCCGCGCCCCTCGTCGCACACCTGCTTGGCGGCGCGCGAAGCGATGTCGCGCGGCGCGAGGTTGCCGTAGCTCGGGTACTTGCGCTCCAGGTAGTAGTCGCGCTCCTCCTCGGGGATGTCGCGCGGCGCGCGCTTGTCGCCGGGCTTGAGCGGCACCCAGATCCGCCCGTCGTTGCGCAGCGACTCGGACATCAGGGTCAGCTTGCTCTGGTGCTCGCCGCTGACCGGGATGCAGGTCGGGTGGATCTGGGTGAAGCACGGGTTCGCGAACAGCGCGCCGCGCTTGTAGGCGCGCCAGGTCGCGGTCACGTTGCAGCCCTTGGCGTTGGTCGACAGGTAGAAGACGTTGCCGTAGCCGCCGGTGCACAGCAGCACGCAGTCGCCGGCCATCGTCCGGATCCGGCCGGTGGTCAGCTCGCGCACGACGACCCCGACCGCGCGGCCGTCGGCGACGACCAGGTCGAGCATCTCGGTGCGCGGGTGCATGCGCACCTGGCCGCGCCCGATCTGCCGGCTCAGCGCCTGGTAGGCCCCGAGCAGGAGCTGCTGCCCGGTCTGGCCGCGCGCGTAGAACGTGCGCGACACCTGCGCGCCGCCGAACGAGCGGTTGGCGAGGTAGCCGCCGTACTCGCGCGCGAACGGCACGCCCTGCGCGACGCAGTGGTCGATGATCGCGGTGCTGATCTCGGCCAGGCGGTACACGTTCGCCTCGAGCGCGCGGAAGTCGCCGCCCTTAATCGTGTCGTAGAACAGGCGCCAGACGCTGTCGCCGTCGTTCTGGTAGTTCTTCGCCGCGTTGATCCCGCCCTGCGCCGCGATGCTGTGCGCCCGGCGCGGGCTGTCCTGGAAGCACAGGCAGTCGACCTGGTAGCCCAGCTCGGCCAGCGTGGCCGCGGCGGACGCCCCGGCGAGCCCGGAGCCGACCACGATCACCCGGTACTTGCGCTTGTTCGCCGGGTTGACGAGGCGCAGGTTCGCCTTGTGCGTCGACCACTTCTGGGCCAGCGGGCCCGGCGGGATCCTGCTCTGCAAGGTCATCGGCACACCACCTTCACTCGGGGAGCGGGACGAGGCCGAGCAGGACCGCGATCGGCACGGCCAGGAATCCGGCGGTGAGCAGCGCGGCGACCACGGGCGCCGCGACGACCAGCGCCGGGGTGTAGCGCGGGTGCCGCCAGCCGACCGACTGGAACATGCTGTGCAGCCCGTGGCTCAGGTGCAGCCCCAGCGCACCGACCGCGACCACGTAGGAGAGCGCGATCAGAGGGTTGCGGAAACCGAGGACGACCATGGTGTAGACGTCGTGCCGGCCGGCGGCATCGTGCAGGAGGAAGTTCTCGCGCTGGATCGCGCCGACCGTGAAGTGCAGCAGGTGGTAGACGACGAACGCCGCCGTGACGATGCCGGTGTGGATCATCGTCTGCGAGGCGAGGCTCGCCTGGACGATCGAATGCTGCGCGTAGCGTTCCGGACGCGCCGCGCGGTTCTGCCGGACGAGGCGCACCGCGGTGGCGACGTGCAGCACGAACACGACGAGCAGGCCGAGCCGCAGCCCCCACAGCAGGACCTTCGAGTTCTGCAGCATGTGCGCGTACGCGTTCAGCGCGTCCTGACCGGCGAACACGAGCAGGTTGCCCGCCATGTGAGCGATCAGGAACGCGAACAGCAGCACGCCGGTGACGGCCATGGCCACCTTGCTGCCCAGCGAGGAGCGCAGCCAGCGAAACGCCCAACTCATCGGAGCCGCTAACCCATAGCGGGCGCACGCGTCGGGGGCGAACGAAAAGGAGCGCACGCGGGCCGGCCGCACGTGCAGCGCCGGCCGCCCCTGCTACGTTGGCCGCACCCATGCTCCTTCGCTGCCTGTGCCTCTGCCTGTGCGCCAGCGCCGCACCCGCGCAGGCCGAGAGGTCCCGCGAGACCCCGGCGCCAGCGGCGGCTCCGATTCCGGGCGGCCGCGTCGAACAGGCCATCGCCGCCGCCGAGCGCGAGCTGCGCTGGCTGCTGCAGCGCAACGCCGCCCTCGAGCGCGCGGTCCTGCAGCAGCAGGAAGAGCACACCCGCGCGCTCGCCG
>Ga0079224_100008693_pt1 | contig 13773 bp, 12 predicted proteins | sample Stecom2015_FD_80414 | JGI IMG/M metagenome (GOLD analysis project Ga0079224, IMG submission 80414) | Agricultural soil microbial communities from Utah to study Nitrogen management - Steer compost 2015 | ecosystem: Environmental > Terrestrial > Soil > Agricultural land | place: USA: Utah... | reverse complement strand
CGCAGCGCGAGCTGGCCCTCGCGGGTGGCCTCCAGGTCGGCGACGATGGCGTTCAGCCGCTGCTGCGTCGCGGCCAGCTCGGCCTCGGCGGCGGCCAGGTCGGACTCGGCCTGCCTGAGCGCGGCCTCCTGCTCGGCCAGGCTCTGGCGCTCCATCTGCAGGGCGTAGAGGAGCGAGTCGAGCTCGCCGATGACGTCGGCGTCCTGCTGCGACAGCAGGCCGACGTAGTGGTTCCTCACCCTCAGCTCCGAGAAGCTCTCGCTGCGCGCCAGGGCGAACAGCGCCGGGGAGCCGCGCTGCTTGTAGAGGGCCACCAGCAGCTCGCTAACGCGCGTGCGCATGTCGCCCAGGCGCACCTCCAGCCCGGCGATGCGCTGCTCGGTCTCCTGGCGCTGCGCCTCGAGCTCGCCGATGCGCGTGACGATCGCCTCGCGCTCCCGGCGCCGCTCGGCCAGCTGGGCGCTGACGCGGTTGCGCTCCTCGATGCGCTGCTGGAGCTGGGTGGCCGTGGCGCCCAGGGCGGCCTCGATGTCCGCCAGCTCGCGGCGCCGCTGCTCCTCCAACTGCTCGTAGCGCTGGATGTCGGCCTCGAGCTGCCGCCGCTGCTCGGAGTCGAGGACGGGCTGGCCGGCCGAGAACGTGCCGAGCAGGAGGGCGGCCGCCGCCAGGAGCGTGAGCCGCTTGGCCGTCATCGCCGTTCCCGCAGGAACTGCGAGAGGCCGATGGCGCTGCCCACGAAGCCGACGAGCACGGCCAGGGCCGCGAGCGCGCCGGCGATCCAGCCCAGCAGCGCGGGGTCGCGCACGAACGGCACGAAGGCGAACTGCTCGGAGAGGCGCGTCACGCCGAACTGGTACCCCGGTATCACCAGGCCCAGCGACACCGTGGCGCTGATGAGGCCGAGCAGGACGCCCTCGATGAGGAACGGCGCCCGGATGAAGCCGCGGCTCGCGCCCACGAGCCGCATGACGTCGATCTCGTCGCGGCGGGCGGTGATCGCCGCGCGGATCGAGTTCACGATCGCGAACAGGGCCGCGGAGAGCAGCACGACGACGAGTATGGACCCGCCGACCCGCAGGGCGTCGTAGACCGCGAGGAACGTGTCCACGGCCTCGCTGGCGTCGTCGACCTCGTCCACGCCGGGGAGCTGCTCGAGCCGGAAGCGCACCGCCTGCGTCTCCTGCGGGTCGAACAGGCGCACGTGCAGGGTGTCGGGCAGCGGGTTCTCGACGAAGGAGGCGGCGCGCGACAGCGCCGGCAGGTCGGCCACCAGCTCAGCCAGAGCCTGGTCGGACCTGACGTACTCGACGCGCTCCACCTCCTGCCACGCGCGGACCGTGGCGATGAGCTGCTCGTCGTTGGCCTCGGGCGCGAGGTAGACCGCCACCTCGAGCTCCCCCTGCAGGTTCGCCAGCACCTGGCTGAGGTTGGCGCTGGTCAGGCTGAGCGCGGCCAACATCGTGAGCGAGAGCGTCATGGTGGTGATGGTGGAGACGCTCGCCACCCAGTTGGCCCGGATGGCGCGCATGGCCTGCGCCAGCGCGTACATCAGGCCGAAGTGTACGCCGCTATCACCGCATCGGTGAACCGCTCGGTGGTCGCGTCGCCCCCGAGGTCGCGGGTGACCGGGCCCTCGGCGAGGACGCGGTCGACGGCAGCCTCTATGCGGGAGGCCTCCTCCCGGTAACCGAGGTGATCGAGCATCATCGCGGCGGTGAGCATCGAGGCCGTGGGGTTCGCGATGCCCTGACCGGCGATGTCGGGAGCGCTGCCGTGGACCGGCTCGAAGATCGCGTAGCGCTCGCCGACGTTCGCGCTCGGCGCCACGCCGAGGCCGCCGGTGAGGCCCGCCATCAGGTCGGAGAGGATGTCGCCGAACAGGTTCGTGGAGACGAGGACGTCGAAGCTCTCCGGCTCGCGCACGAGCTTCATGGCGGCGGCGTCCACGATCACGTCGTACGTCTCGACGTCCGGGTAGCCCTTCGCCACCTCCATGACCGTCTCGAGGAACAGGCCGGAGGTGAGGGGCAGCACGTTGGCCTTGTGGATCACCGCCAGCCGCCCCCGGCGCTTGCGGGCCTGCTCCAGCGCCACGCGGGCGATGCGCTCGCTGGCCCGGCGCGTGACGACGGCGTCGGCGATGGCGAGCTCGCCGTTCGCGTACCGGCGCTCGTTCTCGACGTAGAGCCCCTCGGTGTTCTCCCTGACCATCAGCATGTCGATGCCGGGCAGCGACTTGGGGATGGGGCGGGAGCGCGCGGGCCTGAGGTTCGAGAACAGGTCGAGGGTGCGGCGCATGTAACGGATCGCGCCCTGGTGCCCCTGGACCTTGTGGCTGGGGCTGGTGAAGGCGCCGGCCAGGGTGGCGTCGGAGCTGGTGACCTTGGTGAGCGTCTCGGCCGGGACGCTGCTGCCCGTGCGGTTGAAGGTGGCCCAGCCGGCCTCCGCTTCCACGAAGGTGAGGTCGAGGCCCGTGGCCTCGAGCAGGCGGCGCGCGGCCGGCACGACCTCCTTCCCGATGCCGTCACCGGGGATGAGGCAGATGGTAGGCATGGAACACTCCTCGCGGGGCCCGCTGCCCGCGGGTGGGCGGCGTGGCCGAAGCCACTCGAAGGTATCACGCGGGGCCTCGCACCCAGGGCGCTGTTAGGATGGCGCGAAACATGCCGGGAGCTGACGCGTGACCAGCCTGAGCGGGCGCCTCGGTCCAGGGGCGCTGGCCGACCTGCTCCAGTACCTGGCGCTGTCGCGCGCCACGGGCTGCCTGCTGCTGCGCCACCCGCAGCGTCGGCAGGCGTACGCCTACCTGGAGGGCGGCCGCGTGGTGTTCGTCGACGCCCGGCCGCTGTACGACGTGGCCGCGCTCTCCGAGCTCCTGGGATGGCACGACGGCCGCTTCGCGTTCCGGCCGGGCGTCTCCGCCCCGCGCCGCACGCTCGACCTGCCCACCGAGGTCCTGCTGATCGAAGCCACGAGGCGCGCCGACGAGCGCGCGCCCGAGGGCGTGGACCCCGACGCGGTGCTGTGCGCCACGAACGGCGAGCCGTCCGTCCCCGCACGTCCCGCCTGCGGCGGGCTGGCGCGCGACGACGGGCCGTTCGGCCCGGTGCGCGTCCTGGGCGAGGTGGGCGGGCGCGACCCGTTCGACGTCGCCCGCGCCGACGCGCCCGACAGCGTGTCGCTGTCGCTGGGCGCCCTGAACCTGTGGCGCCGGCTCGACGGCGCGTCGAGCCTGCGGCAGCTGGCGGCCGCGTCCGGTCGGCCACTCGCCGAGGTCGTGGTCGCCGGGGCCGAGCTGCTCGACCGCGGCCTCGCCCGCTACGTGTCCGTGACCGTCGCCGACCCGCGCTTCGCGCTCGAGCTGGCCCGCGAGGCCGTCGACCTGCTCGGCCCGGTGGGCGAGATCGTCGTCGAGGACGCGCTCTACGAGCTGGGCCTGACGGCCGACGCCGTGCCCGTGGGCCGCGTCGGCGAGCTCGTCGCCGCCATCGAGTCGGCCTTCGGCGACGGCCCCTCGCGCCAGGAGTTCGCGCGTCGTGCGGCCGAGCTGAGGGGCTTGTTCGCCCTGGACCACGTGCCTGCTGGGAGGCAGTGATGGACTACGTCGTCGTCGTCACCAGCCCGCTGCCTGACGACCGGGCGGCGATCACGAGCTTCGTCGCGCAGCGCTTCAAGATCCCCGTCGACCGCGCCGCGCAGCTCCTCCAGCGCGTTCCCGGCCCGGTGACCAAGCCCGTCCCCGAGGCGCAGGCGCGCACCGTGGCGGCGATCCTCGCCGAGGCGGGCCTGGACGTGGAGCTGCGGGAGGGCAGCGTCGAGGGCCCCGCGGTGCCGTTCGCGGCGCCCGCCCCGCCCGCGCCCGAAGCGGAGCCTGAAGCGGCGCCGCGGACGACCGCGGCGAGCGAGGCCGCCTTCGACCCGCGCGCCGAGGGCCTGGGCATCGACCCGGCTCCGGCCCGCCAGCGCGCGGCCGAGGCCGACGGGGCGCGCCCGGTCCACGAGGACGGCGACGCCGCGCCGACGACGGACGACGCCGGGATGGACGTCGAGGCCGGGACGACGGCGGTGGCCCGCGACCACGCGGAGCCGCGGGCGCCGGAGCGGACCGACCCCGCGGCGCGCGGCACGCAGCCGCCGCCCGCCGGCGCCACAACCACCACGCCCCCGCGCGACCCGACGAAGACCACGCTGGTGCGCGAGCCACCGGACCTCGACCGGCACGGCCTGCGCCGGCGCATCGCCACGGCGGCGACGCTGCCGGCCGTGCTGACCCTGCTGGCCGCCCTGCTGGTGCTCACCGCCTCGCTGCTGCCGGCGCTGCGCGCCCAGCAGCTCGAGCGCGCGCAGGGCACGGCCACGGCGGTGGCGGCGACGATCGAGGGCCTGTCCGGCGGCCTGCCGCTCTCCTCCCCGCTGATCAGGACGCAGCTCCGCGGCGTCAGGGAGAGGGCGGCGACGCAGCTCGCCGGCCAGGGCGTGGCGTTCATGGCCGTGGTCGAGGCCGACGGCAACAGCCTGCTGGCGTGGGAGGGTCAGGGCGGCGAGCTCTCGCCCGACACGGCCGCGCTCGTGGACGCCGCCGCCAGGGGCAGGCTCCCCGTGTCGGAGGGCGGCTGGGTCGGCTCGCTGCGGATGACGTGGGCGACGCTGCTCACCGTGGTCGGCCTGCGCGAGGCCGAGCCCGTGGTGGCCGCCGCGAGCATGGAGCGCAACGGCTCGCCGCTGGGCGTGGTCGTCGTGGGCGTCGACCCGTCGGGCCTGCGCGACGACCTGGGCCGCGTGCTCCTGACCGCCCTGCTCGTCGGCCTGGTGCCCGTGCTGTTCGCGGTGCTGGCGGCCCTGTCGCTGACGCGCGGCATCACCGACGCCGTGCGCTACCTGCTGGTGGCCACCGACCGCATCAGCCACGGCGACCTCGAGCAGCCCGTCGAGCTGAAGCGGGACGACGAGCTCGGGCAGATCGCCAAGGCCGTGGAGCGGATGCGCATCAGCCTGCGCGAGGGGATGGAGCGCCTCAGGCGCCGGCGCTGAAGCCGGCCCTCAGGCCGGCAGCGGTCTCGCGGCCGTCAGCTCCCGCACCCGGGCGGCGACCTGGGCGCTGTCGGCGCCCTGCAGCGCCTGGTCGATGAGCTCGGCGATCACCGGCATCTCCTCGGCGGTGAACCCGCGGGTCGTGACCGCCGGCGTGCCGATGCGTATGCCCGACGTCACCCACGGCTTCTCGGGGTCGTAAGGGACCATGCTCTTGCTCACCGTGATGCCGGCGGCGTCGAGGAGCGTGCTGGCCTTGTTGCCCTTCAGGCCCTGCGGCCTGAGGTCGACGACGAACAGGTGGTTGTCGGTGCCGCCCGAGACGATGCGGTAGCCGCGCTCCGCCAGGGCGGCGGCCAGGGCGGCGGCGTTCTCGAGCACGCGCCTCGTGTAGTCGCGGAACTCCGGCGTCAGCGCCTCGCCGAACGCCACGGCCTTCCCGGCGATCACGTGCATCAGCGGCCCGCCCTGCGTGCCGGGGAAGATGGTCCGCGCCACCTTGGCCCCGACCTCCTCGTCCTGGCCGAAGATCAGCCCGCCGCGCGGCCCGCGCAAGGTCTTGTGCGTCGTGCTGGTCACGACGTGCGCGTGGGGCAGGGGGTGCGGGTGCAGGCCAGCGGCGACCGGCCCGGCGATGTGCGCGATGTCGGCCATCAGGTAGGCGCCCACGGCGTCGGCGACCTGCCGGAAGCGCGCGAAGTCGATGAGCCGGCTGTAAGCCGACGCCCCGGCGATGATCAGCCTGGGGCGGAACTCCTCGGCTATCCGGGCCAGCTCGTCGTAGTCGATGAGCTCGGTCTCGGGGTCCACCGGGTAGCCCCTGACCTCGTACCAGATGCCGGAGAAGTTGACCGGCGAGCCGTGCGTGAGGTGGCCGCCGTGCGCCAGGTCCATGCCGAGCACGCGGTCGCCCGGCTCCAGGAGCGCGTAGTAGGTCGCCAGGTTCGCGCTGGAGCCCGAGTGCGGCTGCACGTTCGCCCAGGCGGAGCCGAACAGCTCGTTGCAGCGCTCCATGGCCAGCCTCTCGACCTCGTCCACCACCTCGCAGCCGCCGTAGTAGCGCTTGCCCGGGTAGCCCTCGGCGTACTTGTTCGTCAGCACCGAGCCCACGGCCTCGAGGACCTGGCGTGAGACGAAGTTCTCCGAGGCGATGAGCTCGAGGCCCTCGCGCTGGCGCTCGTGCTCGCGGGCGATGAGGTCGAAGACCTTGGCGTCGCGCAACATGCGGCCGAGTATATGTCCGCCGCGCCGGGCTCCCGCCCCCGAGCGGACGCGCGCCGGCACGACCGTGGTGGAGCGGCGGCCGCGGACGGCGCCGGGACGGCGCGCCGGCCGGGACATCCGCTCCTTCTGGGCCTCACCCCGTGGTGGCAGGGTGGAAGGCGCGGCCGCCGAGGCGGCCCGCGCACGGCCGCCGCCCGGCCCGGACACGAGCCCGGCGGCGGGGAAGGGACCGCACATGGCACAGCTCGCAGGCAAGGTCGCGCTGGTCACCGGCGGGGCGTCGGGGATCGGGCGGGCGATCGTCGACGCCTACGCCAGGGAGGGCGCGAAGGTCGCGATCGTCGACCTGTCCGAGGAGGCGGGCCGCGAGGCCGTCCAGGCCGTCGAGCGCGCGGGCGGCGAGGCCATCTTCGTGCGGGCCGACGTGTCGCGGCCCGAGGACAACGAGCGCATGGTGAGGGAGACGGTCGAGCGCTTCGGGGCGCTGCACGTGGCCTGCAACAACGCCGGCATAGGCGGCGAGGTGAACCAGGTCGCCGACTACAGCGTCGAGGGTTGGCAGAAGGTCATCGCCGTCAACCTCTCGAGCGTGTTCTACGCCATGAAGCACGAGATCCCCGCGATGCTCGCCGCCGGCGGCGGCGCCATCGTGAACGTGGCGTCCATCCTCGGCGCCGTGGGCTGGGCGACCTCGGCCGGCTACGTGGCGGCCAAGCACGGCGTGGTGGGCCTGACGAGGACCGCCGCCCTCGAGTACGCCGCACAGGGCGTGCGCGTGAACGCCATCGGCCCGGCGTTCATCAAGACGCCGCTGATCTCGGCCCTGGAGCAGGACCGGGCGGCGTACGACACGCTCGTGTCCCTGCACCCGATCGGCAGGCTCGGCGAGCCCGAGGAGGTCGCGGGCATGGCCGTCTTCCTGGCGAGCGACGCCGCTTCGTTCGTACACGGCGCCTACCTGCCGGTGGACGGCGGCTACCTGGCGCGCTGAGGGCCCCAGCCGGCGGGGGGCCGGCGGCGCAGCGCGGGCGGAGGCCGGCGTGGGACGTCTACGGGGCTCCTAGGCGAAGGCCGACAGCAGGGCCAGGGCCCGCTCGAGCTTCGAGGAGCTGGAGGGCGTGAGAGGCAGCACCGTGGCGACGGCCGCGGCTAGGGCGCGCATGCGCTCCTCGACGTCGGGGTCGTCGGCCAGCGCCTCGACCTCGACCTCGTTGAACGTCACCGCGGTGGCGTCCTGCCCGGGAGCGCGGCACTCGACGGCGTCGAAGGCGAGCTCGGCCACGGGCCCGCGCGCGTCGCGCGCCACCAGCCTGACGCGCTGGACCCAGAGCTCGGCCACCGGCGCGAGGCCGGCGGGGTCGGTCGCCGCGGGCAACGCGGCCAGCACCTCGTGGGGCCAGCCCTCGTCGTCCGGCAGCGGCACCTCCAGCTCGGAGCGCGTGTGCATGTCGCCGTCGCGCGCGGCCGCGCCCTTCAGCGTGGCGTAGGTGCCCTTGGGGCGGTGACGGCGGCGGAGCGCGACGCCGGCGGCGCGCAGGTCGCCCGCGGGCGTGTCGAAGTAGACGTCGACGTAGCGCTCGGCGGTCGGGGTCTCGAGCTCCAGCCCGCTGCCCGCCGTGGCCGCGGCCAGCTCGGCGTGGCTGGGGACGTGCTCGTCGGTCGTGGAGTACTTCAGCTCGCGTTCGACGTCCACATCCGGACTCTAGCGCCTCTGCTACCATGTGCCCACTTCCAAGCCAGCGCGTGAGCCCGTACGACCCGGGCGACTCGCGGTCGACAACCTAGCCCTCGCCCGAGGATTGGAGCCGAGATGTCAGACATCCGCAACGTCGCGGTCCTCTCTCACAGCGGCGCCGGGAAGACGTCGCTGGTCGAGGCGCTCCTCTACCGCGCCGGGGCGATCCCCACCCTCGGCTCGGTCGAGGACGGCACGACGGCGTCCGACCACACGCCCGAGGAGAAGCGTCGCAAGATCTCGATCTACTCCACGGTGAACCCGCTGACGTGGAAGGGCCAGCGCTTCAACCTCATCGACACGCCCGGCTACGCCGACTTCGTGAGCGAGATCCGCGGGGCGATGGCCGCCGCCGACTCGGCCATGATCGTCGTCTCGGCCGTCTCCGGGGTGGCCGTCGGCACCGAGCGCGTGTGGAACTCGAGCCTCGAACGCGAGCTCTCCACGATGGTCGTCGTGAACAAGATGGACCGCGAGAACGCCGACTTCTTCCGCACGATGGCCGAGATCGAGTCGACCCTGGCCGGCAACCTGGCCGCCATCCAGGTGCCCATCGGGCAGGCCGAGTCGTTCCGCGGCATCGTCGACCTCCTGACCATGCAGGCCTACGAGTGGCCCGACGGCGAGCCGCGGCCCGTGCCCTTGCCCGACGAGGTGGCCGGCATCGCGCGCGAGTACCGCGACAGGCTCGTGGAGGCCATCGTCGAGACCGACGACGACCTGATGATGAAGTACCTCGAGGACGCCGACATCGGCGACGAGGAGCTGAAGCGCGCGTTCGACTCCGCGGTGCGCCGCAACGAGCTCACGCCGGTGCTGCTCACCTCGGCCATCAAGGTCATGGGCGTCAGCCTGCTCCTCGACTTCATGCTCGAGGGCGTCCGGCAGGTCGAGGACCACATGCCCCTGCGCGTCGACAGGGGAGAGCCGCCGAAGCTCGGGCCCGACGCGCCCTTCACCGCCCGCGTCTTCAAGACGGTCATCGACCCGTACATGGGCAAGGTGTCGCTGATGCGCGTCCTGGGCGGCAGCCTCAAGGCCGGCGACCCGGCGGTCGACACCACCAAGGGCGAGGAGGTGAAGACGGCCCACCTCTACGTGCCCGAGGGCAAGGACCTCAAGGAGGTCAAGGAGCTCACCGCCGGCATGATCGGCGCCCTGAACAAGGCCGACGTCGTCTCCACCGGCGACACCCTGGCCGCGCCCGGCGTCGACCTCGTGCTCTCGCAGATCCGCATGCCCGAGCCCGTGATGGCCGTGGCGCTCTACCCGAAGAGCCGCGGCGACGAGGACAAGCTCGGCGAGGCGCTGCACCGGCTCCTGGACTCCGACCCCGGCCTGCGGCTGGAGCGCAACGCCGACACCAGGGAGACCGTGTTGTGGGGAATGGGTCACGTGCACCTCGAGATCGCGGCCCAGGTGCTCAAGGAGCGCTACGGCGTGGACGTCGAGACCCGCACGCCGCTGGTGGCCTACCGCGAGACCATCGCCGGCACCGGCGACGCCCGCTACCGGCACAAGAAGCAGACCGGCGGCGCGGGCCAGTTCGCCGAGGTCGCCTTGCGCGTCGAGCCGCTGCCGCGCGGCGCCGGCTTCGAGTTCGAGTGGGCCGTGGTGGGCGGGTCCATACCCACGCAGTTCCAGTCGAGCTGCGAGAAGGGGGTGCGCGCCGGCATGACGGCCGGAGCGCTGGGCGGCTTCCCGGTGCAGGACGTGAAGGTGGTCGTCTACGACGGCAAGGACCACCCGGTGGACTCGAAGGACGTGGCCTTCCAGACCGCGGCGATGCACGCCTTCCGGGAGGCGATGGCGCAGGCCTCGCCGCAGCTCCTGGAGCCCCTGATGCTCGTGAAGGTGCGCGTCCCCGACCGCTTCACCGGCGACGTGATCTCGGACCTGAACACCCGCCGGGCGCGGATCCTCGGCATGGACGCCGAGGGGTCGGTGAGCGTCGTCAGCGCGCACGTGCCCATGTCGGAGCTGCAGAGCTACTCCGCCGACCTGCGCTCGATGACCGGGGGCCGCGGCGCCTACTCGCTGAGGTTCGACAAGTACGAGGCCGTGCCCCACCAGGTGGCCGAGAAGGTGCTGGCGGCGCGCTCCGCGGAGGCGGCCGAGCGGGCCGTGGGCTGAGCGCCGCGGGTCCAAGGGGCGAGAGGGCCCCGCCGGCCGAGCGGCCGGCGGGGCCCGCGGTCCGTCCTACGCCCTCAGATCTTGGCCAAGCGGTCCATGACGTCCGCAGCCAGCTCGCGGCCGAGCTCGTCGGCCTCGCGCGCCTCGCCGCTCACGCTGGCTTGCAGCGTGGTGTCGTCCTTCACCACGGCGCCCACCAGGGTCAGCTCGCCGTCGTCGGTGACGGTGGCGGCCGCGCCCACCGGCATCTCGCCCACGGCGGCGGCGAACGCGCGCTCGGCACGGGCACGGTCGAAGCTGGGGCGGTGCTGCAGCGGGTAGATCGACTCGAACGCCAGGTCGTCGTCGGCCCTCACGACCAGGCCCACGGCCCCTTGGCCGGGCGCGGGCGTGAACGCCTCGACGTCCAGCAGGGCGCCCAGGTGGTCGCGCAGGTCGAGGGCGATGAGCGCCGCCGCCGGCATGACGATGGCGGCGAGCTCGCCCGAGGTCACGAGCGACAGGCGCTGCTCGGGCGTGCCGGTGAGCAGGCGCGTCTCCACGCCGGGCCTGGCCGCCGCCAGGAACGCGCCGTCGCGAGCGGAGAAGACGCCCACCGTGGCCCCCTGCGGCAGCGAGTCGAGCGAGGCGCCCCCCTTGGCCACGAGCGCGCTGCGCGCCTCGGGCCGGCGGCACACGGCCGCGAGCGTCAGGTCGTCGGGGAGGCTGGGCGGGAGCGTGTCGAGCTGGACGACGGCGACGTCGATGGAGCCCTTCTTCAGCGCTTCCAGGAGCGGCTGCGCGCCCTCCCCGCCCTGCAACGTCCGCACCGAGACGTGGAGGTCGGGCCACTCCTCGCTCAGCGTCTCCATCACGCTGCGGCCGTGGCGTACGGCCAGGGTCCCCTCCCTGTTGCCCAACACGATTCTCGCCATGCGCCAAGTCTACCCGAACCGCCGGCGGGCTAGAACCCGGGAAGCCCGTCCTGAGCGAACTCTTCGGCTCATGCCAGCTCCCTGACGGCGGCCGCGAGCGCGTCGACCCTGTCGGTGCGCTCCCAGGGGAACGACGGGTCGCCGAAGTGCCCGTAGGCGCTGGTGGGCGTGTAGATGGGCCGCCGCAGGTCTAGCTCCTCGATGAGCGCCGCGGGACGCCCGTCGAAGGTGCGCCGGATGGCCTCGATGAGCCGGTCGTCGGGCACCACGCCGGTGCCGAACGTGTCCACGTACATGCCCACGGGCCGCGCCACGCCGATGGCGTAGGCGAGCTGCACCTGGCAGCGGCGGGCCAGGCCGGCGGCCACGACGTTCTTGGCGATGTAGCGGGCGAAGTAGCTGCCCGAGCGGTCTACCTTGGTGGGGTCCTTGCCGCTGAAGGCGCCGCCGCCGTGAGGCGCCGCGCCGCCGTAGGTGTCGACGATGATCTTCCTGCCCGTGAGGCCGGCGTCGGCCGCGGGACCGCCCTCGACGAAGCGGCCGGTGGGGTTCACCAGGTAGTTCGCGCGCGAGGCGTCGAGGCCCTCGGGCAGCACGGCCTCGATGACGCGCTCGACCAGGTCCTGGCGCATGCGCTCGGCTTCGACGCCGTCGTGATGTTGCGCCGAGAGGACCACGGTCTCGAGGGCCGTGGCTACGCCGTCCTCGTAGACGAGCGTCACCTGGGTCTTGCCGTCGGGACGCAGGTAGGGCAGCTCGCCCGAGCGCCGCACCTCGGCCAGCCGCCGCGCCATGCGGTGGGCCAGCGTGATGGGCAGCGGCATCAGCTCCGGCGTCTCGTCGATGGCGTAACCGAACATCAGGCCCTGGTCGCCGGCGCCGATGGCGTCGCGGTGGTCCCCGCTGTCCGCCTCGATGGCCGCGTTCACGCCCCGGGCGATGTCGGGCGACTGCTCCGAGAGGGCGATCAGCACGGCGGAGTGGTCGGCGTCGAAGCCGTAGGCCGCGTCCGTGTAGCCCACCTCGCGGGCCGCCTCGCGCACGCACGCCTGCACGTCCACGTCGGCCGAGGTGGTGACCTCGCCGGCGACGAGCGCCAGGCCCTTCGTCAGCAGCGTCTCCACCGCCACGCGGGCGCTGGGGTCCTGCGCGAGGATCGCGTCGAGCACCGAGTCGCTGATGCGGTCGGCCAGCTTGTCGGGGTGACCCTCGGTCACCGACTCTGCGGATACCAGTCTCGCCATGTGGGCTCCGGCGCCTTCGCCCGCGGGCTCGCGGCGCCGCGCCAAGGATACCAGCCGGCAGCCCCCTATACTCGCCTCATGACGCCGCCCGGGGTCGAGGTGAGGAGCGCTCGCGCGGCGGACGCGGGGAGCGTCACCAGGCTCCTCGAGGGCATCTACTCGGAGCAGGACTACTTCGTGGGCGAAGCGCCCGCCGCTGCCTCGGCGCTGGCGGCGCGCATCGCCGCCGACGACCCCTCCCAATCGCTCTACCTGGTGGCGGTGTGCGACGGCCAGGTCGCGGGCTGGCTGGAGCTGCACCGCTCGCCGGCGTGGCGGCTGCAGCACGTGGCCGTGCTCACCCTGGCGGTCGCGCCGTCGCAGCGTCGCCGCGGCGTCGGACGCAGCCTGATGCGCCGCTCGTACGACTGGTGCCGCCGGGTGGGCGTGCTGAAGGTGAGCCTCAACGTGCGCGCCGGGAACGCCGCGGCGATGGCCCTCTACGAGTCGGAGGGGTTCGTCGTCGAGGGCAGGGAGCGCGGCCAGGTGCGGCTGAGGCGCGGCCGTGACGAGTTCGAGGACAACGTGATCATGGGGATGTGGCTGGGGGACGCGCCTCCCGCCGGGTAGACTGGCCGGCGTGACCGGCGCGAACGCCGAGGCCTTCGAGTGGCGCGAGCAGCGCGTCGCGCTCTTCGTGGACACCCAGAACCTCTTCTACGCCGCCCGCGACCTGAGCCGCGCCGCCGTCGACTACGCCCGGCTGCTCGAGGTCGCCGCCCGCGGCCGGCGCCTGGCGCAGGCCACCGCGTACGTCGTGGAGCGCGAGGGCGACACGTCGAACCACGGCTTCGTCGCCAAGCTCACCGCCTTGGGCTACCGCGTGAGGCGCCTGAAGGTGCGCGTGCGCCTGGGCGAGGACGACAGGCACGTCCTGGAGGGCGACTGGGACCTCGGCATCGCCGTCGACGTCGTGCGCGCCCTGGGGCTCTGCGACGTCGTGGCGCTGGCCACCGGCGACGCCGACTTCACGCCCCTGGTGCGGCTCGCGCAGGAGCGCGGCGCGCGCGTGGAGGTGCTGGCGTTCCGCGACTTCGCCGGCCAGGAGCTGAAGGACGCCTGCGACAGGTTCGTGGACCTGGGCGAGGTCGAGCGCATCTTCCTGCCGCCGCGTTGAGCGCCGCGGCCCGCCGCCCCGTCGAGCGCCGGCCCGGCGCCTGACGAGAGCGGGCGGGCGAGCCGTGGGGCCCGCCCGCTGCCGACCGTTCACGTCGCGCTACCTCAGGTGGTGGCGACGGGCTCCCGCTCCGCCTGACCCCACACCTTCCACGGGGCCTGGCCCGAGGCCCACAGCTCCTCGAGCATCTGCTTCTCCTTCAAGGTGTCCATGCACGACCAGAAGCCGTAATGGCGGTAGCCCATGAGCTGGCCGTCCTTCACCAGGCGGTCGATGGGCTCGCGCTCCCACACGCTCGCGTCCCCGTCGATGTAGCCGATCGCCTGCGGGTCCAGG
>Ga0079224_100008692_pt1 | contig 13774 bp, 10 predicted proteins | sample Stecom2015_FD_80414 | JGI IMG/M metagenome (GOLD analysis project Ga0079224, IMG submission 80414) | Agricultural soil microbial communities from Utah to study Nitrogen management - Steer compost 2015 | ecosystem: Environmental > Terrestrial > Soil > Agricultural land | place: USA: Utah... | reverse complement strand
GCACGTGCTCAGCGCCGCGCTGCTCGGCGCGAGCGTGCCCATGGTGGTCAAGGCGATCGGCGGCGACCCCGCGCTGTTCTCGGTGCCCGCGGTCACCGCGATCGCCGATCTGAGCGGCGCCGCGATCTACCTAACCCTCGCGCTCCTGCTGCTGTCGTGAGCGCCGGCGCGCACGCGCGCCGGAAGGCGCGCGCGCACGGGACGTGTCAGCCGTCCGCCGGCGCCTGCGGCGCTTCGCCCTCGGCCGGCTGCTCCTGCCCCTTCAAGTGCTCGCGCAGGCGCATGCGGAACTCGCCGCGCTCCTCGGGATCGGCGTGCCGCCAGCGGCCCTGCTGCAGGCGCTTCTGCACGTTGACGTGGTTCATCACCACCGACGTGACGTGCTTGGCGTCCGCGTTGAACACGTGCACGCGGTGCTTGGGACCGACGACCACGAACGTGCCCTGCGAATCGTCGAACAGCAGGTCACCGTCGCGCGCCGCTGCCGCGTCGTCGTAGGCCTTGGGCGTCGGGCGCTGACCCTCCTCCGCGCGCTGCGCGGCGTGCTGCGTGCGCCGTCCGGCACGCCGGGCGTAGCCGCTGAGCTGCCGCGCGAGGTCCTGCAGGAGCGGCGCGACGAACTCCTCCTCGTCGGTGCGGTCGCCGTTCGCGTTCTTGCCCGCGAGCTGCAGCGCGGCCTCGTCGAGCCGCCGCTGGAAGCGGTGCAGCAGGTGCGGGATCGTCGGGTCGGCGATGTCGAGCACGTCGACCGCACCGACCACGTGCAGGCGCAGGCGCGGCTTCCCGTCGAGCGTCGTGCCGCGCAGGATCTGGAATGAGAACGCCGCCTTGTGCTCGGCGTTGAGCACCGGGAACAGGCCGGCGTTCACCTGGCCGAGGATGTGGTAGACCGGCGACGCCTTGCCGAACTCGGCGAGCTGCGCGGTGCGCAGCACGCGCCCCTGCGTGACGTGCGTCAGGATCACGTCCTTGCCGGCGAGCAGGTCGTCGATCCCCGGGTCCTTGCGCTCGATCGCCAGAGTCACGAAGTCGACGAAGGTCGGCCGCCCGGTGCTCGAGTAACCGTCGAACACCTCGCGCGGCCCCTGCGGGCGCGACGACTCCGCGGTCGCCGACTCGCTGAAGTAGCAGTAGACCGCGCCGGGCACGAGCGCGCGGTCGTGCTCGCGCACCTCGCGCACGCGGCGCAGCACCTGCTCGACCGCCTCCGCCGCGGCCGCCGCGCCGTCGCGCTTGGCGTCGAGCGGTACGCGCAGCGTGAGGTCGATGTGTCGGGGCCAGCTCAAGAAGTCGACGCCCTCGGCGCGCAGCAGGCTCTCGGCCATGGCGGACAGTTCGCGGATCGCGGCGAATGCCGAGTGCGACGAACGCCGACGCCGGCGGCCTTCGCGCTCGCGCGGCGGGCGCGCCTGCGGCTCCGCGCGGAGCTCGACCTGACCGCCCGCGGCGGCAGCCGCGGGCGCGTCCGTCGGCTTCTTGCCGCGCCGCCGCCGGCGCCGGCGCCGCTTGCGCGGCGCGGCTTCGGACGCACCTTCTTGCGCTGCCTCGCCACCCGGGTCGGAACCGCCCGCGGGTTCGCCGTGCGCGACCGGGGCCGAGCCGGCCTCGGTTCCGGCAGGAGGACCTTCGGCCCCCGTCGGCGCCGGAGTCGGCTGCGGTTCCGGTTCGCCGGCCGGTTGGGGAATCGGAGTCTCGCTCACGGGATCCATCTTGGGTCTTGCCGTCCGGCGCTGCCAATCCGCAGGACGCGTTTTTGTGTCGCGTGCCGGACCGTCACCCCGCGTCCCGCGGCCGGCCGCGTTGACCGGCGGCCCCGCGGCCCTGTTCTATGGCGGCATGAGCCCTTGGCACGCGTCCATCCTGAGCGCGGTCGGCAACACGCCGGTCGTGCAGCTCGCACGCATCGGCCGGCACCTGCCCGTGGAGCTGCTCGGCAAGTGCGAGTTCCTCAACCCCGGCGGCTCGGTCAAGGACCGCATCGGCGTCCGCATGCTGCTGGACGCCGAGCGCGAGGGACGCATCAAGCCGGGCGACACGCTGATCGAGCCGACCTCGGGCAACACCGGCATCGGCCTGGCGATGGCCGCCGCGGTGCGCGGCTACCGGATGATCATCACGATGCCGGAGAAGATGAGCCGCGAGAAGCAGGTCGTGCTCGAGGCGCTCGGTGCGGAGATCATCCGCACGCCCACCGAGGCACCCTGGGACTCCCCGGAGAGCCACATCGGCGTCGCCAAGCGCCTGCGCGAGGTCATCCCGAACAGCCACATCCTCGACCAGTACTCCAACCCCAGCAATCCGCTCGCGCACGAGGAAGGCACCGGCCAGGAGATCGTCGAGCAGACCGAAGGCAAGCTCGACGCCGTGGTGATGACCGCGGGCACCGGCGGCACGATCACCGGCGTCGCCCGGCGGGTGAAGAAGGCGATCCCCGGCTGCCAGATCATCGGCGTCGATCCCGAGGGCTCGATCCTCGCCGGCCCCGGGCCGGTGCATTCCTACAAGGTCGAAGGCATCGGCTACGACTTCATCCCCGACGTGCTCGACCGCAGCCTGGTCGACCGCTGGGTGAAGAGCAACGACCGCGACTCGTTCCGTGTCGCGCGCCGGCTGATCCGCGAGGAAGGGCTGCTCGTCGGCGGGTCCTCGGGCGCGGCGGTCTGGGCCGCGATGCAGGTCGCCGCCGACTTCCCCAAGGGCGCGCGCATCCTGGTGATCCTGCCGGACTCGGTGCGCAACTACCTCACCAAGTTCGTCGACGACCGCTGGATGCGCGAGAACGGCTTCGCCGACGCCGACTGGGGCGAGCGCCGCATCGAGGAGATCCTGCGCGCCCTGCCGCGCCGCGAGGTGATCTGCATCGACATGGGTGCCAAGTTGCGCAACGCCCTCGAGCTGTTCCGCACGCGCGGCATCTCGCAGATGCCGGTCACCGACGAGGGCAGGCTCGCCGGGATCATCACGGAAGCGGACGTGCTCCGCGTCCTGCTCGACGGCCACGCCGGCCCGGACACAGCGATCGCGGAGGTGATGACGCGCAAGGTGAGCACCGTGTCACCCGACGCGGACGCGAGCCTGCTGCCGCGGATCTTCGAGCGCGGCGAAGTCGCGCTGGTCGTCGGCGAGGACCGCAAGGTGATCGGCATCCTGACCAAGCTGGACCTCATCGACTACCTCACCCGAAGGCCGGAGTTGCACCCCGGCTGAGCGGCGAGGACCGGCGTCCCCGCACCGTCGTTCGCTCGACCACCCTCGTGCAGGTCGCCGGGGCACGGCGCGGGGACCCGGCGGCGTGGAGTGCGCCGGACTCGCGGATCCGACCGCGGCTGCTGCAGGCGTCCACCGCCGCCTGCCGTCGCACGTCCTCGTTCCGCGCGTGGATGCGCTCGACCGCCGAGCTGGTCTGACCGACCCCCTCGCCGTAGCGAGGCCAGGAAGCGCGGCGGCAAGAGGTTCCGGCTGAGCCCGGACCTGCGCGTTGCGGACCGACCGCCGCCCGAGCCCGACGGTCGGTCGGTCCTCACCGACAGCCGCCGCTGCCCTCCGTGGGCAGCCACCCCGGAGCCCGGGATGCAAGCGGTCCCCCGTGCCGCGCGGCGGCGACGAACCGCGCCTGGCAAGGCGAGGAGCGGACCAGGGTCCAGTCCGAGACCGCCTTGCACGAAAGGACGGAGGGTAATCATGAACGCGACTCGCCTCATCCATCTCGTCCTCGTGCTCGGCGCGGGCCTCGGGACCGCCTGCACGACCACGATTCCGATCCACACCACGCAGCCCGGGCCGGTGTCCGTCGCCGGCGCGAAGGACCTCGTGCTCGTCAAGGGTGAGGGCCGGCGCAGCGCACGCGAGAGCATCGCCCAGGAGCTGGCCAGCCAGGCGCGAGCCGGCGGCTGGTTCTCGGTCGAGGACCGGAGCGAGGACCCGGTGTTCGCGCGCGTCGCCGGCGGCAAGGTCGTCGTCGAGGACCAGGTCGGCGCGTTCGCCGACCCCGGCAAGACCGGCGTGAAGGTCGACATCCTCGAATGGAACGCCGAGCGCTCGACGGAGCGGATCGAGGAGCGCGACAAGCACGGCCGGCCGATGGTGCGCGAGGTGCCGGTGCACGTCGGCAGCGTCCTGCTCGCGGTGACCGTGTTCGACGCGCGCGGCCGCGCGTTCGTCGCCGAGAGGGAGTACCGCGGCGAGTTCCGCAGCACCGACCTCGACACGACCAGGGAGCAGGTCGTCGAGCAGGCCGGCGCGGAGGCGGTGCGCGCCTTCCTGCGCGACATCACCCCGGTGCGCGTGGTCAGCCACGTGCGCCTCGACGACGACGACCCGCAGCAGGAGTCGATCATCGCGACCGCCAAGGCCGGGAACGTCGCGCAGGCCGCCAAGGACGCGCAGGCCTACGCCGAGGCCAACCCGGAGAATCCCGCGGCCGCCTACAACCTCGCGGTGTTCCTCGACGCGATGGGCCGCCACCAGGAAGCGCTGACGTGGTACGACCGCGCGCTGCGCACCGGCAACAAGGACTTCTACGTCTCGGCGCGCGCCGAGTGCGCCCGCCGGCTCGCCGCGCAGGAGACGCTGAGCGCCACCCCGGCGCAGTGAACCGCGTTCGGCTGCCGGTGTCGGCGCCGGGTTCACGGCGCCGCCCGGCGGCGGACCGACGCGGCACGCGCCGGCCCCGACCCGCGGCACGCGGAGGCGCGCGCGGACGCGCACGAAGGCCGGCGCGCCCGGCTCCGAGGCCTGCCCGGCCGCGGTGCGGCCGGCGACCCGTGCGCGGGTGAGCGCTAGCGCGTGCGCTCGCGTTCGCGCGCGAGGCGCCACGCGAGGAAGGCCAGGTAAAGCCCGATCGGCGCTCCCAGGAACACGAAGAAGGGCAGCGGGCCGCGCGTCGCCGAGGCCTCGACGACGAGCAAGCGGAACGTCAGCACCGAGGTCACCGCGAGCGCGGCGAAGCACGCGCTGCAGGCGCGGTCAGCCCGACTCGCGGGCGCGCGGGCCACCGCGAGGGCGATCCACCACACGAGGAGGAGCGAGCACAGGGCGGCGAAGACGGCGACGACGGTCAACATCGGGCGGCTCGCGGACGCGCGAGGTTACCGGGCGGGCGACGCTTGCCATTGCCGAATCCCGGCGCCGTGCGACGATCTCGGGCGACGCAATGGACGACCGCCTCTACTTCCGTCAGCTCCTGGCCGGGCGCGACTTCGCCCGGCACGACCCGGTCGCGCAGCAGATGGTCAACTTCGTCTACCTGATCGGCGACCGCGCGCGCAAGGAGACCCTGATCGTCGACCCGGCGTACGCGGTCGGCGAACTGGTCGACCTCGCACAGGCGGACGGGATGAAGGTCACCGGCGCGCTCGCCACGCACTACCACCCCGACCACGTCGGCGGCGACCTGTTCGGCCACTCGGTCGAGGGCGTGCGCGAGCTGCTGTCGCGCTGCCCGGTGAAGGTGCACGTGCAGCGGGCCGAGGTCCCGTGGGTCAAGCGGATGACCGGTTGCAGCGACAGTGACCTCGCAGTGCACGACAGCGGCGACGTCGTCCGCGTCGGCGACGTCGAGATCCGTCTGATCCACACCCCCGGCCACACCCCGGGCAGCCAGTGCTTCCTCGTCGGCGACCGCCTGGTCGCCGGCGACACCCTGTTCCTGCAGGGCTGCGGACGCACCGACCTGCCCGGCGGCGACCCCGCCGACATGTACCGCAGCCTCACGCAGCGCCTGGCACAGGTGCCCGACGACACGATCCTGTTCCCCGGGCACCTCTACTCGGAGGCACCTTCGGCGACGATGGGCGAGACCCGGCGCACCAACTACGTCTTCAAGCCGAAGACGCCGGAGGAGTGGCTCGCGATGTTCGGTCGCTGACGCTCGCACGGCGCACGCCGCCGTTCCCGCGCGGAGCACACCGACTCTTCCACCTCGGCGTCGCGGTGGGCGCAGGTGCGCCGGGTGCGAACGATCCGGCGCGGTCGCGGGCTGCGGTGATGTCCCCGCGATGGGAAGCGGCGAAGCGTCGTGCGGCGGCTCCTCGGCGGCGATCGCGCCATCGCTCGCGACTGGCGGCGCGACGATCGACCACGTACAGCGAGGCCGACCGCGAGAACGCCGCGGCGCCGAGCCACGCTCCGACACCCTACCGCCTCTCCGGTCGCGCCGCGCATCCCGCCGGCCCGCAGCATCGGCGACAGCACCACCCGCCACCGCGCCCGTTCGCCGTAGCGCGCGTCGAGCGTGCTCCGTACCTGGGCGAGGCCCCGCCGCAACCTCGACTTCACCGTCGCGAACCGGCATCCCCGCCTACCTCGCGCCAGGCGCGGACCGGCGGCCGCGCCCGGAGTCCTCGTGTCACGTCGTGCGGGCGACGAACCGCGCGAGCCGCCGGTACCACACCAACTTGTCCGCGAAGCCGGGGTAGCTGGCGTTCAGGCCGCTCGGGTTCGGCACGACGAACACCGGCGCTCCCGCGAGGCGCTGCGTCTTGGGGCCGGGACCGCCGGCGGCGCTCGCCCCGAACAGGGCGGTGAACACCGTGACGCCGACCAGCCCCACCACCCCGGGCCGGAGGGACGCACACTTGCGCAGCAGGGTGCGCCGGCCGCGGTCCAGATCCTCGCGTGTCAGCTCGGCAGCGGACCGCGTCGTGCGCGCGCACAGGTTGGTGAGCGCGATGCCGAACTCGGCGAGCCGCCGGTCTTCCTCCGGCGTGAGCAGCACCGGCGTCAGCCCCGACGCGTGCAACAGCCGCCAGAACGGGTTGCCGCGCCCGGCGAAGTGGTGGCCGACCGCACCCGAGCGCAGGCCGGGGTTGATCCCGACCAGCAGCAGCCGTGGCTGCGGGCAGAGCACGTCGCGCAGGCGGGCCACGTCTTCACGCCAGCCGTCCGCCCGCGCGGTGATCCGACACGGCGGCTACGGGAGGTAGCGGGACAGGCGACCACCGAGGCGCGTGGTCACGAACCCCGGCAGCGACGACCACACGCGGCGCGGCACGCTCAACCGCGGGTTGCCGGGGTGGAAGTCGGGCAGACGCGCACCCTCGGCGAGCATCAGGTACTCGTAGTGCAGGGGCTCGGCGACGAAGCCCATGTTCTTCTTGGAGTGCGCGGGCCCGGTGTCGCGGCGGCTGCGGCCGAAGTCGAACGTGTGCAACCCGTTCGCCGCGCACCACTCCATGATCTTGAAGTAGATGAAGTCGTTGACCCCGGTGGCGTAGTGCTCGTGCAGCGCGCCGGAGTAGTAGGCGAACAGCGTTCCGTGGAACTTGAAGCTCATCACGCCCGCGATCGCGGTGTCGTCCGGCAGGCGCGCGACGTGGATCACGACGTCGTCGCCGAACTCCTCCATCAGCGCGGCGAACCAGCGCCTGGGCAGCGAGGGTGAACCGAGCTTGCGCTTGTTGACCTGGAACAGGTGGAAGAACTCGTCGATGTCGCGCGACTCGGCGAAGCGCAGGCCGACCTTGTCGCGCGCCCGGCGCACCTCGGCGCGCGCCCGCTTGGGGATCGCGGCCAGGATCGCGTCGCCGTCGCCCGTGATCGCCTTGCGGAACGTCACGTACAGGTCCGTGCTCGGCAGATCGGCGAACCTGGCGTGCTCGTGGCGCAGCTCGACGTAGCCCGCGCCGAGGCGCCGCCCGAGGCGCTCGGCGTGCGCGCGCAGCGCCGCGGCCGCGGCCTGGTTCTCGACCAGCATCCCGCCGTACACCGCGTACGGGATGCTCACCAGGTTGTTGCCGAGGAACGGACTCTTGGTGAAGAACAGCGGCAGGATGCCCTCCCACCGCCGGCCGCGCTCGGCGACCAGGTAGTACGCACGGTGACGGAACACGTCCTCGACGACCTTCCGCCAGCCGCTCAGGTGGAAGAACGTCCCGTCCGCGTGGCCGCGCACCCAGGCGTCCCAACGCGCATCCTCGCCGGGCACGACCTCGCGCACCCGCAGCTCGGCGTGGTTGTCCGCGGGCTGTGGCAACACCGGTACCGACGCGCCGTGCTCGACCACCTCGTCGATCTTGAAGTCCCGCAGGTTGCGCGCCTGGGTGAAGATGATGATCTCGCCGACCAGCCCGAAGCCGATGAGCTGCACGCCGAACGCGACGAGGATCGCGGCGAGCACGATGATCGGCTGCGACGACAGGCCCTGGATGTCGTTGATCTTCTCCCACAGCGGCTTCACGCTCAGGCCCAGCCCGACGACGATCAGCAGGATGCCGACCGTGCCGAAGAAGCGCAGCGGCTTCTGCGTGAACCTCGTGAGGAAGGTGATCGCGAGGATGTCGAGCAGGCGGCGCAGGTAGACGCCGAAGCCGAAGAATCCGCGCCGGCCGCGTTCCTCGCGGTGGCGGATCGTCACCTCGACCACGCGGAAACCCTGGCGCAGGGCGAGCACCGGGAGGAACCGGTACAGCTCGCCGTACACCGCGACGTCCTCCAGCACCTGCCGGCGCATGCCGCGCATGCTGCTGTTGAGGTCGTGGAACTTGATCCCCATCAGCACGCGCAGCACCCAGTTGAACAGCCGCGACTGCAGGCGGTTGAACCACGGGTCGACACGCGGATGACGCCAGGTCGCGACGAAGTCGGCGCCGCTCTCCAGCGCCGACACGACCTTGAGCACGTCCTCGGGCTCGCTCTGCAGGTAGGGCGGCGCGTTGATGATGAAGCTGCCCTTGGCGCGCTCGACGCCGGCCGACAGCGCGATCGACTCGCCGAGTCCGCCGCCCTGCAGGCGCACGACGGTGACCGGGAAGCTGTCCTGCAGCGCGAGCAGTTCGTGCTCCGGCCGGCCGGTCACCGAGTCGAGCACGAACACGAACTCGTGCGCGTAGCCCGCCTGGCGGAGCGGCATCGAGTACGCGTGCACGAGCTTGGCCACGTCGATGTCCGGGCTCGTGACCGGGATCACGATCGAGACGTGGATGTCGGTCACCGCGCCTCCTTGACGCTGATCGCGATGCGCCGCCGGAAAAAGCCGGAGACCTTGAGCTGCAGCTCGGCGAGGAACCCGAGGCAGATGACGTTGAGCGCGATCAGCGTGGTGACCGCCGCCGCCATCGAGAAGTTCGCGTCGAAGCCCCCGGCGAACGACAGCGAGCCGTCGCGGTCGATCTTCACCGCGCCGATCGCGAACAGAAGCGGGCTGATCACGAACAGCGGCAGGGCGAGCAGCCCGAACCAGCGGAGCGGGTGCGCCGCGAACTGGATCAGCATCTTGATGACGATCAGGTCGGCGACGACGCGGAAGATCCGGCCGAGCCCGTACTTCGACCGTCCGAACCGGCGCGGGTGGTGGCGCACCGGGATCTCACTCACCCGCGCGCCGACGCCCGCGGCGAGCGCCGCGATGAAGCGGTGCATGTCGGAGTACAGCTCCAGCGTGCGCGGCACCCAGCTGCGGTAGGCCTTCAGGGAGCAGCCGGTGTCGTGGATCGGCACCCCGGTCACCCAGGAGATCACCTTGTTGGCGATCTTGCTCGGCAGCAGGCGCGTGGCGAAGCGGTCCTTCCGGTTGCGGCGCCAGCCGCACACGATGTCGTAGCCGCGTTCCAGCTCGCGCAGGAGCCGGCCGATGTCGGCCGGGTCGTTCTGCAGGTCGCCGTCCATCGTGACGACCAGCTCGCCGCGCGCATGCGCGAAGCCCGCCGCCATCGCCGCGGTCTGCCCCTGGTTGCGGGCGAACAGCACGGCGCGCACGTGCGGGTCGCGCGCCGCCAGCGCGCGCAGGCAGGCGCGCGTCCCGTCGGTGCTCCCGTCGTCGACCAGCACCAGCTCGTAGGTCCGGCCGCTGGTGCCGAGCGCCCACGTCAGGGCCTCGTGCAGCGCGGGCAGGTTCTCGACCTCGTTGTAGAGCGGGATCACGACCGAGACCTGGGGCGCCCCGTGCACGGCGGCGCGCAGCGCGGGCGTCGACGTCATCGCGGGGCTGCCGGGGGCTGCGCTTGCCTGAACTCCATGGTCGCTGGCCGGCGCGCGCGGGCGGGCACCGGCCTGAGGTCGCGAGTCATAGAGGACGGAGCGCAGCAGGCCAATCGAGCTCCCGCCGGAAACCCTGCGTCCCGCCGGCGCATGCTCACCGCCAGGCGAGCGCCGCGCTGGTCGCGACCGCGGCGAGCAGCCACAGCACGAGCAGCACGCACCACGGCCAGCGCGCGGCGCGCCGGCGGTTCGATCCCGGTCCGGGGAGCACCGTGCACGAGGTCTCGCCCCGGCGCTCGGCCGGCGCGCAGTCGATCGCGCCGTGCGCCGAGCACACGCGTCCGGGCAGGCGCAGGACGGTGGCGCGGTCGTGCCACAGCGAGGCGATCGTCGGGCCCTTGAACTCGCGCACTAGCGGGAGCGCCTCGCCGGCGACCCGGACCGACCGGCGCGGCTCGTAGCTCACCACGGCCAGCCGGCGGCCGCCGCGCCCGGCGGACGCCGTCGCCGTCTCCACCCGGCCGCTGTCGCGCGCGTCCTCGCTCACGCCGTTGTTATCGGAAAGATCGCGCACGCACTTGCACGGCGGCGCGCTCGGCGCCTTCGCAACGGCGTTGGCTGGAAGACGATACGACGGCTCGCGTGGTTAGGCTTGCGCGCCGCCCGATGAGATCGGCAGTCCGCATCGCGGTCGTGTGGCAGAGCACGACGCCCGTCGAAGCTCTATGCCGCGCGGTCGCGAACGCGCGGCCGACGGCGAACGTCGCGGTGTTCCACGACCCGGTCGCGGACGGCGAGACCATCCGCCGCCTGCAGCCGAGCGTGCTGGTCGCAGCGCTCGATGCGCCCGACTCGGAGAGCGCCGGCGCGCTGCGCATGCTGCGCGCGCTGCTCGGCGGGATCGGCGTCGTGCTGCTCGCACCCGCCGCCCGCCTGTCGGAAGCGCGCGTCCTCGCCGGCAAGCTGGAAGCGCAGCTCCTGCCGCTGCCGCCCGAGCCGGCCGCGCTCGACGCGGCACTCGAGGCCGCGCTGCGCCCCTCCCCGAGCGAGCCGCAGGCGCTGCTCAACCTCACCCGCGGGATCTCGGACGAGGTGAACAACCCGCTGCTCGCCGCGCTCGGTCAGCTCCGCCTGCTCGAAGTGGAGCTGGCCGACGACGAGGCCAAGCTCGCCAAGGTGCGCGCCGCCACGCGCAGCCTGCGCCGCATCCAGGCGACGCTCGAGCGTGCCCGCGCGGTGCAGCGCAGCAGCGAGCTGCCCGCCACCCTGCACATCGTCGACCTCGGCGAACTGCTGCGCGAGGTCGCCGGCGGCGATTTCCCTCCCGCCGCGGTGCGCGGCGACCGCCAGCTCCTGCGCACAGCCTTGCGCGACCTCGCGGCCGTCGGCCGCGACCTGATCGGCGAGGGGCGCGCCGGCACCTGGGCGCTCACCCGCCGCGACCAGGACGTGATCGTGCGCCTGGAGCTGCCCGCGACCCGGTTGTCGGCGTGGCAGCTCCCGCGCACCTTCGAGCCCTACTACCTGAGCCGTCTGCTGCGCGGCACGAGCCACGGCCTGTCGCTGTTCACCGTGCAGCAGATCGTCACCGCGCACGGCGGCCGCGCGCGCCCGCCGGCACGGCGAGCACGGCCTCGCCTTCGAGCTGGTCCTGCCGGGCGCGGCCGACGCTCGACCGTGACGTCGTCCGGCCGCCGGCGCGCGGGCGACTCCGGCCGATCCGTCGATGCGCGCCCCGCGGCCGCGCGGCGCGCGGCGGCGGCGTTCCCGCCATCGCATGGTCGCTGCCGACCGGCGCGTCGCAGCGCGCTCCTCCGTCCGACAGGCACCCGGCTCGGCGTGCCGATCTACGCCTCGAAGGGCGTCGCCCTCGGAGTGCCGGTGAAGGTCCTCGTAGCCGATCCAGATCCTGCCACCGCCGAGACCGTCCGCTCGGTCCTCGGCGGGCGGCTCCACGTCCTCGCGGTCGCCGACGGCCTGCGCGCGTTGCAGGTCCTGAACGAGGAGGAGGTCGCGGTGCTGCTCGCCGAGACCCGCCTCCCCGGGCTGACCGGGCTGGAGCTGCTGCGCCGCGGCCGCGCGCTGCGCCCCGAGCTGCAGGTCATCCTGCTCACCGCGTTCGGCACGGTCGAGGACGCGGTCGAGGCGATGCGCGCGGGCGCCGCGGACTTCAAGAGCAAGCCGTTCGCCGCCGACGAGCTCGCGCTCGCGATCGAGCGCGCGCTCGAGCGGCAGCGCCTGGTGAGCGAGAACCAGGCCCTGCGCTCGGCGCTCGACGACCGCCTGCGCATCGACAACATGGTCGCCACCGACCCGCGCATGCAGGAGATCTTCAAGGTGGTGAAGACCGTCGCCCAGGCGCGCACGACGGTGCTGATCACCGGCGAGTCGGGCACCGGCAAGACCCTGCTCGCGCGCGCGATCCACAACCTTTCCGACCGGCGCCATGCGCCGTTCGTCGAGGTCAACTGCGGCGCGCTGCCGGAGACGTTGCTCGAGTCCGAGCTGTTCGGCCACGTCAAGGGCGCGTTCACCGGCGCGATCCGCGACCGGCCCGGCAAGTTCGAGGCGGCGAACGGAGGCACGATCTTCCTCGACGAGATCGGCACCTCCTCGCCCGGTTTCCAGGTCCGCCTGCTGCGCGTCCTGCAGGACCGCACGCTGGAGCGGGTCGGCGACAGCCAGACGATCCCGGTCGACGTGCGCGTGATCCTCGCGACCAACGTCGACCTGGAACGCGCGGTGCGCGAGGGCACGTTCCGCGAGGACCTCTACTACCGCATCCACGTCGTCACGCTGGAGATGCCGCCGCTGCGCGAGCGGCGCGCGGACGTGCCGTTCCTCGCCGAGCATTTCCTGCGGCGCTTCCGCGCCGAGACGGGCAAGCGCGTGCATGGCATCAACCGGGCGGCGATGGACCTGCTGGTCCACTACCATTGGCCAGGCAACGTGCGCCAGCTCGAGAACGTGATCGAGCGCGCCGTCGTGCTGTGCGAGGGCGAGGAGATCACCCCGGAAGACCTGCCGGCGGCGCTGCGCACGCCCGCCGGCGCGGTCGCGCCCGACCCGACGGCACTGGTCGGCGCCGGCGAGCACCTCCAGCCGCTGCGCAAGGCGCTGGAAGGGCCGGAGCGTCTCATCCTCACGCGTGCGCTGCAGCTCCACGGCGGCAACCGTGAGGCGACCGCGCGCGCGCTCGGCATCAATCGCAGCACGCTGTTCAACAAGCTGCGCAAGTTCGGCATCAAATGACCGCCGGCGCACAGCACCGGCGGCCCCGGCGGCGGGCGGGTGCGGCACCGACGCCGCATGCGCTATAAGCAGCGGCCCGCAATGGTGCGTCGCACCCTCCTCCTGTTCGTCGGCTTCGTCCTGCTGGTCCTGGCAGTGACGGTCGGCTATGCCCTGCTCGGGCTGTCGGGGCCGCGCACCGCGATCGAGTCGGCCGAGGCCGCGGCGGCCGAAGGGCGGCACGCCGAGGCGGTGCGCCTGCTCGACATCGCCGAGCGCACGCTGACCGCGCGCGAGCAGAGCGACCTGTTGCCGGCGATCCTGCAGCTCCGCTTCCGCGCGCACCGCAAGCTCGGCAACGTGCCGGCCGCGCGGCGCGACCTGGAGGACCTGCTCGCGTTGCGCGGGCGCGCGGCGCGCGACTCCGCGCTGCTGGTCGCATACGCCGAGGTCCTGCTCGCCGCCGGCGAACCGGAAGAGGCGCTCGACGTGGTCACCGGTGCGCTGCCCGACGCGAGCGGCGCGGACCACGCGCGCCTGCTCGAGCTGGCCGGCGAAGCGCACCAGGCGCTCTACCAGCGCGGGATCTCCCGCCTGATGAAGAAGCTGGAGGAGAACCTGAGCGACG
>Ga0079224_100008690_pt1 | contig 13775 bp, 11 predicted proteins | sample Stecom2015_FD_80414 | JGI IMG/M metagenome (GOLD analysis project Ga0079224, IMG submission 80414) | Agricultural soil microbial communities from Utah to study Nitrogen management - Steer compost 2015 | ecosystem: Environmental > Terrestrial > Soil > Agricultural land | place: USA: Utah... | reverse complement strand
TCCGATGTCGTCGCCGCACCGACGACGACTTCCTAACCCGCCGGTTCCTGCGGTTCCGCGGCCGGCGCGGGCGGTGCCGTCCCCTGCGCCGAGGCCAGGATCGCCTCGCACGTCTCCACCAGTGTGGCGAGGTCCGGCGTCGGCGGCGCGGGCTGCTGCTCGGCCGCTCCCACGGCCGGCGCGGGAGCGGCGGGCGCCGGAGCGGCGACCACTCCTTCGAGCTTGGTCAGGCACGTCTGGAGGTCCAGCAGCGCCTGGTCCGGGTCCGGGGCGGGCGCCGGAGGCTGCTGTTCGACGTCCGCCGTCTCGATCGCCCCCGTCGTGGCCGCTCCCACCGCCGGCGCGGCGGCGAGGACCGCGATCGGCACCACGGCCGCTCCGGTGAGGACGGTCCGCCAGATCTTTCGTGACGTGTTCTTTGTGGACTGCACCATTCGCACTTCCCCCGTGTATGTTCGGCGTCCGGCGCAAGAGCCGCCGGGATCCGCGGTCAGCGGTCCCCGCCCGTGCGTCGCGGAGTTCGTCTACTCCGCCTGGACTATATGCACGGCCGGGGGGTCATGTGGAGGTTCCGTGGAACGAGATCCGGTAACGCCGAGGTGTGCCGTTCGTTATCGGCACAGGCGCGGCGGACCGAAATGACCGGCCCCTGTCACAACCCCGCGCCACACTGGTGAGGTGACCCATTCGCTCCTGATCGGCCGGGACCACCCGGCCGCGATCCTGCGCGCCGCGGCGGAGCGGACCATCGCCGGCCACGGCGGCCTCGCCCTCGTCACCGGCGAGGCCGGCATCGGCAAGACCGCGCTCGTCACCGAGGCGGCCTCCCGCCATCGCGACGAACTCCTGCTCGCCTTCGCCACCTCGTGGGATTCCGAGGCCGTCCCCGAGTACTGGCCGTGGACGCAGATCCTCCGCTCCCTCCGCGGCCGGCTCGGCGAACGGGCCTGGCGCGAACTCCCCGCCGATGCGCCCTCGATCGCCTCGCTCCTCGGCGAGGCCGAGGGCGCCACGCCCGCCGCGTTCGAGCTGTTCGACGCGGTCACCCAGCTGCTCACCGCCGTCTCCCGCCGCAGCCCGCTCCTGCTCGTCCTCGACGACCTCCACTTCGCCGACGCGGGGAGCGTCGAACTGCTCAAGTTCGCCGCCCAGCACCTCTGGTTCGAGCGGATCCTGTTCGTCGCCGCCTACCGCGATTCCGAGATCGACCCCGGCCACCGCCTCCGCGCCCGGATGCTCTCCCTGGTCGCCAAGGCCACCGTCATCGCGCTCGACGGGCTCGACGAGGACGGCGTCGCCGAGCTCGTCCGCACCACCGTCGGCGCCGTTCCCGAGCCCGAGGTGCTCGCCGAGATCACCCGCCGCACCGGGGGCAACCCCTTCTTCGTCGAGCAGACCGCCCAGCTGTGGGCCTCCGGGCAGCGCGTCGACGCCACCACCGCCGGCGTGCGCGACGCCCTCCAGCGGCGGCTCGACCAGCTTCCCGAGCCCCTCCTGCGGATGCTCACGCTCGCCTCCGTCGGCGGCCGGGAGTTCCACCCGGCCGTCATGGCCCAGGCCGCCGGCATGGACGCCCACCAGATCGAGGCCGCTCTCGACACCGCCTGCCAGGCCCGGCTCGTCCGGCGCGAGCGGAACCGGTACGCCTTCGTCCACGACCTGGTCCGCGAAACGCTCTACCGCAGCATGAGCGAGCAGGAGGCCGCCCACCACCACGGCTGCGTCGCCCGCGCGCTCGTCGCCGACGAATCGCTCCAGAAGCTCATGCTCCCCACTGAGACGGCCCACCACGCGTGGGTCGCCGGCGACGACCTCGACCCGGAGATCGCCGTCGACCTCCTCACCCGCGCCGCCGAGGAGGCCGAGGGCCGCCTCGCGGGAGGCGCCGCGGCGAAGTACTTCCGCCGCGCCCTCGAACGCTGCACGCCCCAGATGGTGCGCAGGCGGGTCCTGCTGCGGCTCGAACTGGCCGAAGCCATCGCCTGGACGGACGAGGAGGGCGAGGGCCGATCCCTCTACGACCAGGCACTCCTGGAGGCCGAGGACTCCGGCGACCCCATGCTGCTCACCCGGGCCGCGATGGAGGCGCCGCAGGACTACCGGGTCGCCGAGCTCGTCCGCCTCAAAACGGCCGCCTACGAAGGGCTGACGGGCGCGGCGGTCGATCCCGGTCTCGGCCACGAGGAGCTGACGCGCCGACTGCTCTACGCCTACCTGCTCGCGGCCCGGGCGAGCGGATCGGACGAGGACCTCGTCTTCGGGCTGTGGGCCACGCACTCGGTCAACTGGGGGCCGGGCACCGCCGCCGAACGGCAGGTCCTCGTCGAAGAGCTCGGCGAGATCACCCGCCGCACAGGCGACGCCGAGCTGCGTCTCTACGCCGCCTCGTTCGGGTGGGTCGTGCTCCTCGAGCAGGGGGACCCGGCGTACCGAGCCCGATTCGCCCACTTCCGGACCCTCGCCCACGGCGACGGCTCCGAACGCTGGCGGGGAGCCCTCGCCGTCGACCACACCATCGTGGAGATGGTCCAGGGCCGGTTCGAAGAGGCCGAGGCGCATCTCGCCGCCGCCATGGAACTGGCGGGCGAGGACCCGTTGCGCGTGAACTCCCTGCGCCACGTGCAGTGGGAACTGCGGGCGGCGCTCAGCGACGCCCCGCAGGCGGAGGGAGGGATCCCGGTCTTCGGCCTCTGGCAGGCCGACCTGCTCGCGGCGATCACCGCGCTGCGCCGCGGCGAGGCCGAGCGGGCCCGCGATCTTTACGCGCGCATCGATCCCGGCCCCGACTTCTACGGCGCGTGGGAATCGCTGCGGCTGCGGTTCGAGGCCGAGCTCGCCGTCGCCCTCGGCGACGCCGACATGATCGCGCGGCTGCGCGAACGACTCGGCCCCCACGAAGGCGAATGGCTCGTCGCCATGTGGGGCCTCAGTGTCAACGGGCCCGTGGCCCACTGGCTCGGCCTCCTCGCCGCCGCGGCCGGAGACACGGCGCAGGCCGCCGCGCATTACGAGTCCGCGATCGAGCAGTGCGAACGGCTCCACGCCCGGCCCTGGGCCGAACGCGCCCGCAAGGCCGCCGCCGCCCTCGTCCGGCCCTCCTCGGGGCCCGAGTGGACCGGCGACGTCTTCCGCCGGGACGGTTCGACCTGGGCGCTCCGGTACGACGGCCGCACCGTCCATCTGCCGCACGCCAAAGGCCTGGCCGACCTGCACCGCCTGTTGCAGCGCCCGCACACCGAGGTCGCGGCGGCCGAGCTGCTCGACCCCGAGGCCGGGGCCGCGCTCGCCGCCGACGCCCGCTTCGGCGGCGATGCCCTCCTCGACGCCGCGGCCCGCGCCCGCTACCGCGACCACCTCGAAGCGCTCGACGAGCGGATCGACACCGCCGCCGCGCTCGGCGACGACGCCCGCGCGGCCCTTCTCGAGGCCGAACGCCGGGCCCTGATAGAGCAGCTCGAGTCCGCCACCGGGCTCGGAGGCCGCTCGCGCCGCCTCGGCGACAACGCCGAACGGGCCCGCAAGAGCGTCACCAACCGGATCCGCAACACCCTCAAGAAGATAGAGGAGAGCCACCCGGCGCTCGCCGCTCATCTGCGGGAGACGGTCGCCACCGGTGCGAGCTGCTCCTACCGGCCCGGTGCCGAAGGGCCCCGCTGGCGTCTGTGAGCGCCCTCTGCCGGGAGGGGGCCGGGCGCCCCGCCGGGCGGTGTTCCCGGCGGGGGCTCACTTGCGGTTGTAGGCCCTGACGGTCAAGGTGCCGAACACGGCGATGAACCCGGCCGACCAGATCAACGTGGTGGCGACCGCGCCGGTCTCCACGTTCCCGTCGAACAGGCCGCGGACGCCGTCCACGAGCCGGCTGATCGGCGTGTTCGCCGCGATCGGCCGAAGCCAACCGGGCATCGTGGCCGGGTCGACCATGACGTTGGACAGGAACGTGAGCGGGAACAGCAGCGACATGGAGATCGCCATGACGGTCTTCTCCGAACGGGTGACCAGGCCCAGCCAGGTCCACGTCCACGAGAAGGCGAAGCAGAACGCCAGCAGCAGCGCCACGCCCAGCAGCACCCCGGTCGCCCCGCCCGCGGGACGGTAGCCCATGACCATGCCGGTGCCGAACATGATCGCCCCGGCCGCGGCGTAGCGGAACATGTCGGCCAGCAGGTACCCGACCATCGGCGCGGCCCGCCAGATCGGCAGCGTGCGGAACCGGTCCGACACGCCCTTGTTGATGTCGATGTTCACCGACATGCCGGTGTAGATCGTCGTCATCACGATGCTCATGACCATGATCCCCGGCAGCAGGAATTGCAGGTAGGTGCCGGTGTCCCCCGCGATCGCGCCGCCGAACAGGTAGGTGAACATCAGCAGCATGATGATGGGGAAGACCAGCACGTCCGACAACTGCTCGGGGACGTGCTTGATCTTGAGCATCGAGCGCCATCCGAAGGCCCGCACGGAGACCCATGCCGAAGGGGGAGCGGGGCGCTCCCCCGTGGCCAGGAGTCGGCGCAGCCGCTCCTTCTCGACCGGTTCGGGCGCTTCCTGATCGGATCGGGTCTTGGTCGCTGTGGTCGCCATGGTGGGTTTCCTTCCTTGAGAAGCCGGGGTCAGGCCTGGACGCTGTCGGTGAGGGCGAGGAACACCTCGTCGAGGCTCGGCCTGCCGAGTGAGAAGTCGTCGACGAGGATCCCGGCCTTCGCGAGCTCGCCGAGGACGTGCGAGCCCTGCGCGGCGGTGTCCTCGCCCGGTTTGAGCATCGCGGTCAGCGCCACCGGGTCGTCGTCGAACTCGGCCTCGGCGCCGAGCGAGGCGGCCAGGACCTTTCGCGCGTGCTCGCGCTGGTCGGGGTGGTGCAGTCGCAGCCTGATCGAACCGGCGCCCACGGAGGACTTCAGCTCGCCGGGGGTGCCCTCGGCGATGACCCTGCCGGTGTCGATGACCGCGATGCGACTCGCCAGCTGGTCGGCCTCCTCCAGGTACTGCGTGGTGAGCATCACGGTGGTGCCTTCGCCGACGATGGTGCGGACGACCTCCCACACCTGGTTGCGGCTGCGCGGGTCGAGGCCGGTGGTGGGCTCGTCGAGGAACAGCAGCCGGGGCGTGATGATGATCGAGGCGGCGATGTCCAGCCTGCGTCGCATGCCCCCGGAGTAGGACTTGACCTGCTTTCCGGCCGCGTAGGCGAGCCCGAACGCCTCCAGGAGGTCGTCGGCGCGCGAGCGCGCGGCGGGCTTGGCGTAGCCGTAGAGGCGCGAGAGCAGGATCAGGTTCTCGATGCCGGTGAGGTCTTCGTCGAGCGAGGCGTACTGGCCGGTGAGGCTCACCTGGGTGCGGACCGCGGCGGCGTCGGCGGTGATGTCGTGGCCGAAGACGCTCGCGGTGCCCGCGTCGGGGCGCAGCAGGGTGGCCAGCATCCTGACGGTGGTGGTCTTCCCCGCGCCGTTGGGCCCGAGCACGCCGTAGACCGTCCCGGCCGGGACGGTCAGGTCGACGCCGTCGACGGCCTTGATCTCCTTGAAGTGCTTGACGAGCCCTTCGGCCCTGATCGCGATGTCGCGGTTCGTCATGATGGCCTCCTGGATGGGTTCTCTCTCACCCAGTAGGCGCTACGCCACCGACACAAGCCCCGCTCGCTCCGCTACATCCGATGTAGCGGTGACGCGAAACACATACTTGAAATTGTGCACTTCGAAGGATCGGCGGGCCGGCCTCGAAAGATTTCCTCGATTCCTAGGCGGCGTGGCGCTTGGGGCGGATCACCAGCCACAGGATCAGGGCCGCTATGCCCGATCCGATCGCGATGACCGCCGCGGTCGTGTTCCACACCCCCGGCAGGCGCAGATCGTAGAAGTCGGCGAGAACCGGGACCGACAGCACCGTCAGGAACGCCGTCCCGCAGGCCCCCACCAGGAGGAACTTCCACCACGTGTACGGCTTGGCGACGATCGCCAAGGCCGCCAAGGCGATCGAGAACAGCGTGATGCCCGCCGTGGTCTGCGTGTCGATGTGCGGCCCGCCGTGGCGCAACGAGGCCAGGTACACGATGAACGTCGGGATCGCGCACGCCAGGTCCGCCGGGATCGCGAAGCGCAGCACCCGGTTGATGAAGCCCGGCCTGGCCCGGTCGAACGTCGGCGCCAGCGCCAGGAAGAACGCGGGGACGCCGATCGTGAACACGTTCAGCAGGCTCTGATGCAGCGGGTTGAACGGATACGGCAGCTGGTCCCCGCCCGTCGCCCACGCGATGATCGCCCCCACACCCACCAGCAGCGCCAGCGTGATCGCGTAGACCGTCTTGGTCAGGAACAGGTTCGAGACCCGCTCGATGTTCCCCAGCACGCGGCGCCCCTCCGCCACCACGTGCGGCAGTGTGGCGAACTCGTCGTCGAGCAGCACCACCTGGGCCACCGAGCGCGCCGCCGGCGAGCCCGAGCCCATCGCGATGCCGAGATCGGCGTCCTTGAGCGCGAGGACGTCGTTGACGCCGTCGCCGGTCATCGCGATCGTGCGCCCCCGCGCCTGGAGCGCCTTGACGAAGTCGCGCTTCTGGTGCGGCTGCACCCGCCCGAAGACCGTGTGGCGCTCCAGGAGGTCGGCGAGCTCCTCGGGATCCTCGGGAAGCCGCCGCGCGTCGATCGCCTCGCCCGCGTCCTCGACGCCGAGCTGCGCGGCCACCGCGCCGACCGCGGCGGGGGAGTCCCCGGAGATGATCTTGATCGCGACGCCCTGCTCCTTGAAGTACTCCAGCGTCGCCGCCGCGGTCGGGCGCAGCCGCTGCCGCAGCACCACCAGGGCCTTCGGCGCGACGCCCACCGCGCCGCCGGTCGTCGACGCCGACTCGGCCGTCACCAGGGCCAGGACCCGCAGGCCCTGCGCGGCGAGCATGTCGGCCTCCAGTGTCACGGGGTCGTCGGAGGAGAGCAGCACGTCGGGCGCGCCGAGCAGCCAGGTGCCGTGGTCGGTGAACCGCACCCCGCTCCACTTGCGCGCCGAGGAGAACGGCATCGACTCGATGACCCGCCACCGCGGGTCGGCGCAGCCCTCCGCGGCGAGATGGTCCGCCACGGCCTGCATCGTCGGGTTCGGGCTGGGGTCGGCCGCCGCGAGGGCCGCGAGCGCCTCCTCGGCGTCACCGCTCAGCGGCCGGATCTCCTCGACGTCCATGCCGCCCTCGGTGAGCGTCCCGGTCTTGTCCAGGCACAGCACGTCGGTGCGGGCCAGCCCCTCGATCGCGGGCAGCTCCTGCACGAGGCACTGCCGCCGCCCGAGGCGGATGATGCCCACGGCGAACGCGACGGAGGTGAGCAGGACCAGGCCCTCGGGGATCATCGGCACGATCCCGGCCACGGTGGAGACGATCGAGTCCTGCCAGCGCTCCTGGTCGGCCATCTGGCTGACGATCAGCAGGAGCGCCACGGGGACGATCAGCCACGAGATGAGCTTGATGAAGCGGTTGATGGCGGTCTGCAGCTGCGAGTTCGTCCGCTTGAACCGGCTGGCCTCCTCGACCAGCCTGGCGGCGTACGACTCGGCGCCGATCTTGTCGGCCCGGAACACCCCGGTGCCCGCGACGACGAACGACCCCGACTGCACCTGGTCGCCGGGCGCCTTCGCCACCGGATCGGCCTCGCCGGTCAGGAGGGACTCGTCGATCTCCAGGTTCCGGGACTCCACGACGGGGCCGTCGACGACGATGCGGTCGCCCGGCGCCACCGCGATCAGGTCGTCGCGCACGATGTCGGCCGGGTCGATCTCCACCGACGCGCCGTCGCGGACGACCGTCGAGTTCGACTGGTTGACCAGTGAGAGCTTGTCCAGGGTCCGCTTGGCCCGCAGCTCCTGCACGGTCCCGATCGCGATATTGGCGAGGATGACGCCCGCGAACAGGGTCTGCTTCCAATCGCTGAAGGTGAGCGCGATGACGGCGAGCACGCCGATCAGGGCGTTGATGGGGGTGAAGAAGTTCGCGCGGAGAATCGCCGACAGCGGCCGACTCGTGTGCCGCTTGGCCTGGTTCACAGCCCCGGCCTCGACGCGCTCGGCCACCTCTGACGCGGTCAGGCCGCGGTTCTCGGCGAGCATGGGTGTTGTCACGCGGTCAGCTTATTCGATGAGGGCCTTTTCGAGGTTCCGCCGTAGGACCGGTTCCGCCCCACCGTTCCTCCTTCTCGCGGAGGATCCGGGTCGGCCGGATCGCCGAGGGCAAAACCGCATGGAGCCCCCGCCGGGAGTGCCCGTAGAATCTCTGACCATGGCCAAAGTACTCACACCGCAGAGCGAGGACTTCCCTCGCTGGTATCAGGACGTCGTCGCCAAAGCCCAGCTGGCCGAGAACGGCCCGGCCAAGGGCCAGCAGGTGATCCGGCCGTCCGGATTCGCGCTGTGGGAACGCATGGTCGACGAGATGGACGAGCGCATCAAGGGGACCGGCACCGAGAACGCCTCGTTCCCCCTGCTGATCCCCGAGTCCTACTTCCAGAAGGAGGCCGACCACGTCGAGGGCTTCGCGCCCGAGCTGTGGATGGTCACCCACGGCGGCGGGAAGCGGCTCGAAGAGCCCCTCGCGGTCCGCCCCACCTCCGAGACCGTCATCGGCGAGTACATGGCGAAGTGGGTCAAGTCCTACCGGGACCTGCCGCTGCTGCTCAACCAGTGGTGCAACGTCATGCGCTACGAGCTGCGCACCCGCCTGTTCCTGCGCTCCTCGGAGTTCCTGTGGCAGGAGGGCCACACCGTCCACGCCACGTACGAGGAGGCCCACGAGTTCACGCTGCGCATCCTCCACGAGGTCTACGCCGACTTCATGGAGAACGTGCTGGCGATGCCGGTGCTGCGCGGCATCAAGACCGAGGCCGAGCGCTTCGCCGGGGCCCTCAACACCTTCGCGGTCGAGGCGCTCATGCGCGACGGCAAGGCCCTCCAGATGGGCACCTCGCACGAGCTGGGCCAGAACTTCGCCAAGGCCTTCGACATCCAGTACCTCGGCGCCGACGGGCGGCAGCACCACGGGTGGACCACCTCCTGGGGCACCTCGACCCGCATGGTCGGCGGCCTCATCATGGCCCACGGCGACGACGACGGGCTGCGGGTGCCGCCTCGTCTGGCCCCCGTCCAGGCCCACGTGATGGTCGTGAAGGACGACGACGAGGTCCACGCCGCCGCCACGCGGATCCACGAGGACCTCAAGAGCGCCGGCGTGCGCGCCAAGCTCGACCTGCGAGGGGACGTCGCCTTCGGCCGCCGCGCGGTCGACGCCGAGCTCAAGGGCTACCCCGTCCGCATCGAGATCGGTCCCCGCGACCTCAAGAACGGCGAGGCCACACTGGTCAGCCGTGTCGAAGGCGCCAAGCAGACCATCCCGCTGGGGATGCTCGCCGAGGCCGTGGCCACGGCCCTCGAGGCCGCGCAGCAGGCGCTGTGGGACGAGGCGCTGCGCCACCGCGAGGCCCGTACCGCCGACGCGGCCACCGTCGAGGAGGCGATCGAGGCCGCCCAGACCGGGTACGCGCGCCTGGCGTGGGACGTCTGCGGCACCGAGGGCGAGGCCCGGGCCGCCGCCTCCGGGGTGACGGTCCGCGTCCTCCAGCGCGCCGACGGCTCCGTGCCGGACTCGCTGGATGAGGACGGTCTCATCGCCTACCTCGCACGGTCGTACTGAACACCTGGTGCGCTACACTTCGTGGCTGTAATGAGCTTTGGGACGGGTGCCCTCTCAACAACCGTGACGCAAAGCCAGGTTTTGGCGCCGCGGCAATCCACATTCTCCACGTGGAACGCGGCTGCGCCGTCGTGATCCTTATAACAGGAGTTACCAGAACGTGGCAGTAAAGATTCGACTCACGCGGATGGGGAAGATTCGTACCCCGCAGTACCGCATCGTCGTCGCCGACTCGCGCGTCAAGCGCGACGGCAAGGTCATTGAGAACGTCGGGATCTACCACCCGAAGGAGAACCCGTCTCGGATCGAAGTCAAGTCCGAGCGGATCCAGCACTGGCTCTCGGTCGGCGCCCAGCCCTCCGAGCCGGTCAAGCGCCTGCTCTGCAAGACCGGCGACTGGCAGCAGTTCAAGGGCCTGCCGGCCCCGGCGCCGCTGCAGACCGCCGAGGCCAGGACCGACAAGACCGAGCTCTACTCGGGCGCGCTGAAGGAGGCGGGCATCGACCCGGCCAAGGCCGCCGAGGAGGCCGAGGCCAAGAAGTCCGCGAAGAAGACGGCGTCGAAGTCCAAGAAGTCCGCCGAGAAGAAGGACGAGTCCGCTAAGACTGAAGAGGTCAAGGCCGACGAGACCGCCGAGGCTGCGGCCGAGGCACCGGCCGACGAGGCCAAAGCTTCTGAAGACAAAGGGGAGTAACCGTGTTGCGGCCAGCGCTTGAACACCTTGTGAAGGGCATCGTCGACCACCCCGACGATGTCCGGGTCCGTCTGGTCGACTCCCGCCGCGGTAAACGGCTCGAGGTCCGGGTCAACCCGGACGATCTCGGGACCGTCATCGGCCGGGGTGGTCGGACCGTCAACGCCCTACGGCAGATCATCGGTTCGATCGGTGGCCGCGGCATCCGCGTCGAGGTCGTCGATTCCTATTAGGCGCAATGCGAACGGCCCCGAGGTGAGCCTCGGGGCCGTTCGCATTGCCGCGGCCCCGCCCCACCCCCGCCGGACCGCCCGCCGTGGCCCCGCGCGCCCCCGTTGAGAGGAATTCCCATTGGTACAGGTCGTGGTCGGCCGGATCGTGCGCCCGCACGGGGTGCGCGGCGAAGTGGTGGTCGAAGTCCGCACCGACGACCCCGAGGAGCGGTTCCGGCCCGGCGCCGAGTACGCCACGCCGAGCGGCGCGCTGCGCGCCGAGACCGTTCGCTGGCACCAGGGCCGCCCCATGCTCACCTTCGAGGGGGTGCGCGGTCGCGACGCGGCCGAGGCCCTGCGCGGCACCCTGCTGAGCCTCGAGGTGGACCCCGCCGAGGAGCTCGAGTCCGACGAGTTCCACGACACCGATCTGATCGGCCTGGCGGTCGTCACCGTCGACGGCGAGAGGGTGGGGACGGTCACGGCGGTCGATCACGGCCCGGCCTACGAAGCGCTCGTGGTCAAGCGCCGCGGCACGCACCCGCTGCCGATCCCCTTCGTCGACGAGATGATCGACGGCGTCGACCTCGACGCCGGGACGGTCGTCGTCGACCCGCCCCCCGGTCTGCTGGAGCTGTGATGCGCGTCGACATCGTCACCGTCTTCCCCGAATACCTCCGGCCCCTGGAACTGTCCCTGATCGGCCGGGCCCGCGAGCGCGGCCTGATCGACCTCGACGTCCACGACCTGCGCCGCTGGACCCACGACGTCCACCACTCCGTGGACGGCGGCCCGGCCGGCGGCGGCGCGGGCATGGTCATGAAGCCGCAGCCGTGGGGCGAGTGCCTTGACGAGCTCGTCTTCGACGCGCCGGGCGGCGCCCGGCCGCGCCTCCTGGTCACCAGCCCGGCCGGGCGGCCGTTCACGCAGGCGATGGCCCGCGAGCTGGCGGCCGAGCCGTGGCTGATGTTCGCGTGCGGACGCTACGAGGGCATCGACCAGCGCGTGGTCGACTACGCCGCCGAGCACATGGAGGTCACCGAGGTCTCCATCGGCGACTACGTCCTCTTCGGCGGCGAGGTCGCCGTCCTGGCGATCGTCGAGGCCGTGGCGCGGCTGCTGCCGGGCGTGCTCGGCAACGCCGCCTCGCTCGCCGAGGAGTCCCACAACGACGGCCTCCTGGAGGCCCCGGCGTACACCAGGCCCGCCTCGTGGCGCGGCCACGACATCCCGCCGGTCCTCCTCTCGGGCGACCACGGGAAGGTCGAGCGGTGGCGCCGCGACCAGGCCCTGCTGCGCACCGCGCGGGCCCGCCCGGATTTGCTGGAGCGGCTGGGCCGCGATAGCCTCGACGAACGTGACCGGCGCCTACTGCGCGGGGCCGGCGTCGATCTGCCCGACGTGCATGTGGCAGAGTAGTGAAGTTGCCGTGATGTGCCGTCCGTTCAAGCGGTACCTCTCCCGGTGAAAGCTTCTGAGCACTGTTATTCGACGAGGTTGCAAACCATGAACGTTCTGGATGAGCTGAACGCTGCTTCCATGCGGGCCGACGTGCCCGACTTCCGTCCCGGCGACACCGTCCGCGTGCACGTGCGCGTTCAGGAAGGCGCCCGCTCGCGTGTCCAGGTCTTCCAGGGCGTCGTCATCCGCCGCCACGGCGCCGGCGTCGGCGAGACCTTCACCGTCCGCAAGCTCAGCTTCGGCATCGGGGTCGAGCGCACCTTCCCGGTCCACGGCCCGATGGTCGACAAGATCGAGATCTTCTCCAAGGGCAAGGTCCGCCGCGCGAAGCTGTACTACCTGCGCGAGCGCAAGGGCAAGCGCGCCACCAAGATCAAGGAGAAGCGCGAAGTCTGACCCGCGCCGAGAGCTCGAGACCCCGGACCGATGCGGTCCGGGGTCTCCTCATCCCTCCCGTTTTCAGTTAGGCTCTGCTGCATGAGTCCTGGTTCCCCCGACGACAGCGGGGCCAAGGGGCCTCGCCGCATCGATTGGAGTCGACTCCCCGGTCCGGGCAACGGTTCGGACAAGCCCCTGTTCCCGCGCGGCCGCCCTCGGCGGCGCGGCCCCGCCGCCCCCGGCACGTCCGCCGAAGACCTCCCCCGACGCGGCCGCCCCTCCGCCGGATCCGCGCCCCAGCGCGGCGCCGAGCCCGCGAGCGCCCCCCGAAGCGGCGCGGCCCCGTCGCGGCGCATGCCCCCGCCCCGCGTCGGCGACGGCCGCACCGGCTCCCACCCGCAGGTCACCGGCGCCTACAACCGGGTGACCGGCACCCACGAGCAGGTCGAGCCGGGCCGGGACCGGCGTTCCGAGAAGCGCCGCGCCGGCAAGGACGGCGAGCCCGAGAGCCGCCTGTCCCAGCCGCACAAACGCCACTACCTCTCGCTGTGGGTCGAGCTGCCCCTGCTGCTCGTGGTGGCGTTCTCCGCCGCCGTCCTGCTGCGCACCTTCGCCGTCCAGCCGTTCTACATCCCCTCCGGCTCGATGGAGCAGACCCTCCAGGAGGGCGACAAGGTCCTCGTCCTCAAGCTCACCACGACGCTGCGGACCCCGCAGCGCGGCGAGGTCGTGGTCTTCCGCGGCACCGACGAGTGGGACCCGGAGTACCGGCCCAAGGGCGGCGGGACGCTCCTGTCCGACTTCGGCACCGCCGTGCTCGACCTGGTCGGCCTGGCCGAGCCCGACGAGAAGGACTTCATCAAGCGCGTCATCGCCGTCGGCGGCGACACCGTCTCCTGCTGCGACGCCGAGGGCAACGTCCAGGTCAACGGGATCTCCCTGCACGAAGGCGAGTACGTCTACGACGACGCGCCGCTCGACGTCGAGCCCGGCAACTGCCACTCCCGCCGCTTCGAACCGGTGACCATCCCCGAGGGCCACGTCTGGGTCATGGGCGACCACCGCGGCAACTCCCAGGACTCGCGCTGCCAGGGGCCGGTGCCGGTCGAGAACATCATCGGCAGGGCCATCGCCCTGGTGTGGCCGACCGACCGCGCCAGGAACCTCGAGATCCCCTCGTCCTTCGACGTCCTCGAAGGCACCACCGGGGAGGGCCCCGAAGCCCCGGCGGAGGGGGACTCGGCCAAGGGCCGGGCGAGCGGCACGGCGGCCGGCCACCCCGCCGGAGCCGGAACGCACGAGCGCCTCCCTCCGGCGACGGCGCCGCCGCCCGCTCCGCGGGCCGTCTCGCGCCGCGGACCGCCGGGGG
>Ga0079224_100008689_pt1 | contig 13779 bp, 10 predicted proteins | sample Stecom2015_FD_80414 | JGI IMG/M metagenome (GOLD analysis project Ga0079224, IMG submission 80414) | Agricultural soil microbial communities from Utah to study Nitrogen management - Steer compost 2015 | ecosystem: Environmental > Terrestrial > Soil > Agricultural land | place: USA: Utah... | reverse complement strand
CTGCGTCGCCGATGCTGTTGGTCGCCTGTTCGAGCTTCCGCTTGGTGTTGGCCAGCACAGTACCGAATTTGCCGAACTCGGTTTTGACCGCGCCGAGAATTTCCCACACCTCGCTGGAGCGCTTCTCGATCGCCAGCGTACGAAAGCCCATCTGCAGGCTGTTGAGAATAGCCGTCAGGGTCGTCGGTCCGCATACCGTGACGCGATAATCGCGCTGCAACGCATCGAACAGGCCAGGACGGCGCAGCACTTCCGCATACAGCCCCTCGATCGGCAAATAAAGCAGCGCAAAATCGGAGGTGTTCGGCGGGTCCACGTACTTCTCGGCGATGGTTTTCGCCTCCAGGCGCACGCGCGATTCCAGCGCCTTGGACGCAGCCTCCACCGCCACCGGATCGACCGCCTCCTGCGCCTCCTGCAGGCGCTGGTAATCCTCCAGCGGGAACTTGCAATCGATGGGCAGCCACAGCGGCTTGTCGTCGCGACCGGGCAGCTTGATTGCAAACTCGACGCGCTCGCGCGAGCCTCCGCGCGTGGCCACGTTGCGCTCGTACTGCTCGGGCGTCAACACCTGCTCCAGCAGCGTGCCGAGCTGGATTTCGCCCCAGGTGCCGCGCGTCTTCACGTTGGTCAGCACGCGCTTGAGATCGCCCACGCCGGCGGCGAGCGATTGCATTTCGCCCAGACCCTTGTGCACCAGTTCCAGCCGCTCGCTGACCTGACGGAAGGAATCGGACAAGCGCTGCTCCAGCGTCTTGTGCAGCTTCTCGTCCACGGTCAGGCGCATTTCCTCGAGTTTCTTCTCGTTGCCCTGCTGCAGATCGCCCAGACGTTTTTCCACCGATTCGCGCAGTTCCTTGCTGCGCCGCTCGTTGGCCTCGGTCAGCGCATCCAGGCTCTGGGCGAGCGTCTCGCCGAAGCGCTTGAGCACAGCCGCCGATTCCTCGCGGGCCTGATGCTGCTGGACCGCCATGTCCTGCAGCTTCTGATCCACCGCCGCGCGGAAGGCTTCGAAGCGCGCGTCATTGGTCTGCGTCAGCAGCGTGAGCTGCTGCGCGAAGCCTTCCAGATGCTTGCTCTGCAAGGCGGAGGCGTTCGACAACTGCGCGGCCATGGTCTGGCCGATCTGAACAAACGCACCCGCCTGTTCCTCGCGTTGTGCGCGTGCGGCTTCCGCCGCTTCCAGGCGCGCCTGGGTCAGCGCCTCGCGCAACTCGCGTTCCAGGCGCTCGCTGTCGCGCCCGAGCTGTTCGATCCGCGCGGCCGCGGCGCTCGCGCGCCAGGCGAAGAACACCGCCACCACCAGCAGGGCGACAGTCAGATAGCTCAGATACGGCAGGATTTCGCTCACGCTCACACTCGTACTCCTTCAAGGCGGTGCCAGTATAACTACGTCGCTGGCTCAGCCGATGAGCTCCCGATCGGCTGGACCGCGCGCTCGACGCGACTGCGCACCAGCCCGATGTGCTCGCGCAGGATATACAACTGGTTCGTGTACATCAGCGGCGTGTTGATGTGGTTGACGCGCTCCTCCAATCGGTCCAGGCGCTCGATCCATTCCGCGCGCGCAGCCTGATCGGGGCTTTCCTCGATTTCGGTCTCGAGGAACTTCAGTTCGCCGTACCACTTGTAGATACGCGCGCGCACGCGCCAGGCGTAAAGCACCGGCAGCACGCGCATCAGCGGCAGCAGCACCGCAATGAAGGGGATGAGCAGCACGATCATGCGATCGATCAGCGTCGCCGCCCAGAACGGCAGATAGCGCTGCAGGAAACTCGGACCGGACTTGTAGAACCGGTCGGCTTCCTGCGACAGCGGAAAATCGATCTGTCGCGCATTGGGAAACTCGCCCGGCCGCTGGAACAGTCCCGGCTCGCTGTGCACTTCGCTGGCCGCCTGCATGAGCAGATCGATCAGCGCGGGGTGGGTCGATTCGCGCGCAACGAGCGTCGCCATGGTGGCGACCATCCGCACGTCCCGCCGCGGCACGTCGCGTTCCAGATCGACTGCGCCGCGCGGCAGCACGATCGCCGAAAGATAGGGAAAGCGACGCACGTAGGCCTCTGCCTGCGCGAAGTCCATGATATGCACGTCCGGCGTATAGAGCGCCAACCATACCGCCGACGATTGCGCCGGCCCCACGATGAACGCCGCATCGGCCTTGCCTTCGCGCAGCGCGGCAATGGCATCGAGTCCGCCGAGCGACGTGAGCGTCGCGTTGTCGCCGTTGACGCCGTTGGCCTGCAGCAGTTCGGCCGCCAGTGCGCGCGTGCCGCTACCCGCCGGACCGATCGCAATGCGTTTGCCTTTGAGCTGCGTCAGACGGTTGAGCCGCTGCTGCCCGCGATAGAACACCCACAGCGGTTCGACATAGAAGCTGCCGAGCGATACCAGATGTTCGCTGCCCTCGCCCTTGCTCAGGCCACCCTGCACGAAGGCGACGTCGATGCCACTCTCCGGATCGTTGAGCAGTTCGAGATTCTCCAGCGCGCCGGCGGTCGGACGCTCGCGCAGTTCGATGCCGTTGCGCTCTACGATGGGCCGGTAGCGCGCGGCATACATCTCGTAGGCACCGCCCGGGCCGCCGCTGGCGATCACCAGATGATCCGGCGGCGCCGGCCGGATGAATTGCGCGGTGAGCCAGAACGCACCGATGACGAGCAGCAGCGCGGGCAGCCCGATCGTCAATGCATCGCGCAGGGACAGATGGCGCAGGCGCTCGCGCATGCGCCGCCGGTTGAGCGGCCGTTCAGTCGTCATGAGTCGACACGCGCGACGCGACGGCCGTCTCAGCCTTCGCGATTGCGCATCCAGTCGGCCGTCTGCGCGAACGCGACATGCAGCACTTCTCGCAATTTTGCATCGATCCCCTCCTCCTCCATGGCCTGCGCCATGCAGGCCACCCATTGATCGCGCTCGGCGATGCCGATCGAATACGGCAGATGCCGCGCCCGCAGTCGCGGATGACCGAAGCGTTCCACAAAGAGCTGCGGTCCGCCCAGCCAACCGGACAGAAACCAGAACAATTTATCGTTGGACGATTGCAGATCGGCCGGATGGAGTTTGCGGATGCCGTAGTACTCCGGCACCGTATCCATCAGCTCGTAGAAGCGGTCGGTCAGACTGCGCAGTTTTTCCGCACCGCCCAGCGCCTCGTAGGCGGTCGTCGTTGTTTCAGGGTTGGCCATTTCTACTGTCTGCTCTCTACTTTCTGCTCTTCACTCTCGACTGCCGTTCTACGCTTCGCGCAGCGCCGCGATGGGCGGCTGCGACAGGGCGGCGCGCGTGCCTGCCCAGGTGTTGAAACCGACGCACAGCAGCCCCAGCGCCGGCCCGGCCAGCCACACCCAGCCGTTCATATCGTACGGAAATTCGAACACGCCCCAGGCGAGCGTATAACCGATGGCGGTGGCGCCGGGCGCGGCCAGTGCCCCGGCGAGCAGACCCAACGCAAGAAACTCCGCGCGCTGCGCGAGCCGCACCTGCGCGCGGGTGGCGCCGAGCGCGCGCATGACCGCCGCCTCGCGAATGCGTTCGTCCTGCGTCGCGAGCAGTGCCGAATACAGCACCAGCACGCCGGCCGCGAGCGCGAAAATGAACACGAACTGCACCGCACTCACCACCCGCTCCATGATGGACAGTGCCTGGCGCAGGATCGAACTCAAATCGACCACGGTGAGGTTGGGAAAGCGCTGCGTCAATTCGTGCATGAGCGCACCCTGTTCGCCCGGCAGATGGAAAGCGGTGATGTAACTGGTGGGAAACCGTTCCAGCAGCGCCGGCGTGGTAATGACGAAGAAGTTCACTTCCATCGAATCCCAGTTGAGATCGCGCAGGCTGGTGATCGGCGCGCTGAACGACTCGCCGCCCACCGACCAGGTGAGCACGTCGCCCACATCGAGCCCCAGCCGCTTGGCGATGCCGCTTTCCACCGACAGCGCACCGCTTTGCAGCGCGACCTCGTCGAACCAGCGTCCCCGGCTCACCTGGTTGTGACCGGGCAGCGTCGTCATGTACGAGAGGTTGAACTCGCGCTCGACCATGCGGCGGTCGCGATCCTCGTAGCGCTCGACGTCGACGGGTTCGCCGTTGATCGCCATCAGCCGCCCGCGCACCATGGGATAGACCTGCGGCGCCGGCAGGCCGTGGTCGGTGAAGAAATCGAGCACCGGCTGGCGCTGATCGGGCTGGATGTTGAGCACGAAGCGGTTCGGCGCATCGACCGGCGTGCGATCGCGCCAGGCGTCGATGAGATCGTTACGCGTGAAGCTGAGCAGCAGGATTGCCGTCAGACCCAGCGACAGCGACAGGATCTGGATGGTGTTGGAGCGGCTGCGCCGGCGCAACGAGGCCATGCCGTAGCGCCAGGCCAGCGGCCCGTGTGCGCCCAGCCGCGCCAGACCGCGCAGGCCGAACCAGCCCGCCGCGGCAAAGAGCAGAAAGGCCGCAAGAAAACCGCCCACCACATACGACCCGAGCTTGAGATCGCCGGCCTGCCAGATGAGCAGCGCTGACAGTGACGCGAGCCCCAGACCGTAGGCGAGCATTGCGCTTTGCTCCGGCATGCCCACGTCGCGGCGAAGCACGCGCAGCGCTGGCACGTTCTTCAGTTGCAGCAGCGGCGGCAGTGCGAAACCCAGCAGCAGCACCAGTCCGGTGACATAGCCCTGCAACGCGGGCAGCAGCGTCGGCGCCGGCAGGTCGCCCGTTCCGCCCACCAGCCCCGCCAGCGTGGCGGCAAGCACCTGCTGCGCGAAATAGCCGAGCACGCAACCCAGCGCGCAGGCGATGATGCCCAGTGCCAGAAATTCCCAGGCGAACAGATGCGTCAGCCGGCGCTGGGTCGCGCCCAGACAACGCATGACGGCATAGCTGTCCAGATGGCGGTGGGTATAGCGCTGGGTGGACAGACCGATGGCGACCGCGGCAAGCACCACAGCCAGCAGCGCGGTGAGACCGAGGAAGCGTTGCGCGCGATCGAGCGACTGGCGGATCTCCGGCCGCGACTCGTCCAGGTTCTGCAACCGCTCGCCGCGGCCCAGGCGCGGCTCGGCCCAGTTCTCGTAAGCCTTGACCGCCGTGCGCCCGCCGGCGACGTAGAACGCGTAATTGACCCGGCTGCCGACCTGGATCAATCCCGTTGCGGGCACGTCCGCGTCGTTCATCATCACGCGCGGCGCGAGATTGAAGAAGCTGACGCCGCGATCCGGCTCGATGGTGAGAATCGCGTCGATGCGCAGTCGCGCGTCGCCCAGTTCGATCGTATCGCCGACCTGCTTGCCGAGGGCGGGCAGCAGGCGCTCGTCCACCCAGATCGTTCCCGGCGCCGGGATGCCCTCCACTGCCGCATCCGGCGCATTCGGCGCGGGCGCGATATGCAGCCGTCCGCGCAAGGGATAGCCCTCGCTGACGGCCTTGATGCCGACCAATTGCGCCGCGTCTTCCGCGCGCGCCATGCTGATGAAAGTCGCTGCGGTGGCGATGCGCAGTCCGCGCGCCCGCGCTTCATCGCGGTATTGCGCATCGAGCGGATGATCGGCGCGTACCAGCAGATCGCCGCCGAGCAATTGATGCGCTTCGCTGGTGAGCGCCAGCCGCACGCGATCGGCGAAGAAGCCGACGCTGGTGACGCTCATCACCGCGACGACGAGCGCGAGACCGAGCACATGCAACTCGCCCGCGCGCCAGTCGCGTAACAGCATGCGCAGCGCCAGACGCGTCACGATCGCCCCGCCCGGTCGACGCGCTGGGGACGTACGCGAAAGCCTTTATCCGCGAACGGCACTAGCCGGCTCCGTTCACGATCCGGCCGCCGGCCAGACGAATCTGCCTGCCGCAGCGCTGCGCAAGCATTTCGTCGTGGGTGACCAGCACCAGCGTCGTGCCGGCTTCGGCGTTGAGTTCGAACAGCAGATCGATGATCTGCGCGCCGGTGGCCGCATCGAGATTGCCGGTCGGCTCGTCGGCAAGCAGCAGCTTGGGCCGCACGACGAAGGCGCGCGCCAGCGCGACGCGCTGCTGTTCGCCGCCGGAGAGGTATTTCGGATAGTGCTTGAGGCGCTCGCCCAGCCCCACGCGCTCCAGCATGGCGCGCGCCTTGGCTTCGGCCTGGTCGTCGTTCGCCAGTTCCAGCGGCAGCATGACGTTCTCCAGCGCGGTCAGCGGCGGCAGCAGTTGAAAGGACTGGAACACGAAACCCAGCAGCCGCGCCCGCAGCATGGCGCGGCCGTCTTCGTCCAGCGCGAACAATTCGTTGCCGTCCAGTTGAACCGAGCCGTGGCTGGGCGTATCCAATCCGGCGAGGAGGCCGAGGAGGGTCGATTTGCCCGAACCGGAGGCACCGACCACGGCCACCGCCTCGCCGGGCATGATTTCCAGTTCGATGTCCTGCAATATGCGCAACGGATTGCCGTCGGTGCCCGGCACGATTTTCGATAAACCGGTGGTTTTCACCATTTGCACTATGGGATCGCGCTGCATGCTCAAACGATTGCTGTTCGTGGTGGTGTTCTGTTGGAGCGGACTGGCCGCCGCGCAGGATACGATTCTCGTCTATGGCGACAGTCTGTCGGCCGCTTACGGCATCAGCCAGCAGAGGGGCTGGGTGGCGCTCCTGCAGGAGCGGTTACGGACAAAGCAACTGGATTATAACGTCGTGAATGCCAGCATCTCCGGCGAAACCACCAGCGGCGGCGCCACCCGCATCCACGACACGCTCGCACGCACCGAGCCCGACATTCTCATCCTGGCGCTGGGCGCGAACGACGGGCTGCGCGGCCTGCCCATCGGGCAGATGAAGCGCAACTTGAGTCGCATCATCGAGGCCGCGCAGGCAGCCGGCGCGAAAGTCCTGCTTGCCGGCATGCATCTGCCGCCCAACTACGGCCCCCGTTACGGACGCGAGTTCCACCAGGCTTTCGCGGATCTGGCCGAACAGCACAGGACCGCCTACCTGCCCTTCCTGCTGGAAGGCATGGCGACGCAGACGGCGCTGTTCCAGTCGGATCAGATGCATCCGACCGCCGAGGCGCAGCCGATCATTCTCGATACGGTTTGGAGCGGCCTCGCACCGCTCCTGCGGAAGAATTGAATCGGCCTTCCGGGGCTCAGCGCACCGTCAGGCGCGGCTCGCCTTCGACCAGCGTCCCGATGCGGTTCGCCGCGCGGAAGCCGGCCTGGCGGAATACGCTCAGCACTTCCCCCACTGCATCGGGTGCGCAGGCGACCAGCAGCCCGCCGCTGGTCTGCGGATCGGTGATGAGCGCGTGCTTCCACGGCGCGAAGTCCGCCGGCAGATCGACCGACGCACCGTAGCTCGCCCAGTTGCGCCCGGAGGCGCCCGTCGCCACGCCCTGCTCCGCCCAGGCGCGCGCTTCGCTCAACAGCGGCAATGCGTCGAAATCGATTTGCGCGCCCAGCTTGGCGCCGCGACACATTTCCATGAGATGGCCGGCGAGCCCGAAGCCGGTGACATCGGTCATCGCATGCACAGCCGGCATGTCCGCCAGACGCGGGCCGGGCGTATTGAGCTGGGTTGTGGTCGCGACCATTTGCGCGTAGCCCTCGGCGGACAGCGTCCCCTTCTTCAGCGCGGCGGACAGGATACCCACGCCCAGCGGCTTGCCGAGGATGAGCGCATCGCCGGCGCGTGCCCGGTCGTTGCGCTTCACTTTGTCCGGATGCACCAGACCCAGCGCGACCAGGCCGTAGATCGGCTCCAGTGCGTCGATGGAATGACCGCCCGCGATCGGGATGCCGGCCGCCGCGCACACCGATTCCCCGCCGGCAAGAATGCGGCGGATGGCATCGATCGGCAGGCGTTCGAGCGGCATGCCGACGATGGCCAGCGCCAGGATCGGCTGCGCGCCCATGGCATACACATCCGAAATCGCATTCGTCGCCGCGATGCGGCCGAAATCGTAAGGATCGTCCACGATGGGCGTGAAGAAATCGGTGGTAGCCACGATCGCCTGCTCGTCGTTGAGGCGATAGACTGCCGCATCGTCGCTGGTGTCGAGGCCGACCAGCAGATCGGGCGCCAGGGCGCGCATCGGCGATTCGGCCAGAATGTCGGACAGCACAGCCGGGGCGATCTTGCAGCCGCAACCGCCGCCGTGGCTGTACTGCGTCAGGCGTACAGTCGTGGAATCGTTCATGGAGGTGTCTGAAGCCCGTTGAGCGCGCCGGAGGGTAGAATCGGCGCGCATGAAATTTCATCGGGCAAACCTAGCACAGCTCGAAACCTTTGACGAGGTGATCGACGTGCGCTCGCCTGCCGAATACGCGCTCGATCACATTCCCGGCGCGATCAACGCACCGGTCCTCGACGATGCGCAGCGCGCCGAGATCGGCACGCTCTATCGGACCTCGCCCTTCGCTGCGCGCCGGGCCGGCGCCGCGCTGGTGGCGCAGAACATCGGGACGCATATCGCCGCCCTGTTCCGGGACAAGGACAAAAGCTGGCGCCCCCTGGTCTATTGCTGGCGCGGCGGCATGCGCTCCGGCGCGATGACGCACGTGCTGCGGCAGGTCGGCTGGCAGGCAGCACAACTGGAAGGCGGTTACAAAGCATTCCGGCGTGAGGTCATCGCACAGCTCGATGCACTGGCGCCGTGCTTCCGCTACATCGTGCTATGCGGCGAAACGGGCAGCGGCAAGAGCCGCCTGTTGAACGCGCTCGCCGCGCAAGGCGAGCAGGTGCTCGATCTGGAAGGTCTCGCCTGTCACCGCGGCTCGGTGCTGGGCCAAGTGCCGCAGAGCATCCAGCCCGCGCAGAAGCACTTCGAGACCGGACTTTGGCAGGCGCTGCGCAACTTCGACGCGGCACGGCCGGTGTATGTCGAAGCGGAAAGCAAGAAGATCGGCGCGCTGCACGTCCCCGACGCCCTGATGCACACCATCCGCAACGCCGAGTGCGTGCAGCTGCGCGTACCGCTCGCCGAGCGCGTGCGTTTTCTGCTCGAGGAATACGCCTATTTCGTCGACGATCCCGCTCTATTGCTGCAGCAGCTCGATTGCCTGCAGCCGCTTTACGGCAATGAGATCGTGAGCCAATGGCGCGCGCTGATCGACGGCGGCGACTGGGCGGGTTTTGTCGCCGCCGTGCTGACGGCGCACTACGACCCGCTTTATCGCCGCTCGACGCGGCAGAACTTCGTGCGCTTTGGTGAAGCGATGCGGCTCGAACTGGACGCGCTCAACATCGCGAGTATCGAGCAGGCAGCCGCTGCACTCGTCTCGCGTGACGCCGGCAGCGCGGCTGCGCTGCGCGCGTCGTTAAAAGCCTGAAACACGAAGGGCACAGCGTACACAGAGAAAAGCTCGGTTAAACGTCTTTCTCTATGTCCTCCGTGCTTCTCTGTGATCTCTGTGTTTCAGCTTTTGGGGTTGTCCCCTTTCTTACTCTAATCCCGCCAGCGCGCTCACATGCCGCACGACGCTGCGGCCCAGCGCCTGCAGCGAGTAGCCGCCTTCCAGTACCGAGACGATGCGCCCCTCGCTGTGGCGCGCGGCGATGTCCATCAGCTTCTTCGTCACCCAGGCGTAGTCGTCGTCGGTGAGGCGCAATTGCGCCAACGGATCGTCGGCATGCGCATCGAAGCCGGCGGAAATCAGAATGAGCTCCGGCTCAAACTTCTCCAGCGCGGGCAGCCAGATCTCTTCGGAAGCCTTGCGGAAACCCTCGCTGCCGGTGCCCGCGGGCAGCGGCACGTTGCACATGTTATGCGCAGGATCTTCCGTGCCGCTGTACGGATAGAACGGATGCTGGAACGTGCCGCACATGAAAATGCGCTCGTCGGCACTGACGATGTCTTCGGTGCCGTTGCCGTGATGCACGTCAAAGTCGACGATGGCCACACGATCGAGCTTGTGCACTTCGACGCCGTGATAGGCCGCGACCACGATGTTGTTGAAGATGCAGAATCCCATCGAACGGTTGCGTGTGGCGTGGTGCCCGCACGGCCGCACGTTGCAGAACACGTTCTGCGCCTTGCCCTCCATGACCAAGTCGATGCCCATCACGCCGGCGCCCGCGGCGCGCAGCGCCGCATTGAGGCTGTAGGGGTTCATCGACGTATCCGGATCGAGTTGCACGATCCCGCTTTCCGGCGCCGATTCGCGAATCATGTCGACATAGGATTGGGGGTGCGCGCGCAGCAGTTGTTCGTCGGTGGCGAGCGGCGCGTCGTAGATGTCCACCTTGCCGAACAGGCCGGCGGCTTCCACATATTCCTCTACCGACTTGTAGCGCCCGGGGCTCTCCGGATGGTAGCCGCCCATGTCGTGCTTCACGCAGTCGGCGTGATGAATAAATGCCGTTGCCATATATTTCACTCCTAGCTTCGCGGTTCGTCGAATCATAGCGGAATTCCGACTACACTCCCACGACACCCCTGTCCCTCACCGCAGCGCACCGATGTCCAACGCATTGCAGAACGTCATCGAACAAGCCGGTCGCGTCGTACTCGGCAAGCAGCATCAGATCCGTCTCGCACTCGCCTGCCTGCTGTCGCGCGGCCATCTGCTGATCGAGGATCTGCCCGGCGTGGGCAAGACCACGCTGGCGCACGTGCTCGCCAAATCGCTGGGACTCGATTTCCAGCGCGTGCAGTTCACCAGCGACATGCTGCCGGCCGACATCATCGGCGTGTCGATCTACGACCGCGAAGGCAACGTGTTCCAGTTTCATCCCGGGCCGATCTTTGCGCAGGTGGTGCTGGCCGACGAAGTGAATCGCGCCACGCCCAAAACGCAAAGCGCGCTGCTCGAGGCGATGGAGGAACATCAGGTGACGACCGAAGGCGTTACGCGCACACTGCCCGAGCCCTTCTTCGTCATCGCCACGCAAAACCCCTCGCATCAGATCGGCACCTTCCCGCTGCCCGAATCGCAACTCGACCGTTTCCAGATGCGCATCGCGCTGGGCTATCCCGATCGCGAAGCGGAACGGGCGCTGCTGGAGGGCGCCGAACGACGCGACATGATCGCCGGACTGCAGCCCTGCCTCGCACCGGAGGAGTTGACCGCGCTGCAGCAGGCGGTGCGCAAGGTGCATGTGGCGCCCGCGCTGATGGATTACATCCAGGCGCTGATCGAACACACGCGCCGCTCGCCCGATTACGTCAACGGCCTGAGTCCGCGCGCCGCGCTCGCCCTGCTCCATTGCGCGCGTGCCTGGGCCTACATAGACGGTCGCCACAGCGTCTTGCCGGAAGACGTGCAGGCCGTATTGCCGGGTGTTGCCGGACACCGTCTGCATGCGGTGCACAACGGCGCGGTGCGCACGCATTCGGATATCGTGGTCGGGCTGATCGACGCCGTCCCCATTCCCTGAGTCACGGCGCGGCGGCCGGCGATCCCATGTTCGCGCAACTTCTGCACCGCTCGCAGCTTTACCGGTTCCTGCAGGCCAAGCGCGGCCGCACGCCGGCCGTAAGCGGCCCGGTTTATCTCAGCCATCGCCGCGTCTATATCCTGCCCACCCGCGCAGGGCTAGCCTTTGCCGTCTCGCTGCTGCTGATGCTGATCGGCTCGATCAACTACCAGTTGTCGCTCGGCTACATGATGACCTTCCTGCTGGCCGGCACGGCGACGGTGGCGATGCTGCACACCTACCGCAATCTCGTGCACGTCCGCATCGAAGCGGGCAAGGTCGAGGATGCCTTTGCCGGCGACGAGGCTTACTTCCATCTGCATCTGCACAACCCCGGTCATTACGAACGCATTGCATTGGAAGTGGTGGGCGGTCGCCGCATCGTGCACTGCGACGTGCCGCCGCGCGACAGCACGGAAGTGCGCATCGCTCTGCCGAGCGAGCGTCGCGGCTGGCTCGCATTGCCGCGTCTGGTGGTGCGCACGCAGTATCCGCTCGGGCTCTACAGTGCCTGGTCGTACGCGCATCTGGACATGCGCGCACTGATCTATCCGCGTCCCGACCGCTCGCAACTGCCGCCGCCGGAAATCGCGGCGACACCGGGCAGCGCCGCGCAATCCGGGCCGGGCAGCGATGACTTTCACGGCCTGCGCGGCTATCACGCAGGCGACTCGTTGCGGCACATCGCATGGAAGGCCGCCGCGCATAGCGACACGCTACTGACCAAGCTGTTCACCGGTCACGGCGCAGCGGAGTTGTGGCTGGATTACGACGCGCTGCCGGCCGGCATGGATCGCGAAGCGCGTCTTTCTCGCCTGACGCGCGGCGTGCTGCTGGCCGCCGAGGCCGGTGCGAACTACGGGCTACGCCTGCCCCACCGCATCAGCGAAGCGGCCGCGGGCGAAGCGCATCGCGACGAATGTCTGCGCGCGCTCGCGCTGCATGAACTGCAATGAGCGCGCGCGCAACCTTCGGTTTCGATTTCGGCTTCGGCGGCAGGACGAAGCCCGCCGCCGCGCCCCGGGCGCCCCTCGCCGCGGCACACTTCCTGCTGCTCATCGGTGGCATCGCGCTCGCCGCAGCGCCGCACGTAACACGACTACCCTTATGGATTTCCGTCTTCGCCATCGCCGTCCTGCTGTGGCGGATCTGGGCGGCGTGGCGCGACGCGCCCCTGCCTCGCCGCTGGCTGCTGGTGCCGTTGACGCTGCTGATCATCGGCGGCGTTTATTTCACCCACCACACGCTGCTCGGCCGCGACGCCGGCGTGACGCTGCTGATCGTGCTGCTCGTATTGAAGCTGCTCGAAATGCGCAGCATGCGCGACGTGGTCGTGACCACGGTGCTCGCCTACTTTCTCGCGCTGGCGGCGTTCTTCTACAACCAGCGGCCCGGCACTGCCGTGCTCACCCTGTGCACCATCGCGCTCCTCACCACCGCGCTGGTGGCGATGAATGCGCCGCACCGGACGATGCGCGCGCACTTCAAGACTGCGGGCATGCTGCTCGCGCAGGGCATTCCGCTGATGGTGATCCTGTTCTTCCTGTTCCCGCGCGTACAGGGGCCGCTGTGGGGGTTGCCGGCCGACGCCTTCAGCGGCCGCACTGGACTGTCGGACACCATGAGTCCGGGCAACATCAGTTCGCTGTCGCTGTCGGACGAAATCGCCTTCCGCGTGAAATTCGACGGCGAGGCGCCGCCGCGCAACCGCCTGTACTGGCGCGGGCCGGTCATGTGGGAATTCGACGGCCGCACCTGGCGCCCCGGCCAGGGTTCGCAATCGGCGGAGTATCGGTTCGAGTCCCAGGGACAAGCCGTGCGCTACACGGTGACGCTCGAGCCGCATAACCGCTTTTGGCTGTTCGGCCTGGAAATGCCGGCGTCGGTGCCCGCCAATGCGCAGGTCACGGCGGACTATCAATTGCTTTCGCGCACGCCGGTGCGCACGCGCCTCCGCTATGAGCTCAGCTCCTATCTCGACTACCGCGCCGTCGGCGGCGACAGCACTGCCGAACATCGCGCGGCGCTGCAACTGCCCGAAGGCTTCAATCCGCGTGCGCGCGAACTGGCGCGCGGCTGGCGGGCGAACTCCGCAAACGATGCCGAGATCGTCCGGCGCGCCGTCGCGCATTTCGTCAACGGCGGCTATCGCTACACGCTCAATCCGCCGCTTGCGGGCGAGCATTCGGTGGACGAGTTCCTGTTCGAACATCGCGCGGGTTTCTGCGAACACTATTCCAGCGCCTTCGTGGTGCTGATGCGCGCGGCCGGCGTGCCGGCGCGCGTCGTCACCGGTTACCAGGGCGGCGAAATCAACCCGGTGGACGGGTACATGACCGTGCGCCAGTCCGATGCCCACGCATGGAGCGAAGTGTGGCTGGACGGCGCAGGCTGGGTGCGCGTCG
>Ga0079224_100008687_pt1 | contig 13780 bp, 9 predicted proteins | sample Stecom2015_FD_80414 | JGI IMG/M metagenome (GOLD analysis project Ga0079224, IMG submission 80414) | Agricultural soil microbial communities from Utah to study Nitrogen management - Steer compost 2015 | ecosystem: Environmental > Terrestrial > Soil > Agricultural land | place: USA: Utah... | reverse complement strand
GCGCGAGAAGTCGCAGCTCGGGGACGCGCTGTCGTCGCACGCCGAACCTGTTCCGCCGGTTCCTCCAGAGCCCGCGCTCGAGCCGAACACGTCGCTGCCGAGCCCGGCGTCTTCCGGGCGGGCGCCAGCGCTGCCACCACCGCCGTCGGCCCCGCCGCTTCCGGGGGCCGCGGGGGCACCGCCGGTGCCCGGCGCCGATCCCCCGAAGCCGCCCGTCGCCCCGCCGAAAGACGGTGCGCCGGCGTCCGGCAGGCTCTCGACCGGTACGGGCTCGGCGCAGGCGAGCGCGAGCGTGGCGCCGGCGAGCGCGGCGCCGGCGAGTCGTGGCAGCGCCAGCGTTCGTGCGGCCGGTGAGCGGTTAGTGGACATAGACGATCGGGGGCGGCGGCTCGACCTTCTTCTGCTCTCCCATGCACGGAGGCTCCTCTCCCCAGATCAGGTCACCGGAGCTGTAGACGGTGACGTACGGCGTCTTGACCACGTCCTCGGTGGCGCCCTGCTCGAGGAACTGAATGCTCCAGTCGTTGCTCGGATCCCACACGCAGCCAGGGTTGTGTTCGACCCCGTATTCGAGCAAGAGATCTCTGGGGGCGCCGATGGCGGGGATGAGCCCCCAGAACCGGGAGCCGGTGTAGTCGAACTCGAAGTAGTAGACGCCGGCCTCTTCGTCACACGCGGTGGGGCCGCGCATCCCGGTGGGGTCGGGTGGGGTGGCGCTGTGTCCAGTGTCGCGCACGACCTGGGCGGTGACGGTCGTCAGCGGATCGAGCCCCGCTGCCATGAGCTCGCTGGCGTCGAACCAGTAGCGCACCGTCAGCGTCTCGTCGTAGCGCGGCGGGTGGATGGACTCGTTCATCGTGCGGAGGTTGACCTGGGTCCGGCAGCTCGACAGATCGGAGTTCAGGTTCGCCATCGCGTAAAACTCGTCGATCGGCTGTTCGAGCGGCGGGAAGTCCCGTTGCGGGCACTCGCCGGCGCCCCGGAAGGCGTAGTGTCCCGCCAGGGCCGCGACGAGCGCGCCGTTGTAGTCGATGGTGACCTCGTTGGAGCCGTAGTCGTCGCGCGCGTCGACGTGCGAGCCATCCCCTTGCGGACCGTTCACCAGCGCGCCCCAGATGATGTGCCGGTTCTCCGCCGGGGTGCTGGGCAGACCGTAGATGCTGGCGTGGCCGGCCGCGTGGTGAGGCTGCAGGGCGTAGCTGTCGGTGTATCCCATCACGTAGGATTTGCCGAGGTCGTTGTCGCCCAAGATGTAGTCGATCTGGCGCTCGGCCCAGGTTTGGAGCTCGGGCACCGCTGGATCGTCCGGGAAGTTGCGGTTGAAGAGCAGCGTGGTGAACTGCGCGGCAGAGTTGTAGCGCGCCGAGCCCCAGCTCATGTACATGTAGAAGCCATCGGGCGTGGAGACGCCGCGGGCGAAGCCGAGCGCCATCTCGCGCGCGATGTCCACCCAGGCGCTCGCCATCGGATCGCCCCGCTCGGTCATGATCTGCGCGAGCTTGGTGATGACGCCGCCGCGGACGGCGTCCCACGAGTGTGGCGAGCTCTCGGCCCACGCGGGCACCCACACCCCGGGCGTGGGCGCAGGGATGAGCAGGTTGCTCTGCGCTCCGAAGCTCAGCCACGGGCGCTCCCCGGCGACGATCTGATCGAGGTACGATAGGTGCTTGGATGGGTTGACCAGGTACAGCCAAATCGCGGCCCACGCCAGGTCGTCGGTGGTGGAGTTGGAGTTGTAGAGGCCGCCGTCGTCGCCGGCTTTGGACTCGGGGTGGCGCGCGGCGAACTCGTACAGGGCCTTGGCGTGGGCCACGCAGCGTTCCGCGTAGTCCACGTCCGCCTGGGTCTGGCGGTTCGCGTAGGTGACGAGCCCGGTGAGCGCGAGGGTCGCGGCCGCCGCCGCGGTGACATCCGCGCCGGGTCGCTCATCCCAGACGAAGTAGGCCCTGCGCGGGCAGAGGTCCGTGCGCCGCACCTCGGGAGGCATCCAGAAGCAGCCGTGATCGGTGACGTCCGAGACCTGGTGCGCGTACGCGACGAGCTTGCCCGCGTCGTCGAGGAAGGTGGCCTTCATCAAGTAGTCCGCTGCCCACCGGATCTGCCCCAGCGCCTCGTCGTATAGCCCCGTGGTCAGGTAGGAGTCCGGAAACTCGTACAGGCTCCAGGCGATCATCGAGGCGGCGTAGGCGGTGGTGAGGGTGAACTTGATGTAGTCGCCCGCGTCGTGATAGCCGCCGGCGAGATCCACGGTGCCGTCGCCGTCCGGATCGAGGACGGCGCGGTGCTGATCGATGAACGCTTGCGGCAGGTTCACGCCGTTCGGGTCGTCGGGGTCGAGCCGGATGTGTCCGTCACCGACGTGCGCGTCGCCGCGCCACTGCACGTCGGTGCAATACACCCCGGGCCCCGATTTGTTGACGTTGAAGAACCACAGCGTCTTCTGCAGCGCCTCAGCCCAGGGGCCCGGCTGTCCGGCGCAGGTGTACTGCTTGGGGAACGGTTCGGGGAGGCAGACCCGCGCGGGCGTGACCTGCTCTTCCACCTCCGACATATCGAGGCTCACGTTCGCGCCGTAGCCACCGTGCGGGATCGGGGGCGTGCCTCCCGATCCCGCGGCCCCACCCGAGCCCGCCGGCAGGCGGCTGCTCGGCGCGCTCGGGTCGGGGTCGCCGGCTGAGCAGGCTCCGGTGCCCACCAAGAAGGCGATGATCGCGGATCGGGAAAGCCAGGACAGCTCGACACGGGTCATGGGTTCGAAGCTCCTCGGAACCCATTTGGTGTACGGTCCGGTGGGCCCTGGTGACCATGACGGGCGTCACGTTCCGAGCGGCGCTTCGGCGTTGCCCTGGCAGCCGTCAGCCGCGCGCGATGCGCTCGTCAGGCCTCGGCGCAAAGCGACGCGGAGCGCTCGCGGGCTATCGCTCGTCCAGAAGCGATGCCAGATCGGAGCTCTCTTCGGGGGCGGCGTCCGCGCAGCATCGGAACCCGGTCGAGTAGTCGTGGTAGGCCGGTTCGTGTCCGGTGGTCGCGAACCCGCAGCCGTGTCCGTGCTGGCTGAGGGTGCTGTAAAAGCCGCCCATGAAGAGCCCATTGCCGCGCGTCTTGGGGCGGCTGTTGGGGGGCGCCGGCAGCGAACGCGAGCTTGGGTTGGGTGATTGGAAGCTCACCCATTCGTGCAGGTTGCCGACCATGTCGTGCACGCCGTAGTCGCTCACGCAGTCTGCGTACTCCCCCGTGCGGGCGAGGTATCCGTCGAGCTGATTCAACATCGGGTTGTTGAAGTGCTCGGTGTACTTCCAGTTGCCCGGATCGGGTCCGAAGAAGCGCGTCAGCAGGTGACGCTTGCCGACGTTGCAGCTTTCTTTTCGAAAGCGCTGACCATAGGGGTACGTCGTGTGCGCCGCTCCGCGACACGCCTCGTACCATTCGCCCACGCTGCACAGGCGCTTGCCCGCGTTTTCACACGCGACCTCGGCTTCGTCGCGGCTGATGTACGCCTGCGGCTTTTGGCCTTTGACGACCTGGGCGGCGTACTTTGCGGACCTCGGCGGGCGTTCGTGCGGTGGGTGCGGTCTTCGCGTCCCGTCCGGCATCACGACCACCAGCGAGGCTTCGAATCGATCGATGCAGTAGGCGTCAATCCTCACCATGCCCTCGGGGCAGGGGCTGGTCTGCTGGGGGTCGGGTGGTGTCTTTCGCGATCCAAGGCCGAGCAGCGGGCTGCCCAGCGCAGATTGAGCGAGGAGGTGCGGTGCTCCGCTCGCCGGCTCCCCCAAGCCGAGCAGCGCGGGCTCGAGCAGGTACGCGGCGGCACCCAACGTGCCGAGGAGCGCGAAGCGCAAGCTCTTGCGGGGGACGGTGCGGTTGAACATCGCTGTCGAAAGGCCGACAGGCTCGTCCGCGGCCCGATCCCGCGACGCGTCGGCGTCCTCGGCTACCGGGGTATCGCAGTTGCCCACGAACTGCAATCATCACAGAAACTCTGCAAAATTGCACCACACTCGGGAATTTCAGTAGTCGACTGAAGGTGTCCTTCGCTCATCTGGCCACCCTTGCGCCCGAACGGTCCTTTGCTGGAGACTGCCGCTCCCGGGCCAAGGACCCACGACCGGTGCGGGCTCCGGTCGATCCCCATCAACGAAGATTGGAGTCGATCCTCATGCGCTTCGTAGCGAACGCTGCTCTCTTGGTGTTGGCCCTAGGATGTGGCTCCCATTCGCCGCCGCCGGCCACGCCCGACGAGATCGTGGAACCTCCGGGCACCGAGTCCGCGCCCGCGGAAGCCCCGGTCGCCAGCGAAGCCTCGGCAGGAACGTCCGCGGACGCCGAAGCGATCCGTGACGCGCTGCCGGCGATCCTCACGCTCGTCATCAACGACCCGGAGCTCGACCAATACTTGAAGCTCTCCGAGGCGGATCGCTTCCCGCTCAAAATGGCGGGTGAGCTGCCCGAGAGCATCGAGCTCGTCAAGGGCAACGAGCCGGTGCAAATCGTGCCGGTGCCCGATTCGAAGCAGGCGCCCGTGCTCGTGATCACCAAAATCGAGGTCGACGCCAGCGCTGCGACCGTCGGCTACCGCTACGATGTGGAGGGGATCCGCGGAACGGCCTACTTGAAGAAAGCTCCGTACGGCTGGGAGCTGTCCAGCAGCCGCATCGTCGAGCACCGGGCGCGCTGAAAGACGCCGCGCGAGCGGCGCGACGTGAATCGCGGTGACGACCCACGCACCCACGCCCGCTTGGGACCCCATCCCCAATCCCAAAACCTTCCGCTCTTCCGCGCCTTCCTGTGAAATTCAAGGGAGCTCGTGGTGCCCCTTCGGCCCTCGTTTTCATAGGAGACCATCAGGGCCTTCGGCCCCCCTCGAGTCGGTGAAGACGCATCTCACCACCGAGCTAGCGTCGTGCGTCGACGGGTCTAAACCGGAGAGGGGTCACAGGAAGGATCGAAAGGGCGGAAGGGGGACCGACCTCGTCGGTCCCCAACTGGAGTTTCGAGCGGCGCGACCCCAACCGCGGCGGCCAACCCCGTGCACGAGCGCCTCGGGCGTATCCCCCGAACTCCCAAAATCTTCCGTCCTTCCGCTCCTTCCTGTGAACAAAATAGCGGAGCTCGTCGCGTTGATTCCACGTGCTCTCGGACCCTTCGGATCTCGTTTCGTAGGAGATCGGAAGGTCGGAAGCGGGACCCGGCGAAGCCGTCGGTCCAGACCGAAGTTTCGATCTCGAGCGGCGCGACGTAGCCTCGCCGTGGCAACCAGCGCCCGCGCGGGGCGCGCACTTATCCGCCGAATTCCCCAAAATCTTCCGCTCTTCCTGTGAACAAAACAGCGGCTTTGGAGCAAACCGTTTGTGGCTCTAGGCGGAAAAGATCTGTTGGATTTCGCCCTCGATGGTCTTGGCTGCGACCTTCTTGGCCAGCGCGAGCTCTTGAACGAGCAGGCTGCGTGCCTGGTCGAGGAGACGCCGCTCGCCGAACGACAAGTCTTTGTCGAATTTGAGGCGATACATGTCGCGCAGGACCTTGGCGATCTCCGAGGGGAGCCCGCTCTTGAGCATCTCCGTGTAGGCGCGGAAGCGGCGATTCCAGGGCTGCAGATCGACCGCCACCTCCGGCGCGCGCAGGATGTCGAGGATCTTCTCCGCCTCCCGCTTCTTCATCACGGGGCGCAGGCCGACGCGAGTCGCCGCTTCCGTCGGCACCATCACTTTCAAACCAGTGTCGACGATCTTGAGCACGTAGCAGGTCGTGGGGGTCGTGCCGAACTCCCGCTGTTCGACGGCCACCACCTCGCCGACGCCATGGGCGGGATGTACCGCCATGTCGTCGACCTTGAACTTGAGCGCACGGGTAGGTTCAGCGTTGACGCGAGTCTCCATACGGCCTCCATGCGATCGAACAGGGTCGCGCTCGATCGCGAGTTTGCCTGCCGAACGCAGGCTGCTGCCAAGTTGCTGGCAGGACGATCACCGTGAAATGTCCCTCAAACCGTCCGAGCTGCCGCACTGCAGCACCGGCGCACCGTATCACCAGCGGCGATCGAAGGTCAATTGCTTCCAGCCACGATAGGCCGTCTTTTCCGCTGATTTGGCCCCCTATGTAGGGGTTCGACCTCCCCCTTCTTACTCTGTCTTCAAAGTGGGCGGGGTCATATCCAAGATCTCCCAAACGTCGGCGACGACGGCGGCCCGCAAGCCCGCGATCATCGGTCCCAGCCCGAGGGAGACCGATAGCTCCAGCCGGTCGTCGCCCGCGCGGGTGATGCGCGGCGGCTCTTCGGGATGATTGAAGCCGAGCAGCTTTCCTAGCGAGCTCTGCGCGAGATCTTCCCAGGCGCCCGCCAGGCGTTCGGGCGCGTCGTCGCCAAAGTCGCCCGTCATGACCAGGCGCGCCTCCACGCGCTGGCCGTCGACGAACACGCCGGTGATGCCGACCGCGACGGCTTGCGCCAGCAGGCCGCGCGCGCCCAACAACCACTCGCCCTTGAAGGGGCCCGGCGCATAAAACCGCAAGGGGGCCTGGGCCAAGTCGTCGGGGAGCGACGACAGCGCATGGCCGTCGAGCGCGGCTGGGGAGCGGCGGAGCTTGCGCCGAGCGAAGGCCTCGACGACCCGCGCTGGCGTCGGATCACCGACGGCGACCGCGACCAGGTGATCGTCGAGGCGGACGAGCGTCTGGGGCGTGGTGCCCACCACCCCGCTGATCCGCACGACGTCCGGGTGCGGGCGCCTCACGACCGGACCGCTGACGAGGCGCTCGATGAAGGCGGCCGTGACCCGCTCCGAAGCCGCGCCAGTGCGCGCGGCGTACAGCACCCCGAAGTCGAACCCGGCGATCAGGGCCGTCTCCACGCGCCTCAGATCGAGCCCCGCCGACTGCTCGTAGCGCTGCAACCCTTGGTCAGGAAACAGAGGCTCGAGCGCCGGCAGCAACCCCGGGTGGTTCGCCAGGCGCCGGGGCTCACCGACGACCATCCAACGCAAGCCCGCCGCCGGCACGTAGCTCGTCAGCGGGCCCAGGAACAGCGCTGGCGCCTTTGGGCGCTCGGTTGCCGGCGTCTCCGCTGGTGGGGAAGCGCAAGCGGAGACGCCCGCGAGGAGCCACGCGAGCGCCCACGCTGCGGCCGAACGGCGGCGGGGCGCCCGAGTCACTGGCGGGACACGTTGATGTAGCAATAGCGCCGCTTCTTGGATCCGACGCGCACCAGGTAGCGCTGCTCGAGGGCGAGCTTCAGCTGCACGTCGCTGACTCGCTTTCCGTCGACCTCCACTCCGCCCTGCTCGATCATGCGTCTGCCCTCGCTCGTCGATGCAACCAGCTTGGCCATCGATAGCGCCTTGGGCAGCCACAGGCTTTCCCCCTCGGTCGTCAGCCGGAGCTCGGGCGTGTCGTCGGGCGGCCGATCGGAAAAGTAGGCGGCGTCGAAGCCCTCGGCGGCCCGCGCCGCCGCTTCGGCCCCGTGAAAGCGGTCGACGATTTCGGCTGCGAAGCTCTTTTTTGCCGCGAGCGGATCGCCGGCTCGCCGCAGCGCCTCGATGTCCGACCGTGTGCGGCTCGAGAGCAGCTCGAAGAAGCGCCAAATCACAGAGTCATCGATCTGCATGCACTTGCGGAAGATCTCGAGCGGCGGTTCGGTGAGCCCGATGTAGTTCTCCGCGGACTTGCTCATCTTTTTGCCGACGATCTTGCCGTCCTCGATGCGGGCGTCGATACCCTCCAAAATCGGTGTGGTCATGACGACCTGCGGGCGCTTGCCGTAGCGCTGCATCAGGTCGCGCCCCACCATCAGGTTGAAGAGCTGGTCCGTCCCCCCGAGCTCCACGTCGGCATCGAGCGCGACCGAGTCGTACCCTTGGAGCATCGGGTACAAGAGCTCGTGGAGGTAAATGTCCTTTTGATGCTCGTAGCGGTCTTTGAAGTCCCGGCGCTCGAGGGTGCGAGCCACGGTGCGCTTGGCGAGCAGCTCGATCATCTCGTCGGCTCGCAGCGTGCTCAACCACTCGCTGTTGTATCGAACCTCGGTGCGTGAACGGTCCAGGATCTTGAATGCCTGATCCTGGTAGGTCCGCGCGGCGTCGAGCACCTGCTCTCGCGTCAGGCGAGGTCGCATCTCGTTCTGACCGGTCGGGTCGCCGACCATCGCCGTGAAGTCGCCGATCAGGAACACCACCTGATGCCCGAGCTCCTGGAACTGCCGCATCTTCTGCATGAGCACGGTGTGCCCCAGGTGCAGATCGGGTCGGGTGGGATCGAACCCCGCCTTGACCCGCAGCGGCCGCCCGCTCGCGAGGGCCTTGCGCAGCTCGTCGGGTTGGTGGAGGTCGACCGTGCCTCGGGTCAGCTCTCGGAATTGCTCGTCAGGCGTCACGGGGGCGGACGGTAGAGCGTCCGGGGGCAAATTCAAAACCCTTCCCCCACCTGGCGACGGGCGCTTTCCCGAGGGCTCGAGCCGTCAAGACGGTCAGCCGGCGGGTTTCCGGCGAGGGTGCCAGCCGGCCGCTGGCCGAGGGCTCCGATGAACCCCCTCCTGCGGCGGCGTCCCGCACGCTCCGCCGTCCGCTCTAGTCCCCGAACCCGTTCGCGTCGTCGTCGTCCTCGTCGCCGTCGTCGTCGCCCCCGCTGATGGCGTGGGCGCGGCTGCCGTTGACGAGCTCTTTCAGTTCTTTTCCAACCTTGAAGAAGGGCAGTCGTTTGGCGGGCACGGGGACCGGCTGGCCCGTGCGTGGGTTGCGCCCGTCGTACGGCTTGTACGGACGCACCGTGAAGCTGCCGAACCCGCGGATTTCGATGCCTTCTCCACGCTGTAGCGCCTCGGTCATGGCGTCGAAGACGCAGTTGACCACCATTTCGGCCCGCGCTTTGGTGAGCTCCCCTCGGGCGGCTATGGCTTCGATGAGCTCGCTCTTGGTCATCTCTTCCTCCGCCTCCGACGACTTATGATTTTTCGGTAAGGCCTCAATTGTCAAACGCTTTTTCGACAGGTCCCGTTCCTACGGCGGCGCGCCGGCGTTTCCTCCTCGTGCTCGGGAGCTCGGGATTCCGTTGGTGCTAAAAAATGATCAGCGGTCCGCTGTTCATTTGGGCGAAAGCTCCACGAAGTCCAGCCAATAACCGCCGCGGGCTCTGCCCGGCGCGGCGCGGAGCGTCACCTCGAGCGGCTGAGCGCCGCGTTGGAGGCGCACGGTGTGTGGCCCCGACGTCCAGCATCCCGAGTCGAGGGGCGGCCGTTCGACCCAAACCTGGCCCGAGGTCTGGATCTCGAAACCCGTGGCCGGCGCCTCGGCGATGACGAACCCGATTCGGAGCAGGTAGTCGCGGGTCTCGGGGGCCAGCAGCTCGACCCGCACGGTCATGTCGGCGCCGGCCGGCCGCAGCCGCAGCGCGCGCCCGGCGGAGCTGCAGGGCTCGCTGCGGTGCTCGGGGTGGGCGAAGCCTCCGCCCACGGCGAGCGGGGGCCACTGGTGCTCCAGCTCGAGGCGGAGCGTCGGGTCGGCGCTGGGTCGGTACGCGCTGAGGCGCGGCGCACCATCGGGCGCGCCTGGGTCGAAGGCATACCGGTGCGCGGGCGGACGCCCGAGGAGCTCCCAGAGGACGCGGTCGTGGTCGTCGCCGCGCCAGCGGGCGACCACGAGCTCGCGCTCCGGCGCACGGGCGCCCGGCACGTGCGCGAGGTTGAACCCGTGATCGGTGCCGACCAGCAGCAGCCCCCGCTCGACGCCCGCCCGCTCCAGCAGGTCGGGCTCGAACATGGGGCGGCCGCCTTCGCGTTCTCGCAGGGCGACATGCTGGTAGCTGGCGTGCACGGCGAAGCCGACCAGGCACCAGGCGGGCGCGAGGCTCGCGACCCGCCAGCGCACCAGGGCCCATCCCAAAAGCACGTGCTCGAGCGGCAGCACGTCGGCAAATAGCCGTGCGCCGCCGCCGGGATAGCTGCCCTCGAAATAGAAGGGCGCGTAGCCGAGCATCACCGCGCCGATCGTCAGCGCGAGCCAGCGGATCGGGGGCAGGTGGCGTCCGGTCCACGCCGCCGCGCCCACGGCCAGGCCCAGCAGCTCGAGGTTTGCCACGTCGAGCAGGTGCCAGCCCAGGCGGCGCAGCGTGGTCCCGAGCGCCTCGACGAGGCCGAAGCCGTCTTGGAGCCGAGCCCGGACGAAGTCCCCGTGCTCGAACAGGCACCCCACCTGCTGGCCGAAACCGTAGCCAAAGCAACCTGCCGGGCCGTCGGCGACCGCATAATAGGCGAGCTGGGTCGAAGCGAAGATGTCGCCGGTGACCGCGTATTGATAGACGGCGAGCAGCCCCAAGCCCGGCAGCAAGCCCACCGCGAACACGCCGAGCGCCGCAAAGCGCCGCTCCGGACGAGCGCGGGCGATGAGGAGCGCACACACGATCGTCGCCACCAACCCCGTCACCGGTCGGGTCGCAAACAACCAGCCGCTGGCCAGCCCGGCGAGCGCCGCGTCGAAGCGCCGCGCTCCGAAGGCGCCGTAGAGCGCCGTCACGAGCAACAAGGCCGACAGCCCATGCGACATGGTGTCGGCCGTGTGGTAGCGGAGCGCGGCGCACAGCGCCGACAGCAGCGCCGCGGTCAGGCCCACGCGGACGTCGTCGAATAGACGGCGCGCGAGCCGATAGCTCATGATCACGAGGCCGGCCGCGGTGAGCGGCCCGACCAGCATGGGAGCGCCCACCACGAACCCCGCGGCGAGCAGCGCTGGATACCCGGGGGGGAAGATCACTCCCAGGTGAGGCTCCTCCAGAGAGGCGATCAGAAAGCGTCCGCGGAGGGCGCTGGTCCCAAAGCTGGCCGGCAAGGTGAACGAGCCGCTCGAGAAGACGCGACCTTGCAGGAAGTAGCTGGTCGCATCGATGATGCGCGGCCCGCCCTCGAGGTAGACGGAGACGTAGGCGAGCGACAACCCAAAGGCAGCGGTCGCACATACGGCCACGGCGGCAGGCGCGTGGCGCGTCGAGATGGAGGCCGGTGAACGCCGCCGCCAGAGCGCCGTGATCAGGACGACCAGCCCGAGCACGAAGCACGCGACCGCCGCGCGGTCCGGTGGGGGACCGACGCCGCCGAGCGGCGTCACGAGCCAGGGCGCACTTGCGGACATCGTCCCCGAGCGCGCTCACCGCCGCTGGATCGCCCAGACATGGTAGAGCACGCGCTCTCCCTCCAGGGCGTGCAGCTCGACGTGCAAGCGGCCGTCTTGCGGCACCTCGCTCAGCGCGTCGACGTATTCTTGCCAAACGTCGCTGGGCAGCAGCGTCAGCTCCCGCTCTTCGATGTTCGGGATCACCCGTCTGACCCGCACCTTCTGAGCCGGAGCGACCCGGTAGACGAGCTCGACCGGGCGATCGGGCTTCAGCCCCGACAAGACGAAGCGCTCCGACTCGCCGACGGGGAGCAGGCGACCGGCGTCCCACACGCCGCGCCCGCGCCGCTCCGGACTGGCGAGGATCTTCATCTGGACATAGCTGACCTCGGGGCGGCTGAGGGTATAGCCGTGCTCGCCTTCGCTCAGGATGTCGCCCAGATCGAGCTCGTCGACGACCACCTGGTCGGAGCGCAGCGACAGCGGCCGGCCGCTGCCGTCGAACGGTGTCCAGTCTGGCTCGTAGAGCACCTTCGAGGCACCGCCGCAGATGACATTTCCGGTGACGGGGAACTCGCCGACGCGCTTGCCGAACCAGAGCGGGAACGGATCCCACCAGGACGGGTACAGCGCGAGCAGGTCGGGCCGATGTCCCGGCCGCATCCGCTCGATGAGCTCGAGCGCCGCCGCCACGCCGTGCCGCGTGGCACGCGCGAACGGAAAGCCCTCATAGCCGCCGAGGCCAATGATATCGAGCGCCGGCAGATCCGCCATGTACGGGATGGCGCCAGCATCCCCGACGAGCACCCGCCCCGGCGCGGGATCGAGGCTCTTGATGAAACGCCCGGCGCGCACGTGTTGATCACGGATGTTGCGAGACGCTCGACCAAAAAACCAAATCTGCTCGCGGTAGCGGGGCGCCTGGTAGATCGCGAACGTGCTCACCAACACCGCGCACACCGCGATCCGCGCGATGGCGACGGGTCGGTGGTGTTGCCAGAGCGCTCGGGCGGGCGACAGCAGCGCGCCCGCCCCCAGCGCGGCCGCAAGCAGCAACCACGCCAGCGCGGGCATGCTGTAGCGTTCGTTCTGCCAGCGCACCTGACCGTTGAGCGCCACCACCAGCGTCCAGGCGATGGCCGACGCCCAGAGCACGATGGCGTAGCGGCGCGTGGCGCGAAAGATCAGCGCTACCCCAGCCAGCACCCAGACGATCCAGCCGAGCGCGGGCACCGACGAGAGGTGGTAGTGCGTCAGGCGCAGCACCTGATACTTCACGTGAAAGATCCAGGCGTCGAACACGGCGTCGGCCGACAGGTACGGGTGATGGAGCTCCAGCTTGACCAACGCCCCGGCCGCCGAAGAGTCGCCCGTGAGCAGGCGGTTGGCGATCGAGTGCGCGATCAGGACCACGACGCCTGGGGCGGCGATCGCGCTCAGGGCCACGAGCGTGCGACGGTAGCCGAGCTTTTTCAGCATCAGCGGGACCGCCGTCAGCCCGAACGCCGCCACGCACACGGCGCCCTCGGGCCGCGTGGCGACGACCAGACCTCCAAAGAGCCCGAGGCCGACCGCCGAGAGCAGCGCGCCGCGCGCATGCGCGGCCTCTGCCCGCGAGAGCAGGTCGTCGAAAGCGATCAACGCGCCGCCCCAGAGGGCCAGGAACAGCGCCACCTCCATGCCGCTGTAGAGCGTCCAGGACAGGGCCCCCACGCTGAGCAGTGCCAGCGGAGCGAGCCAGGCGGCGTACCTGGGGAGCCCCCGAAACAACCTCCGGCTCGCGATCAGGGTGGCAAACACACACACACAGGCGACGAGCGCTGCCCAGACGGTCAGGGCATTGCCTTGCCACCCGAGGGCGTAACCCAGCGCGAGCACGAACGGGTACAGCAAGCTGGTCCCGCCGCTCGAGTAGCCGTTGCCTTCCGACCACTGGAACGGAAACCCACGCGCGGCCGCGCGAGCGAAATCGAAATGAATGAAAACATCATCGAGCGGTAACGACCACTCACCAGGACTGGCGAACGGATGTCCGGCGGCCGCGGTGTAGGTGGTCTGAAGTCGTGTCGAAGCGTAGAACTGACAACCCATCCAGAGCGTCCAAGCGCCCGCAAACAATAGATAAGCGATCGCTTCGAACCGCCCGGTTTTCGGCACCGAGCCCGACGAAACACTGGGAGGCCGGTGTTCTGTCATTTCGAGGATGCGGTTTATCACGGCCTTCCGCGCGGTGGGCCGGTGAGCCGCGACCTGGCCCCGAGGCCACCTACTTTAGGAGAAGCACCTTGCTCGAACACTTTGGAGAGGCTCTACTAACCGCTCACTCGCCCGCGAAGGGCGGTTTTCATCGATGACGCGCTGGTTCGTGGAGGTTTCCCGACCCGGTGAGGAAAGCCTCATCGAAAAGTACTGCGTCGAAGCTCGGCAGTGGCAGACCGCATTACAGCAGGCTCGAAAGCTGCGCGGTGATACAGGTCCGCTGTCACAGTTCGACATCGAGCTCTTGGCTCAAGGGTATCGCGCAGTCGACCAGTCGGCCAATCTGCACTATTTCGTCGACAAGGCGCCCGCGGACTCCCCACTCACCCCTAGCGTGCCACCGCCTTCTTCGCTCAACGGGGCCCGGACCGCCCCCAGCCACTTCCCGCCACCCACTAGCCAGCCGCCGCCCGTGCGGGACCCGG
>Ga0079224_100008685_pt1 | contig 13782 bp, 9 predicted proteins | sample Stecom2015_FD_80414 | JGI IMG/M metagenome (GOLD analysis project Ga0079224, IMG submission 80414) | Agricultural soil microbial communities from Utah to study Nitrogen management - Steer compost 2015 | ecosystem: Environmental > Terrestrial > Soil > Agricultural land | place: USA: Utah... | reverse complement strand
AACGGGTTCAACTCCAAAAAGGGACACGACGCTTACAGTTGAAAAATACCATGCGTGCGAAATTTGATAAAATAATGGTTCCGATTTCTGAAATCCTGATTGATGAATCTCAGCGGAAACACGTGACTTTTGACGCTTTTTTTTCAAACGTGATGTTCCACGAAGTGGCGCATGGCTTGGGAATTAAAAACACCGTCAACGGAAAAGGGACGGTAAGGGATGCGTTGAAGGAACAAAATTCACATCTGGAAGAAGGAAAAGCGGACATTTTGGGATTATACATGGTCAACCAATTGCATGCAAAAGGGGAAATCCAAGGAGACAAAAAAGATTTTTTTGTGACTTTTCTGGCGGGAATTTTCCGTTCGGTACGGTTCGGTGCGAGTGCGCATGGTTCTGCCAATATGATTTGCTTTAATTATTTTCAGGAACAAGGAGCGTTTGAACGTACCGAAAAGGGAACCTACAAAGTGAATTTCGAAGAAATGGAAAAAGCTATGAACGGGCTTTCGGAATTGATTCTGACCTTACAAGGCAACGGGGATTATGAAGGTGTGAAAAAATTGACCGAAGAAAAAGGACATATTTCAAAGGAATTACAAAAGGATTTGGACAAATTAAAATCAAAAGGAATTCCGGACGATATCATTTTTGAGCAAGGCGTAAAAGTTTTGGGATTGTAAACAAGATTTCACTAATTTTGCAACCCAATTTGGCTGCGTAGTTCAACTGGATAGAATATCAGATTTCGGCTCTGAGGGTTGGGGGTTCGAATCCCTCCGCGGTCACTTAATCACAATGAAATCATTCATTGTGATTTTTTTTATCCCAAATTTCTGCAACATCAAATTCTAAATTGAGGAACGAAAACACAGCATCCCAAAAAATTTCGCTAATTAAAAACTTTTGTGTTTGATAAATTCTAACTGATTATTTTACTAAATTGGCTTTAATAAACTACCATTTATGTCAAATGATCCTCAAATCATACCCGATCAAAATTCAATTAGTTGCTTAGTAAAAGACATACAATTTTTCGGTAGTGGGAAACTTCAGTCAGAACTGCCGTCAGTCAATAAGTATCGTACCCGATTCAACGAAAAAGAGCTGACTTACCTCTATTGGGACATCGAAATCATCAATCCGGTTCACCGAAAAAAAGAATACAACACCAAACTGAAAGTCCGCTGCATTTCACTTACCACCCAAAAAGAAATGTATGCACAAGAACACGATATAAAAATCCCTGCGCAGGAAATCTCCCATCTGTTGAAACTTTCCTGGGGCACTCCTGAGTCCGGATATTGGAAATCCGATCAGTATTTTTGGGAAATCTCAGAGAACAACAAAATGCTGATGACCAAAACCATTTTTGTGGACAATATGGATCCGGTAACAGAAACAGAAAACCCCTATTTTGATTTCGAATCCGTCAAATTATACCCGGCTTATTTCGATATGCGGGAAGATAAAGGAGAAGGACGCCGTTATCTGAGCCAATTCGATGCGAGCATTACCGAATACGTCGGCGTGGAATTGAACATTTATCGTAAATTTTTATTGGGTAAAACACTGGAATTCAAACTCTATATCCTCAATGCAGCAAACGGGACGATTTACGCTTCCTATAAATTTGATAAAACATTTAATGCTATCTCTTCCGCCCAAACCGAAAATCTCGTTTTTTCTTATGGAACTGCGCAACCCGGCTATTGGAAACCGGGCGAATATTTTTTCTATGTCAATTTCATGGATGTAAATATCGCTTCGGGTAAATTCTCCGTAGGTGAAACCGAAATCGTTGGCAGTACCGAGATCATTTCCAATTTACCCGACGCTGCGCAGCGCGCCAAACGAAAAGAAGAAACACGGGAGAATTCATTGGAAGAAGCTCTTGCCGAACTGGACAAACTCGTAGGAATGACCCAAGTCAAAAAAACCATCCGGGACAATATCGAATATCTGAAATTCAATAAACTCCGGATGGAAAAGGGCTTTGCTGATGACGGTGAATTAGGGCTTCACAGCATCTTTACAGGAAATCCGGGTACGGGAAAAACGACCGTTGTCCGATTGCTCGGAAAAATTTATAAATCCATGGGATTGCTCAGCAAAGGACATGTAGTGGAAGCATCTCGTGCTGATATCATAGGAGAATTCATCGGCCAAACAGCTCCCAAAACCAAAGCCATGATAGAAAAAGCGCGTGGTGGCATCCTATTTCTGGATGAAGTATATGCGCTTTCACGTGAAGCAGATGGAAAAGATTTTGGTGCAGAGGCCATCGAAATCCTCATGAAAGAAATGAGCGATGGCCCCGGAAACATTGCCATCATCGGAGCGGGATATCCGGACGAAGTCCGTACGTTTTTAAATTCCAATCCCGGACTGAAATCGCGTTTTTCTCAGACTTTTTATTTCGAAGATTATCTGCCGGAAGAATTAATGGAAATTTCACATCGGGCACTCGAATTGGAAGAAGCCACACTGAGTCCGGAAGGAGAAGAGGAACTCAAAAAGATTTTGACCGGACTTTACCGCAACCGCGACCGGAATTTCGGAAACGCCCGGACTGTTATCGGCATCATAGACGAAGCCAAAAAACAAATGGGAATACGGCTTTTGCAAAAAGGAAATTGGGAAAATCTTTCTGCAGAAGAACTAAGTCGCATCGAACTCAGTGATTTATTAAAGGTATTTGAAAAAGATAGCGATAAAAAACTTAAGCTTGAAATCAATCAGAACGAATTGGACGAAGCACTTGCCGAATTGGACAAAATGGTCGGTTTGGACAACATCAAAGAAATGGTGCGCGACAAAATTAATTTGGTGAAATTCTATTCGGAAACCGGAAAAGATGTCCTCCATAAATTTTCGCTTCACGCCATCCTTACCGGAAATCCCGGAACCGGAAAAACAACGCTGGCAAGGATTTTAGGCAAGATTTATAAAGCACTAGGGCTTTTGGAACGCGGCCATTTGGTCGAAGTGGATCGCCAAAACCTGGTAGCGGGATACATAGGACAGACTGCTTTGAAAACCTCGGAAGCAATCGAACGGGCGATGGGCGGCGTGCTTTTCATCGATGAGGCTTATTCGCTTGCACAGGGAAGCGAGAACGATTTCGGGAGTGAAGCCATCGAAACCTTGCTCAAATCCATGGAGGATAACCGTGGAAAGTTCGCAGTGCTTGCTGCCGGATATCCCGATAATATGTATGAATTCGTGCAATCCAACCCGGGTCTGAAATCCCGCTTCGATGCAGTGTACCAACTCAGTGATTATACATTTGAGGAGCTGTTCAACATAGGAGAAAGACTCTTTGCGCTGCATGATTTGCACTTGGATGCTGCTTCCAAAGAACATGTTTTGGCTTATTTGAAAAAAGCATACGACACCCGTGATAAATATTTCGGAAATGCCCGATATGTACGCCAAATGGTGGATTCAGTAGTCAACAAACAGCATCTGCGCATGGCTTCCATTGCTTCTGACCAACGCACCGCTGAAATGCTTACTGAAATCAGAATGGAAGATGTTGCACATCTGGAAGTAACAACCGAAGAAGGCCGACAAAAAATCGGTTACAAATAATTCAACTAAAATTTTAATGCTATGAAACATTTACCAACACTACTGGCCGATTTTATTTCGAAAGGTTATCCTATCAAATTAATCAATGAAACGACCTATCTATGGGATTATGCACTTCGTTACAATAATGATGGTGCTAACCGTTGGCAACGGGTTTATTTGGGAGAAATTACGGAAAATGACCGCGATTTGCTTTTCATCCGAAGTCATATTGCCGATTTCTCCGATCAGCTCAGCCCTATTCAGCTTTTGCGCGAAGCCAATTTTTTAAGTTTAGGGAGCATTTGCCTGAAAAAATATACAAAATCTGATGGAACCGAAGTCGAAGGCGTTTACACACAGTGTATCTTTCCGGTTTATTTGGCACAGCAACATCCTGACGAATTTTTAAAAGTCGTTCATGAAATTGCCAATCAGGCCGATTTTATTGAAAAAACTTATCTGAACACTGATTTGACTTAGAGCCTGTTTAAATTTCATCTAATTATTTTGCTATGCGTCTTTTTGCCTACAACATCGTTAATTTTTTCGCCGAATATGCCCGATTTCGACTGCAAAAATTGCCTTGTTTCGGCTAAAAATACGCTATAACAATTCTAAAATATAAAATTTAAACAGGCTCTTAATCCAAAAACAGAATTTGGAAATTGACATGTTTCCATTTCGCTTTGAAATAAGTAAAATATACCATCGTTTTTGTAGATTATTTCATTAATTTGGTCAAAGTGAAATTGCCCTTTTGCATATCGTTTTTAATTGGTTTTTGGATGTTGTCCAATGCGCAGCAAACCAAACTTGTAGATTCTATCGTCCTCGAAACCCGCGACAGCATCACCGATTTTGAAGCGGACGATTTTCAGAACATCTATTATATTCGAAATTTCACCGAGCTCAATAAAATTGATTACCAAACCAGAAAACGAAAAACTTTTTCCAACCAAACGGTTTTGGAAAATCTAAATACCCAAAACATTTTACAAATCACGCTGAAATCTGCGCTGTTTAATCTGTTGGTATTGGATAACCAACTTAATCAAGTACAAGATTTAATCGAATTTCCCATCGAAACCAATTTCTCTCCGACGCTTTCGACTCTCGTGGACAATAATTATTTGTGGGGATATGATCCGGTGTTACAAAGATTGGTTTTATGGAATTACAGAGATAAAAAAGCCATACGTCAATCGGTAATTTTAAGTGAAAAAACGGGCAATGAATTTTATTCGGAATTGATTTATCATGAAAATAAAATTTATTTAATCGGTTACGAAAAGATTTTACGGTTTGACGAATATGCCAATCTGGAGTCGGTGATTCCATTTCAGCAATTCGGACAAATCTACATCCGTGATTCCTTTGTTTATTATTCGCAAAAAAACAAATTGTTCCAACTTGATTTGGTTTCCAAGAACCTCAAGGAAATCGGGTTGGATGTAAGCCCTGATTATTTTTCCATAAATAACCGATATCTTTTTGTGTTAAAAGGGAAGGTTGTTTATATTTACGAATTCCAAAAAGACTTATAGAAATGCACATCGCCATAGCTGGAAACATAGGAGCCGGAAAAACAACATTGACTCAATTATTGGCCAAAAATTTTCGCTGGAAACCTCAGTTTGAAAGCGTTGACCAAAATCCTTATCTGGATGATTTCTATAACGACATGGAAAAATGGGCATTCAATCTGCAGATTTATTTTTTGGGAAGCCGGTTCAATCAAATTAAAGAAATCAGAGAAAGTGGTGAAAACATCATTCAGGATAGAACGATCCATGAAGATGCGCATATTTTTGCGAGCAACCTGCATGATATGGGACTTTTGATGACACGTGATTATGAAAATTATCTCACGGTTTTTGATTTGATGAATTCATTTGTGCAAGCGCCCGACTTGTTGATTTATCTGCGGGCTTCTATTCCTACATTGGTCAAACAAATCCAACTCCGAGGTCGCGAATACGAGAGTTCCATCAGCATAGAATACCTCAGCCGACTGAATGATAAATATGAAGAATGGGTGAAAACCTATGACGAAGGAAAATTGCTGATCATAGATGTGGATAATCTGGATTTTGTCAATAATGCTGCAGATTTGAGTTTTATCTACGATAAAGTGGATGCGGAAATCAATGGTTTATTCTAAATAGCCAGAAATGATAAAAGATATTTTCACCAAAGAAATTTCGGAGGAAGTGATTGAAAGGATTCAGTCTTTGACGCCGGAAACAAAACCGAAATGGGGAAAGATGAATGTTTCCCAAATGCTTGCGCATCTTTCTGTGATGTATGAAATGGTTTATACGCCGGAAAAGTTTCCAAAACCCAATCCTTTGATGAAATTCATTCTGAAATTATTCGCTAAAAATCAAGTAGTAGGACCAAAACCTTATCCAAAAAACGGGAAAACGGTTCCGGCTTTTATCATCTCGGACAAACGTGATTTTGAAACGGAAAAAACGAAGTTGATTCATTTCATTCGGAAGACACAGGAGTTGGGTAAAAATGAATTTAACGGAAAAGAATCACTTTCATTTGGAGCACTGACAGATAAAGAATGGAATACTTTGTTTTATAAACACATTGAGCATCACCTGACGCAATTCGGCGTTTAGCCATTCATAAAAACAAAAAAGACGGAATTAAATCCGTCTTTTCTATTTCTGTTTGGTTCTTTTTAGAATTTATAAGCTCCGCCAACACCTATAGTTGTAATTGCTGAATAATTGCTATAAACTGGAGAAGGGACATCTACTTCAGAAGAAATTATTTTCACAAAAGCAAAAGCCTGAAAATATTCGTTTTGCCATCCACCTTTGGGTTGAAAATAAAATCCTCCATTGTAGTCTTTATTAAGGCTAAAAGCATATCCTAAATCTACCGCTCCAAAGAATTGCTCCATAAAATCATATTGTGCACTTGCAGCAATCGGCACAAGCGTTAATCCTTTTAATTTGGTACCTGTTCCGGTAATTTCTTTTCCCGGAAATAATTCCACACCTGCAATACCTCCTATGTGAAGGCTTTCCATAACCGGATACAGGTAGGAAACTTCAGCTCCGAAATTCACTCCGAAATAATCTGTTGCATCACCCACCGGAACACCAATATGTGCGCCTGCTTTTAATCCTTCCTGTGCATTTACCGACACCAATCCGATTACTGCTAAAGCAGCGCTGAAAATCAATTTTTTCATAAGTTTCTAAATTTATTTTTCGTTTGTTAAAATATTGTACAATTCTTCTGTTTCTTTCTTTGCATAAGTGGTATCAATCAATTCAGCAATTCCCAAAAGTTCGCTTACAAATTTAAACTGACCATCTATATTATTCTGTTCTCTAACGTCCATATTGCCGTCTTTGTTGTATTGCTGATAAGATTGGATTAATTTATCCCGAACCGGCCGGAATTCTGACTGAAAAAACTTCAATGCTCCTGCCGTGTCATTTTTATTTATCAAATCATCAATTCTTCCATAAACCATCAGGGAATAGTCACTTCGCGTATCCCTCAAATCACTGGATACAGAATAACGGAGATTGCCGGGCAATGATTCATAAAAATTCAATTTTTCAATCAATCGGTCTTTGGTCGTTTTTAAAAGGGCTTCCGCTTTTTGGGTTTCCCCGATTTTATTGTAAGCCTGCGCAATTCTTTCCGTGCTCAATCCATAATCATACCTCGGTTCATCGGGAATCATTTCCATCACTTTGTCCAAAACCTCTTTGGCTTTCACCTTATCTCCTCTTTCCGTAAGATCGTCTGCAAGTCGCACCGCGATATTCCGATAGGAATTGGTGTAATTTCGGTCTGTATTTGAGAAGGAAGCATCCGGCAAATTGAAATTGGCCCATTTAAAAGCATTATAATTTTCATACATCTTGTCAGTATTGCTTCTTCCCAATTTTCCGTTTTCACCAAATCGGGTATAAATTGGCACCAATTTGTAAGAGAAACCATTGTTTTCCAAATAATCGCTCAGCCAGAAAATATTTACCGGATCTGAAACACCGCCGCCGCTGAAATAAATACTTCTATCCCAATTGTATTCAGCAAACATCGAAAGCATCAGCAATTCCGATTTATACAATTGTCTTTTTCCAAGTTTAATGGTTATTTGATCCACAATTTTATCGGCATCTTTTGCAGCAACAATTCCGTATTTTACTGCATTTTCCTTGTTCACCGGAATGATGATTTTATCGACCGGAAGATAATTCACAGCTCCCACAGGATATCCGAAATAGTCTGCCAATGCGGCTTTGGCAGGATTCTTATTGTCCATCAAAAACTCAAATGCCTCTTTTGCCGTCATGCTATCCTTGACCAAATAGGGTTCAAGTGGTTTAATCGAATTATACAATTGCTGAATTCCGGCAGGATCATAACCCGGATCCACCAAATAGGATGTGATTTGTTCGGCCGGCAAACGCATGATTTCGGCAACGCTCAGATCGGAATCAGGTTTGATGATGCTGTGCAATTCTCCAAAAATCGATTTGATATTTCCGGCCACAACCATCAACTGGTCATTTGTATTCAACTGATAGTTTTTATATTCTAATTTGGATGGCAATGCAGCTGCATTATAAGTTTTACGCAAAGATTGCTCTATGTTCCATGGTGATCCTAAAAGTGTATAATTCACCACTTTGACATCGTCACGGAAGTTTTCCGTTTCCTGTAATCCCCAAATCGGATAGGTATCATTGTCTCCATAAACAAAGAGAATGGAATTTTTATCCAGATTATTCAAATAATTATAGGCCAATGCATAAGCTCCTTCCCTTTTTGAACGGTCATGGTCATCCCAATTTTGGAATCCCATCAACAATGGAATTGCCAAACACAATGCCGAAATAACGACAGCAACCGAAGGCGTCAATTCTCTTTTCTTGAATTTTTTAATCAACAAATAAATTCCCTGAACCCCTAAGCCTATCCAAATCGAAAAGGCATAAAACGAACTCACCAATGCATAATCTCGTTCTCTCGGCTCAAAAGGTTTGACACTCGTATAGAAAATAATTCCCACACTGGTCAACAGGAATAAGGAAAGAATCGCCCACCAATGCGTGATATTTCGGTTCAACTGGACAAAGAAACCGATCAGTCCCAAAATCAGCGGGAGCATGAAGTAAACATTATGACCTTTGTTTTCCTTGTAAACTGCAGGTAATTTGGATTGATCGCCCAAACGAGCATTATCCAGAAAGGAAAAACCTGTAATCCAATTACCTTTTGTCACTTCCATATGACCTTCCCAATCGTTTTGTTTTCCTGAAAAATTCCACATAAAGTAGCGGAAAAACATATAATCCAACTGGAAATCCATAAAATAGCTTAATTGTTGCCCAAGTGTTGGAGGTTGTATATCAAGCAATTCTGCATTTTTCTCTAAATCTGATATTCTTAAACTTCCATCGTGTTTTTTCTGAAGCAATTCGTTGAATTTGGCTTCTGCCAATTGTCTTTTTTGTGCTCTGATTTCCGGATGGTCTTCCATATCGTTGAAATAGGCTGCATTGATTGTGAATTCCGGAAAACCATACATGGAAGCATAGTTTTCCATCACATCAGGGAGATTATTATACATCTTTGGAAAAAACATCACGTGTTTTTTATTGTACACATAATCTTTTCTATCAGATACTTTTACATATTTCCCAATGTTGTCATCTTTTACATAATTGGCTCCTTTTGGTTCAGTTTGATAGTTCCCACTTGGTGTAACTGCTATCCCGTCATCAGCAAAGTTCGCCGTATAAGCCGGGCCATAAAAAGTAGGCCAGTCGCCGTATTGTTCCCGGTTAAAATAATCGAGCATACCGAGTGCCGTATCCGGATCATTTAAGTTCATGTGCGGATTGGCGTTGGCGCGAATAGGAATGACCAACCAACAGGAAAAACCAATGATCATAAAAGCGATGGACAACACAAGGGTATTTCCCAGTTTCCAATTGTATTTTTTGGTGTATTTGAATGCCAAAAAGAAAACCAGAGCTAAAATGATTCCCGCTACAACGGTTCCAGAATTAAATGGCAATCCGAAATTATTGACTACGTAAATTTCGGTTCGACCAAAGAAAGTCATGACCGCCCAAAACAATATTTTAAATACAAACCATAAAAATATAGCCGTAAAAATATTGGCAACTATAAAACTTTTGATGGTTAATTTATAATTCTTAGCATAATACATATAACAAACCGCCGGAATGGCCAAAATCGCCATCAGGTGGACACCCGTCCCCAAACCAATGGTCAATGAAATCAATAAAAACCATCTGTCGGCTCTCTGTTGATCTGCTTCTTCTTCCCATTTACAACCCATCCAAATCAGAATAGCCGTAAACAAAGAAGCCATCGCATATACCTCACCTTCTGCTGCCGAAAACCAAAAAGAATCGCTGAACATAAAAACCAAAGCTCCCACCAATCCACTTCCCAAAGTGATCAAGGCCTGAGATTTGGAAAGGGCAGTTTGATAAGAGTTTTCAATTAATTCATTTTGTCTGGTCACAAAGAACATTCGACGAACGAAATGGGTAATCGTCCAAAAAAGAAACATAATGGTCAATGCGCTACAAATAGCCGACATAGAGTTGATAACCAGTGCATATTTGCTTCCGTCTCCAAATGCCAATCCGGACCAAACCGCACCTATCAACTGAAATAAAGCTGCTCCCGGCGCGTGTGTCACGCCTAATTTAGCTGAGGACACGATATATTCACCACAGTCCCAAAAACTGAGCTTTCGTTCCATTGTCAGTAAATAAACCAGAGAAGCAATGAAAAAAAGTGCAAACCCGATCAGATTGTTCCATTTTTTGAAAGGAATGTTCATTTTCTAAATTTTATCTTGCGAAAATAAGAACAATTTTGCTCTTTGGATGGTTAATGAAATGTAAAAGTGAACAATTTATCAGGCATTTGAAAGGGTTAAAAAAATATTAATACTAAAAAATAAAAATTTGGTAGCAAAAATTGTTTAAATTTGCTTGGCAAAAAGCAATGCCTTTATCTGATAAAATCATCCAGGACGCGATTACCTTTGACGATGTCCTTTTAGTGCCCTCCTATTCTGAAATCCTTCCCAATGAAGTTTCACTTCGAACTCGGTTGACTGATAAAATTCAACTAAATATTCCTTTGGTCTCTGCGGCCATGGATACGGTTTCCGAATCCAAATTGGCAATTGCGCTCGCACGTGAAGGCGGAATTTCATTTGTTCATAAAAATATGTCCATTTCGGAACAGGCTTATGAAATAGATGCGGTGAAACGTTCTGAAAACGGTATGATTACGGACCCTATCACACTTAGCCGTCATCACAAACTGAAAGATGCTGAAGAATTAATGCGTCATTACAGGATTTCAGGTTTGCCCGTAATTGAGGAAGACAGGTCGCTTGTAGGAATCATTACCAATCGGGATATCCGCTATCAAACCGATATGGAACAAAGCGTGGAAGATGTAATGACAAAAGAAAATCTGATTACGTCTGACATCAATACCGATTTATTGAAAGCCAAAGATATTTTACTCAAAAACCGGGTAGAAAAACTTCCCATCGTGGATGAAAATCTAAAATTAATCGGATTAATTACCATCAAGGACATTGATAATCTCTCCGAATTCCCCAATGCGAGCAAAGACAGCCAAGGCCGTTTGCGAGTAGGTGCCGGAGTCGGAGTCGGAGCGGAAACGATGGAACGTGTTCAGGCATTGGTCAATAAAGGAGTGGACATTATCGCTTTGGATTCGGCACATGGTCATTCAAAAGGAGTAATCGATAAAGTGAGAGAAGTCCGAAATGCTTTTCCTGAATTGGATATCGTCGGCGGAAATATCGTCACGGGAATGGCGGCAAAAGATTTAATCGATGCCGGAGCCAATGTGCTGAAAGTCGGAGTTGGACCGGGATCTATTTGTACCACAAGAGTTGTAGCCGGTGTGGGTGTTCCCCAATTATCGGCGATTTATGATGTCTATGAATATGCGCATACCAAAAATGTTTCGATTATAGCTGACGGCGGAATTAAACTTTCTGGTGACATTGTCAAAGCCATTGCTTCGGGAGCCAATACAGTCATGATCGGAAGTTTATTTGCCGGAACAGATGAAGCGCCGGGCGAAGAAGTGATTTACCAAGGAAGAAAATTCAAAACTTATCAGGGAATGGGATCGCTTTCTGCCATGAAACGCGGAAGTAAAGACCGATATTTCCAATCAGATGCCAATAAATTGGTACCGGAAGGAATAGAAGGAAGAGTGCCTTATAAGGGAAGTTTATCGGATGTTGTTTACCAACTTTGTGGTGGATTACGTGCCGGAATGGGTTATTGCGGGACACCTGATATCGAATCTTTAATCAAAAACGGTAAAATGGTCAAAATCTCCAATGCCGGTTTGGCAGAGAGTCATCCGCATGATGTGGTGATTACCAAAGAAGCTCCTAATTATTCGAATTAGAATCGAAAAAAAATTTAGCATAAAATAAAAATGGTGGCTAAGTTTTAAAGCCACCATTTTCTTTTATTTTATAAGTGTTTTAGAATTGCCATCCGGCAGTCAACAAAAACATTCCGGTTTTATTTTCAACTTCTGCTACATAATTATGACCTGCATTTAACGGAAGTGCTGCCAAATAAACTTCACCCGCATCATAATCTACATATTCAGCATTTCCAAATACATAATCATATTTCTGATTGGCGAATTGATAAGCCGCATCCAGATAAAATCCACCGAAATCATATCCGGCACCCAAACTGAAACGGTTTGTATCCCCTCTAAATGCTTTGTCGAAATTTTGGGCAACAACAGTTCCGTTTCCTAAATCCGCATCCAAATTGATTTCATCAAATGGGCTTTGCACGAAATTGTATCCGCCACGGATTTTGAAATTATTAATTCTGTACTCCAGTCCGGCTCTGATTTCGCTGCTCGATTTCAAATAATCATCAAAAAAGGTATTGGTCGTTGCGAAATCATTGGAAGGCATCATTTTGGTCGAACCATTCATGTGCAAGGTATAGTCTAAATTCAGAGCCAAAGATTTTGCGAAAACGGCTCCGGCACTCGCCACTAATCTACCATTTGCATTTCGGTCGTACTCGCTGTAATACAAGTCATAATGATAATTTTCTCCAAAAAGTAAGTCTGCATAATAACTCTCCTGTATATTTCTGTACCAAACAGGACTGTGATAAGCCAAACCTAAACGAACATTGTCATTTATTTTTCCGATCACACCGGCACTAATCGAAAATCCCTGACCGGAAGCGGTATAAGGCGTTCCATTTAATTCATATCTGTAAACATTTGAATTTCCATCCTCGCCTGTCGTTTCTTCATCAAAGACGACATAATTATCCTGTTGGACATCATGAAAATTCAGACCCAACCCCAAATAAATTCTATCTGCATAACTGGCACCAAAATCAAGTGATAATTTGGTTTTATAACCAATAACTTCGTCATGGTAACCATTCATGGTATAGGTTGTAAATTCTTCCGGATCTTCGTTGGTCAAATAGGTTTCCCGGATGTTTTCATTTCGTCCCATCCGAATCCAATTATCCAAAGCTTGTTGTGAATATTTCACTCCGATTGAAAATCGGTTCCATCCGGTTTGATTGGTATTAAAAACAAAGGTTCCTCCTATATTTTGAAATAAAACAGAGGTGTCATCTGTGTCAAATAAATTTCCAAATTTTGTTTCGTTTTTATAGGTATTGACCCCGAGTGTAACATTTACATCTGAAGCAATAGCTAATGCCAAACCTGCCGGGTTTTGTTCGATTGATGAAATATCACCACCCAAAGCCCCCATCGAACCACCCATTCCTATGTATCTTGCGCTTCCGACATTTACATCATTTGAATAAGCCGAAACTGAATTAATATTTTGTACGGTTTGGGCTTGCCCCCAACCTACAACCAATATTAAAATTGCTGTAATTTTTTTCATTCTTAAATTTATAGATCTTGATTTATCTTCTACCTCCGCTTCTTACGCTACCTCCGGAACTGCTTCCACTACTTCTCATTCCGCCCGAGTTTCCACTACGCATACTGGATCCTGAGTTAGAATTGGATCGCATATTGGAGTTAGACCGCATATTTGAATTGGAGTGCATATTGGAGTTAGATCGTGTATTTGAGTTAGATCGGTTGTTTGAATTT
>Ga0079224_100008684_pt1 | contig 13783 bp, 13 predicted proteins | sample Stecom2015_FD_80414 | JGI IMG/M metagenome (GOLD analysis project Ga0079224, IMG submission 80414) | Agricultural soil microbial communities from Utah to study Nitrogen management - Steer compost 2015 | ecosystem: Environmental > Terrestrial > Soil > Agricultural land | place: USA: Utah... | reverse complement strand
CATTCATGACAAAGCTATAGGGGTTGTCGTGGCATAACAGGATCTGATGTTCCTTCGCGAAGGCAACCGCTTCGGCAAAAAATGCAGCTGTCGCAGGCGTACCGGTGGGCATATGGGGGTAGTTCAACCACATCATTTTCACCTTGCTAAGGTCGCGCTTAGCCAACTCATCAAGATCGGGCAGCCATCCCTGCTTTTCTACCAACGCATAAGGGATGCCGGTGGCTCCGCTCAGCCTCACGGCTGCCGCATAAGCCGGATATCCCGGATTGGGAAATAGCGCTTCGTCGCCTTCCTGAAGGTAGGTCATGCACACATGCACAATGCCCTCTTTCGAGCCGATTAAGGGAAGTACCTGTGTGTTGGCATCCAAGGAGACGCCGTACCAGTTGCCGTACCAATCGGCAATAGCCTGCCGAAGCCGCAAGATGCCTTTGTAATTTTGATACGCATGGCTATCGGGCCGCTTAGCATATGTGTCGAGCGTTTCTATAACCTCCGGATGGGGAGGCAAGTCGGGACTACCGATGCCCAGATTGATGACTTTTTCGCCTGTCTGGTTCAATGCCTCAATTTCGCGTAACTTCTTCGAAAAATAGTATTCTTCCGTATGTTGGAGCCGTTTGGCAACCTGTATCTGCATTTTTTTACGTTTAGGCGACTAAATTAAGCAAAATCCAATTAATAATAGCGGTTCCTTTTTTCGCCTAGCCTTTCTTTTTTGGTAGCTTTGCAGCTTGTTTAGTTCTTAATGAAGACATATTTCCGTTTATTATCATACGCCAAGCCGCTGGAGAAATTTGCCATTCCTTACGTTATATGTACGTTATTGAGTGTGTTGTTCGCTACGCTCAACCTGGCCTTGGTTATCCCGTTACTGCATACCCTGTTTAATACCAATGAAGCGAGCGGTGAACCGCTGGTAAAGCCCGATAATTGGTTCGATGTGGCCGACTATTTCAATTATTATGCGCAACTGATGGCCCAACATTATGGGCCATACGGTGCATTGAAGGGCGTTTGCTTGGTTATCATCGGGTCAGTATTGTTCAGTAATGCATTCCGTTACCTCTCTCAGCGTATCATGGAAAACCTCCGTATCCATACCTTGTTGAATTTACGTAAAAGCGTGTTCGATAACGTCATGGACCTGCACGTGGGCTACTTCAATAGCCAGCGCAAGGGAGACATCATCTCGAAGATTGCGTCAGATGTGCAGGTGGTGCAATTCTCGGTGACAGCCACCTTACAGGTAGTCTTCAAAGAGCCGCTTACCTTGTTGGCTTATATGGTTTTCTTATTCCTGATTTCGGCAAAACTTACCTTGTTTGCCATATTGGTCGTTCCCGTATCGGCGTTCGTGATTTCCCGTATCGTGAAACGGCTCAAGGCACAAGCCTCCCAAGCCCAGCAAGTGTATGGGAATATGATCAGCTACCTGGATGAAGCATTGTCGGGCATAAAAATCATCAAAGCATTTAATGCCACCCGATTTATAAAAAAGAAATTCCACGATGAGAACATCCGGTTTTCCAAGATCAGCAAACGCATGGTCCGCCGGCAACAGTTGGGGTCACCGGTGTCTGAGTTGTTGGGGGTTGTCATGGTGGCCATTGTCTTGCTTTATGGCGGCAACCTGGTGCTGAGTGGGTCTGGGGAACTCTCACCAGCGGCCTTTATCGGGTACATCGCGCTGTTCTCGCAGGTGATGCGCCCGGCAAAGGCACTGACCGATTCATTCAGCAATATCCACTCCGGAATAGCCGCAGGCGAACGTGTATTGGATTTAATCGATCAGAAGAATCTACTTCCCGAAAAGCCGGACGCCCGGCCTGTAAAAGCCTTTGACAAAAGTATCCAATTGCGCAACATAAGTTTTTCTTACGGCGAGCGCGAAGTTTTAAAAAATATCAGCCTTGAAATCCCCAAAGGCCAGACAGTGGCATTGGTCGGCCCATCCGGCGGAGGCAAGTCAACACTGATGGATCTGATTCCGAGGTTTATGGATGTAGACCGGGGTGAGGTGCTGGTTGATGGTGTTAACGTTAAAGATCTTGTATCCAGCGATCTACGGTCAATGATCGGGTTGGTCAACCAAGACTCGTTTTTGTTTAACGATACCATATTCAATAATATCGCCTTTTCCGCTACCAACGTGACCGAGGAAGACGTGATAGCAGCAGCTAAAATCGCCAACGCACACGAATTCATTCTCGAGACCGAGCATGGGTATGAGACGTCTATTGGTGACCGTGGCGTACGCCTGTCGGGTGGCCAGCGCCAGCGGATTTGTATTGCCCGTGCAGTGTTGAAAAACCCGCCAATTCTGCTGCTCGACGAGGCAACCTCGGCCCTCGATACCGAGTCGGAAAAACTGGTGCAGGAAGCATTGGCCAAATTGATGCAAAATCGCACGACACTGGTCATTGCCCATCGGTTGAGTACCATCCAGAATGCAGACAAGATTGTCGTGCTCGAAGCGGGCAGCATCGTGGAAGAAGGCAACCACCACCAGTTGCTGGCCAACAACGGCCTTTATAAAAGGTTGATAGAAATGCAGCAGTTCGGTGAATGAGCCGATATGGCAAGCCCTCGACTTGGATGCCACCGGCATTTTAGTTATTTTTGCTCTCAAAGACATCAAGGTATGGACGCCGAGAAAAAACTCAATTTTCTTCTTGAAGACAAAAATCTGGACGATGACCTGAAAGCCATTGCAGCCAAGGTCCGCGATGGCAAGCGCATCGACCAGGCGGAAGGTGTGTTGCTTTATGAGCGCGGCGAACTGGGGTATTTGGGTGTGTTGGCAAACACCATACGGGAGCGGCGCCATGGCGATATCACCTATTTTAATCGCAACTTCCACATCGAACCCACCAACCTCTGTGTTTATGATTGTAAATTCTGCTCCTATTCGCGGCTCATCAAAGAGCGGGCGGACGGGTGGGAAGCCACGATGGAAGAGATGTTGGATGTTGTGAAGTCATACGATAACGAGCCGGTTACGGAAGTCCACATCGTGGGCGGCGTGATGCCACAGTATAACATGGCATTCTATATGGACCTGTTTACGGCCATCAAAAAACATCGCCCCAATCTTCATGTCAAGGCGCTTACGCCGGTAGAATACCATTACATTTTCAAGAAGGCCAAGGTGGACTATGCAACCGGGATGGCCATGATGAAGGAGGCCGGCCTGGAGTCGATGCCCGGGGGCGGAGCCGAGATTTTCCATCCCGAAATCAGGGAACAGATTGCGAAGGATAAATGCAACGCCGAACAGTGGCTCGCGATACATGAAGCGTGGCACAAGCTGGGTATGCACTCCAACGCCACCATGTTGTATGGCCATATCGAAGAATATTGGCACCGGGTAGACCACATGGAACGTCTTCGGCAACTGCAAGACCGCACAAACGGCTTCCAGACCTTCATTCCGCTGAAATTCCGCAACAAGGATAACCAGATGGCCCACGTGCCCGAATCCACCGTGGTGGAAGATCTCCGCAATTATGCCATCAGCCGTATTTACCTGGATAATTTCCCGCATATCAAAGCCTATTGGGCAATGATAAGCCGGGAAACCGCCCAGTTGTCGCTAAGCTATGGCGTGGATGATATCGACGGTACGCTAGACGACACCACAAAGATTTATTCCATGGCGGGGGCCGAGGAGCAGCATCCGGCCATGACGACGCAGGAGCTCGTCGAGTTGATCAAGCAGGTAGGCAGGCACCCCATCGAGCGGGATACCCTGTATAATGTCATTACCGATTACAAGGACGTGGTCTTTGATGAAGACCCGGCCGACAAGAAAGCACGGTACTATCAATTACCCGTATTGAACGATAAACAGTAATCATTCTTGGAAAAAACACTTTACATTATTCGCCACGGCGAGACCGATCTCAATTTAAAGGGGATTGTGCAGGGCAGGGGGATTGACTCGCCATTGAACGCAACGGGACGAAAGCAAGCCGAAGCATTCTATGCTTACTATAAAGACGTCCCCTTCGATAAGATTTACACCTCCACACTGTTGCGTACCCATCAAACGGTAGCTCCCTTTACAGGTATTCCCACCGAACAGCTTGCCGGGCTCGACGAAATCGGCTGGGGCGTCTACGAGGGAAAAGAGCAAACGCCCGACATTATGGAGGGCTTCGTGGAGCTCACCGAGCGCTGGCGGCTGGGCGACCTGGATTGTGCGGTTGAAGGAGGTGAAACCCCCAACCAGCTGGCCGCGAGGCAACGCGGGGCACTCAAGCATATACTCTCGCGCCCCGAGGAGAAGACCGTACTTGTATGTATGCACGGAAGGGCGATGCGCGTACTCCTTTGTATACTCATCGATCGCGATATAGCGTCGATGGACGAGTTCCCACATACCAATACGGCATTGTATAAAGTGCATTATGATGGCAAACAGTTTTCCATTGCGGATGCTTACAATATTGAGCACTTAGCCGGACTGCTTGCCGAATAGATGGTTTATGGAAAAAATAAAGATATCAGCAGTTTCGTATACGAATACGTTGCCTTTCATATATGGGCTTCAGCATTCCCCGATAATCGACGACATTTCGTTGAGCCTTGATGTGCCCAGCACATGTGCCCACAAGCTTACCCACGGTGAGGCCGACCTGGGTATCGTGCCCGTGGCCGCATTGCCCGATATTCCGCATGCCGAAATCATTTCCGATTATTGCCTGGGTGCATCCGGCGCCGTAAACTCCGTTTTCATCTATAGCGAAAAGCCGGCCACGGCAATCCGAACCCTCCGTTTGGATAGCCAGTCGCGCACATCCAACGCACTGGCAAGGATTCTGCTGCGTGATTATTGGAAAAATGATACGGTTATTACCGTAACCGACGGCGCGGAGGCGGATGCGTATGTGGAAATAGGGGACCGCACGTTCGGGAAGCAGCACGACCACCCGTATGTGTACGACCTTTCGTGGCACTGGAAGGAATTGACCGGCTTACCATTTACCTTTGCGGCCTGGGTAGCCAACAAGCCGTTGGAACCATCGTTCGTTAAGGCCTTCAACGACGCGCTGGCCTATGGGCTTAGCCAACGGGAGGTACTGATTGCCGGGTTGCCCGCCCGGATTGATTTCGATTACCACCAATACCTAATGGAGAACATCGACTACCTTTATAACGACGAAAAAAAACAGGCCGTGACCACCTTTTTATCACTGATGCAGTCGTTTGAATCCCAGCCTAACAAATCGTTGACCCCAGAAAAATAGGTATAATGAGGAAAATTGAAGACGAAATCCAAACCCGTAAATTTCACAACGGGCGTCACAAGGCTACAATCAATATCCTATTTACGAGTAATTGGATAACCGATATTTTGGAAAAGAGGGCTGCTATACAGAAAATCACGTTGCAGCAATTCAATATACTCCGCATATTGCGCGGCCAGTATCCGGCGCCAGCTACCAACGGCCTGCTCAAGCAACGCATGCTTGATAAGACACCCGATGTTTCCCGTATCGTGGATCGCTTGGTAGCTAAGGGATTGGTCTCAAAAAAGCCCAGTACGGTTGACCGCCGGGCGGTGGACGTATTGATTACCCCCAGGGGACTGGATACGCTGGCCGAGTTGGAGGGACACATGCTGATGATGGATGTGCTCCAAAAAAACATCTCCGAAGCGGAATGCGAGACGTTGAACAACCTGCTCGACAAATTACGCGGATACATTCCCGAACGCGTTATGGAACCGACGTCAATGGGTGTGCGGGGCGAACACAAAATTCAATAACGATACCGCGATACCCAGGGCCACGGCAACCATTTTCTTCCGGTTGAACTTGTGGTGGTCGGCTGATCCCGATTCGAACAAGATTGTTGTGGAAATATGCAAAAAGATGCCGATGACAACAGCCATCATCCGGTCGAAATATTGCTCGATATATCCCATTCCGCCCGAGCTTATCGCCTTGCTGAATAGATAACCCAGCGGTGTCATGACGGCAAACAACGCTAACAGCAAGGTGATTTTCTGCCTCGACAACGACGTGTTGATTAAGAGGCTGCCGAGCGCGAAAGCCGCGGGGACGTGATGCAACGCAATCCCGAAAGTCAAGGCGCCCTGGTGACCGGCGGCCAATGGCATGCCTTCCAATACGGCATGCAAGCACAGGCTGATCATAATCCCGAGGGGAAAGATGTTGCTACCCTTATCAGAACGGTGGATGTGGCCGTGTTCGACGCCGTGCGAAAGCTGCTCTAAGCCGAGCTGCAGTACGAACCCCAATAAGACAAACAGTCCGATCGTATGGCCGTGCGTACTGTGTGTGTGGTAAACCTCCGGCATCAGATGAAGCACGGTGATGGAAAAGAGGTAGGCGCCGCTGAATGAAAGGATAAGTTTCAGCAGGCTCGTGTTGTCGCGTTTTACAAAAAACACAGCTATACCACTTACAAACGCCGAGATAAATAGAATGGCGATAATGGCTAACGGACTCATGCTTCGTTTTTAACAGAGGTTAGATCAGGAACCAGATACCTGAACCCTAATCCGGTAAGGTATCCGATTGTACTGCCAAGAAACGCACCGCATATAATATCCAGCGGGTAATGGACACCTACATAGACCTGCGCAAAACTGATGATGGCCGCCCAAGAAAGTCCGAGCCACAGGATGGGTTTCCACCGTCGGTAAAAGACCATGATGAGGGCCACGCCAATGGCGAAATGATTGGCGGCATGCGACGAGGTGAAGCTATAGCCCCCGCTGCATTTCACCAGCACGTTCACTTGATCGTTGAATTCGGCATCACGGCAGGGACGTACCCGCTCCACGGATTTCTTAATGATCGAAGAAGATACGTGGTCGGTAATACCGAAGGTTATCAGCAAAAAAGCGATGATGTATAGCCCGTTTCTTTTGTAGTTCCTGATACAGAAGATGATAATAAACAGATAAAGCGGTGCCCAAGTATACTTGTTCCGTACAATAGGCATCAGCCAATCGAAAAAGGCATTGCTCAACCCCTGGTTTATCGCCAGGAATGCATCCTGGTCGAGTGAAATAAGTTGGTCGATCATATAAATTAAACAAAGTTGCAACAAAAGTAAAAATAAATTTTAAATTCCTACTATATTCCTATTTTTACGGTTTCAAAAGCGAATTCATACATGACATTAATCAAATCCATTTCAGGTATACGGGGCACCATCGGCGGACGGCCAGGAGAGGCATTGACACCCATCGACGTGGTGAAATTTACGGCTGCATTCGGACGTTTCATCCAGCAGCAATCGGGATCGAAAAAAATCGTTGTGGGCCGCGATGCGCGTGTTTCGGGCGAGATGGTGCGGAACCTGGTTGTGGGGACATTGCAGAGCATCGGAATGGATGTGGTCGATCTGGGCCTTTCCACAACGCCCACGGTGGAAATCGCCGTACCTGAAGAGCAGGCCGCCGGAGGTATCATCCTTACCGCCAGCCATAATCCGGGGCAATGGAATGCGTTGAAATTGCTGAACGCCAAAGGCGAGTTCATCGACGATGCCGCGGGTAGGCGCGTGCTCGAAATCGCCGAACATCTGGATTTTGACTTTGCCGACGTGAATAGCCTGGGCAAGGTTATCGCCGACGACCGTTATCTGCAGAAGCACATCGATCAGGTTCTGGCATTGCCGCTGGTGGATGTGGATGCCATCGGGGCCGCCGGCTTCAAAATCGCGGTCGATGCGGTCAATTCCACCGGAGGGATCTATGTGCCAGCTTTGCTGGCGGCACTTGGTGTGGAAACCGTCCATAAGATACATTGCGAGCCGAACGGGGTTTTTCCGCACAACCCCGAGCCACTCGCCGAGAACCTCACTGATTTATCTGCTTTGGTGGTCGAAACTGGCGCGGACATGGGCATCGCCGTGGATCCCGACGTGGACCGGCTTTGTTTTGTGATGGAAGACGGCCAGATGTTCGGCGAAGAGTACACCTTGGTGGCCGTCAGCGACTACGTGCTGCAGCATACGCCCGGGAACACGGTCTCCAACCTGTCGTCTACGAGGGCACTGCGCGACGTGACCGCCGATCGCGGCGGGCAATACCACGCCGCGGCCGTGGGCGAAGTGAATGTGGTTACCAAAATGAAGGAAACAGGTGCCGTAATAGGGGGGGAGGGCAACGGGGGCGTCATTTATCCTGCGCTGCACTACGGACGGGACGCGCTTGTGGGCATCGCGCTTTTCCTCACACACCTCGCGAAAAGCGGCAAACGGGTTTCCGAATTGCGGGCAGGCTATCCGCAGTACCACATGTCCAAGAACAAAATCACCTTGACCCCTGGACTGGACATAGACGGGTTGCTGGCTGCCATGCAGCGGAAGTACCGGGATGTCCCCCATACGACGATCGATGGATTGAAAATAGATTTCGAAGCGGAGTGGGTCCACCTACGCAAATCCAATACCGAGCCCATCATCCGGATCTATTCCGAAGGGCCGACACCGGAGCGCGCGGAGGCCATTGCGCGGCAGATCATCAACGAAATCAAAACCATATGCAACGGCTGATCACATTTTTTATATCTTGCTGTTGTTACTAAGCATGGTCAGTATGGGTAATAGCGAAACCATTTACGTCTCGTCAGAAACGAGTCGATTGAGAAGGGTTCTGGTGCATAGCCCAGACAGTGGTCTTGGTAAAGTGGTGCCTTCCAAGGCGCAGGACTGGTTGTTTGAAGACATCGTGCACTTGGATACCATCCGCCGGAAGGAGTATGATTATTACATCAAATTGCTGCTGTATTTCTTGGATGAAAGCAAGATTAAAGGCCGGTTAGCTGAGATTGATGCGCCGGAGCACTGCCGTAATTTTTTTAAACCCGACCACCCCGATTTCCATAACTCGCAGCGCGTCATCGAATTGCAGGTGTTGCTCGCGGATATTCTGGCTGACTCGGCTATCAAAAGCCAACTCACCGCCTCGGTCTGTGCTATTGAAGCCTGTAGTTATGAGGTGCAGCGGGAGTTGATGGGGTATGCGCCGGCTAAGCTTGCGCAGGTGTTTTTTAGCGGTACACCCGACGACCGTCAGATGATATTTCCGCCCATTCCCAACTTTATCTTTACCCGCGACATCGGTATTGTCATCAATGACCACATTTTGCTGAACAAGCCCATGAAAGAGGCGCGGAAACGGGAGGCCTTGATCGCCAAGTATATTTTTTATCACCATCCTATTTTTGCCGCTTATCACGATAAGGTGATCGAGCTCACCGACACACAGCACCACTTCCTGCTGCCCAATGAAGCGAATCCGGGGCGGGTGACCCTGGAAGGGGGGGATGTCATGGTGGTTAGCCCCAATCACGTGTTGATCGGGGTGAGCGAACGCACGTCGCGCGAGGCCGCGGCCCAAGCCGTTCGGCGGTTGTTTGAACGGGGCGTCGTAAGTAAAGCTACCATCGTGAAAATCCCGCACAAGCGCGATTACATGCATATCGATACGGTCTTCACGCAGGTAAAGCGGAATGTGTGGGTGATGCTTGGCGATTTTTCCAGCCGGCGTATAGCCGGGTCGCAAACGGATGTTGTGCACCGCGTACTTAATATCCAATCCCATAACGCGGAAGATTTGGATATCTGGCAGTTCGAAAAAGCGGATTTGTCCAACCCACGACGCTTCGAGTCGCTGGAAGCCCTGCTGGCCGATATCAGCGTAGAAGATCTCGGCTGTCAGCGCGAGGATGTCCGTATCGTGATGTCGGGCAATGATGAGTTTCCGTACGATGCCCGCGAGCAATGGACCGATAGCTGCAATTTGCTGGTTGTACAGGAAGGAGTGGTATTAGGTTACGACCGGAACGACAAAACTACCGAGGCGTTCCGGTCGATAGGTTTCGATGTAGTCCATGTCGCCGACTTGCTGGACGATCTTGAATCGGGCAAAGTGGATGCCGGCGCATTAACCGATACATTAGTCCTGATGCCGTCGGCGGAACTCTCGCGGGCCCGGGGCGGTTTCCACTGCATGAGTATGCCTTTATGGAGGGAGCCATGACCATATTGATGATCCGGCCGGCACGGTTTGGCTACAATGCGCAAACAGCCGCGAACAATGCTTTCCAGCGGCGTGCGCAGGAAGATGACGATGCCGTAGCGGACCGGGCTGTAGTGGAGTTCGATGCATTTGTAGCGCAATTGCGGCAACACGGTGTCGACGTGATGGTGGTACAGGACGGGGAAGAGCCGCATACGCCGGATAGTATCTTTCCCAATAACTGGGTGTCGTTCCATGCGGATGGAACGTTGGTGCTGTATCCCATGTTTGCGGAAAACCGTAGGTTGGAACGTAAAGCGGGCGTATTGGCAGCGATTGAAAGCCGCTTCCTTATACGGCGGCGGATTGATTTCAGTGCCTACGAAGCCGAAGGCCGGTTTTTGGAAGGGACGGGGAGCTTCGTGCTCGACCGTGAGCACCGGGTTGCCTACGCCTGCCATTCGCCCCGTACCGATGAATCTCTGTTCCGCGACTTTTGTAGGCAAATGGGGTACCGTGCGATTGTCTTCGATGCCGCCGACCGAAACGGTACCGTGATCTACCACACCAATGTGATGATGTGCGTGGCCGATCGCTATGCGGTAATTAATTTGGAAGCCCTAGGAGGGCCGGACCGTATAGCGGTGACTGACGCGCTACGAGACACGGGTAAAATCATTGTTTCCATTAGCCACGAGCAGATGGATCGCTTTGCCGGCAATATGTTACAGGTGACGAACCGGGAGGGTAGGCGTTACCTCGTGATGTCGTCACAGGCTTTCGGTTCGCTTCGGGCAGAACAGCTGAGTTTGCTGGAATCGTTCAACCCCATCATCCATTCGCCACTGGATACCATTGAGCGGAATGGCGGCGGCAGCGCCAGGTGCATGATGGCGGAAGTGTATTTGCCGCGGCCTATTTTGCGTAGATCCACTTGAAGCTGTAACTCTTCTCGGGAACTTTCATGCGGTCAGCCAAGCGCAGCAAGCGGTCAGGTAAGCGCATGAGGTAGTCGCGTGCCCGCTCGCCGGCCTCGTTTAACTCCTTTACCGACTCGACCTTCCATTCACGAAGCAGTTCTTTCAGGATATCCACGTAGTCTATGGCCGTATACACACCGAGCCGCTGCGCCGCGTCTGAGAAATGGCTGAATGCTTCCCCTTGAGGTTCGCCCGACTCCCGGAGCAGGCGGGCGGGCATGACGATTTTTTTGCGCATCATGTCTTCGAAGGCCAGCATGACCTCGCTAGGGTCTACTTCCATGGCTTTGGAAATAAACGACATGTATGCCTTGGCATGCCGCGCTTCGTCGGCTGCGATAACGCCGCACATCTTAGCCAGCAACTTATCGCCATCTTTTTTTGAAAAGGCTGCTACGCGCCTGTGCGACACGTTAGTGGCGAGTTCCTGGAACGACGTGTAAATGAAGTTACGGTAGGGGTCGTTGCCGGTACCGATTTCAATGCCATCCTGCAGGAGGTACTGGGTGGAGATCTCCATTTCGCGCATATTCACGCGGCCGGAGAGGTAAAGGTACTTATTGAGCAGGTCGCCATGGCGGTTTTCTTCGGCCGTCCATGCACGTACCCATTTCATCCATCCGCCCTGTTCGTTCTTGTTGACGTCTTCCACCATGGTGAGCCACGATTCGTACGTGGGCAGGGCTTCCTCGGTAATCGTATCACCGATCAGTACGGCAACCAGATCATAAGACAACTCCCGGGCGCTTTCCTGTAAATCCCTTACTTCTTCGAAAAACGTATCTCTTGAGGAATCGGGGAGCAGGTCTGCGGGTTGCCACATTTGTTCGACGGGCTTGAGGTATTCAGCCATGTCTTTGAGCATGAACGGCTCCAAGTACGCCATCACTTCCTTGCGTGATCCTTCTGGTATTTGTTGAGTCAATTGCATAGTCTATGCAAAGGTAGCTGATTAAATTTTAAAATATAACAGGAATCGTAATTTAACCGTAGTTTTGAGCTGCTATGAAGAATCGTTATTTCAATATACGGGTATACGGTATACTGGTTAACGGCAACGGAGAGGTATTACTTAGTGATGAACGTGGGTATGGGATGGAATTCACGAAGTTTCCGGGGGGCGGACTGGAATACGGCGAAGGGCTGGCAGATGGCCTTATGCGGGAGTTCCGCGAAGAGTGCAACGTCGACATCGCTGTTTTGAGGCACATCTATACCACCGATGTGTTTATTAAATCGGCTTTCAACGACAGCCAGGTCATTGCGGTATACTACCTCGTGCGGACCACGGAGCCGTTGGCCGGCCGGTTCAGTGATCAGCCATTCGATTTCCGGCCGGATACGGCCGTTGACCAGGTATTCCGCTGGGTGCCGGTGGGCAAGTTAACCGAATCGGAACTTACCTTCGAAGTGGACCGCATCGCCCTGCGGGCGTTCTTGTCGGAAAAAAGCCACGGTTTGGAATTTTAAGGCGGGCATCGCGCCGAAGTGGGCGCACCGAACCGGATTAATTGATACTTTCGTGCCGCATACGTAAACTGACGCGATGGAGATTTTTTTTTGGCTCGGCTTGTTAATCATCCTTTACACCTATATCGGTTATGGTGCCGTGTTGTTCCTCATCGTCAGGCTGAAGCGGTTGTTTCGCCGCGGCGGGCGGGCCGGGGAAGACCGGCAAGGTGCGGATGCGGACACGTTGCCGTCGTGCACGGTCATCGTAGCCGCGTACAACGAGGCTCCTGTTATCGAAGAAAAGATCCGCAACACGCTGGCCCTGTCGTATCCCGAAGGCAAACTAAACTATTGTTTCGTGACGGACGGTTCCACGGATGCCACACCCGATATTGTCCGGCAGTTCCCGCAGGTCAGCCTGCTGCATGACGACGTGCGCAACGGAAAGATTGCCGCAGTGCACCGCGCCATGGCGCAGGCGACCTCGGAAATCGTTGTATTCACCGATGCCAATACCTTGCTGAACACGGATGCGCTGCTGGAAATATGCAAACATTACGTAGACCCCCAGGTAGGGGCGGTTGCGGGGGAGAAACGCGTGCATTCGGACGACCGGGCTGATGCCAGCGCCGCCGGGGAAGGGTTCTATTGGAAATTCGAGTCGGCCTTGAAACGGTGGGACTCCGAGTGGCACACCGTAGTGGGCAGTGCCGGCGAGCTGTTCAGTATCCGGCGGGCATTGTATGAGCCGGTTCCTCCGGACACGGTGCTGGATGATTTCATGATTTCGATGCGGATCGCCGAGCGCGGACATCGCGTGGTTTATGAACCCGCCGCGTATGCCACCGAGATGGCGTCGGAAAATGTGCGCGAGGAACTCAAACGGAAAATCCGCATCGCCGCGGGCGGTATCCAGTCTATCCTGCGCTTAAAGCGAGCACCGAATTTCTTGGCCGATCCGGTATTGGCGTTCCAATATGTGAGCCACCGGGTACTCCGGTGGACGGTTACGCCGGTGATGCTCGTGGCCGTCTTCGTCGTCAATGCCATTTTGCATATGCGCGGCGCCTGCTTGGTCTATACGTTATTGTTTTACGGGCAGCTTGCCTTCTATGTGTGCGCGCTCGTGGGCCTGCTGCTGGAGCGCAAGGAGCTGCGGTTAAAACTGCTGTTTGTTCCTTATTATTTCTGTGTGATGAACTATGCGGTGATGGCGGGTATGGTGCGGTATTTCGGGAGTGGCCAAAGCGCCGTATGGGAGCGGTCGAACCGCAAGCAAGGCTGAAAAAACTTGTTGATTTACCAATGTCGGACAACTTTCCCGACAAAGTCCAAAAAGTTT
>Ga0079224_100008683_pt1 | contig 13783 bp, 19 predicted proteins | sample Stecom2015_FD_80414 | JGI IMG/M metagenome (GOLD analysis project Ga0079224, IMG submission 80414) | Agricultural soil microbial communities from Utah to study Nitrogen management - Steer compost 2015 | ecosystem: Environmental > Terrestrial > Soil > Agricultural land | place: USA: Utah... | reverse complement strand
GAATCCATCTTTAATTGTGGCTTCAATAACTTTATAAGGCCGTTGGGTGGAGTCTCCAGTTAGTTCGCCAATTTCATAAGTTACTTCGTTGTTTTGATCGTCTACCATTACGATTTCTTTTTTCTTTGCCATGTTATAAGCTTGATTTTTTATGTTGAGAAATTTTTAAACCTAATTTTTCAGCTCTTGAATGGTCAGCCTCTATCTCATTATTACACACTGGGCAACATGGGAGCCAATATTTTTCATCATCCACTACTGCAGGGGTTCTGCCTTTTAAATGGTGTATTACAGAAGCACTTTTCAAACATTGTTTACTGAACTTAGCCTTACATTTTGGATGCTTTGATAGGAACTCTGCATACCTTACTTTCCGGGTCTTTTTAAGATTCTTTTCCTTCAAGCTTTCCTTGGGAACTTCCTTCTTTACTTTCACCTCTACACTATTTGCGTACTGCTGGTGGAATAAACACATACCATTGCTTTCTGGATGGCGGGTACATAATGGGAATCTGCAAGTCATAATTCTATCTTTAATTGTTCATTCGGATCAGGGATAACAACACCCAATACATTAGCAGCGAAATGCTGAACCTTATCTTTAAACAGCATGAAATCAACTGTGCTCATATCCTGTGTGCTTCCTGGAATATTTAAGAACATTCCATTTTCAAGGTTGATCTCCTGATTGTTAAACTCCTTTTTTAAAAACTCGTGTGTCTCTTCTTCAGATAAATAATGTCCCAATTCTCTAATACCGTCTCTAATCAGCGGCACCATTACTCCCCAGTAATACGCATTTTGGACGGTGCTCCTGCGCTTTCTCCTGGGTTCAATCGTGAGCCTGATGTTTCTATTCCGGAACTTCATACACCATTCGGAAATCTTATCCCGGAGAGGTACAGTTAATACCCCCTGATCGTCGACCATCCCATTTAACTGAAGCCGTTCCATAAATTATAGCCACTGTCTTTTAAAAGTTGTTGACAAATTCTGTTAGTATCTGCCGGGAAATTTGCTCTAGTGTACATCCAATCCACAAAGTCAAGATGATCTTTTGCCAATTCTCCACGGTACTTCCCAAAGTTTAGTAGGACATCCCCATTTTCATTTTCACTGAATTTGCCAGACATGTCAAGTATTTTTCTCCCATAATTTGAATATAAAGCCAGTTCGGGTATGGTTGCAGGCAGATTATCATATCGATCTAGTTGAGCCTTCAATACATCGACAGTAGCCAAAGTATCCGCTTCTGCCCCATGAGCCCCATCCAATTCTTTACCACAATAAAATTGAACAGCTGCTGAAAGCGTACGTTCCTCCTTTATCTTGAATATGTTGCCAACATCAACCATTTGATGCTGATCATAATTCCAATTTATTCCAGCACGCATAAATTCATTAAACAGCATGGGAAAGTCATAGTTGATACTATTGTACCCGGCTAAATCACACCCGGAAATCAATTCTAAAACCCCATTAGCTACTTGGGCAAAAGTTGGCATATCTTTTACATCCTGATCGGTAATGCCATGCACCTCTGTAGCTGCTGGAGGAATGGGGATGGTAGGGTTTAATCTTCTGGTCCTTGTTACAACTTCTCCGTCAGGCATCATCTTAACAAGTGAAAGTTCTATAATGCGATCGTGTTCGCGGTCAATTCCTGTTGATTCAATATCGAGAAATACCAATGGCCGTTCAAGTTTGATATTCATGGGTGTTATTTAAAATGGTGATTTATTAAAATTGTCAATAACTTGTCCTGCCTCCGCTATGTACACGCTCTTCCCTGTTAGCTCGGTAATTTCTTTCTTGAAAATAACTGCATCACTATTGGAGTTGCTTAGGTGAATAAGCACAATGTTGTGTACTGATGATAGGTCATTGGCAAGCAAAAATTCCTTACAAGTATCCTTGTTCATGTGTGATTGAACGATCCTGTCTCTCAAGAATCCAGGTGTGTTACCTCCGTACAATATTTCCAGATCGTGATTACATTCAATAATGATGTTATTCAGTCCAGGAATTGTGTACCTGCAATACATCGTATCGGTTAGAAATAGCGTCAACCCACATTCATCATGCTCAATGAGAAACATCATACACGGCACATCATGTTCAACCGGGAAGCCTTTTACACTAAAGCCACCTATACTGTATTTCTTATTGGCAACCATATGCTTTGCCTTGTGGTGATTATGCAGGTATTTGGCGTGCATCGTTTCGCTACCTGAGTACACGTCAATGCCGCATTTCATCATATCCCCCATGTACTTAGCATGATCTCCGTGTGAATGGGTGACAATGGCACCGACTACCTTAGCGATGTTGAAATTCAACGCCTTTTTGATTTTAGGCATGCTTACCCCCAGTTCTACAATCAGGGCCTCGTGCCTCGTTTCAAGAATATAACAGTTGCCGGCGCTATTGCTGCCAAGTACTTTCAGTATCATGGATTAGATGGGGTTTTCTTCGGTTACTACTTCTTCTTTAATTTCTTCATTTACTTCGATAGCTTCCTGAATTGGCTCATCATTCATGCTTACTTCCATCTTGTTTGCATTTTCACGGATGGTATGCTTGGCTGTAGCTGTTACAGAATCTTCTTTGATGTCATCGGTTTCATCACCGTATAACACACTATCATCGGAAGAGCGGATAAGCAGCTTGCAAGCCCGGCTGATTACCGTTTTAATGCTCATCTGGTCAGGGAAGTTTTTGTGAGCCGGCGATCCTCCTTTGGAAGCGCCTTGGTTCCATGCTGCCTGTATTTGCTTCATGTTCATCACTTCCATGTCCAAGGTCCCGTCATTGAGTTCATAAACGGCATAGGCCCCTTTAATCTTCATATCACCCAGGCTTTCCAGATTCTGAGTATGTTTAATGAGTTTGCGCCTTCCTGTTTCGTTAATTTCGTATTTGAACTCATCGCCTTCTAAAATCACATTCGCTTTAATGGTTTTGAGATTACCGTATCGCTTGGCCAGAGCTATGTTTCCGGTGTATTCGGGGTCGCAGGATAGCTTGTTGCCGTACACAATGAAGTCGCATTGCTTTTTCAAAGGTGATAGCCCCCAAACTACCATTTTCAACATGGCATTGCAGATGCTTTCGGAAGAACATACATCTAAGGCGAGCCTACCGTTACGGTCCTTTGTTTCTTGAACGATAAGCCATGCAGCTCTTACTGCATTTTCAGGGCTATAATCTTTAGGGAATTTTAAATCACCTGAATTTTTAAAGGTGTTAATCCGGTCAAGGACGGCGTTAATGGTTGATTCGCTCACCTTTTTGGTAGGAACTACAGCCTGTGTGGGTTGTGGAGTACCGTTTTCAAACATATTGTTGCTCATTGGAATATAGTTTTCAGTTAATAAATTGATTGTCTGTTTCGTGAATATGACGGTTAAGCGAATAATGTTTCTTTTGTAGCACTTTCAATCCGTAACTGTTTATCATCCGGAGAAACAAAAAGATTGATCAATTGCGATTTGCTCTCTGGAATCCAAGAAACGGATTCACGGTTATCGAGGAATGCCGGAGCATATGTGCCATAATGATTTGATAGCGTGTTCAGGATATCGATACCGGCAAGCAGCTTAGCGGCTGTGTTAAGCGTAGGATAAGGAACACCGTTATAGGTACACACGCATGTTTCTACAACAGCACCGTTTACCTGGGTTTCAAATAACTGCCATTTTACGTAAGCGAACATTTGATTTACCTTTTCTCCCAAGATCTTCATCTTGGCTTTGGAGAAAGTTTCGATTTCAAATTCCTGACTTTCGATGTTAGCTATTTCCTGAGCGTTCTCACGTTCTTCTTTCTCAAGTTGAGAAATACGTTGTTCCGTTCTTTCGATAGTATCTTTACTGGCAAGGCTCTTTTTGAGATCATCAAGTTCTATTGTTAACTGAAGCTTTTGAGATTTTAATTCTGAATTATCATTAGACCCTAACTGCTCGTTTGCTTGATTGATTTCTTCGGTAAGAATTTTAATTGATTCGCTCAATTCTTTGATCTGCGCATTCGCTGCAACAGTTGATTCAATTTCAACCTCAATATCTTTCGGGCTACTCATTAAGCCCTTTAACTCCTGAGCCTTGTTTTGCAGTGCTGTAAGTTTCTCCTGCAAGTCCTTGGCACTTGGGAGCTCCGTTGCATCAATAGAGGCAATCTTCTCTTCTAATTGAACTTTCTCTGACTTCAGGAGGTCGGATTGTGCAACTGCATCTGTCTTCTTCTTCGAAACACTATTGTTGAAGTTGGTTCTTAATTCCTCCTTCTTATATTCAATGTCATGCGCCGGAAGTTGCTGCTTACAGGTAGGGCAATTACAAGTAGACTCGTCAAATTCAAACACCTGAGCATTTGCCGCGTCCCAGTCTTTTCGAGCTTGTGTAATCCTGATTTCTAACTCTTCAATTCTTTTCCGACAATCAGCCTTGTTGCGCTCATTGCTTTCACGCTCCTTCTCATTGGCAGAAATCATGCGCTGCACCCTGGCAATCTGGTCCTCGGTAGCTTTTATTTCCGATTCAGCTTGAATAGTCTTTGCCTTAATCTCACTACTAATAGTCTGCTTGATGCTAATAATCTCTTGCGACTTTAAGTGCAATTCCCTTTGTTTATTCAGGATCCCTTTTTGTCTTTCAGCCATAGCCGCAGAGGCACTGCTAAGTTGATTATCGATGCTTTGGATTTCAGTTTGTTTCGTACCAATCGCTAATTCAAGGCTATCCCAGTTGTGCGACTCCGGCATGTTTGTTTTAGCCTCATCAATTCTCGGAGCATACTCAACCGACTTCTTTTTAAGTAAGGTCTTTTTCGCTGCCAGCTCCTTTTTATATTCATCAAGTGACTTTTTACTATTGAGTACATTGATAAGCGCACTGAAATCTTGATCCGGAGTAGCAATGCTGTCAATTACTTCATTATTTGTGATTTCTCCGGCAATGGCAATCAGACCCCGGCGCTGCTCATCCCATTTGAGCGAAGTGAAATAATTTGGATTGGTGATCAACTTCAATATCTTGCTGTCTATGATGCCATCTACCTTAGTTTGGAATTCAGACTGGTTACAAGGAACTTCATTCCACCAGTATTCCGTTTTATGTCCTTCAAAGGTCTTTGATGACTGACCGCGTTGTGTTACCCACTTCTCCAGGTAAACACGTTTCAGCTTATGTTCCTGTTCGATGCCGTTTTCTTCAGTTATCAGGATTGCTTCAACTTCGTGACTCTGACTGTTGAGTTCTTTGCGAACAGTGTTCTTTATTTCAAAGTCTTTCCGGTCAAATTCATCTTTGCCAGTCAACAGCCAGTTGAAGGCGGTGTAAATAGTGGATTTGCCACTTTCGTTGGCACCATAAATGTTTGTATTGCCTTCGAAATCTATTTCTCGGTCGATGATCCCCTTGAAGTTTCTCAACCGAAGTTTTTTGAGAATTATTTTCATTTCTATTGAATTAAATAGGTTAGTGTTTTAAATTGTTTTGGTGAAAGAGCCCCATGCAACATTTTGATGAATTACTTTGCGGCTTAATATTCATTAGTGACTCATAGTTCTGACGGCAATACAAAAGCAAACGTCTTTCTTCTTCTGTTGTGCCTCTATTTTCAGAGAGAGCCTTTTTGTAAATCGCCTGAGTATATTCTTCAATTTCTTGAACATCCATTTCCCGGATCTTTGCTCGTTCAGATACTGTTCTCATGGTGATTTAATAATTGATGAATGATAAAGTCTCCTTCACGCTCCCGGATGGCCAGTACCTCGTATTGTGAGGTTGCTAATTCTATCTCTTTCCGGAACTTAGCGATCATCAGGTCCTGATATTGCTGTGAGTGGTAATCGGTTTCGGTTAAGTCGTTGTCGATTAATTTCTGCAATTGGGAAACATGATTCGGATTTCGGCAACATTTCAGAAAAAAATAAAGGCGTTCAAACTTTTGAGAATTAGCCGGCTCGCTTTCCTTTAGAAAGTATCTGATTATCTTAATTAGAAATGACCGCATATTCTTCGATTTTATTTTCAACAATTACTTTATTGATAGAAATCAGTTGACAAAGCCGCTCAATGCATTCATGAACACCACCGTTAATCATTGCATCTTTAGATTCAACAAAGGCCATAACAGCGAATTTTTGAATTTTGCATAATCCCTCAAGTTGCTTACAGATATGGCCGAAGTCTTTGTTTACAATATTGATAAGGATTGTCCCCTTTTCATTGTCAAAGTCAGATTTCATATATTCCTCAAAAGAAACAGAACCTGATCGTTCAACCTGTAGTGAACCATTTTCCATAACGCTATGCCTCCATAATACCTGGCCGCTTTCGTCAGTTACTTCTTTTTTGATTCTGTCTATTCCGATAAAGAAGGAATAGAACTTTCCGGTACAATCACACAATGCTTGGGTATCATAACCTACCTGTTCATTACGTACTGCTGATTGCACCTTTACTAATTTGAAGTTGTTGTAGAAACCAAAATTTTGATTTACCTTTGGCTCTTTCAATGCATTGTTTTCCATACGATGTGTTTTTGATTTTAAGAAATTGTCCTTCTGCTCCTACAGAAGGGCTTTTTTATTTTTGCCTGTTTTTGAACATTGTTTTGTTGACCTTGCTAATCAATTTAGCCTTCGACTCTTTCGAAAGGATTTTATTGGTAGCGCCGGAGGTAGCAGCTCCAACGCTACCCAGGCTCTCGATCAGCCGGTAAGCTCTTTCTGAATGGTAAGCAGCCATTTGCTGGTGCTCTTTCACTTGTTTTAATATTGTAGCTTCAGTCATGGTGTATTAATCAATTATGTAGTTATACACGTCGGCATCTTCACCCTCAAAGTGCTTCACCAGTTTAACCAGTGTACTCTTCCGAACTCTACCTGAATCAATAAGCCTTCTAACTGAATCACGATCTACGCCAGTTTTATCACAGATCCGCTTTTTCTCACCGTACCGTTCGGCTTTCTTTTCAATTTTTCGACGGAAAGTTTTTACCACTTTTACCGATACTGAATCTTTAATCATAATACCTACGTTTTTTTACCCATTTTCCGGGATTAACATTCTTAATAATTTATTTATTATACTTTTGCCCTGCAATTGTCCTGTGAATGCATTTGTAAAGACAAAATAACGACTTGTCTTTGACATTACAAAGACTTTTGAAGGATTTTTGTAAATTTATTTTTATATTATGCCTAACGCAAACATTTTTAACGACTTATTGAAAAAACTCGATATTGGTGTTACCGAGTTTGAGCGCAAAATTGGCGTTGGCCCATCTGCAATTGCCAAGGCGATAATTAGAAATAGCAGGATAAAAGAGGAAACGATAGTAAAAGTATTGGAGACCTTCCCAGAGGTGAATGAAAACTGGCTCAGAAATGGAATAGGAGAAATTTTATTAAGCAATAAACCTAATTCAGTTTCCACTATAAAGAAGCGAATAATACAAGATAAATCTATTGATCCAGTACCAGTATTTGATGTTGATTTTACTGCTGGATTCATTGAAATGCATCCCTCCAATCCCAATATAATTGGATACGTAGATTTACCTCAATTTCGTGGCTGTGATGCTATTGTTACGTGTCGCAATAATAGCATGTCTGATGTGATAAATCCAAATGATTGGGTAGGTATCCGCAGAATTATGGATAAAAACGATATTGAATTTGGGGGGATCTATGGGATAGTAACTGTCAATTTCCGACTTTTTAAATACCTTAAAGAATCAGAAAAGACCAATTACATTTTGGTAGAGAGTGAGAACAAACAATATAAACCTAGGCACATTCATATTGACGATTTAATTGAAATTTGGGTAGTTCAAGTTACTGCACCAGCATCGATGATTAAAATGTATTTATAGAATGTGTTATCATTATTCAGACCATGAAAATACTTTTCCTATCATTTCTTACAGGGCTCTGCACTCTGGCAGTTACTTCTTGTAATTCCCGCAAGGCAGTTGATTTAAATCAATCAGAAATTTCAATTAAAGATAAGTATAGGAGATTGGATAGTATTAAGGCTGCCCAAATTAAATCTGGTCCAATAATAGATACTACTTTTTTAGGTTTTGTTTTTGGGATGAATCCTGATAAATTTTCAAATCATTGCGAATATTTAGAAAAAACAGGATTACTTTTTAAAGATGTGAATTCAAATATACCCTATTTTCATTTTGTACGGGACAAGTATAAAAGGTTACACAAGGGTCAAATATATATTGAATTTAGTTCTGGAAATCTTGGTGTTGTAGGACTACAATTTAATAATTTAGATTCCCCTGAAACTGTGTATTTGGATGTAATTAATGCCTATTGGGATAAGTATGGCACACCACATGTGATAATTCAAGGCCCGAAATCATCGTCTTCAGGAAAGTATTTTTGGGTATTAGGTAATCAAGAAATTAGCATTGAAAAGGCTGATTCAAATGTTTTTGTAAAGTATAGCGACTTGCGTATTAAAGAGAATATTTATCAGTTAGATTCTATAAATAAGGCAGAAGCCCATTTATCAACTATGAATAATATATAACTATGAAAACAATTTTTACACTTATTACTATTGGATTTGCCACGTTTTCCTACGGGCAATTATCAAAATTTGACCTATATGGAGATGTAGGGTTAGGAATTAATGGAAACTATAGTGGCCCTTATGAAATTGACAGCGTTTCAACAACGAACATTGGTGGATCAATTACCTTGAACTACAAACCAATAAAGCATTTAGGCATAGGAGTTGGAGCACAAATGTATAAGGTCATTTCCAGCATGGTAGTAAAAGAATATTACCTACCCTCAATTTACGTAGATATTAGACCGCAAGTTATGATTGGTAACCACAAATTAATGGCATTAATACAAGCTGGGAAATCATTCAAACGTGACGAATACGATATTACTCCACCGCAAGCCGAAACACATGGAGTATTCGTCGGAACAGGTCTAGGGTATTCTTATAAACTAACTAAATTCTTTTCGGTTTTTGCTTCTGGAAAGGCATTTTCAACCCGTGCAAGGATGGAAGTTGATAACGAGAAACGTGGTGGGAAAATTAATAAGGTCGGACTAGCATTTTCAATTGGCGTCGAATTTTAAAACTTATGGCAAGTAAAGAATTATTTATTGCAGATGAACGAATGTTGAAACTCGTTGATTACATCTTAGAACTGAATTATAAAGGTTATTCAACCCAAAGATCAGTATGTGAAGCGATTGGAGTTCACGAAGTTTCCATCCATATGATTCGAAAAGGCACTCAGGGTTTCACAACCAGACACATAAATGCTGCTGCTAATAAATTCGGAGTGAATATAAATTGGATATTTGGACACTCTGACAGAATGTTTAAAAAAGAAGGTAGTGAATCCGTAATCGATTTACTGAAGCAAGCAATAGCAGCTCTGGAAACTCCACCGGCAAGTGAAATAAAGAAACAAAAAGTAAAGAAAAATTGAGTTAGCAAAAAGGTTATCAGTACTTACAATAAATGTTTTAAAAATTAACTTAGAATCCGCTACAGGCAAAGGTTTAAATAATTTGTGAATCCCTGAATCTTTCTCATAATCAGGGGGTCCCTGGTTCAAGCCCAGGTGGGACCACAAATCAAAATTTTTTAAAACCCTCTCCTACTTTGGCAGGCAGAGGGTTTTAATTTTTTAAGGTAGACTTATACAGTAGAAGATGTTGAATTGCTTTTGGATAGTGCCCTACCAAGTTCAGCCTGATGTAGAGAAGTCCCCTCAAGTATTTTTTAAAACTTGAGCCGTCAACTACCTGATAGCAACCGCAAAAATTTAATAAGATATCCTGCTTCCGGATTCTCCTACTACATTATTCTTCCTGCGTGTTTACAGCTTCGTCCTCCAGCTCCAGGTGGTGCTGCTGCAGGGCCTGGTTTATTTTTTGCTGAACTTCCGGTTTTGGCAGCTCTTGCACCTGGCGTAGCTGGCGCTCGATAGCCCTGCTTCTTGTTCCGGCCTGGTCAATAGTGTTGGCTGCAGCATGCAATTTCTTTTTTGTGTTTTCCAATACAGTACCAAATTTTCCGAATTCGGTTTTAACGGCTGCTAATAAATCCCATACCTCACTGCTTCTTTTTTCAATAGCTATAGTGCGAAAGCCCATTTGCAAGCTACTCAGTAATGCACTTAAAGTGGTAGGCCCGGTTATCGTTACTTTATAATTGTTCTGTATAGTTTCAAACAAACCGGGTGTACGCAAAACTTCAGCAAATAAACTTTCGAAGGGCAAAAACATGATACCGTATTCAGTAGTGTTAGGAGGATCTATATATTTCTCCTTAATGTCTTTGGCATTTTTAATTAGAGCATTTTTGAATGATTTCTTTAGCGACTCTATACGCTCTGTATCTCCCTCCTCATAAGCATCTACCAGTGATTCATAATCCTCTTTAGGAAATTTAGAATCGATAGGTAACCATAAAGTTTTTTCTACATTATTATTGTTAGGCATTTTTATGGCAAACTCTACTATGGCTCCGCTGTTAGCTTTGGTTTTTACATTCTTCTGGTATTGTTCATTGGTTAATAAATCCTCCAGGATGTTGGCCAGCTGATACTCGCCCAGTACACCTCTCGACTTTACATTGTTCATTACCTTTTTGATATCTCCTACACTGTTCGCCAAAGTTTGCATCTCGCCCAGCCCTTTGTGAACCAGTTCCAGGCGGTGGCTGATCAGGGTGAAGGAATCATTGAATCGCTTTTCTAAAGTGGATTGTAATTTTTCATCTACTGTTTGTCGCATTTTTTCCAGCTTCTTGTGGTTGTCTTCTTGTAAGGATTGTAATTTAGCCTCTACAATGCCCCGTATACTTTCCAACTTCAATTCCGTTTCTTTTTTTTGTTGGTTTTGTAGGCTTGATAATTCATTGAATTTTTCTTTTTGCAGTGAATTGAAATCTTTTATTTTTTGAACAAATTGTTCTTCGAAAGATTTCAGGCTTATGGTCAGTTCTGTGCGGTTGTCCTGAGCAGCTTTATTCAGTAAAGTGTAGAGCTTAGCTGTCTTTTCCTCATAACTCTTTTGGAACTCCGCTTGTTGGTTGCTGATTGAATCAATTAACTGTTTAAATCGTTGTTCATTGTCTTTGGTCAGTTCGTACAGTCGACCGGAATAAGTAGTCATCAGTCGGTGTAAACTGTCAGCTAAATCTTTAAAATCAATACTAAGCTGATTTGAAAGCTGAATCATGGAATTGTTTATTTCCTTTCGGTTTTCCTGAGCCTGTTGCCGCTGCTCTACCCTATTACCGGAAAATTCCTGACTAATATGAGCCGCTAGTTTAGCTATTTCAGCATTCGTTTGTTTTATTTCAACCTGAATATCGCTTAGGTTTATGCGGGCTTTTTTGAACCAGGCCACAAATAGGTTGGCTATCAACAATAGCAGAACCATAACCATCCCTATTTCGTTAAAGTACATCATATAAAAATAAATTGAAAGGTTTGTTACCGGCAAAGCTAATTTATTGATGCGTCAATTTATGGCGTGGTGATGGCTGCATTATTATAACAAAGCAACTTTTAACGCCGGCATTTGTTATTTTGTGGACACCTTATTTAAAAAAAGCGCCTAATGAAGATTCATACCACTAATTATTTTGACACTTTTATTGCTGTAGCTGAGGATAGTAAGGCTGTTTCCGGTACTGTTCCCCCCATAAAACCTTCGGGCTTGAGTGTAGCCAACCTGCAATTTGAACTACTGTTTAAGCATCCCTATCAATACACTTCAGACGATTTGCTTTTCCAGGTTTATGCTACGAGAAATGATTTGCCCACCAGTGAACTGGAGCCGGCTAAAGCGGCTTTCTTTGCTAAAGGACAGGCCTGCATGCGGGCTTCACCCTTATGCAAAACTTATGGCTGGGGCATTCATTTTAATGAAGAAGGGAAAATGGCCTTGTATGGAAATGATACCGATGCCTATAAAGAATTTAAGAACGACGAGCTTTTAAAACAAGTAAAAGCTATGCGTTCCAAAAGAATATAAAATTATCTATGGGTAACCACTTAAATTGATAAGCATGAACCAAAAGAAAGAAGATCCCAAGCAAAAGAAAGAAGATTTGCCCGGCTATCCCGAGCATGATCCTGAAGAAGATATATATAAGCAGGAAAAAAAATTGCCCTTAAAAGAAGAACAAAATGAGGAATTGGATCAGGGTCTTGATGTTCCCGGAGCCGAGTTAGACGATGAAAACGAAGCTATCGGAGAAGAGGACGAAGAAAACAACTATTACAGTTTGGGAGGAGATAATCATGAGGATTTAGAAGAAAACCAAGATTAAAAAAACACCTTGCTTTGGGCGGGCAAGATTAAAGCTTGTGTGTTTTTCCATTTGGGCTTGAAATTGTACATTTGGCTTTTAATCAGCGCCTTTACATGCCGAATACAAGAACTCCTGAAATGCCCCTTTTCGCTGCCGACAAGCTTCGTGCTATTGATGCTATTGATCGTGCACAACTCATTGCTTTTGCCCCTTATGTTTGGGAAGCTTCCCGGTTGTTAGTGGACAAAGGCATTCTTCAGGCACTATCCGACCATACCGAGGGACTTAGTATAACTGAGCTGGAAGCCCGAATAAACTTGTCCCATTACGGATTGCGGGTGTTGTTGGAAGCAGGCTTGGGTATTGCTTTGGTCTATCGAAAGTCCGGCAAGTATTTTCTGGCCAAGACCGGCCATTTCTTGTTACACAATGAAATGACGAAGGTCAACTTTGACTTTATGAAGGATGTATGCGCTGCTGGAGCTCCGTCCTTAGAAGCCTCTATCGAAAACAGCAAACCGGAAGGCTTGAAAACTTTAGGAAATTGGAATACTTTATATGAAGGCCTTTCCAGCTTTCCTGAACCTGCAAAATCCAGTTGGCTTGCTTTCGATCATTTTTATTCAGACACTGCTTTTCCCGAAGCCCTGCCTTTGATATTTGAAGCGCAGCCTAAAAAAATATTAGATATCGGCGGTAATACCGGAAAGTGGACTTTACAATGTTTGGCAGCAGATAAGGAGGTACACTTAGGTATTGTTGATTTAGCCGGTCAGTTAAAAATGGCAGAAGCTAATATTAATGCAGCAGGTTACGAAGGTCGGGTTGCTTATTACGATCACAATTTATTAGATCCAAGCTTAACTCTTCCTACAGGATACGACACCATTTGGATGAGTCAATTCCTGGATTGCTTTGCTGATGAAGAAATTATTGCCATTCTGAAGAAATGCCACAAGGTGTGCACTCCGGATACCCGGGTTTTTATAAATGAAACATTTTGGGACAGGCAACGTTTTACCACTTCTGCTTTTGCTTTACAAATGACCTCTTTGTATTTTACAACGATGGCTAATGGTAATAGTCAGATGTATGATAGTGAAGTGTTCCTGAAATTTATAGAGGAAGCCGGATTTGAAGTAGTAAAACAATACGATCAGGTAGGATTAAGCCATACAATAATAGAATTGAAGAAGAAAGCCTAAGGGCTTTTCGAGTTTTTAACAAATGAACTAATGAAAGAAACAGATGTATTGGTAATTGGTGCCGGGCCCTCCGGAACAGTTGCTGCTGCTATCATTAAAAAAGCAGGATTTGATGTTAGAATTGTAGAGAAACAACAATTTCCAAGATTTGTAATAGGCGAAAGTTTATTACCCCGATGTTTGGAGGCTTTAGACGAAGCAGGATTTTTAGACGCCCTGAACCAACAACATTTTCAGGTGAAAACCGGTGCTAAATTT
>Ga0079224_100008682_pt1 | contig 13783 bp, 13 predicted proteins | sample Stecom2015_FD_80414 | JGI IMG/M metagenome (GOLD analysis project Ga0079224, IMG submission 80414) | Agricultural soil microbial communities from Utah to study Nitrogen management - Steer compost 2015 | ecosystem: Environmental > Terrestrial > Soil > Agricultural land | place: USA: Utah... | reverse complement strand
CGCCTGGCAGCTGTCCAACCCGCCGATCCTGGCGCTCGCCCCGGTGCTGGCGTCCCTGGAGATCTTCGACCGGGTCGGGATGGACGCGCTGCGGGCCAAGAGCGAGCGGCTCACCGGCTATCTCGCGTCCCGGCTCGCCGGGATCGGCGCCCGGGTCCTCACCCCGCCCGACCCGGCGGCGCGCGGGGCCCAGCTGTCGGTCCGGGTGGAGGACGCGGGCGGCGCGGTCCGGCGGCTCGCCGAGGAGCACGGCGTGATCGCCGACGCCCGCGAACCCGACGTCGTGCGGTTCGCTCCCGCCCCGCTGTACTGCACGTTCCACGACTGCCACCGCGTCGCCGAGGCCCTGGCCGCCCTCGGATAGGTCCGCTTCCGGCCAAAGGCGCCCTTCCCGGCGGAAGGCCCCGGCAAGGAGCGGGTCACGGGCAGGTCGGATCTTGTTTACGCGTGCCGGTGCGTGAGCGGGCCCGGCATCGGGTAGGTTCGAGAGCGTTGCACGACGGTGCACGGCCCGGCCGGCCGCGCGCCAGGCAGTATCGAACGTTTTCCCCGGGTGACCGGCGGACGTGAGATGAGTCCGCTTGCAGCCCGGTCCGCCGCCCGGCGGGCCGGTACGTACCACCCAAAGGGGAAAAAATGGCCGAAGGCACCGTGAAGTGGTTCAACGCCGAGAAGGGCTTCGGATTCATCGCGCCCGACGGCGGCGGCCCGGACGTGTTCGTCCACTACTCGGCGATCGCCACCAGCGGCTACCGCAGCCTCGACGAGAACCAGCGCGTCTCCTTCGAGATCACGCAGGGCCAGAAGGGCCCGCAGGCCGAGGGCGTCTCGCCGCTCTAAGCCCCCGTTACGGCGCATGAAGGCCGGGGACGCTCGCCGTCCCCGGCCTTCGCGTGCCCGGCCTCCCGTGCGCCGCCGCGCAGCGGTCACTCCCTGGGGAGCCGCTCGCCGGTGCGCAGGCGGTCGAGGCCGAGCCAGATGAACTCCAGGGCCATGTGCTCGGCGCGTTCGCGCGGGGTGTCGGGATGCTCCAGCCACCACGACACCATCGACAGCATCGACCCGTACATCAGGGGGACGAGCAGCCGGGCCCTCCGCTCGTTCGCCTCCAGCTCCGCCGGCGTCAGCTTCGGGTCGGCCCGGCGGCGGCGCAGCAGCAGGTCGGCGAACGCGGTGCCGAGGCGGTCGCGCAGCTCCCGAAGCTCCACGCCCACGTCGTCGGGCTTGTCGAGGTGGCGCACCACCAGCGCCCACGCGTCCGGCTCCTCGGTGGCGTAGTCGAACAGGACGCGGATCATCGCGCGGATGCCGTGGGGCGAGGCGCGCTCGGCGAGCACCGCCTCGTTCAGCCGGGCCGTCAGCTCGGTGACGATCGCCTCGGTGACCTCGGCGAACAGCTCCTCCTTCGAGGTGAAGTGCTGGTACAGCAGCGCCTTGGACACCTGCGCCGCCGCGGCCACGTGCTCCATCTGCGTCAGGTGGTAGCCGCGGCGGCCGAACTCCTCCAGCGCCACCCGGAGCAGCTGCTCGCGCCGCCGGGCGTACGGCATCCGCCGCCGCGCGCCCGGCGCGCTCTCCCCCGTGCCGTCGGTCATGCGTCGAGGTACTTGCCCAGCTCGGCGCGGGCGACGGAGCGGACGTGGACCTCGTCCGGGCCGTCGGCGAGCCGCAGGGTGCGCAGGCCCGCCCACATCGCGGCGAGCGGGGTGTCGGCGCTGACGCCGGCGCCCCCGTGCACCTGGATGGCCCGGTCGACGACGTCCAGCGCCACCCGGGGCGCGATCACCTTGATCGCCGCAACCTCGGACCGGGCGGCCTGCACGCCGTGCTTGTCGATCAGCCAGGCGGTCTTGAGGGTCAGCAGCCGAGCCTGCTCGATCGCCATCCGCGACTCGGCGATCTGCTCGCGGACCACGCCCTGCTTGGCGAGCGGCCCGCCGAACGCCTCGCGGGACAGCGCCCGCCTGCACATCAGCTCCAGCGCCCGCTCGGCCGCGCCGATCGCGCGCATGCAGTGGTGGATGCGGCCGGGCCCGAGGCGCGCCTGGGCGATGGCGAAGCCGCCGCCCTCCTCGCCGACGAGGTTCTCCACCGGGACCCGGACGTCGGTGAACGTGATCTCGCAGTGGCCGTGCTGGTCCTCGTACCCGAACACGGGCAGCGGCCGGACGATCTCCACGCCGGGCGTGTCGACCGGGACCAGCACCATCGACTGCTGCCGGTAGGGGTGCCCGTCCGGGTCGGTCTTGCCCATCACGATCATGATCTTGCAGCGCGGGTCGGCGGTGCCGGTGATCCACCACTTGCGGCCGTTGATGACGTAGTGGTCGCCGTCGCGCTCGATGCGGGTGGAGATGTTCCTGGCGTCGGAGCTGGCCACGTCCGGCTCCGTCATGGCGAACGCGCTGCGGATCTCGCCGTTCAGCAGCGGCTTGAGCCAGCGCTCCTTCTGCTCGGGCGTGCCGAACAGGTGCAGCACCTCCATGTTGCCCGTGTCGGGCGCCGCGCAGTTGGTGGCCTCGGGCGCGAGTGCGAGGGACCGGCCTGTCACCTCGGCGAGGGTCGCGTAGTCGGTGACGGTGAGGCCGTGGTCGGGGGTCTCCTCCGGGCACACCGGGGGATGCAGGGGAGCCATCCCTCCCGGGTGGTTCGCGGGCAGGAAGAGGTTCCAGAGGCCGCGTTTGCGGGCCTCGACCTTGAGGTCCTCCACGATCTGGGGGACGTGGTGCTCGCGCCCGGCGGCGCGCAGCTCCGCCCGCTGGGCTTCGTAGACCGGCTCCGCCGGGTAGACGTGGCTGTCCATGAATTCCTGGAGGCGGCCGAGGTACTCCTGGGCGCGCTCGCTCAAACCGAAGTCCATTCCGCTAGAGTAACTGACGAGTCAGTTACTTCGGGAGGGAGTCCCATGTCAGCCACCGGCGGGTTCGACGGCAACGGCAAGGTCGCGTTGATCACGGGCGGATCCAACGGAATCGGGGCCGCGGTGGCCCGCCGGCTGGTCCGGGAGGGCGCCCGCGTCGTCCTCGCCGACGTCGACGTCGACGCGGGCACGAAGCTGGCCGAGGAGCTCGACGGGGCCTTCGTCCGCTGCGACGTGCGCGAGCCGGCCGACAGCGAGGCCGCCGTCGCGACCGCCGTGGAGCGCTTCGGCGGGCTGGACATCGCGTTCCTCAACGCCGGCATCGCCGGCGGGGGCGGGGTGGGGGACGACTTCGACCTCGCCGCCTACCGGCGGGCCATGGGCGTCAACCTCGACGGCGTCTTCTTCGGGGTCCACGCGGCGCTGCCCGCGCTCCGCGCCCGCGGCGGCGGGAACATCATCGCCACCGCCAGCATGGCCGCGCTCACCGCGACGCCGTTCGACCCCGTCTACGGGGCCAACAAGGCGGCCGTGGTCGGGCTGGTCCGCGCGCTCGGCCCGACGCTCGGGGAGGAGGGCATCCGCGTGAACGCGCTGTGCCCGTCGTTCGCCGACACCGACATCATCGCCTCGATGAAGGGGCACCTCCAGGAGACCGGCTTCCCCATCCTCGACGTGGCCGACGTCGTGGAGGCGTTCATGCGCGTCCTCGCCGCCGACGGGACGGGCGAGGCGTGGTACGTGGTGCCCGGCCGCCCGTCCGAGCCGTTCAAGTTCCGCGGCGTCCCCGGTCCCCGCTGACCCGCCCGCCGGGAAACGACCCCAGACAGGAGAGTCATGCGCGCGATCCAGATCACCGAGTTCGGCGGCCCCGAGGTGCTGAACGTCGCCGAGCTGCCCGACCCGCAGGCGGGGCCGGGGCAGCTGCTCATCGACGTCTCGCGGGCCGGGATCAACTACGCCGACACCCACCAGGCCGAGAACAGCTACCTGTCGGCGTCGACGCTGCCGATGGTCCCGGGCGGCGAGGTCGTCGGCACCACCGCGGACGGCCGGCGCGTCGTCGCGCTGGTCGGCACCGGCGGCTACGCCGAGAAGGCCGTCGCCTCCGAGGGGCTCGCGTGGGACGTCCCGGACGGCATCGACGACGTCACCGCCCTCGGCATGATCGTCCAGGGCGCGTCGGCGTGGGTGCTCCTGCGCCGCAGCGTCCACCTGGCGCCGGGGGAGTCCGTCGTCGTGCACGCCGCCGCGGGCGGCGTCGGCAGCCTCGCCGTGCAGCTCGCCAAGGCGTGGGGCGCCGGGCGGGTCATCGCCACCGCCTCCTCCCAGGACAAGCGGGACCTTGCCCTCGAACTCGGCGCGGACGCCGCGGTCGACCCGAACGAGCCCGACCTGCGGGACGCGCTGATCGAGGCGAACGGCGGCCGGGGCGTGGACGCGGTCCTGGAGATGACCGGCGGGACCGTCACCGACCAGAGCCTGCGCGCCCTCGCCCCGTTCGGGCGGCTCGCCTTCTACGGCATGGCGTCGCGCAAGGAGCCCTCGCCCGTCCGCCCCGCCAACCTGATGCGGCACTCCACCACGATCTCCGGCATGTGGCTGGCGCACGTCTTCCAGCTCCCCGGGGACGTCATGCGCACCGCCCTGGACGAGCTGTTCGGCCTCGTCGCCGAAGGGCGGCTCCGCGTGATCAGCGGCGGCGAGTACGGGCTCAGCGAGGTCCGGCGGGCCCACGAGGACCTGCGCGCCCGCCGCACCACCGGCAAGCTCGTCCTCGACCCGTCGCGCTGACGGCCCGCCCTGCCCGCCCGCTCCGGCGCGTCCGCCCAGTCCGGCGCGGGCGGGGCGGATCAGCCCACCAGGCCGTTCTCGTAGGCGAACACCACGGCCTGCGTGCGGTCCCGCAGCGAGAGCTTGGTCAGCACGTGGCCGACGTGCGTCTTGACGGTCTGCTCGGCGAGCACCAGCTCGGCGGCGATCTCGGCGTTGGACATGCCCCGCGCCATGAACCGCAGCACGTCCAGCTCGCGCGGCGTCAGGTTCGCGGTCGCCTGCGGGCTGGGCCGCTGGTGGCGGCGCCGGCGCGCGAAGTCGCCGATCAGCCGCCGGGTGATCGACGGGGCGAGCAGCGCGTCCCCCGCCGCGACGATCCGCACCCCGTTCACCAGGTCCGCGGCGGAGGCGTCCTTGAGCAGGAACCCGCTGGCCCCCGCGCCGAGCGCCTCGTAGACGTACTCGTCGAGGTCGAACGTGGTGAGGGCGAGCACCTTGGGCCGCAGCTCCGCCGGGTCGGCCCCGGGGTCCCGGCCGCCGGTCAGCTCGGCGGTGGCGGCGAGCCCGTCCATCTCCGGCATCCGGATGTCCATCACGACCACGTCCGGGTCGAGCTCGCGGGCCATCTCCACCGCCTCGCGGCCGTTGCCCGCCTGCCCCACCACCTCGATCCCCGCGTCGGAGGACAGCAGTGCCGCGAGCCCGTCGCGGATCATGATCTGGTCGTCGGCGATCAGCACCCGAATCGTCACGGGCACACCCTACGACGCCCGTGATCGGCCCGCCCGGTGATCAGTCGGGGTCGCCGTAGGGCAGCTCGGCGGCGACTGCCCAGCCGCCCTCCTCGCGCGGGCCTGCGGTCAGTGAGCCGCCCAGCATCGTCACGCGCTCGCGCATCCCCACGAGCCCGTGCCCGCCGCCCTGCGGCTCCTCCAGGGCGCCGCGGGCGCCGTCGTCGGCGACCGACACCGTCAGCGTCCGGGGGCCGTACCTGATCTCGACGCGGACGCTCGACCCCGGCGCGTGCCGGGACGCGTTGCTCAGCGACTCCTGGACGATCCGGTACGCCGACAGGTCGACCCCCGCGTTCAGCGGGCGCGGCACCCCCGCGACGACGAGCTCGACCGACAGGCCGGAGCGCCGCGCCGCCGCGACGAGGTCGTCCAGCCGGTCGAGGCCGGGCTGCGGGGCGCGCTCGGCGTCCTCGTCGTCGGCGCGCAGCAGCCCCACGACGCGCCGGGTCTCGGTGAGGGCCTCGCGCGCCGCGTCGCGCACCGTCCCGAACGTCTGCCGCGCCGCGTCCGGCAGGTCCGGGATCCTGTAGGGCGCGGCCTCCGCCTGCATCGCGATCACCGACATGTGGTGCGCGACCACGTCGTGCAGCTCGCGGGCGATGCGGGCGCGCTCCTCCAGCACCGCCTGCCGGGCGAGGTCCTGCCGGTGCTGCTCCTCGCGCCTGCGCAGCTCCTCGACCGCCGAGTGGCGCCCGCCGACCGCGTCGCCGAAGGCCAGCGCCACCGCCGCGAGCCCGGCGAGGATCGTGCCGAACCAGCCGGGCATGCCGAACAGCACGGCGGGCGTCAGCACCCCGGCGATCGTCACGGCGCCGATGCCGAGGGTGGTCTGCCGGTCGGCGCCGACCCCGGCGAAGAACAAGATGACGATCATGGACAGGATCGCGGTGACCGGCCAGGGCATGAAGCCCTCCCCGTGCCGGACGAAGACCATGAGCAGCATGCCCGCGGAGGAGACCCGCCAGGCGGCCAGCGGCCAGCGCGCCGCGAACAGCAGCGGCGCCGACTGCAGCACGCCGAGCGGCCAGGCGAGCCGGGAGTCGACGCCGGCGTCGACGATGGGCTCAGCGATGGACCCGCCCGTCCAGCCGATCGTCAGGCCGAGCAGCAGCACCAGGAGCGGGATCCGCAGCGCCTTGCGCTCGGGGAGCAGGGTGACGGCCGGCTCGTCCCCGCCGGGCAGGAGCGCCGACCGGACTCCGGCGAGCAGCCGGGGGCGGTTGCCCGGCGCGAGGCGATCTGGTGCGTTCATCGACTCCGGAGCCTAGGTCGCGGTCTCGGGGGGGATCGGCCGGCGCGGATGCGCCGGCTTCGGAACGAAGCCTAGAGCGCGCGCCGCCGGGGCGTCCTGACCCGGACGGGGGAGATCCGGCCCGGTCCCCGGGTATCAGCGCCCGGCGGGGAGGGGAGACGGGACGACGGGCTCCCGGCGTCGGGACACGCGGTCGCGGCTCGCGATCTTGCGATGACCGGCGGGTCGGCGGACACTGCGGTGATGACCGACCTGAGCCATCCGATCTTCGCCCGGCTCTATCCGCGGCTGGACGCCGCCTCCGCCAGGGCGGGCGGGGACGCGCTCCGCGCCGAGCTGCTGGCCGGGACGTCCGGCCGCGTACTGGAGGTGGGCGCCGGGTACGGGGCCAACTTCGCGCACTACCCGCCGGAGGTCACCGAGGTCGTCGCGGTCGAGCCGGAGCCGCGGCTGCGCGCGAAGGCCGAGGGCATGGCCGCCCGCGCCCCCGTCCCCGTCACCGTGCGGCCGGGCCTCGCCGAGGAACTCGACCTGGACGACGGGTCCTTCGACGTGGCGGTGGCCTCGCTCGTGCTCTGCTCGGTGCGGGACCCGGTCCGGGTGCTGGCCGAGCTGAGACGGGTGCTGAAGCCCGGCGGGGAGCTGCGGTACTACGAGCACATCAAGGGAAGCACGCCGGGGAAGGTGCGGTTCCAGCGCTGGGCCGACGCGGTGTGGCCGCTGCTCGCCGCCGGATGCCACGTCTCCCGGCCGACGGACCGGTGGATCGCCGCATCGGGGTTCACCGTCCGCGCCGAGCGCCGCTTCGAGTTCCCGGCCTCGGGACTGAACCCCGCCTCACCGCACGTCATCGGGGTCGCCGTGCGCGACTGATCCACCCGCCGGGCAAAGGCTGCATAACCAGCCGTCTGACGGGAAGCCAGGCGGCATGACGGCATCCGGTGGGATCGCGCGACCGCAGGGGTCCCCAGAGGGGGAGGGGCCGGCGCGACCCGGGGCCGTCGCCCTGCTCCTCGCGTCCGCGGCCGCCGTCGGCGGCTTCCTGTTCGGCTTCGACTCCTCGGTGATCAACGGGGCGGTCGAGGCGGTCGAGGGCCAGTTCGACCTCACCCCCTTCGTCGTCGGGTTCGTCGTCTCGTCGGCGCTGCTCGGCTGCGCCCTCGGCGCCTGGGTCGCGGGGCCGCTCGGCGACCGCGTCGGCCGCGTCCGGGTCATGCTGATCACCGCCCTGCTCTTCGTGATCAGCGCGCTCGGCTCCGCGCTCGCCGTCGGCCCCGCCGACCTGATCGTCTGGCGGATCGTCGGCGGCCTGGCCATCGGCGCCGCGTCCGTGATCGCCCCCGCCTACATCGCCGAGGTCGCCCCCGCCCGGCTGCGCGGCCGCCTCGGCTCGCTCCAGCAGCTGGCGATCGTCCTCGGCATCTTCACGGCCCTCGTCGCCGACTACGTCATCGCCCGCGTGTCCGACGGCGGCGCGTCCGGGAGGTTCCCCCTGGGCGGCACTGCGTGGCGGTGGATGTTCGCCAGCGAGCTCGTCCCCGCCGTCCTGTACGGGGTGATCGCGCTGACCATCCCCGAGTCGCCCCGCTACCTGGTGAAGAAGCGCCGGACGGACGAGGCCCGGGACGTGCTGAGGCGCGTCATGCGCCGCTCCGAGGTGGACGCCAAGGTCGAGGAGATCTCCCGGTCGCTCGCCGAGGCCCGGCCGGTCCGCCTGAGCGACCTGCGCGGCCCCCGCCTCGGGCTGCTGCCGATCGTCTGGGTCGGCGTCCTGCTGTCGGTGTTCCAGCAGTTCGTCGGCATCAACGTGATCTTCTACTACTCGACCTCGCTGTGGCAGTCGGTGGGGTTCTCCGAGGGCGACGCCCTGTTCACCTCCGTGATCAACTCGCTGGTGAACGTGGTGTTCACGCTCGTCGCGATCGCGCTCATCGACCGGATCGGACGGCGCCCGCTGCTGCTCGGCGGCGCCGCCGGCATGGCGGTCTCGCTCGGCGTCCTCGCCGTCTGCTTCGCCACCGCGCCCGTCGTGGACGGCGAGCCGGTCCTCGGGGACGTCGCCGGGCCGGTCGCGCTGGTGGCCGCCAACACGTTCGTCGCCTCGTTCGCCGCCACCTGGGGCCCGGTGGTCTGGGTGATGCTCGGCGAGATGTTCAGCAACTTCATCCGCGCCTCCGCCCTCGCCGTCGCCGCCGCCGCGCAGTGGATCGCCAACTTCCTGATCACCACGACGTTCCCGGCGATCTCGGGGGTCTCCCTCGGCCTCGCCTACGGCCTCTACACGGCGTTCTCCGTCTCGGCGCTCCTGTTCGTCCTCCGCGCCGTCCCCGAGACCAAGGGGCGCGAGCTGGAGGAGATGGACGCGCTCACATCGCCGAGGGCACGCGCGTAAACGCGTGCGGCGCCCGCGGCCGTCGCATACAGTGGGGACCATGCCGCACGTCATCGAGACGACGACGCCGGGTCACTCCCGGCGCGCACGCGGCATGTCCTGAACATCGCAAGCGGCAGGGCCCCGGGAGCCGATCCCGGGGCCCTGCCGCTTTGCGGGGCGGTTCCCCGGGAACCGGCGCCGGGCCCTCCGGACCGAGAGGAGCGGCCGATGGCGCCGGATGCGTCCGGCGGGCACCCCGAGTCGATAGCATCGGGAACCGCCGAACCGAACCTTCCACGTCCTGACCGAAAACTGCGAGGAGTACCCGTGTCCACCGTGTCGGAGCTGCGCATCACCCTCGACGGGAGCGAGCGGGCGGTGCCGGTGGGCGCCACCGCGGGTCAGGCCCTCGGCGCCGACGGCCGCACCGTGATCGCCGCCCGGGTGAACGGCGAGCTGCGCGACCTCGAGACCGAGCTGCGCGACGGCGACGTCGTCGAGCCGGCGGAGATCGGCTCCGACGACGGCCGGGCGATCATGCGGCACTCCGCCGCGCACGTGATGGCGCAGGCCGTCCAGGAGCTGTTCCCCGAGGCCAAGCTCGGCATCGGCCCGCCGGTGGAGAACGGCTTCTACTACGACTTCGACGTCCCCGAGCCGTTCACCCCCGAGGACCTCAAGCGCATCGAGAAGCGGATGCGGGAGATCATCAAGCAGGGGCAGCGGTTCTCCCGCCGGGCCGTGTCCGACGACGAGGCCCGCGCGGAGCTGGCCGACGAGCCCTACAAGCTGGAGCTGATCGGCCTCAAGGGCGGCTCCGCCGAGGAGGCGGCCGAGGGCGCCGGCGTCGAGGTCGGCGACGGCGAGCTGACCATCTACGACAACCTCGACGCCAAGACCGGCGAGCTGCGCTGGAAGGACCTGTGCCGCGGCCCGCACCTGCCGTCCACCCGCGTCATCCCCGCGTTCAAGCTGATGCGCACCGGCGGCGCGTACTGGCGCGGCAGCGAGAAGAACCCGCAGCTCCAGCGGATCTACGGCACCGCCTGGGAGTCCCGCGAGAAGCAGGACGAGTACCTGCGGTTCCTGGAGGAGGCCGAGAAGCGCGACCACCGCCGGCTCGGCGCCGAACTGGACCTGTTCTCGTTCCCCAGCGAGATCGGCAGCGGCCTGGCCGTCTTCCACCCCAAGGGCGGCGTCGTCCGCCGCGTGATGGAGGACTACTCCCGCAGGCGCCACGAGGAGGGCGGGTACCAGTTCGTCAACACCCCGCACATCACCAAGGGCGACCTGTTCGAGGTCTCCGGGCACCTCGGCTGGTACCGGGACGACATGTTCCCGCCGATGGAGGTCGACGGCGGCGACTACTACCTCAAGCCGATGAACTGCCCGATGCACAACCTGATCTTCGGGGCGCGCGGGCGGTCCTACCGCGAGCTGCCGCTGCGGCTGTTCGAGTTCGGCTCGGTGTACCGGTTCGAGAAGTCGGGCGTGGTGCACGGCCTCACCCGCGTCCGCGGCATGACCCAGGACGACGCGCACATCTACTGCACCAAGGAGCAGATGGGCGACGAGCTGAAGAACCTGCTCGCCTTCGTCCTCGACCTGCTGCGCGACTACGGGCTCAGCGAGTTCTACCTGGAGCTGTCGACCCGCGACGACTCGCCGAAGTTCATCGGCGACGCGGCCGACTGGGAGGAGGCGACCGAGGCGCTGCGCCGCGCGGCGGAGGAGTCCGGCCTCGACCTCGTCGACGACCCGGGCGGCGCCGCGTTCTACGGCCCGAAGATCTCCGTGCAGGCCAGGGACGCCATCGGCCGGAACTGGCAGCTGTCCACCATCCAGGTCGACTTCAACCAGCCCAAGCGCTTCGAGCTGGAGTACCAGGCCGCCGACGGGAGCCGGCAGCGGCCCGTCATGATCCACCGGGCGCTGTTCGGGTCGATCGAGCGGTTCTTCGGCGTGCTGCTGGAGCACTACGCGGGCGCGATGCCGCCGTGGCTGGCGCCGGTCCAGGCCGTCGGCATCCCCATCGCCGACGCCCACGTCCCGCACCTGGAGAAGGTCGCCGCCAGGCTCCGCGAACGCGGCATCCGCGTGGAGGTCGACGCCTCCGCCGACCGGATGCAGAAGAAGATCCGCAACGCGCAGAAGCAGAAGGTCCCGTACATGCTGCTCGCGGGGGACGACGACGTCGCCAAGGACGCGGTGTCGTTCCGGTACCGCAGCGGCGAGCAGAAGAACGGCGTCCCGATCGCCGAGGCGGTCGACGAGATCGTCAAGGCGGTCGAGGCCCGGATCCAGATCTGACCGGGCGGCGGAGATGCGGTTCAGGAGACGGACGCGCGGGCGGGGATCGGTCCTGGCCTGGGTCGCCGGTTACACCGGCACCACGGTGCTGGTGGCGGCGGCCGTCGTGGTCCTGCTCCTGCCGCTGATCGACGACGGGAGGGCCGGGGGGACCGCCGGCGCCCGCGGCTCCCCGAGCCCGGCCGGGACCGCACCGGGCGCGCCCGCGGGCGTTCCGGGCGACCCCGTCCTCCCGGGAGCCCCGACCGGCCCGGCCCCGCAGCCGCCGGACGGCGGGGAGCCGGCGGGCGGCGACCCGTCCGGCGGCCAGGGCCCCGCCGGACGGGGCGGCGGGCCGCCGATCCCCACCCGCGGCGGCGGGGGCGGCGGCGACTGGTGCCCGGAGGGCACGGCCTTCTACCGCGCGGCGGACCGCGGCGTGGACGTCGTCATCGTCGCCGCCTCCAGCGGGGCGATCCGGGCGGAGCTGATCCTGCGGGGCGGAGAGCCGAAGTCGCAGCAGACCACCGTCCCGGGCGGGCGCCCGCACACGTTCCACTTCGCCGGCGTCTCACCGCAGATGATCGAGCGCGTGAAGGTCACCACGGTCACCGTCGGGGTGTCGATGCAGACCTGCTACGCCCGCGCCGCGTGACGCGGAGCGCCCGCCCCGGCGACGGCGCTCGGCGTGCGGTTCGGCCCCGTGCGGTTCGGCGCCGTGCGGCTCAGCGCTGTGCGCGGGCGGGCCTGCGGACGTCGCCCACGTGCACGTTGACCGCGGCGACCCGCGTCCCGAGCATCACGCCCGCGACCCTGGCGACATTGGCCTTCACCGCTTCGGCCACGTCCCGGACGACGCAGCCGTACTCCACCGCGATGGCGAGGTCGATCGTCACCTCGTCCCCGGAGTCGTCCCCGTCCCGGGCGCGGTCCTCGCGCGGGACGACCCGGACGTCCCCGCCCGGCCGCCCGCCGGCCCGTCCCGGCGCGGCCTGCCCGGCGGGTCCGGCGGCCGGCGGGCCCGGGCGGTCGAGCAGGGCGGCGACCCCGGCGACCTCCAGCGCGGCCAGCGCGGCGATCTTCTCCATCACCTCGTCCTCGATCGTGACGCGCCCCTCCACCCCGGTGGTGATGTCGGCCGCCGCTCCCCGCAGCGTCGCCGGCACGGCGCCGGCCGCGGGCGGCGCGGGGAGCGGGGTCCCGGCCGGGCGAGGAGCGGGCGGCGGCGTCTCCCGGGGACCGGCCGCGGGACTCGCCGGCCGGCCCGGCTGTTCGCCCGCGTGCGCGGCCCTGCGGCCGCCCGGCCCGGGGAAGAACGGCATCGCGCCGGCCTCCTGCCCCGGCTCGCCGTTCCCGCTGCGGCCTTCGTCGAGCCCGGTCATGATCGCTCCCATGGTCTCGGTTCGGGGACCATGGTGTCGGAGAGACCGTGATCCGTCACGCCCGGGATGCCCCCGGAGACGCTCCGGAGACGCGCCCGCGCGTCCCGCGAGGAGGGATCCCGGCTGCGGGACTCCGGGAAAGTCTCTCTATGCTGCTGGTCAGGCCGTGAACAAAAGGAGACCGCCGCGTTGAGCGCAGAGCCGGAGGAATCCGTGGGGCAGCAGGGACGCGAGGGAGCGTCCGGCGCCGGGGACGAGCCCGTGCCCCGGCTTGAGGAGGAGCGGGGCGGCGCCGGCACGCCCGACAACTTCCAGCGGCTGTGGACCCCGCACCGGATGGCCTACATCAAGGGCGAGGGCCGGCCCACCGGGGCGGGCGAGGGCGACGGCTGCCCGTTCTGCGAGATCCCGGCCATGTCCGACGAGGAGGGCCTCATCGTGGCCCGCGGGACGTCGGTGTTCGCGGTGCTGAACCTCTACCCGTACAACTCCGGTCACCTGATGGTCGTCCCGTACCGGCACGTCGCCGACTACGCGGATCTGGACGAGGCCGAGTACACGGAGCTGGCGACCTTCACCCAGCGCTCCCTCACGGCGCTGCGCAAGTGCAGCGGCGCGCAGGGCTTCAACGTCGGGATGAACCTCGGGCTCGTCGCCGGCGCGGGGATCGCGGCGCACCTGCACCAGCACGTCGTCCCCCGCTGGGGCGGCGACACCAACTTCATGCCGGTCGTCGGGCACACCAAGGTGCTGCCGCAGCTGCTGCGCGACACCCGCCGGATGCTCGCCGACGCCTGGCCCGCCCAGTGAGGCGGCCGGAACGGTGACGCGCGGCGCGGCGGCGCGGGAACGCCCGGTCCTGGTCTACGACGGCGACTGCGGCTTCTGCACGTCCTCGGCGCGGTTCATCGAGCGGCACGTGCCCGTCCGGGCCGCGTTCGTCCCGTACCAGCACGCCGACCTGGACGCGCTCGGCGTCACGGCCGAGCGGGCCCGGCACGAGGTGCTGTGGATCGACCGCGCCGGCCGGGTCGGCGGCGGCGCGGAGGCCGTGGG
>Ga0079224_100008681_pt1 | contig 13785 bp, 8 predicted proteins | sample Stecom2015_FD_80414 | JGI IMG/M metagenome (GOLD analysis project Ga0079224, IMG submission 80414) | Agricultural soil microbial communities from Utah to study Nitrogen management - Steer compost 2015 | ecosystem: Environmental > Terrestrial > Soil > Agricultural land | place: USA: Utah... | reverse complement strand
GGGTGGTCGCGGTGGCCGTCGAGGCCGTGCCTGCGGAGGATCTCCTCGACCCGCCGCTCCGCGTCGCCGCCGCGGACGCCCAGGGCGACGTCCTCGGCCACGGTGGGCATCAGGATCTGGGTGGCGGCGTCGGAGAACACGAAGCCGACCCGGCGCCGGATCTCCCGGGCGTGCCGGCGGGTGTCCTTTCCGTCGAGCAGTACGCTGCCGGAGTCGGGCACGACCAGGCCGTTGAGGGTGCGCGCGAGGGTGGACTTGCCGGACCCGTTCGCGCCGATCAGGCCGATGCGGTGCTCGGCGAGATCGAGCGTGACGTCCCGGAGGACGGTGCGCCCGTCGTAGGCGTGCGTGACGTTGCGCAGCTGGAGCATGGGGTCGGGGACTCCTGGAGGTCGGGGCCGTCCGGGCGGCCGGTCGCGCGGCGCCCGGACGGCGGTGCCGGGTGCGGGCCGGGCCCGGGTCAGTCGGTCCCGTTCCGGGTGCCGGCGCCGTTCTCCTCGTTCTGCCCGGCGCGCTCGGCGGCCTCCCCGGCGGCGGGCGCCTCCTCGACCCGGCGGCCGGCCGGCGGCACCGGGTAGGCGCGGTGCACGGCCGCGGCGATCGCGGCGGCCAGCGCCGCCTTCACCAGGTCGCCGGGGAGGAAGACGCCGACCCCGAGCAGGGTGGCGACCAGGGCGTCGCCGGTGAAGACCGCGGTCCAGGGGATCCCGAACAGGTAGACCACGCCGATGCCGCCGACGACGTTGAAGCAGAACCCGCCCCAGAACCGGTACTTGGCCATGAACGTCGCGGAGAGCAGGCCGATCACCAGCGCGCCGGCGACCCAGCCGAGCATGTAGCCGCCGGTGGGGCCGACGAACGGCTCGACGCCGCCGCGCCCGCCGGGCAGCAGCGGCAGGCCGGCCAGGACCAGCGCGAGGAAGGTGAGCACCGACAGGGTGCCGCGCTTGGCGCCCAGGATCGCCGGGGCGAGCATGACGCCGAGCGTCTGCAGGGTGATCGGGACCGGCCCGACGGGGATCGCGAAGGGCATGCTGAGCACGGCCAGCAGCGCGGCGAACACCGCGACCAGGGCGAGGTCCCGGGCGGTCAGGCCGCGGTGGCGGGCGGGGGCGGGAGAGGTGTCGGGCATGACTCTTCCTGTCGTCGTGGCCGTGCAGGTCAGAGGAGATGCCCACCCATTGTCCGCTATGCCCGGTCGGCCGGTCGGCTGTGGGGTGGCACAGCTTTTCCGGCCCGTTCTTTGTCCGATGCCGTCCGGTGGAACCGCGGGCCGGCCGCGCCGCCGGAGGCCGGGCCTTCCCCGGCGCGGCGGCCTGCCGGACGCCCGGGCCGCTCGGCGGCGGACCGGCCGCATGCGGCCGGAGCCGGGCGGAGAGGGCCGCCGGCCGGGGATCGGCCTCCGCCCGCGCGGCCGGTGCACCGGGTGGCACGCCCTCCGCCCACCGAGGGGCCCGGTCCCGATCCGGGCCGGAGACGGCCTGTCCCGCTCGCTCCGGCATCTCCGCACGGCCGGGCAGGCGGCCCGAGCGGGACCGCGGGCAGCGGGGCCGCGGCAGGACGCGCCGGGTGCCGCTCACGCCAGGCGACCGAGCTCCCGGACAGGCCGTCCGCACACCCCCGCCTGCCCGCGGCACCGCCCTGCCCGCCAGCGGGGCAGCGCATCCCGGCCGCCTGGCGGCTCCCGCTCTTCGTCGAATCAGCGGCTCGGATCGTTGATGGGGGTTCCCGGCCGCGCCGCCCCGCCTGACCGCGGTGCAGCCCTGCCCCGTTGAGCCCGGGGGTGCTTCCCTCCGGCCCTGCGCACACTCCGTGCAGACGGCCGCGGGGCCGTGGGCCGGGCAGAAGCGACAAGCCGGGGCCGGCGTCGCCGTGGCCGCGACGACGTCGGGCTCAGGCTCGTCGCCTTCGCCCGGCCCACGAAGGCGGCCCCCCTCTGCCCGGGCGGAAAGGGGACCGGGAAGAGACGGCGGACCTGGGCTCAACGCGGGCGGGCGCAGGGCGGGGACCGGGGAAGGGCCGGGTCTCCGCGGCGGGCGGAAACCCCCGTCGACGATCTCAGGGCACCGGGGCGCCCGCGGCCGCCGGCGGGGGCTTCGTCTCTCCTCGGTACCCGGGCGGCGCCTCGTCCCTCCTCTCCGTACCGGACGGAGGGCTCCGCCGGGGCCGCGCTCAGTCGGCGGCCGGGAGGACGCAGGCGGGGTCGGGGACGGCCAGTTCGGAGACCGGCGCTCCGGGGACACCGGTCCCCGGGTCCAAGGGGAGGGCGGTGATCGTGCCGGAGTTCTGGTTGGCCGCGACCAGGTGGCCGCCGACCAGGGCGAAGTGGCGCGGCCAGGCCCCGCCGGTCGGGACGTCGGCGAGGTGGCGCAGGGTCGCCCCGCCGTCCTGCACCGCGAAGACGGCGACGGTGTCCGGGCCGCGGAGCGAGACGTAGAGCCGGTCGCCCACGGGGGACAGCGCGATCTCGCCGGGGTAGGCGGAGCCGGCCGTCCCGGCTTCGGCGGAGGACACCGGGAGGGCCCGGGCGGTCTGCGGGTCCCAGCGCAGCACGTGCACCCGGGCGTCCAGCTCGCCTGCGACGTAGAGATGGCCGGAGGGGTGCACCGCGATGTGCCGCGGTCCGGCGCCCGGCGCCAGTCGGGCCGCGACCGCGGCCGGCCCCACCGGGTCGGGGCGGTCCGGGTCGAAGGGGTGGCAGCGCAGCTCGTCGGTGCCGAGGTCGGCGATGAGCAGGTGTCGGCCGCCGGGGGCCAGCGCGGTGCTGTGCGCGTGCGGCCCGGCCTGGCGGTCGGCGACCGGGCCGGAACCGGTGTGGGTGATCCGGGCGACCGTCTCCCCGGGGGCGTCGCCGCCCGCCGCGTGCACGCTGACCGACCCGTCGGCGTAGTTGGCGGCGATGACGTGCCGGCCCGCCGGGTGCACCAGCACGTGGCAGGGCGATCCGCCGCCGGTCCCGGCCTGCCACAGCGGGCCGGCCGGTCCGCCCGGCCCGGCGGCGAAGCAGGCCAGCCCGCCGTCGGCCCGCTCGGCGACCGCGTACAGCCGGTTCCCGTCGGGGTGCAGCGCCAGGAAGGACGGGCCGACCGCGCCGATCCCGGGCCCTCCCCCGGTGAGCTCCCCGGTCCGGGTGTCCAGCCGCGCGGTGTGCACGCCCGCTCCCCGGCCCTCCGGCTCGGAGCCGGGGGTGTAGGTGCCGATCCACAGCGGCCGCTCGCTCATCGAAAACTCCTCACCTGGGCCTCCCGGCCGCGGCCGGGAGGCGGAACGGGGTTCTTCGGTACCCGGTGCCCACCCGGGCGGTTCCGGCCGGCGGCCGGGGCACGCCGACCGGGCGCGGTACCGGGCGGCGCCGCCATCGCGGCCGGCGGAGAAGGCCTCCGGTGCGGTGAAGCCGCCCACCGCGCGGGCGCGCACATGACCTCGGGCGGGGCACCGGCCCGCCCCTTCGGGGTTCCGCCGATCGTCCGGTGCAAGCCGGCCGGGCTCCGTCCGGCCCGCACCATCGCGGTCACCGCGGGGCCCCGTCCGGTCCGGCCGTCCGCGCCCCGGCCGCTCTGGAGTGCACCGCGTCCGCTCTGCGGCGGCGCCTCGCGCTGCGCGGGGCCCGGAGCCGCGGCGCCGCTCCGGCGGGGAAGAGCGGTGCGGGTCATCGGGGCCCTCTCCTCTCTCCTCAGTCCGGCCGGGTCTCCGGGAAGGGCGGCCGGGCCTCCCCCAGCCGTCCGCCGCGGCGGTCGATCCAGTACCGGCGCAGGACGTCCAGCAGCACCGAGGATCGCACGTCGGCCGTGCCGGGCATGCGGGCGAGGTCTTCGGTGAGGAACCGCCCCAGGTCGCGTTCGTCGCGGAAGACCCCGTGGTGGATGACCGACGCGGCACCGGCCACCACCGACACGTAGCGGGCCGAGGGGTGTGCGGCCAGCCGCTCCGCGGTCTCGGCGATCGCCCCGGGGGCGAGGGTGAGCGAGAGGACCACTTCCAGGTGCATGCCGAGGACCACCGGCTCCACCTCCACCCGGGGCCGGACCACGCCGCGCTCCAGCAGCGACTGGACCAGCCGGTAGGCGGTGGACTGGCTGGTACCGAGCTCGCGGGCGACGTCCCCGGAGCCCGCCCGGGCGTCGGCGTAGAGCAGCCGGGCCGCGGCGGTCTCCTCCGCGGACAGCCGCGCGCCGCCCGTCTCCTGCTCCGCGGCCCCGGCCTCGGGCACGTGCAGCCGGTAGGGCTCCAGCGGGGCGAGCCGCTCGGCCGGCAGCCGCTCCAACCGCCAGGCGTCCGCCCGGGTGACCGGCCGCAGCACCAGGTCGGACTGGGTTGAGCGGACGCCCTCCACCGAGGGGACGACCCGGGTCAGCAGGTCGGCGATGCCGGAGCGGCCCGCGGGGTGCACGACGCAGTACACATCGGCGCGGCCGGTGGTCACCGCGACGAGCTGCGTCTCCGGCCGAGCCGCGAGGCGGCGCGCCACGTCCGGTGCGGACCCGGGGAGGGTGCGCAGCCAGATGTGGCTGGGGGTGGTGGCCCCGGACATCAGCGCCCAGTCGAGCTGCCCCACGACCCGGAGCAGGCCGTCGGCCTGGAGCCGGTGCAGCCGCCGGCCCACGGTGCTGGGCGAGGAGCCGAGTACCTCGGCGAGCGCGCTGCCGGGCGCCCGCGGCGCGTACTGCAGGGCCGCGACCAGGTCCAGGTCTCGCTCGTCCAGTTGCTCTTCTCGCACAGCTGGATCATAGCCACTATCAACCTCGCCGAATCTGACTTAATCAAGCATCTTCATGTTGATTCTTGACAAGAACCTTCATTCCGCAGGACGCTGAGCGGAAGCGACCGGCGCCCCGGCCTCCGTCCCTGCTCACCGGGCCGCCCCGCTCTCTTCCCGACCTCCCGACCGAGGAGTCGCCGATGGCCTCAGCCGGTGTCCACCCGCAGCGGCGGTCGACGGCCGCGCTGATGCGCGCCCTGCAGTTCATCGAGCGCGTCGGCAACAAGCTGCCGCACCCGTTCTGGCTGTTCACGATCATGGCCGTGCTGACCGTGCTGCTCAGCGCCGCGCTGAACGCGCTGGGGGTCTCCGCGGTCTCGCCCGCCGACGGCGAGACGATCGCGGTGCGCAGCCTGCTGAGCGCCGAGGGCGCGCAGATGATGATCGGCGACGCGGTCGCCAACTTCGCGTCGTTCCCGCCGCTCGCGCTGATCGTGGTGGTGATGCTGGGCGTCGCGGTCGCCGAGCAGGCGGGGCTGCTCAACGCCCTGCTGCGGGGCAGCGTCACCCGCGTCCCCCCGCAGCTGCTCACCTTCGTCCTCGCCCTCGCCGGGATCAGCGGGAGCATCGCCTCCGACGCGGCCTACGTGGTGCTCATCCCGCTGGGCGCCATGGTGTTCAAGGCGGCGGGGCGCAGCCCGATCCTCGGCCTGGTGGTGGCGTTCGGGTCCATCTCGGCCGGCTACGACGCCTCGCTGCTGATCACCCCGGTCGACGCGCTCTTCGCCGGCCTGGTCACCAGCGCCGCCCAGGTCATCGACCCGGAGTACACGGTCACCCCGGTGGCCAACTGGTACTTCTCCGCGGCGAGCGCGATCGTGCTGGCGCTGATCGTCACCGCGGTCGCCGAGCTGCTGCTGGCGCGCCGCGCCGCCGCCATGGAGGCCGGCGGCTCCGGCGGCGACGGCGAGGGCGACGGGGACGACCTGGGCGACATGCGGCTCTCCGCCGAGGAGCGGCGCGGCCTGCTCTACTGCGGGATCGTGCTGGTCGCCGTGGTCGCGGCGTTCGCCGCGGCCCTCGCACCGGCCGGCTCGCCGCTGCGCGGCCCGGAGGGCACCGTGATGGACTCCCCGGTCATCACCGGGATCGCCTTCCTCATCGGCATCATGTTCATGGTGCTGGGCGCGGTGTTCGGGCGCACCACCGGCAGCCTGACCCGGGCCCGGGACATCCCGGACGCGATGGCCCAGGGGGTGCGCGACCTCGCCCCGGTCATGGTGCTGTTCTTCGCCGCCTCCCAGTTCCTCGCCTACTTCGCCTGGACCGGGCTGGGCGAGGTGATCGCGATCAGGGGCTCCTCGGTGCTGGACGAGGCCGGCGTTCCCGTCCCGGTGCTGATGCTGGGCATGCTGGTGATCTGCTGCCTGATGAACCTGATGATCACCAGCGGGTCGGCCCTGCTCACCCTGGTCGCACCGATCTTCGTGCCGATGTTCATGCTGCTGGCGATCCCGCCGGAGACCACCATGGCGGTCTTCCGGGTCGCCGACTCCACCACCAACGTGATCAGCCCGATGAGCCCCTACTTCGCGATGGCCCTCGGCTTCCTGCAGCGCTACCGGCGCGACGCCGGGATCGGCACGCTGCTGTCCATGACGCTGCCGCTGTCGGTGTGCATGCTGATCGGCTGGACGCTGCTGCTGATGGCCTGGTGGGCGCTGGGCGTCCCGCTCGGTCCCGGGGCCCCGGTGCGCTGACACCGCCCCCTCCCCGCTTCGCGGCGCGACCTGAGAGCGCGGTGCGAGCGGAGAACGACGCAACCGGAGAACGAGAAGGTGACGACGTGACCGAAGCCGCGGCCGACATCGCGGACCTGGCCGGAACCGCCCGGCGCGACCTGCCCGAGGTCCTGGCGGACCTGCGCCGGCTGGTCGAGCACGAGACGCCCAGCAGCGACAAGGAGCTGCTGGACGCCGGCCTGGACGACATCGAGGAGTGGCTGGCGGAGCGGCTGGGCCCGCCCGCCTCCCGGGTCCGGCACGGCGGCGGCGCCCACGGCGACGTACTGGAGCTGGGCTACCCCGGAACGGGAGCGGGGACGGTGCTGCTGCTGTGCCACTACGACACGGTGTGGCCGCGCGGGACCATCCGGGAGTGGCCGGTCACCGTGGACGGCGACCGGTTCAGCGGGCCCGGCTGCTTCGACATGAAGGCGGGCATCGTGCAGGGCGTGTGGGCGCTGCGCGCGCTGCGCGAACTCGGCCTGCCCGCGCCCGCCGTGCGCATCCTGCTCAACGGCGACGAGGAGATCGGCAGCCCGGCCTCGCGCGCGCACATCGAGCGGGCCGGCGCCGAGGCCGACCTGACCCTGGTGCTGGAGCCCAGCCGGGCCGGGAAGGTGAAGACCGGCCGCAAGGGCATGGGCCTGTTCGACGTGACCGCGACCGGGATCGAGTCGCACGCCGGGCTGGACCCGGAGGCGGGGGCGAGTGCGGTGCACGCACTGGCCGCCCTGGTCCCGCAGATCACCGCGCTGGCCGCACCGGAGCGCGGCACCACGGTGAACGTGGGCGTGTTCGCCGGCGGCACCGCGCGCAACGTGGTCGCCGGCCGCGCCTCCTGCGAGGTCGACGTGCGGGTGCAGGACCCCGCCGAGCAGGACCGGGTCGACGCCGGGCTGGCCGCGCTCGCCCCGCCCGACGGCCGGGTGAAGGTCGAGGTCACCGGCGAGTGGAACCGCCCGCCGATGAACCCCGGGCCGGCGACCGGGCGGGTGTTCGCGCTCGCCGCCGGCGTGGCCCGGGACCTCGGCGGCGAACTGGGCCAGATCTCGGTCGGCGGGGCCAGCGACGGCAACCTGGTCGCCGCGCTGGGGAAACCGGTCCTGGACGGCCTCGGCGCCGCCGGCTCCGGCCCGCACTCCCGGGACGAGCACGTCCTGATCAGCGCCACCCCGCACCAGATCGCCCTGGTCGCGGGGGTGCTGACCCGGTTCGCCCGGTCCTGACCCGTCCGCTCTCGGCCGGCCGAGAGCGGGCGACCGCGTGCGGCGGGACTCCCCCGGCACCGGCCCGGCCGGGCCATGCCGCCGCTTCCCGCCCCGGCCGAAGGCACCGCCGGGTACCCGCCGCGAGGCGGGCGGGGGACGCTCCCCGGATGGCGGCCGCCGGACCGGAACGCCCTCCGCGGGGCGGGGCCTCAGCCCGAGGGGCATGCGGTGATCACCCAGCCCGGCCTGCGAGGCGTCCGTTCCGCCGGGGCGCCGGCTCCGCACCTCCCCGACCGCCCCCCGCGTCGCTCCCCTCCCGCCGGTCCATCGACCGGCGAAGGACGGCGTACCGGTACCCGGTCGACGGACCGACCGGACGGGCGCGGCGGGGAGGACGGGGCCGCCCCGCCGCGCCCCTGCCGGATACCCGGACGAGGGGCCGCCCTCGCATCGCGCCGCGATCACCTCGGAAACGGCACGCCCGGGCCCCGGCGCGGGCCGCCGCTGCCGCCGCCCGGTCAGCCCTTGACCGCCTGGATCGCTTTCTGGATGCGCTTCTCCGAGACCGGGTAGGCGGTGCCGAGCTGCTGGGCGAAGAGGCTCACCCGGAACTCCTCCAGCATCCAGCGGAGCTCGCGGACGTCGGGGTCCTCGGCGCGGCCGGCCGGCAGCGCGCCGACGGCCCGGTCCACCGCCTGCCGCATCTGCTCGACCTTGGCCATGTTCACCTGGTCGCGGCGCGGGTTCTCGGCGAGCTTGGACAGCCGGTACTCCACCGCGCGCAGGTAGCGGTGCAGGTGCGGCAGCCGGTCCCGGCCGGCGTCGGCGACGAAGCCGGGCCGGATCAGCCCGGCGACCTGGTTCTGCGCGTCGTTGAGCGAGGGCAGCACCGCCATGCTGGTGGTGCCCTTCAGTTTCTTGGCCGTCTTGTGCGACTCGGCGAGGATCCGGGCCGTCTGGCGGACCACGTCGTCCAGGGCGTCGCCCAGCTCGGCGCGGACGTACTCGCGCAGCGCCGCGAAGGCGTCCGGGTCCCACACCCCCGTCCACGTCTCGCCCTGCGGCGTGTTCCGGGCGGCCCACTGCGCGGTCAGCGCGTCGACGGCGCAGTCCGCGCAGTCGTCGAAGAGCTTGTCCACGCCGCCGTGCGGGTTGTGCCCCAGGGCCAGCTTGGCCTGGTTGTCCAGGCCCCTGCGGATCACCGCGGCGGGCGAGGGGACGGTCAGCCGCAGCAGCCGGCGCAGGCCGCGCCGCATCGAGGCGCGCTGCTCGGCCTCGGTGTCGTAGATCCGGATCGCGACGCTGTCGCCCTCGTCCACCAGCGCCGGGTAGCCCTTGACGGTCGGCCCGGCGGACTTGCGCTCGAAGGTGCGCTGCAGCGGGCCGAAGTCCCACTGCGTCAGGCCCTTCTTCTCGATGCCCTTGGCCTCGGCGGAGATGGCCTTCTGCAGCTTGGGTTTGAGCTCGCCGCGCAGCGCCGCCAGGTCCTTGCCCTCGGCCAGCCGGCGGCCCGACCTGTCCACCGCCCGGTAGGTGATGCGCAGGTGGTCGGGGACCTTCTCGACGTCGAAGTCGTCCGGGGCGATCCGCTCGCCGCTCATCCGGCTCAGCTCGGCGGCCAGCACCTCGGTGAGCGGGGTGCCGTCGTCGGCGGGCAGCCGGCCGAGCACCTCGGCGGCGTGGTCGGGCACCGGGACGAAGTTGCGGCGCAGCGCCTTGGGCAGCGACCGGATCAGCGCGGTCACCAGGTCCTTGCGCAGGCCGGGGATCTGCCGGTCGAAGCCCTCCTCGCCGACCTGGTTGAGCACCTCCAGCGGGATGTGCACGGTCACCCCGTCGGCCTCGGTGCCCGGCTCGAACTGGTAGGTGAGCGGGAAGCTGAACTCGCCCTGGGACCAGGCGTCCGGGTAGTCCTCCTCGCTGACCTCCTCGGCGCCGTCGTTGATCAGCATGGACTTGGAGAAGTCCAGCAGGTCCGGGTCGGCGCGGCGGGCCTTCTTCCACCAGGCGTCGAAGTGCGCGGCGGAGACCGCCTCGGCGCCGACCCGCTCGTCGTAGAACGCGAACAGCGCCTCGTCGTCGACGAGGATGTCCCGGCGGCGGGCCCGGTGCTCCAGGTCCTCCACCTCCTCCAGCAGTCGCCGGTTGGCGTGGAAGAACTTGTGGTGGGTGTCCCAGTCGCCCTCGACCAGGGCGTGCCGGATGAACAGCTCCCGGGAGAGCGCCGGGTCGACCTTGGCGTAGCCGGTCTTGCGCTGGGCCACGATCGGCACCCCGTACAGGGTGACCCGCTCATAAGCCATCACGGCGCCGCGCTTCTTCTCCCAGTGCGGCTCGCTGTAGGTCCGCTTGACCAGGTGCCCGGCGAGCTCCTCGGCCCACTCGGGTTCGATCCGGGCGCACATCCGCCCCCACAGCCGCGACGTCTCCACCAGCTCGGCGGCCATCACGTAGCGCGGCTGCTTCTTGAACAGCGCCGAACCGGGGAAGATCGCGAAGCGGGCGCCGCGGCCGCCCAGGTACTCGTGCTTCTCCGGGTCCTTCAGGCCGACGTGCGACAGCAGCCCGGACAGCAGCGCCGCGTGCACGTTCGCCGGGTCGGGGGCGGCCGTGTTCAGCGTGACGCCCATCCCCTTGACCACCTGCTTGAGCTGGCCGTAGATGTCCTGCCACTCGCGCACCCGCAGGTAGTTGAGGAACTCGGTGCGGCACAGCTTGCGGAACTGGTTCCCGGAGAGCGCCTTCTGCTGCTCCTTCAGGTAGGACCAGAGGTTGAGGTAGGCCAGGAAGTCCGATTCCTTCTCGGCGAACCGGGCGTGCTTGGCCTGCGCGGCCTGCTGGGCGTCGGCCGGGCGCTCGCGCGGGTCCTGGATGGACAGCGCCGCGGCGATGATCATCACCTCGCGGACGCAGCCGCGCCGCTCGGCCTCCAGCACCATCCGGCCCAGCCGGGGGTCGACCGGGAGCTCGGCCAGCCGGCGGCCGGTCTCGGTGAGCCGCTTGCGCGGGTCGGGCTCCTCGGGGTCGAGCGCGCCCAGCTCGTGCAGCAGGTGCACGCCGTCCTTGATCTGCCGGTGGTCGGGCCCCTCCACGAACGGGAAGGCGGCGACGTCGCCCAGGCCCAGCGAGGCCATCTGCAGGATGACCGAGGCCAGGTTGGTGCGGAGGATCTCCGGGTCGGTGAACTCCGGGCGGGAGAGGAAGTCCTCCTCGGAGTAGAGCCGGATGCAGATGCCCTCGGCGACCCGGCCGCAGCGGCCCTTGCGCTGGTCGGCCGAGGCCTGGGAGACCGGTTCGATGGGCAGCCGCTGCACCTTGGTGCGGTGGCTGTACCGGGAGATGCGGGCGGTGCCGGGGTCGATGACGTAGCGGATGCCGGGGACGGTCAGCGAGGTCTCGGCGACGTTGGTGGCCAGCACGATGCGCCGGCCGCGGTGCGGCTGGAAGACCCGGTGCTGCTCGGCGGAGGAGAGCCGGGCGTACAGCGGCAGCACCTCGGTGTCGGGCAGCCGCATCCTGCCCAGCGCCTCGGCGGTGTCCCGGATCTCCCGCTCGCCGCTGAGGAAGACGAGGATGTCGCCGGGCTTCTCGCCGCGCAGCTCGTCCACCGCGTCGCAGATCGCCTGCACCTGGTCGCGCTGGTCGGCCCGGTCGTCGCCGGGGTCGCCGTCGCCCTCGATCGGGCGGTAGCGGACCTCCACCGGGGAGGTGCGGCCGGACACCTCCACGATGGGGGCGTCGCCGAAGTGCCGGGAGAACCGCTCGGGGTCGATGGTGGCCGAGGTGATGACGAGCTTGAGCTCGGGGCGCTTGGGCAGCAGCCGCTTCAGGTAGCCGAGCAGGAAGTCGATGTTGAGGCTGCGCTCGTGCGCCTCGTCGATGATGATCGTGTCGTAGTCGCGCAGCATCCGGTCCCGCTGGATCTCGGCCAGCAGGATGCCGTCGGTCATCACCTTGACCAGCGTCTCGTCGGAGGAGTGGTCGGTGAACCGGACCTTGTAGCCGACCGTCTCGCCGATACCGGTGTCCAGCTCCTCGGCGATCCGCTCGGCGACGGTGCGCGCGGCGATCCGGCGCGGCTGGGTGTGGCCGATGGTGCCGAGCACGCCCCGCCCCAGCTCCAGGCAGATCTTGGGCAGCTGGGTGGTCTTGCCGGAACCGGTCTCGCCGGCGACGATCACCACCTGGTTGTCCCGAATCGCCTCGGCGATGTCGTCCTTGCGCGCACTGACCGGCAGTTCGGGCGGGTAGCCCGGCTCGGGCAGCGCCTCCCTGCGCTGCTCCACCCGGAGTTCGGCGAGGTCGATGTCGGCGGAGATCCGGGCGGCGGTCTTCGCCCGCTTGCCGGCGTCGCGGATCTTCTGCAGTCCGTCGATACGGCGGCGCATCCGGTGGCGGTCGGCGATGGTGAGCCCGGCGAGCCGGCCGCGGAGGTCGGAGAGCGAGATGTCCGAGGGCGAGGTCAACATATCGGACCCTAGGATATGGGCCCCTGGCAAGGGGTTTTTCCGGTTCGGACCGGTGCCGCCGCACGGCCCGCCGTCCCACCTGCCCGGCCGTGCGGGCGCGGGATCAGGCCTGGAACTTCGGCACGGTGTAGGCCTCGCGCGCGGCCGCGACGACCGCGTCCAGCGCGGCGCCGGTGGCGGCCAGCACCCCGGCGGCCACCGCTCCCTCGACGAACGGCGCGTCGACCAGGACCGCCCCGTCCCGCGGCTCGTCCTCCAGCACCAGCCGGGCGGTGAGCACCGCACTGCCGATGTCGGGGATCACCACCACCCCGGCGCCCCGGTCGGCGCGGGCCACCGCCTCGGCGACCAGGTCCGGGGAGGTGCCGAGGTCGCCGTCGGGGCCGCCGCCCGCGGCGACCACCGATCCGGGCCGGGCCCCGAGCTGCTCCAGCAGCTCCGCGACGCCCTCGGCGAGTTTGGCGCTGTGCGAGACGAGAACGATACCGACGGTGGCGTCCATGGAGGCTTACGCTAGCCGACAGAGTGCACCGGCGTCAGCGGCGCACCCCGGCGTTTCGCCCGGGGCGGCCGCGCCGCCTGCGACGCGACCCGAACCACCGCCGACTCGCGGACGACCAGGGAGACCAGCGTGAAGAAGTTCCTCAACACTCCGGACGGATACCTTTCCGATGCGCTGGCGGGCTTCGCGGCCGCCCATCCCGAGCTGCGGGTGGACATCGAGACCTCCGTCGTGTCGCGCGCCCGGGGCCCGGTCGCGGGCAAGGTCGGCCTGGTCTCCGGCGGCGGCTCCGGTCACGAGCCGCTGCACGCCGGGTTCGTCGGCGACGGCATGCTGGACGCCGCCTGCCCGGGCGAGGTCTTCACCTCGCCCACCCCGGACCGCTTCCTCGGCGGGCTGCAGGCCGCCGACGGCGGGGAGGGCGTCGTGCTGGTGGTCAAGAACTACACCGGCGACGTGATGAACGCGCAGATGGCGGCCGAGATGGCCGAGGACGGCGGGCTGCGCGTGCGGCAGGTGCTGGTGGACGACGACGTCGCGGTGGAGGACTCCACGTTCACCGCGGGGCGGCGCGGCACCGGCGCCACGGTGCTGGTGGAGAAGATCGCCGGCGCGGCGGCCGCGCGCGGCGACGGCCTGGACGCAGTGGCGGAGATCGGCCGGCGGGTCAACGCCGCGTCCCGCTCGTTCGCGATCGCCCTGACCTCCGGGACCGTGCCGTCGGCCGGGCGCCCCGGCTTCGACCTGCCCGAGGACGAGATCGAGGTGGGCGTGGGCATCCACGGCGAGCCGGGCCGCCGCCGGGAGAAGCTCCGCCCGGCCCAGGAGCTGGTCGGCGAGATGCTCGGCGCGATCCTGGGCGACCGCCCGATGGCCGCCGGGAGCGAGGCGATCGTCCTGGTCAACGGCCTGGGCGGCACCCCGCTGAGCGAGCTCTACCTGGTCTTCGGCGAGGTGGTGAAGGAGTTCGGCAAGCGGGACCTGACCATCGCGCGCAGCCTGGTCGGCGACTACGTCACCAGCCTGGACATGGCGGGCTGCTCGATCACGGTCTGCCAGGCCGAGCCGGACCTCCTCGAGCTGTGGGACGCCCCGGTGAACACCCCGGCCCTGCGCTGGGGCG
>Ga0079224_100008679_pt1 | contig 13788 bp, 12 predicted proteins | sample Stecom2015_FD_80414 | JGI IMG/M metagenome (GOLD analysis project Ga0079224, IMG submission 80414) | Agricultural soil microbial communities from Utah to study Nitrogen management - Steer compost 2015 | ecosystem: Environmental > Terrestrial > Soil > Agricultural land | place: USA: Utah... | reverse complement strand
GAAAAAAGAAATCATCGGACAACTTGAAAAAGGTCAAGTTCTTGAAGGTACTGTTAAAAACATCACTTCTTACGGAGTGTTTATCGACCTTGGAGGTGTGGATGGACTTATCCATATCACAGATCTTTCTTGGTCACGTATCAACCATCCAAACGAGGTGGTAGAGCTAGATCAGAAACTCAATGTTGTTATCCTTGATTTTGATGATAATAAATCAAGAATCCAATTAGGTCTTAAACAATTACAGAAACATCCTTGGGAAGCTCTTGGAGAAGAAGTAAAAGTAGGTGATAAAGTTAAAGGTAAAGTAGTAGTTATCGCTGACTACGGTGCATTTATCGAAGTTGCTGAAGGTGTTGAAGGTCTAATTCACGTTTCTGAAATGTCATGGTCAACGCACTTGAGATCTGCACAAGATTTTGTAAACGTTGGTGATGAGGTTGAAGCTGTAATTCTTACATTGGATCGCGAGGAGCGTAAAATGTCTCTAGGTATCAAACAATTGACGCCAGATCCATGGACTGATATTACTTCTAAATATCCAGTAGGATCTAAGCACACAGGAATTGTACGTAACTTTACGAACTTTGGAGTGTTTGTAGAACTTGAAGAAGGAATTGACGGGTTAATCTATATCTCTGATCTTTCTTGGACTAAGAAAATCAAGCACCCTTCTGAATTTGTAAACGTAGGTGATAAATTAGAGGTTGAAGTTCTTGAACTTGATGTTGATGGACGTAAACTAAGCCTAGGTCACAAACAAACTACTGAAAATCCTTGGGATAAATACGAAAGTGAGTTTGGAGAAGGTACAGTTCATACCGCTGAAATTTCTGAGATCGTTGACAAAGGAGCTACTATTGAATTCAACGATGATATCGTAGCATTCGTCCCTTCTAGACATTTAGAGAAAGAAGATGGTAAAAAACTGAAAAAAGGAGAGACAGCTGAATTTAAAGTTATCGAGTTTAACAAAGAATTCAAAAGAGTTGTTGCTTCTCATACAGCTATCTTCAAAGAAGAAGAAGAGAAAAATGTTAAAGCTGCAGCGAAACGTAGTAATCAAGCGGAAAAAACAACCCTTGGTGATGCTAATGCAGAGCTTCAAGCATTGAAAGATAAAATGGAAGGAAAAGCTTAATTAAAAAAACTTTTCCAAAAATTTTAAATCTAAGACCCTCCCTTGTGGAGGGTCTTTTATTATTGCTAAATTCTGCACTATAGCACCTTTGTTTAAGGTAATTTGTGATTGGACTTTCTTACCTGAACAGCCCTCATTTACTGTTCACCTCATAAAGAGATTTTGTGTAACTTGCCTGTAGTAAAACTAATTAATATAACAACCATGAAAAGAATCTTCTTATGTGCTTTAATGGTCCTAGGTGGCCTTCAAATCAATGCACAAGTCCAGACTCCACATCCAAGCCCTGGTGCGACTATTTCGCAGACCGTTGGTCTTACCGAGGTAAACATTACGTATTCTCGACCCTCACTCCGTGACAGGGAAATATTTGGAGAATTAGTACCTTATGATAAGATATGGCGAACTGGTGCTAATGAAAACACTGTAATCTCCTTTAGCGATGATGTTATTATCGCAGGACAAACTTTGCCCAAAGGAGCGTATTCCTTATATACCAAACCAGGAGAAGAAAATTGGGATGTATATTTTTATACCACTACTAATAATTGGGGAAATCCAGCACAGTGGGATGCGTCCAATATAGCTGTAGAACTTCAAGTTACTCCAGTAACGTTTCCTTTTAAAATAGAAACATTTACGCTTTCCTTGGATAACCTTAATAATAGTGGTGCTGTGTTAGGAATTTTATGGGAAAACACCTATATAGGAATCCCTTTTGAGGTTCCTACTGATAAAAAGGCGATGTCTAGTATCGAGAATACTTTTAATGGTCCATCAGGTTCAGATTACTACGCTGCTGCAGTTTATTACTTCCAGCAAGGAAAGGATCTTGAAAAAGCAGAGCAATGGGTGGAGAAAGCAGTCTCTTTGCAAGGTGAACCAGCATTTTGGATGCTCTATCAGCAATCGCTTATCCAGCATGCCAACGGAAAAACCAAAAAGGCTATAGCAACCGCAAAACAGTCTATAAATGCTGCAGAAGCAGCAGGGAATTCAGATTATGTTCGTTTAAATCAAAATTCTCTCCAAAAATGGGAAACTAAGAAATAGGCTTAAAAAATATGTTAATTTAAAACCACAGAATCAAAGTAAATTCACTTTTGTTTCTGTGGTTTTTTAGTTGTATGCCTTTAGATTTGTTAGTCTTATTGTTTGTAGTGGCAATTTGTGCTGTGAAGGTAAGAAAATATTGGCCCCAGTGACTTTCCAATCGTCCCAACTAGCCTTAAGTCCTCCTATAGGATTGTCTTTTGTCCACATCTTAAAACTATTTGGAAAACCATCTTCGTTTAATAACCATAAATATGTGTTCTTTGGTTTTTGCTCATTATCCAAATATGTAACTAGTAACCCCTCACTGCCATCTTCTAATTCAACACTGTGTCGCTGAACATTCGGATCCATAATTTCAAATGGAGCCACAAGCCAAAAAGAATCATTTATAAAATAAGTTTTTGCTTCCTCAATTAGATCTTCTTTGGGATCTGTGTGCATTTTAACACCTTGGATGAATACCTCGCTTTTAGAGTAGTTGTTAAGATTTAATTGTACCTCAACATCCTCCCACTTTACAATAACATGACCCTTTAGTTTGTCCCACTTATAATGATGCTTACCCTTAAAGGTCCACTCGAGGTACCTCACCTTTTTGTAATTTGTGTAGTTTATCGCCTTAAGCATTTTTTGAGTTAACTCTTCGGCCTTAGGTCCAGATTTGGATGGTGGAATGGGTTGATTTAAAATGAAGTAAGCCCCAGCTCCTAATAAAAGAACCACTATCGAGACAACAAAAAGAAATTTAAATAGTTTAGAAAACATAACTTAAGTTTAAGCGGGTTAAAATCCTACTGCGGTGTCATCTCCTCGACGATCTGCACCGCCTTCTAATCGTCCATCAGGCAGAACATAGATTCCATCAACTTTTCCAATTATGCGGGATTGTCCATGTTTTATCTTGTAGCCTTTGTTCTTAAGGGTTTGTATGGTTAGAGAATCAAAACCATTAGGTTCCATTAAGACCTCATCAGGCAGCCATTGGTGATGGAACCTAGGAGCATCCACTGCCTGCTGCATCCCCATGTCAAATTCGTATACATTTAGCATGGTTTGAGCAACTGAAGTAATGATGGTAGAACCTCCTGGGGTACCCAAGGTCATGGAAAGGGCACCATCCTTTTCAACGATGGTGGGAGTCATACTACTGAGCATTCTTTTCTCAGGGGCAATACTGTTGGCCTGACCACCCGTTAAACCAAACATATTAGGGGTTCCTGGTTTGACACTGAAATCATCCATTTCATTATTGAAGAAAAATCCAAGTTCTTCGCTGTATAGCTTGGACCCATATGCCCCATTGATGGTGGTGGTTACAGCTATGGCGTTTCCCATAGGATCGACAATGGAGAAATGAGTGGTTTGATCGTGTTCTAGAATTTCTATCGCTCCATGGCCTACATCCGATGAGCTAGTCGCCGTATCAAAGGAAAATGACTTCATTCGCTTACGCAGGTATTCTTGATCTATAAGTTGATGTTGTGGTACATGTACAAAGTCAGGATCCCCTAGGAAATATGCCCTATCGGCATAAGCTCTTCTCTGAGCCTCAGTCAATAGTTGTATATGCTCTGTTCCATTATGGGAAAAATCTCCAATAGAGTAGGGTGCAACCATCTTCATGATTTGTGCTAGGGTAATTCCTCCACTGCTTGGAGGGCCCATGGAAATGATTTTTAAATCTTTATACTTAAACTCAACTGCATCCCTCCAAATCGCTTGATATTGCTTAAGATCCTTTAGGCTTATAATACCACCATTAAATTTAATAAAATCTACTATTTTTTCTGCTATTTCACCTTGATAAAACCCGGCTTGACCGTGATCGCGTATTAGCTCTAATGTTCTGGCTAAAGATTGGTATTTAATAGTGTCCTTAGCCACAAACTGATTTGCAAAAAGGATAGTATCTCCACTTACCTCAACGATTTTATCTCTGTAATAATTTAAAGAATTCGCCTGTTTCTGAGTCACAACTACGCCTTTTTTAGCCAAGTCAATAGCTGGTTGGATAAGAGTATTGAATGGGAGGGTTCCGAATTTTTTGTGTGCAGCAAACATTCCTGCAACACTTCCTGGAACACCAACTGCGGATGCGCCTGTGGTACTTTTACCCGCAATCACTTCACCTAAAGAATCGAGGTACATTTGTTTTGTTGCGGCAAGTGGTGCCTTTTCTCTAAAATCCAGGGTGCCCGTAGTGCCATCCCTAAGACGGTAAACTAAAAAACCTCCACCGCCTATGTTACCTGCAAATGGAAAGCTAACGGCTAGGGCAAACTTAGTGGCTATCATAGCGTCAAAAGCATTTCCGCCTTTCTTTAAGATTTCTAGGCCAATTTCGGAAGCCTCTTCTCTAGCAGACACCACCATGGCATGATCTGCAATAGGACCTCTAGGGACATCCTTAGTCTTACAAGCAAAGAAAGAAATAAGTAACAGGGTGAAGAGAAGTGTCTTTTTCATAAATATCTGTTGGGATTATTAGATCTCTAAAGGGTTATTAGGATTATGGCGTGTTAGCTTTTGTAATTGCTCCGATGAAAATGTCTTTAATTCCTCAAAAAACGATGTGAACTCAGATTCAAATTCACTGTAGTGTTCTTGGAGATCTTCCGTAGCATAATTCATCTTGGATCTGTTTTGCGTTCTACGATTCATACCATTTAGTACCTTTGAAATCCCCTCAATCTTTGCATAACTCAATAGCCAATTATCAGCTATTAAGTAGGGCATCATACGCTTGATATTCATGGGGAGTATGGGATAATGTTCCTGTAATAAGTCATAAAATTCTTCCACGTAAATATCCAAGGGTTGTTTACAGTAGTCTTGCCAATTTTTCGCTAAAAAGTGATCGTAAAAGATATCTACAATCACTCCGCTATAATGGCTGTAGTTCGCGTGAAGCTTTTTGGTACTCTTTCGAACTGTTGGATGTGCATCAGTAAAGGTATCTATCGCTCTATGCAACAGGATTCCGTTTTTGTAATCTTGTGGATAGTCCTCATATCTTTTCCCACGTATACTATCAGCCATAAAATTGCCCACTTTGACTTTAGGGTTGTCTCCTGATAAATATATATGTGCTAAAAAATTCATAAATAAGGCGATTCACTTTTGTGATGCTAAACTACCAAAGGATGACATAGCATCATTTGCTAAATTGTCAGGTACTAAAAGTACCATTTTTTTGGTCAACTAAACTGTTTGGCTACCTGATCTGCTTTCCTACTGGTACTATAATCATAAAATCCTTCACCTGATTTTACCCCCAATTTACCTGCGGTAACCATATTTACCAATAGAGGGCAGGGAGCATATTTTGGGTTTTTAAATCCATCATGCATAACCTTTAAAATAAACAAGCAAACGTCCAATCCAATAAAGTCAGCCAGTTGTAAAGGTCCCATCGGATGAGCCATTCCAAGCTTCATAACAGAATCGATTTGTTTCACTCCAGCGACCCTCTGAAATAGCGATTCGATTGCCTCATTTATCATTGGCATTAAAATCCTATTGGCTATAAAACCTGGGTAGTCATTAACCTCTACAGGAATTTTTGAAATAGATTCACAAAGCTTCATGATTTGCATTAAAACCGTTTCACTGGTATTGTATCCTTTTATAACCTCCACAAGTGGCATAATTGGTACAGGATTCATAAAGTGCATTCCAATGAGACGTTCTGGATTAGATAGGGCGGTAGCAATTTTTGTTATTGAAATGGAGGAGGTGTTGGTAGCTAGTATTGTATTATCGTTACAATAGTTATCTAAGGACTTAAAAATTTTTAATTTAAGATCTAGGTTTTCCGTCGCTGCTTCAACTACCAAATCTGCACTTGCCACTGCCTGCTTTAAATCCACGGTAGTTATAATGTTATCCAGAGTATTAGTTTTTACCTCTAGGGATATTTTTTCTTTGGCTACTAATCTGTCTAAATTGGTTTCTATGGTTGATATTGCCTTATCAAGTGCTGATCCAGAAATATCATTTAGAAAGACTTTGTAGCCGTGTTGTGCAAAGGTGTGTGCAATACCATTGCCCATAGTTCCAGCTCCGATGACAGTAATGTTTTGAATGTTTTCCATGTAGTTTAGTTTGTTCTAGTTGATTATTTACCTACAAGTTCAACAACTTTTAGTGCCACTCTTAGGGCAGCTGTTCCTTGTTCGAGACTAACTGCAGGGATAGTGTCGTTTTCAATTGCCTCTGCAAAGGTTTCCAATTCTGCAAGGATGGCATTGTTTTGTTGAACTTTCGGGTTTTCAAAATATATTTGTTTTTTCTCACCTTCAGCATTTTGAAGAATAAGAGCGTATTGATCAGGCTCCTTTGGTGCATTTTTCATTTTAACAACTTCGACCTTTTTATCAAGAAAATCTACGGATATATAGGCATCCTTTTGAAAAAATCTTGATTTACGCATATTTTTTAAAGAGATTCTACTGGCTGTTAGATTAGCGACACAACCATTTTCGAATTCAATTCTTGCATTGGCTATATCTGGGGACTGACTAATTACCGAAGTGCCACTTGCGTGAATCTCCTTAACAGGGGAGTTGACCACACTTAAAATAGCATCGATATCGTGTATCATTAAATCTAGTACTACAGGGACATCAGTTCCTCTTGGGTTAAACTCTGCCAAACGATGGGTTTCTATAAACATTGGATTGTCAATTTTATCCTTAACCGATAAAAAAGCGGGATTAAAACGCTCCACATGTCCAACTTGCCCTTTTACTCCCTGCTGTCTTGCTAGTGCAATTAAATGCTCGGCTTCCTCCACAGTATTGGTAATGGGTTTTTCTAAAAACACATGTTTCCCTTTCTTAATGGCCTCAACGGCACATTTGTAGTGTGAGAGCGTTGGTGTTACAATGTCTACAACATCCACTGCGTCAATAAGGGCTTCTATGGTATCAAAATAACGATAGCCAAATTCGGCAACGATCTTTTTCGCTGTTTTTTCATCTGGATCATAGAATCCAACGAGTGTATATTTATCAGATTGATTGATTAGTTTCAAATGAATTTTCCCAAGGTGGCCAGCACCTAGAACTCCTGCTTTAAGCATATAAGTATGTTTTTAAACAAAAATAAGATTATTGAAGCACTCTTTCAACCTTAATTTTTAAAAGACTGAAATCTAACTAATTATTTTTATCCCTTAAAAATTCTAAAAATATTATAAAAGCAACACTATGGCAATCAGTCCAAAGGTGAATGCTAAGACTCATGCCACTACTTTTTTACATTGAAATTGTCTAGTTTTGTAGAAAACTAATCCATCTTAATATTCCAGGAGTTTTGAAAGATACCTACCGACATCAGGGCATGCGCAAAAAATTAGCTGAAATCGTAGAACAAAAAGGGGTTTCAGACAAGAGGGTTCTAAATGCAATAAAAAAAATACCCCGACACTTGTTTATGGATAGCAGTTTTGAGGAACATGCTTATCAAGATAAAGCTTTCCCAATTGGGGCTAGCCAAACTATATCTCAACCCTTTACAGTGGCATTTCAAAGTGAATTATTAGAGGTTAAAAAAGGGAGTAAAATACTTGAAATCGGTACCGGGAGCGGTTATCAAACTGCTGTTTTACTTGAATTAGGAGCCCAGGTCTATACTATCGAAAGACAAAAAGAACTTTTTAAAAAGACCAATTTGTTTTTGCCTAAGCTCGGCTACAAGCCTAAACAAATGATCTTCGGTGATGGGTATAAGGGACTGGTTTCCCAGGCACCCTTTGATGGTATTATTGTAACTGCAGGAGCACCATTTGTTCCTAAGCCACTCATGGCACAGCTTAAAGTGGGAGGTAGGCTTGTTATTCCAGTAGGAGATGATGTTCAAGTGATGACTTTATACACTCGTAAATCACCTAAGGAATTTGAGAAATTTGAGTATGGTGAATTTAGATTTGTACCTATGTTAGAGGACAAAAATTAAGCAATCTTACCTTTCATCTGATTTAACGAAAAAATCATAGTTTAAAACAAATATACCCTATAGCTTTACGTTATATTTGTCTGCCACGTTATTTTTAAAAGGATCTGTGGTGATCAAAAAATTAACATAAAATAATCTAACTATATTATTATATGACACTTATAAAATCTATTTCTGGAATTAGAGGAACTATTGGAGGCAAAACTTCGGATAATTTAACCCCTTTGGATACGGTAAAGTTTGCTGCTGCTTATGGCAGTTGGCTTAAATCGCAATCTTCAAAGCAGAGGTTAAAGGTCGTAGTGGGTCGAGATGCTCGCCTCTCTGGAGAGATGATTGAAAAGCTAGTGGTATCTACTTTAATAGGTCTTGGAATAGATGTTATAAATCTAGGGTTGTCTACTACACCCACGGTAGAAATTGCAGTACCTCTAGAGAAGGCCGATGGTGGAATTATTCTAACGGCAAGTCACAATCCAAAACAATGGAATGCTCTAAAATTGCTCAATCATAAAGGCGAATTTATAAATGGAGAAGAAGGACTTGAAATATTAAATATTGCAGAGCAAGAGGATTTTAATTTTGCTCAAGTAGATGATTTAGGAAAGATTACACTTAATGATTCCTATATGGATATTCATATAGATGAGGTCTTGAATTTATCACTAGTGGATGTAGATAAGATCAAAGCAGCCAATTTTAAAGTAGTTGTTGATGGTGTTAATTCAAGTGGTGGAGTGATCATACCTAAGCTCTTGAAAGAACTTGGCGTAACAGTAATAGAATTGTATTGCGAACCAACAGGTAACTTTCCACATAACCCTGAACCTCTAAAAGAGCACCTTACCGATATCTGTAAGCTCGTTGTGGAAAAACAAGCTGATATGGGTATTGTGGTGGATCCAGATGTGGATCGATTAGCATTTATCACCAATGAGGGAGAAATGTTTGGAGAGGAATACACCCTGGTTGCCTGTGCAGATTTTGTTCTAGGAAAATCCAAAGGGAATACGGTTTCGAATCTCTCTTCTTCAAGGGCTTTAAGGGATATTACTCAAAAGCACGGAGGGCATTATAAGGCTTCTGCTGTTGGAGAAGTTAATGTGGTGTCACTTATGAAAAAAACACAAGCCATCATTGGAGGTGAAGGCAATGGGGGTATTATTTACCCTGAGAGCCATTACGGTAGAGATTCCTTAGTAGGAGTTGCGTTGTTTTTAACCCATTTGGCAGAAAAACAAGTCACCGTTAAGGAGCTTAGAGACTCGTATCCATCCTATTTTATGAGTAAAAAGAAAATTGAATTAACCCCAGAATTGGATGTGGATAAAGTCTTAGAAAGTGTTGTTGAGGCATATAGCCATGAGGATATTACGACCATCGATGGGGTTAAAATTGATTTTTCTGACAGCTGGGTTCACCTTAGAAAGTCTAACACCGAACCGATTATTCGTATATATACTGAGGCAACCACGCAGGAGAATGCAGATGATCTGGCTGAGAAATTTATCGCTGAGTTAAAAGCTATTGCGGTAGTGTAACAGGAAGTTAATCCTCCTTTGGGGCCTTATCTTTATGTTTAAATCTGTTATGAGTCCAGAGGTAATACTCTGGCTTATTTCTGATTTCACGCTCAAGATATTCCCAGTAAATATCTGTTATCTTGTAATCGGGGTATTTCGCTGAATTGGATGTTATGTCTATTATAGTGGTTTCATAATACCCTCTTTTTACTTTTTTAACGCAGAAGAATACCACTGCCATATCAAACTTTTTTGCCAAGGTTTCGGCTGCGGTAAAAACTGGAACTTTCACACCGAAAAACTCTCGCCAATAGTCCGCATGGATTAATTGTGGTGATTGATCGTTTACAAATCCGTAAAGTGATAATCGGTTATCACGATGATTCTTAAGGACTTTTCTTGCTGTTTGATATCTAGAGACTAATTCTCCGCCGTTTTTCTTTCTTATTCTTTTAATGAGTCGGTCAAAGTATTTATTTGATAATGGAGAATATATGCCAAAACCTTCGTGTTCGATTTGATTTGCAAGTGATAGTACCCATTCATAATTTGCATAATGTCCACATAATAGTACGACACTTTTATTTTGTTCAGCATACCTATCTAAAACCTCTAGATTATGAAAAACTGCGTGTTTTGCCATTTGTTCAGGAGTCATTGACAGTGACTTGATCATTTCCAAAAATAGATCGCACATGTGCAGATAAAAGTTTTTTCGAATGGTCAATAATTCTTGGTGACTTTTCTCAGGAAAGCATAGCTCTAGATTCTTTAGCACTAATTTTTTCCTATAACCTATCACATGAAAAAGGATGATGTGTAAGAAGTCCGAAACCTGGTACAATAGAACAAATGGTAATTTGGAAATAACCCAAAGTATCGGATAGATTAATAAATAAGCAAGTAGCTGCATGCAGTATCAATTTTGGCAAATGTACATAAAAATTAATAGTAGGCTTAAAGGGATATTTAAGTTGATTTATATCGGTGTCACAAACATGTCTTACTAGATTTTACAAAATAAGCCTCATTAATTTCTACATTTAAACCTTGAAAATTATTCGAATGTGATTCTTTAAAAAGAAAAAGGTTTCAGAGAATTTAAAACACCACAAGGATAATATAAAAATGGAATACCATATATTTGAACTAGAAAATTTTATTACGCACTATGAATATAGACATTGTTACCATTGTGGTTATTTTAGCCAATGTTCTGGCCTCCTATAAGGGGTTTAAAGATTACAACTTTTTTGAACGCTATAAGTTTCATATAGGTTCTATAAAAAGGGGAGAGAAAATTAGAATTTTAACTTCTGGCTTTCTACACGTTGATATGACGCACCTGCTGTTTAATATGCTAACACTTTATTTTTTTGCCCCTATTGTGGTGGTTTATTTAGGGAGTGTTAAGTTTTTGATTATATATCTAATTAGCCTTGTGGCTGGGAATGTTCTATCGATGATTTTTCATAAAAATGAATATCACTATAGTGCCGTAGGAGCTAGTGGAGCGGTTACTGGTATTTTGTATGCAGCAATTTTATTACAACCAGATATGCGACTTGGTTTCTTTTTTATTCCCATCCCAGTCCCTGCCTATATTTTCGGAATAGGATATCTTTTGTATTCAATTTATGGAATGCGCAATAGAGTGGGGAATATAGGACATACTGCCCACTTTGGTGGTGCAATTGGAGGATATTTAGTTACGTTATTATTTTTCCCTTCACTGATATGGGTTCAACCTCTAATGGTTGGCTTATTAGCGCTTCCTATTCTGATTTTATTTATACTTGAAAAAGCAAACAAATTATAGTTTGGCACTAGGTTTGTTATAGAACAATAAAACCAATAAAGCAATTATAGATGAAAAAAGCAATTTTATTATTAACCGTATTATTCGCAAGCATGAGCCTAACAGCACAAGAAACCTCACCTTATATCTCTGTTAGTGGAGAAGGGATAGTTAAAGTTACTCCAGATCAAGTATTTATCAAAGTAAGAGTAGAAAATCAAGGTAAATCCGCTCAGCAGGTCAAAGAATTAAACGATAAGGCTATCGATCAGGTCCTTAAGTATGCCAAATCGATGGACATCGATCAAAAGGATATAAATACTGAGTATATCAACTTAAATAAAAACTACGATTACCAGACCAAAGAATACAATTATGTAGCCAATCAGTCCATCGCGATCCTTTTAAAGGATTTGGATAAGTATACCGACTTTACTCAAGGGCTTTTAAATGCAGGAATTAACAGAATTGACGGTGTGGAATTTAGATCTACAGGGATTGAACAACACAAGACAGAGGCGCGAATTGCAGCGGTAAAAGATGCAAAGAAGAAAGCACACGAGCTAGCTTCTGCCTTGGGAATGAGCGTAGGAAAGGCGCTATATATTAACGAATCAGGAGGTGTAAGTGCACCACAGCCTGTTTATAGAATGGAAATGGCTAAAGCAAGCTTTAGTGATTCTAGCAATATGGAAACTATCGCTGTTGGTGAAATGGCTATTAAAGCTTCAGTTTCTATCCGATTTGAACTGAAATAATACAACTTTTATCACATTGATAGAATAAAAAATTCATGCAGGGCTATCCATTGGGGTAGCCCTTTTATATTCACTTTAGTGGGGCTTTAAAGACTAGCATCTCTAAGATACTTTGGCATTTATATACTTAAAAAACTATGGTTGGAAATCAAAAAGTGGCTAAAAACATTAATAGAAATAGTTTATTAACCATCAATTCACTTTAGTTGAAATGGAGCATTCCATTATTAGTTGTCTTATGGCAATTGGTGGAGTTGTGGGTGACTTCAAAATACATTTTACGACTTGTCATATAAAGGAAAAAGCTCAGGAAATTTAGTTTTAAATCACCTGAGCTTTTATCGTTAAGATTTCAAGGAGTAACCTTTAAAATCATGCATATTCTATAATGAAGAATTGTGTTTTATAACTTTTAAGGAAGTAGGGAAGCTATTTTATCATAGAGCTCTTCTCCACGAAGGTCTTTTGCAATAATTTTACCTTCTGCATCCAAGATGTAAGTTGCTGGAATGGATTTGATGTTATACATCTCTGCAATAGGATCTTGCCAAAATTTTAGGTTTGACATATGATGCCATGGTAATTGATCTTCTTCAATTGCTTTTATCCAATCCTCTGCTTTTCTATCCAAAGATACACCTACAACACTAAGACCTTTCTCATGGAAATCGTTGTATAGTTTAACTAAATTAGGGTTTTCAACTCTACATGGTTTACACCATGCAGCCCAAAAATCAAGAACGGTAACTTTACCTAATGAAGATTTTAAGGAGATCGTGTCACCTTCAGGGGTAGGTGCTGAAAAATCAGGAGCAATTGATCCTATAGATAGTTTTTTGATCCCTTCAAATTGTTTGCTTAAGGCTTTACCAATCTCATCGTTTTTTAATTCTTCTGACAACCCATCGAAAAGTTCAGCTGCTTTATCTGCATGAGGGCTATTGGCCATTTGCTGAATAACCATTAAGGAGATGTAAGAGTCAGAATTGTTTTTCACAAAGTTTTGTTCATATTCTCTAGCCTCTTCTTGAACTTCTTTAAAAGTTTCAGTCAAGGTATTTAAGGTAACGGTATCACCTTTTTGTTGGGCTTCCATACCTTGTTGTTGGATACTGGCCATTTTATCTCGAATACTCATCGTACCCTCTATAAAAGAGGTGAAGTCATCATTTGATGGCGTACCTACAACCTTTGAGGTGTTTAAACTATCAATATGAGCAGTAACGGTAATATTACCCTCTTCAAGGATCAAAGGAAGTATCCCGCGATTTCCATCGAAAAGTAAGTAATGTAACTGTGGACTCTCTGCAGTTCCACTGAATTCTACAGTACCGTTTTTTATTTCTAAAGTATCTATAACACTTGGGGGCATTCCAGTTTGTGGTTTTTGTAAATATACTAGTTTACCCTCTTCTGCTCCTTCCGCATTTACTGTTACCTTGTAGGTGTTTTCAGCAACTGTTTCGCAAGCTACTAATCCTACAAGAAGGACAATAATTAATCCTATTTTTTTCATTCAGTTATATTTATTTGTTTTTTGCTGGTTACAAAGTT
>Ga0079224_100008678_pt1 | contig 13788 bp, 11 predicted proteins | sample Stecom2015_FD_80414 | JGI IMG/M metagenome (GOLD analysis project Ga0079224, IMG submission 80414) | Agricultural soil microbial communities from Utah to study Nitrogen management - Steer compost 2015 | ecosystem: Environmental > Terrestrial > Soil > Agricultural land | place: USA: Utah... | reverse complement strand
GAATTTCGGTTTGAATTCGTGTGTCATTCCCAACATATCGTGAACCACCAAAACTTGTCCGTCACAATTTGCGCCGGCACCGATTCCAATTGTCGGAATGGAAATGCTTTCGGTTACTTTTTTTGCCAATTGCGCCGGAATTTTTTCCATAACCACAGAAAACGCGCCCAATTCTTCCAAAAGTTTCGCATCGCTGATTAATTTTTCGGCTTCGGCTTCTTCTTTTGCACGAACTTTATAAGTCCCGAATTGATAAATGGATTGCGGTGTCAAACCCAAATGTCCCATGACCGGAATTCCTGCATTGATGATTCTTCTGATAGATTTTTCGATTTCAACTCCGCCTTCTAATTTAATGGCGTGCGCACCAGATTCTTTCATAATCCGGACGGCGGAATCCAAAGCGCGTTGCGGATCGGACTGATAAGTTCCAAAAGGCAAATCGACAATGACCAGAGCTTTTTGGGCAGCGCGGACAACGGATTGCGCATGGTAAATCATCTGGTCGAGCGTGATGGGCAAAGTGGTTTCATGTCCCGCCATAACGTTAGAAGCCGAATCACCGACCAAAATGGCATCAACACCGCCGGCATCGACTATTTGCGCAATTGTAAAATCATAAGAAGTCAACATGGAAATTTTTTCTTTTCCTTTCATGCTTCTGATGGTTTCGGTCGTGATGCGTTTGATTTCTTTATTGATAGACATTTGTTCTAAATTTCCGCTAAGATAGAGTTAATTCGTTGCAATTGCTTACTTTTACCACGCCAAAATTAAACGAATGAAAATTACAGTTGTAGGGACAGGCTATGTCGGATTATCAAATGCCATTCTTTTGTCTCAACACAATGAAGTGGTGGCTTTAGATGTTGTGCCACAGAAAGTTGATTTATTAAATCAAAAAATATCACCCATTGAAGATTCTGAAATTTCAGATTTTTTAAAAAATAAGGAGCTAAATTTTAAAGCTACACTGGACAAAAAAGAAGCTTATGAAAATGCTGATTTTGTGATAGTTGCTACTCCTACAGATTATGATCCTGAAACGAATTATTTTAACACACGCAGTGTAGAAACAGTGGTAAAGGATGTGATGGAAATAAATTCCTATGCGGTCGTGGTTATAAAATCGACGGTTCCGGTTGGATTTACAGAAGAGCTGAAGCAAAAACTCGGTTTTGATAAAATTATTTTTTCTCCTGAATTTTTACGCGAAGGAAAAGCCTTGTACGACAATTTACATCCGTCGCGAATTATCATTGGCGAAAAATCTGAAAGAGCGGAAAAATTTGCCGAACTATTGAAAGGAGGAGCGATAAAAACCGATATTAAAACCTTATTTACAGATCCTACCGAAGCCGAAGCAATTAAATTATTTTCGAATACTTATTTGGCGATGCGTGTGGCCTATTTTAACGAATTGGATAGTTATGCGCAAATCTATAATTTAGACAGCAGACAAATTATTGAAGGAGTAGGCTTGGATCCAAGAATTGGAAATCATTACAATAATCCTTCTTTTGGTTATGGAGGTTATTGTTTGCCAAAAGATACCAAACAATTATTGGCTAATTATGATACAGTTCCCAATAATTTAATTCGTGCGATAGTGGATGCAAATAGAACCCGAAAAGATTTTATTGCGGATTCAATTCTTGAATTAAAACCTCAAAAAGTAGGGGTTTACAGATTGGTAATGAAAGCCGGATCTGATAATTTCAGGGCTTCTGCCATTCAGGGAATTATGAAAAGAATTAAAGCAAAAGGAATTGAAGTTATTGTTTATGAGCCGGTTATAGAAGAAGATTTATTTTTTGGCTCCAAAGTAGAACGTGATTTGGCTAAATTCAAACGAGAATCTGATGTTATAATCACAAATCGTTTTACGGAAGAATTAGCCGATGTAGAAGAAAAAGTTTATACCCGAGATTTATTCGGTAAAGATTAATTGAACTAACTATGAAAACAATATTAATTACGGGAGGAGCAGGATTTATAGGTTCACATGTTGTGCGGGAATTTGTGAAGAAATATCCTCATTATAAAATCATCAATTTGGATGCTTTAACCTATGCCGGAAATTTGGAGAATTTGAAAGATATTGAACATTCGCCCAATTATACTTTTGTAAAAGCAGATATAACTGATGAGCATTTAATTCAATCCATCTTTGACCAATATAAGCCCGATGGCGTGATTCATTTAGCGGCTGAATCTCATGTCGATCGCTCTATTACATCACCTTTGGAATTTGTGAAAACCAATGTTTTGGGAACTGTCAATTTATTAAATGCGGCAAAGAAGCTTTGGAATGGAAATTATGAAGGGAAACGATTTCATCATGTTTCGACAGACGAAGTATATGGTGCGTTGGGGGAAACCGGATTTTTTACGGAAGATACAAATTATGATCCACATTCGCCATATTCAGCCTCTAAAGCGAGTTCTGACCATTTTGTGAGGGCTTATGCCGATACTTACGGAATGCCGGTTGTGCTCACCAATTGTTCAAATAATTACGGGCCGAATCATTTTCCGGAAAAATTGATTCCGCTCTGTATTCATAATATCATCAATAAAAAACCGCTCCCTATTTATGGAGATGGGAAATATACACGGGATTGGTTATATGTAATTGACCATGCCAAAGCCATTAATTTGGTTTTTCACGAAGGGAAAAATGGCGAAAGTTATAATATAGGTGGCTTCAACGAGTGGCAGAATATTGATTTAGTTAAAGAACTTTGCCGCCAGATGGACGAAAAACTGGGCAGAGAAAAAGGAGAAAGTGAGCAGCTCATTACTTTTGTAAAAGACCGTCCGGGACATGATTTACGCTATGCGATTGATGCATCGAAAATCAATAAGGAATTAGGCTGGCATCCAAGTGTGACTTTTGAAGAAGGTTTAGGTCTAACTATTGATTGGTTTTTGTCAAATCAGGATTGGTTGGACCATGTAACAAGCGGTGATTACCAGAAGTACTATGATAAACAGTATAATTGAGAGGTTGAATGGTTGAGTAATGACTTTAATAAAGTATCATAAAGATTTAATAGTTTATCAAAAAGCATGTGATTCAGCAATGCAAATCTATGCTTTGACAAAGTCATTTCCCGTTGAAGAAAGATATTCATTAACAGACCAAATCCGACGCTCTTCCAGATCAGTATGTGGAAATATTTCCGAAGCTTGGCGAAAAAGAAGATATGAAAAATTATTTATCAATAAACTAATTGACTCAGAAGGAGAAGCAGGTGGGGCGCAAAATTGGCTGGATTTTTCATTAGCTTGTAATTATATTGATGAAGAAATTTATAATGAATTGTATTTGAAATATGATGAGATTTTAGCGATGCTTGTTAAGATGTCTAAAGATTCTGAGAAATGGACATTTAATCCTCAGTAACTCATCACTCAAATACTCAAACACTAAATATATGAAAGGAATAGTTTTAGCGGGCGGTTCAGGCACAAGACTTTATCCGCTTACAATTTCAGTTAGTAAACAATTAATGCCGGTTTATGATAAACCCATGATTTACTATCCTTTATCTACTTTATTATTGGCCGGAATTCGTGAAATTTTAATCATAACAACACCTCAGGATTCAGATTTATTTCAAAGATTATTAGGTGACGGTAGTCAGATTGGTTGTAAGATTGAATACAAAACCCAACCCAGTCCGGATGGTTTGGCGCAGGCATTTATTATTGGAGAAGAATTTATTGGAGACGATTCGGTTGCCTTGGTTTTGGGTGATAATATATTTTACGGTACAGGTTTAAGGAGTTTGCTCGAAAGTAAAAATAGTTTGAAAGGAGGATGTGTTTTTGCCTATCAAGTAAATGACCCTGAGCGATATGGCGTTGTTGAGTTTGATGAAAACTTTAAAGCGCTTTCCATAGAAGAAAAACCTGAAAACCCGAAATCCAATTATGCTGTTCCTGGATTGTATTTTTATGATAATAGGGTAGTGGAATTTGCCAAAAATTTAAAGCCTTCTCACAGAGGAGAATTGGAAATTACCGATATCAATAAGATTTATTTGGAATTAGGCGAATTGGAAGTGGGAATTATGGGACGCGGAACCGCTTGGTTGGACACGGGTACTTTTGATTCTTTGCATGAAGCGTCTGAATTTGTTCGAATAATTGAGAAAAGACAAGGTGTGAAAGTAAGTTGTATTGAAGAAATTGCCTACCGTTTAAAATTCATCAACAAAGAAGAATTGCTTAAATCTGCCAATAAATATGGAAAAAGCGGATATGGGGATTATTTGAAAGGGTTGATTAAAGAATAATAATGAAATTATTTGATTTTTCCACCATAAAATTCTATTACCATCATCTAGGTTATAAACTGATTGTGCAAATGCTTTTAAGCATTTCAATCAGTATATTGGATAGCCTTGGGTTGTCTATGTTTTTCCCAATTTTGGAAATTGTAAGTAATGATGGGAAATCCAACTTAGAAGGAACTTCAAAAGTTTACGAGTATTTGGAACTCTTTTTTAACTTTATTCACCTTGAAATCAATTTATTGAATGTACTGATTCTTTTATCCATTTTTTTTGTTTTGAAAGGTTTTGCTCTATACATCTATCAAATCTATTTTACCAATGTTCGCCATGCTTTTATAAGAGATTTAAGAATTAAATTAGTCAATGAAATCAATGATTATTCTTATCAAGACTTTGTTTCTTCAGACGTGGGTAGAATCCAGAATTCATTAACTGGTGAGATCGACAGAATCGCCAATGCTTATTCCAATTATTTTAGTATGCTGCAAAATTCCATTTTTGTGGTTATCTATATGATTTGTGTATTTGTAATTGATTTTAAATTTGCATTATTAGTAGTTATAGGTGGATTATTGACCAATTTATTATTCAGCAGGATTTTTAAATATACCAAACAGGAAGCCAATGCACTGACTAAAAAGAATCATTCTTTTCAAGGATTCGTTTTACAGTATATAGGAAATTATAAGTATTTAAAAGCAACCGGAAGAGTCATTGATTATTCAAAAATTCTTATTCAAAATGTTTACGGTGTTGAGAAGAATGGTAGAAAAATAGGACAATTGGGTGCAATTGTTACCGCAATAAGAGAACCCTCACTGATAATTTTGATAAGTGTCATCATTATTATTCAAATTTCAATAATCGGGGGAACTATTTCGACTATTTTGTTAAGTTTAGTATTTTTTTATCGCGCATTTGGTTATTTAATGGTTATGCAAAATGCCTATAATAATTATTTGGGAAGTCACGGTTCTTTGACTAATATTTACAAATTAGTGGATGAATTAGAAAGTGGTAGAGAACAATTTTCTAATGAAATAAACTTTGATGGATTTACAAATAAAATAGAGCTGCAAAATCTAAGTTTTTCTTATTCAGATACCAAAATTCTAGATAAAATAAACCTGACCATCAATGCCAAAGAAAGCATAGCATTGGTAGGAGAGAGTGGAAGCGGGAAAACTACGCTGGTAAATGTGATAGCAGGAATGTTTAAACCTTCTGGAGGTAAAATAATGGTGGATGGTGAAAATATTCGGGATTTGAAAATTCATCAGTATAGAGCCAAAATTGGTTATATCACCCAAGAATCCGTTATTTTTAACGACACTATTTTTAACAATATTACGTTTTGGAGCCAAAAATCTCCTCAAAATATAGAAAGATTCTATAAAGCATTGGAAGCGGCTTCAATTTCAAATTTCATAAACGAATTACCCAAAGGAGAAGAAACTTTATTGGGAAATAATGGAATCAATCTAAGCGGCGGGCAAAGACAAAGAATTTCAATTGCCCGGGAACTATACAAAAACGCAGAATTATTAATTTTGGACGAAGCAACATCTGCCTTAGATTCAGAAACCGAAAGAGAAGTGCAAGCTAATATAGATTTAATCAAAGGAAAAACCACTTTGATTGTCATCGCACACAGACTTTCAACCATAAAAAATATTGACAAAATTATTTTAATGAATAAAGGTAAAATCATGGATTGGGGAACTTTTGATGAACTTATGCAGAAATCAAATGTTTTCAAAAATATGGTGAGCCTTCAGGAAATAAATTAAACTTATGAATATAACAAAGCTAAGTACTTATTTAACTGCGAATTTTAAAGGAAAATTCAACCAAGAGAAATACGGAATTACGCCTGCTTACAACCACCGGAAAGAATATACCTATTTAGATAAAACCGAATCTACAGATGAGTGGCAAAAGGAAGTCTATGAATACGCACAAAACTTTATGCTCAAAAATAACTACAAAAAAGTAGTGGATTTTGGTTGTGGATCCGGATTTAAAATGATGAAATATTTCCAGAATTTTGAATCTGTGGGAGTAGAAGTGGAGGAAACCTATAAATTTTTGGTCGAAAATCATCCTGACCAAAAATGGTACAATGCAGATAAATTAAATACCGAAATTCTTGAAACCGATTTGGTAATTTGCGCCGACGTAATCGAACATGTTTTAAATCCGGATGAATTTCTGGATTCATTGAACAAAATTAAATTCAAACACCTGATTATAAGCACTCCAGACCGATTGACCTTACATGGAAGTTTTCATTTCGGGCCTCCAAAAAACCCTTTCCATATCAGAGAGTGGACTTGTAGGGAATTTAGAAAATATTTGTCTAAATATTATAGAATCGAGTTGCAGCAAATCACAAATTTCAATCAAGCCACCCAAATGGTAGTTTGTACAAAGAAATAAATAATTGGAAATATCAAAGATTCTCGTTAATTAAATCCTCCAATTCATATTGGGTCAATTGTAATTCTTTGAAAAAGACTTTCTTTCCATTTTTATAAAAAACCGTAGCGGGAATTGCACCGCTCCAATTGGGATCAGTTGCCGGAATCCATTCGTTCATCCGTTTGAGGTCATCCAGCAGATAAACATCTGTCTCCAAATTATTATTTTGAATGAATCTTTTCACTTTGGAATCCAGTAATTTAGGACTGTCCATAGAAACTAAAATCATTTTAAAATTTGGGTCGTTTTTAAACATTTCATTGACAGCCATAAAAGCAGGAAGCTCTTCTATACAAGGTTTGCACCAAGTCGCCCAAAAATTGACCACATATAATTTTCCATCTTCTTTTTGAATGACCGATTTCAATTCGTCATAATTTACAGCTTTTAAAACATTTTGGGATTCTTGAGCCTGACAACTCAAAACCATTCCGGTCAAAATAATTAAGAATAAATTTTTCATAAATTGATCATAACAAAAATTGTACTTAAAATTCCATCATTGTTAATTTTAACTTTCTGGAAAATATTACCAGTATTTATCTACCATATAAACAATTTGCGCCATTGCAACCGCTCCCAAATGAAGTTCCCGTCGGTTGACCTTTTCAAAGGTGTCTTCCGGTGTATGGTGAATGTCAAAATATCGCTGCGAATCAGGCGAAAGCCCTGCCAAAGGTGTTTGAATTTCAACTTTTAGCGGATCAATATCTACACCGCCATAACGTCCGGAAAAGTCATAAATTCCATAAGGCAGAAACAAAGCTGACCATTTCTCAACTTCTTTGATTTTGGTTGCATCCATATCAAGCGAAATTCCTCTGGGAGAAAATCCGCCTGCATCACTTTCTATGGCGAATACGTGGGGCTCATTTTCCAATTTGGCTGTTTCGGCATATTTTACGCCACCGCGTGCGCCATTTTCTTCATTGGCATAACAAATGATTCTTATGGTGTGATTATTCTGAATGCCCAATTGCTTGAAAGTTCTCAAAACTTCAATACTTTGTACAATGCCAGAACCATCATCATGTGCGCCTTCACCTACATCCCATGAATCTAAATGTGCCCCGACCACAATCACTTTTCCGTCTTTTTTACCCGGAATCTCGCCGATTATGTTGTGGTTGATTTTTTCGGCTTTCATTCCACAGTGAGAATTAAGTTTTAATGAAACTTTTTTATTCTTTAGAATTTCAGCCAAAGCATCGGCTGAAGAATTTCCAATGGCTACAGCAGGAATTTTAGCGAAGTCTTCATCGTAACGCATCACACCTGTATGCGGAACATCGCCCAATCCTGTAGAAACAGAACGGATGACCACAAATTTCCCACCTTTTTCCGCCACCTTTGAGGCGGTCAGAACCCGGTATTTTGAAGCATCTCCATAACCATGAAAGGTTTGTACATAATCTTGTTTGAATTTATAATTGAAGAAAACAATTTTATCTTTTACTTTTTCGGCGGGTATTTTTTCAAATTCTTCCAGAGAATTGACCATTAAAACTTCTCCTTCTACGTCTTTTCCATGGGTGCCTTCCGAATTCCCCAGTGAGAGAAATGTCAAATCCTCCCAGCTATCATTTTCGGTTTTCATTTTCAAACTTTCTTTTCCGCGCACCCAAACCGGAACCATTACTTCCTGTAGCCAGACTTTTTCGGCACCGGCTTCTTTAAGCTTTTTTTCTGCCCATAATGTTGCCTTATCATAATTTTCGGAACCACTTAAACGTTGACCGATATCTTTTGTGAGCTCGCGTAAATTATCATAGGCTTTACCTTTTAATAGTATTTCGTCTGAAATTTTTTTGAATTGAATGGAATCCGATTGGTATTGGGAAAAGCAGAATCCGCTTAATCCTATAAGTAGACTAAAAAATTTTCTCATGTTTTGTGTATTAATTAAAAACCGCTTCTAATTTAGAAAGTTTAGAAACGGTTTCAAATATTTATGAAATAATTAATTTTTAAGCATTCATTATTTCTTCAATTTCTTCAACGGTAATCGGAATATTTTTCATCAAATTTATCGGTGCACCGGAAGATTGGATTACATAATCGTCTTCGATTCTGATTCCTAAATTTTCTGCCGGAATATAAAAGCCGGGTTCATTTGAGAAAACCATTCCTTCCACAAAATCATCTGACAAAATTCCATAATCGTGTGTGTCAAGTCCGATGTGGTGCGAAGTTCCGTGCATCATATATTTTTTGTATGCCGGCCATTCGGGATTTTCATTCTGAACATCGGCTTTGTCCAATAATCCTAAATCCAATAGAGTAGAAGTGTAAACTTTCCCCAATTCTTTGTGGTAATCATACCAATTATTTCCTGCAACCAAAAGCTTTTCGGCTTCATTTTTACAATTCAGAACTGCGTTATAAATCTGTTTTTGTCTTGCACTGAAACGTCCGTTGACAGGAATCGTCCGGGTCATATCGGAAGCATAATTGGCATATTCCGCCCCCACATCCATCAATAAAATATCGCCGTCTTTACATTGTTGGTTGTTTTGAATATAGTGCAGAACATTTGAATTGTACCCACTTCCCACAATCGGTGTATAAGCAAATCCTTTGGAACGGTTTCTTAAAAATTCATGCGCATATTCAGCTTCGATTTCAAATTCCCAAACACCGGGTTTTACAAATCCCAAAACACGTCTAAATCCTTTTTCTGTAATATCGCAAGCTTTTTGAATTAACTCAATTTCTTCTGCTTCTTTGATAGAACGCAATCTTTGCAAAATTGGATTACTTCTCAAATAAGTATGGCCGGGAAAATCATTCATTAATTTCTTCACAAAACGGTCTTCACGCGTTTCGGTTTCTACAGAAGCACGGTAATGTTCATTGGTATTGATGTAAATATTTTCGGCTTCATTCATCAATTGACGAAATATTTTAGGAAAATCCTGTAACCAATATACCGTCTTGATTCCGGAAACTTCAAAAGCCTGTTTTTGGGATAATTTTTCACCTTCCCAAACGGCAATGTGTTCATTTGTTTCACGTAAAAAAAGAATTTCCTTGTGTTTTTCTTCATAAGCATCAGGAAAAATCACCAATATGCTTTCTTCCTGATCTACACCGCTTAAATAGAAAATATCACGATGCTGCGCAAAAGGAAGCGTGCTGTCTGCGCTTACCGGATAAATATCATTGGAATTAAAGACTGCCAAAGAGTTTGGCTTTAAGAGTTTGGCAAATTTCTTTCTGTTTTTAACAAAGAGCTCAGAAGAAATCTGTTCGTATTTTGTAGTCATAACTTTATGTTTATTAACAAACAAATGTAAGGAAGAATGACCGAATGGAAGCAGGGTTTATATAAAAAAGTAACTCCTCGTTCTTCCGAATGAGGAGCTAACCTTAACCAACCTAAACCTATGAAAAAGCTATTAAGCTTTTAATATGAAACAAATTTAATGATAATTTTTTAGATAAAAAAAGAAAATTAAATTAAAATTTACATTTTTTCCGGAGATTGGATCCCCAATAAATTCAAAGAATTATTAATTATTCCTGAAACCCACTGACAGAGCCATAATCTGAAATTCTTCAAATTTTCGTCTTCTGATTTTAATATAGAATGATTTTGATAAAAAGAATTAAATAATTTCACCAAATCATATACGTAATTGGCAATAAGTGCCGGACTTAAATCTTCGGCTGCTTTTTGAATCGTCTCTTCAAAATTATACAAATGACGGATGATTTCTTTTTCCGATTCGTTCAATTTAATTTTTGAAACATCAAAATTTTGCGGTTTTTCTTTTCTTAAAATAGATTGAATCCGCGCATAAGTATATTGGATGAATGGTCCTGTATTTCCGTTGAAATCCACACTTTCTTTCGGGTCAAATAAAATTCCTTTTTTCGGATCGACTTTCAAAATATAATATTTCAAAGCGCCCATTCCGATGATTTCGTACAATTTATCTTTTTCTTCGTCCGAATAATCGTCTAATTTTCCTAATTCGGAAGAAATTTCTTTGGCAGTTTGGAACATATCTTCCATCAATTCATCTGCATCTACAACCGTTCCTTCGCGTGATTTCATTTTTCCGTCCGGCAAATTGACCATTCCGTAAGAAAGATGTTGCAATGAATTTGCCCATTCAAAGCCTAATTTCTTCAGAATTAAAAATAAAACTTTGAAATGATAATCCTGTTCATTTCCAACTACATAAATCAGCTTTTCGATATTGAATGTTTGAAAACGCTCAACCGCCGTTCCCAAATCCTGCGTCATGTAAACCGAAGTTCCGTCGGAGCGCAAAACCAATTTTTCGTCCAAACCTTCGGCGGTCAAATCAATCCAAACCGAACCGTCTTCTTTTTGGTAAAAAACGTCTTTTTCCAATCCTTTTTGGATTAAATCTTTTCCCAATATATAAGTATTGCTTTCGTATTGATAATGGTCAAAGTCAACGCCCAAACGGTTGTAAGTCTCAGCGAAACCCTCATAAACCCAACCGTTCATTTTTGCCCAAAGCTCCCGGACTTCTTTGTCCCCGGCTTCCCATTTTCTGAGCATTTCTTGGGCTTCAAGGAAAAGTGGCGCATTCTTTTTGACTTCGTCTTCCGATTGATCTTCGGAAATCAATTTTTTGATTTCTTCGCGATAATGTTTGTCAAATTCCACATAATATTTTCCAACCAAATGGTCACCTTTGATTCCGGAAGATTCCGGCGTTTCACCGTTTCCGAATTTCTGCCACGCCAACATCGACTTGCAAATATGAATTCCTCGGTCGTTGATGATTTGGATTTTCTGAACTTCGTGTCCGGCTGCTTTGAAAATATTCGCAACCGAATAACCTAATAAATTATTTCGGATATGTCCCAAATGAATCGGTTTGTTGGTGTTAGGCGAAGAATATTCCACCATTACAGATTTCGCAGAAGGATTGTTTTCTACAAAGCCAAATTTCTCTTTGGAAGCATTTTCCATTAAATTATTTATCCAGAATTCACTTGGAAAACTTAAATTTAAGAAACCTTTTACGACATTGAATTTCGAAATCAAATTCTTTTCCAGTAAAGCGTTTCCGATTTCATTTCCCAAATCCTCCGGTTTCTTTTTCAGTTCTTTGATGAGCGGAAAAGTGACCAAAGTATATTCGCCTTCAAATTCCTTTCTCGTGTTCTGAATCTCAAGCCGTTCCGGGTTGATTTGATACAATTCGGATATGGTTTGTAAAAGGATTTCAGCTGTTTTTTGCTTAAGATTCATTTATTTAAATTTAGAAGTTTGAAATTAGAAAGTTAGAATAAATCAGAAAATTCTAATTTCTGACCTCTAACTTCTGACTTTAATGGTTTGCGATTGTCGTAAAAACGTTCTGCACGTCGTCGTCTTCTTCGATTTTTTCGAGCAATTTATCCAAATCTGCTTGTTGTTCTTCGGTTAATTCTTTGGTAACCTGCGGAATTCGGTCAAATCCACTCGAAATGATTTCGATGTTATTTTCTTCAAAATATTTCTGCAACTGCCCGAAATTCTCAAAAGGTGCGTAAACGATTACATTTCCTTCTTCTTCAAATAATTCTTCCGCACCGAAATCGATGAGCTCCAATTCTAATTCTTCCACATCCAAACCTTCTCCGTTTACGGTAAAGTTACAAATATGGTCAAACATAAATTCCACCGAACCTTGGGTTCCCAAAGTTCCGCCGGTTTTGTTGAAATAACTTCTGATGTTGGCTACAGTTCGGTTGTTATTGTCGGTCGCAGTTTCTATGAGCACTGCAATTCCGTGCATACCGTAACCTTCGAACAAAACTTCTTTATAATTGGCGGTGTCCTTATCGGTTGCTTTTTTGATGGCGCGTTCCACGTTTTCTTTCGGCATATTGGCTGCCTTGGCGTTTTGCATCACGGCACGAAGTCTGGAATTGGCTTCCGGATTCGGACCGCCTTCCTTAACCGCCATCACGATGTCTTTCCCGATCCTGGTAAATACTTTGGCCATTGTGGCCCAACGTTTCATTTTTCTTCCTTTTCTGAATTCAAACGCTCTTCCCATTGTTTATAATTTTTGCGTTGCAAAATTAAGGATTTTTACAAACTTTTATCAAATAGATTCGCCTTCTACAAATGATTAAATTTATCTTTGCCCAAATGAATTAATTTTAGAGTAATGAGTGTCATCGAAGAATATCAGGAGTTTGTAACTGAAGCGCTGGAAAGCCATTCTTTTAAAGGATTAAGTCCAAAAGAATTATACGAACCTTGTGATTATATTTTAAGTATAGGCGGAAAAAGATTGCGCCCCATAATCGTGATGTTGGGGTCTTATGTTTTTGACGGAAAAGTAGAAAATGTATTGAAACCCGCTTTGGCGATTGAATATTTTCATAATTTTTCACTGATGCATGATGATATCATGGATGAAGCTCCGTTGAGACGAGGAAAAGAAACGGTTCATTTGAAATATAACATCAATACCGGAATTTTGGCGGGCGACGCAATGCTGGTTCAAGCCTACAAAATGTTTGAAGATTTACCAGCAGAGAAATTCAAAGCTGTAACTCAATTATTCTCAAAAACAGCGGTGGAACTTTGTGAAGGTCAACAGTACGATATGAATTTTGAAACCCAACAAGTGGTAACTTTTGACGAATATATCCAAATGATTACGTTAAAAACCGGCGTTATGATGGGTGCTTCTCTTCAAATCGGGGCTATGATAGCTGATGCTTGCGAAGACGATTGCGGACATCTTTATGAATTCGGAAAAAATTTAGGCATCGCTTTTCAATTGAAAGATGATTATCTGGATGTTTTTGGACAGCAGGATTTCGGGAAAATTCATGCGGGCGATATCATCGAAAACAAAAAAACCATTCTTTATATAAAGGCGTTGGAACTTGCAGGAAAACAAGATGCAGAAGAATTGAAATTTTGGTACGGCATGAAAACCGACAACATTGACAAAGTCTATGCGGTTGAAAAAATATTCAGAATGTCCAAAGTGGATTATGAAGTCATGTCGCTCAT
>Ga0079224_100008677_pt1 | contig 13788 bp, 11 predicted proteins | sample Stecom2015_FD_80414 | JGI IMG/M metagenome (GOLD analysis project Ga0079224, IMG submission 80414) | Agricultural soil microbial communities from Utah to study Nitrogen management - Steer compost 2015 | ecosystem: Environmental > Terrestrial > Soil > Agricultural land | place: USA: Utah... | reverse complement strand
GTTCAGCGGTTGGTTGCTGATTTGCTCGTTGCTGTTAGTCGTGGTCTTTGCCGTCCTTATTTGGAATTATTCAGATAAGGCCATTCTCTATCTTTTTGGCGCCAGAGAAATCATGAGCACTGCAGAACCTGAGTTTTTTAAAGAGGCGGCGCAGCAGGCATATAAACTTAATGTGCAGACCCCTTCACTTTATTTTTATGATGGTTCTTTTCAAAGGGCCTTTGTTTTACAAAACGGAGACAACGTTTCTTTGGTTATTTCAAGATCACTATTAATTGAGGCCCGGAAAGATGAGTTTGCAGTTATTTGTTTCTCACTTCTTGTGCAAGCCAAAAAAAACCTAGCAGCTTCCCGTACTAAAGGCATGTTTATTCTGGGTTTAAGTTCTTGGCTAGTTCACGGTCTTGGAAATATTTTAGGAAAATTGATACCTTCGGCACATGGTAAAGAGGTTGTAAGTCTAATAGTGAATTACTTTCTTCATCCGTGGCTTAAAGTTAATTTTCATCTTTTTATTGGTCATCGCTATTTCAAGAAACTTTCTATTCAGCTTGAAAGGTTTCCTAAGGAAAATGAAGAACTCACAAAATTCTATCTTCGTTTAAGATATCCCGAGGATATATATTCAAATTTTTCACGTAGGTTAATGGAGCTCTTTTCAGGTAAGCGATCCCTTCATTATCAGAATATATTAAGCTTAGAGCTATTGCCCCATGAATGGGACTATTATCAACAATACCAGGAAGGTTTAAGTGATAAGGAAGTTCCGAGAGTTTGAATTAAGTAAGTTTGCGCCGCTATTAGTAACTCTCTCATTTATATTCATCTTGATTCAATACTCCTTTCATCCATTGGAGTCTGTTTTTTTAGACTTTTGGACTAAGTCTGATTTTATCAGCACAAAGATTGAATCCCCCATAGCTTTGGTTTATTTGGATGAAGAAAGTGATCAGTTTTTAGGGGATTCTTATCCCTATACTTATGCCACTCATTCTAGATTCCTTAAGCGCCTCATCCAGGATGAACCAGCTCAAATCATCTACTTTGTTCACTTGCAGGACCCTACGATTAAGCAGGAGGAATCCCATCAGCAACAAGTTCATGATCTCATAAGAGGTTTTGATCCTGATAAAAAAAGATTTCGTTTTGGGACAGAACTAGATGTTTTTGGAGAAACCCTACCTCCTGAAAATTTAAAAGATCTTGGTTATAGTTTTTCGCAGCTCTATAAAGACCAACTCATTTTCGCTCGCGATGAAGTTGTAAGAAGGGCCATTCTCAATGTCAGTGGAGATGATTCTCTTCATCTTACGAGTGCAAAACTTTTGCGAGAAGAAATGGGACTAGAAGTATTAGATGCTGCAAGTTATCCCGGGTCTTACTATAGTACTGAAGCTGAAGCGAACTTCGCTCTCTTTAAATACGGGCCCAATCCAATAGAGGAGAATCTACCATCTGTTCCGTTTCATAGAGTGGCCGTAGGAAACTTTCCCAAAAATTTTTTTAAAGATAAAATAGTTTTAGTCGGACCTAAGTATCTTACTAATCCCTCAGACTTCGTTTTTACTCCATTCAATAAGGAAGCCTTAAAAACACCTAAGTTAGCAGTTCACGCTCAGATCATTGACTCTCTAGCCTTTATTAAAACGATTACCGATGTTCCTGAACTGGTATCGCAGATTTTAGCGCTTCTTATTTCGATCTTTCTTTCATTGATTATTTCTAAGGTTCAGCCCGTTAAGGGGCTAATGGTGACGATTTCATTAATTGTCGGAATTTTAGTATTAAGTTATAGCTTTTATAGTTTGTGGGGCATTTGGTTTAAGCTCTCTCATACTGTTCTAAGCATTTTCGTGGTTTATTATATTTGGGTACCCTTTAGGGCCATTGAAGAGTATCAAACTCGCTACGCTATCCAGGAAGAATCAAAGTTACTTAAAAAAGTAGATCATCTCAAACAAAATTTTATTTCCTTAATGAGCCACGATTTAAAAACACCTGTTGCTAAAATTGCAGGGATTGCTGACATTCTTAAAATGAAAGTAAGCGATAAGAGTGAGCAAGGAGAGTTAGTTGATAATATTATGGAAGCCACTAAGGAGCTCAATAGTTTCATTAACTCCATTCTAGACTTAACTAAAATCGAATCTCAAAATTTAACGCTCAAAAAAGAATCAAAAGATATTAATAAAATTATAGAATCCACCATTGATAAACTGAGCTTTGAAGCTAGTGCAAAAAAGATCGAAATTGAGTCAGAACTCTCGCCTTTATATCCTATTGAGATAGATGTTGTGTTAATGAATCGGGTGATATCGAACTTGGTTGAAAACGCACTTAAATATTCTGGAGAAAATAAGAAGGTTTGGGTCAGATCTTGGGATGACTCTCAATGGGTGTATATAGAAATTAAAGATAATGGGCCTGGTATCGACCCAGAAGAGCTCAATCACATTTTTGATAAATTCTATCGGGTAAAAAATGATTCCACCCATGTGATCAAAGGGTCCGGACTTGGGTTATACTTAGTGAAGTACTTTATCGAACTACATAATGGGGTTATTACTGCCACCTCTGAGCTTGGTGAAGGAACTTCGTTTATAATTAAGTTAAAGAATGAATGAATAGGGGCTATCAATATGCATAAAGTATTAGTGGTTGATGATGACAAAGTTTTGCAACAAAACGTCAAGCAAGCGCTTGAGTTTCATCACTTTGTAGTTGATGTTGCTGATAATGGTAAAGAAGCTGTCACAAAAGTTTACGGTCAAAAATATGATTTAGTGGTGATGGATGTCAACATGCCTGAGATGGATGGAATAGAAGCTCTCAGCGAAATAAAAAAGCATGATCCAACAGTCATTGTGTTAATCCTTACGGCCTACTCAAATGTTACAGATGCAGTTAAAGCAGTTAAGGAAGGGGCTTTTAATTACCTAGAAAAGCCTATTAGCTCAGATAACTTAGTTGCCCTTATTAAGCGCGCACTTAAAGCAAGATCTATGGTGGAAACCGTAGGTTTTTCTTCTCCCACTTTATCAATTGGGGATTCCGGTTCGGATAAGTTTGTGGGTGAATCAAATGCCATGAAGAAAGTTTTTGTTGTCATCTCAAAACTTGCCAAGGTAAATACTCCGGTTCTCATTCGTGGTGAATCGGGGACAGGGAAAGAACTTGTTGCAAAGGCCATTCATTATAATTCTCCTCGAAAAGATGAAAAGTTTGTCACCATTAACTGTGGTGCGATATCAGAGAATTTAATTGAGTCAGAACTTTTTGGGCATGAGAAGGGAGCTTTTACTGGAGCTGATCAAAGGAAGATTGGAAAGTTTCAGTTCGCAGAGGGTGGTACTATTTTCTTGGATGAGATTGGAGATATTTCCGCAGCGATGCAGGTTAAATTACTGAGAGTTCTCCAAGAGAAAACGTTCATGCCTGTTGGTTCAAATAGAGAAATAAAAGTGGATGTGAGAATCATTGCAGCCTCTCATAAGCCATTTGAGGAAATGATCAAAGAAGGAACTTTTAGAGAGGATTTATTTTACCGACTCAATGTTCTTCCCGTTTACCTTCCACCTCTAAGAGAAAGAAAAACGGATATCCCTCATCTCGTGAATCATTATGTAAACTATTTCAATAATGTTCATAGTCTGCAAATTAAAGAAGTTGATCCTAAGGCTACAGAAGCATTAATGAATTATTCTTGGCCAGGAAACATTAGAGAACTCAGAAATATCATTGAGCACTGCTTTATTATGGAGTCCTCTGATACGATTCATGTGACTTCTTTACCAAGTGTCGTACTTAAAGATCAAAAGCAAAATGTAGAACCTGAAGAGACTGCTGATCAAGGAATTATAGATCTTGAAGAAATTCAAAAGTCTGTTCTTGATAACCAGTCCCTTAATGAAGACGAACCGACCTTCAATTTTGATGCTAAGTTTACTGATGGAAAGCTTGATTTTGCTCTTGCCAAAGATCAATTTGAAAGGGAGTTTATTATTCAAGCGTTGAAGATGAATAAGGGTAAAATTAATCAGACGGCTCTTAATGCAAATATTCCTAAGAAGACTCTTCTGCGAAAAATTGAAAAATACGAAATTAATCCAAAGGATTATTACTAATGGCCCGTTTTTGGACTTTATGCCTAGTGATGGCAACACTCATTCTTATTGATCAGTTTACTAAAGGTGCTATTCAATCATCTTTTCAGTGGGGGGAAACCCTTCCGGTGATCGAAGGTTTTTTTAGCTTGGCCTATGTTCGCAATACTGGTGCAGCTTTTGGATTTGGTGCCGGAGGACCGGAATGGTTTAGAGTTATTTTCTTTTTAATTCTGCCGGTTCTTTTTTGTGGTTGGATCTTTTATATGTTGGTTAAAACAATTAAAGGCCCTTTCTATCTTTCCTTGGCCTATAGTTTGATTTTAGCAGGTGCAACTGGAAATCTTATTGATCGATTCTATCTTGGTTATGTTGTGGATTTCCTCCTTTTTTATTGGAAGGATGAGGCCAATCATTTCCCAGCATTTAATGTTGCCGATAGTTGCATCACGATAGCTGCGTTTTTGCTCATTTATGATTTCTTTGTTCAGGCCAAGCTAGCTAAGAACAAGGGCGAAGATAATGCTTCCAATTCTGTTTCAGAATAATAATTTTATCCTCTATTCTTATCCTCTCCTCATGGGTCTTGCCTGGGGAGTTGGATATCAATACTTTTTTAGACATATTGATAATATAGATCGTCTAAGGGCTCAGATTTTTTTCTGGGGTATCTTTATCTCTGCTTGGATTGGTGCCAAGACATTTTTTATTATCACCTCTAGTGCTCACCTTACTTCCGAATTCATCAACAGTGCTAACTTCTGGATGGGGGGAGGTTTTGTTTTCTATGGTGGCTTAATTGGTGGAGCTTTGTTTGCTCTCACGTATCATTTTATTTGGCCCCTTCCTTTCACTTGGATAAAGTCCACGCTGGTGGCCCTGACTTTGGGACATGGTATTGGCAGAATAGGATGCTTTCTTGCTGGCTGCTGTTACGGAGATATCACTACGGCGTGGTGGGGGATTCATCTGCATGGGCAGGATCGACATCCTACTCAGTTAATTGAAGCATTCTTCCTTCTTTCCTTGGCCTATGGACTAAAACGGATCAATAGCCTTCACCGGCTTTTTGGTGTTTACACTTTAAGCTATGGAGTTTTAAGGTTTGCTCTTGAGTGCTTGCGGGCCGATCAGTTAAGAGGGGAATGGCTTTGGGGTCTTACCCCTTCTCAATGGATCTCAATTTTTTTAGTGATTCCAGGTATTTATTTGTTAGTGGAGAAGGCCTTCAAACCATCGAAATAAACTAGTCAAGTTTTCAATTGATCTCTCCGATACGGTACTTGAGGAGAAATACGAACATGAATACACCCCAGTATGGAACTATTCCACCCCGACTACTAAAGTTTAGACATCAGTTCACTATCTACTTTCGTCTCCTATTAGTCTTGGCGGTCGGTCTTGTTATCATCTGGTCAGGGATGTTTTGGTCAGAAGGCGCAGAAGCTATTCAAAGCCGTTATCCTTATGAGTTTTTATGTTCTGCTCTTTACCTCGTGGCCTTTGCTTTAAGCTATGTTTTCTGGTGGAGATTAAAATTAAAACAAACCATTCAGGTCTTTGAAGATAGATTAATTATTCACCATCAGGGTAAAACCACTGAGGTGCTTTTTTCAGAAGTTACATCAGTAAGTATTGTCGGTTGGTCATTGTTCTATTTCTTTATGAAGAGTGGGGAAAAGCATTACTTTAATTCTACTCTCGAAAGAGTTGATTACATCTGGGAAGGAATTTATTTTTCTCGTCCAGATCTCATGAGTAAAGATGAGTACGAAGCCTATCGAATTAAACTTGTTCAATATGATCACCATCAAAAAAGAAAAGAGTGGTTCTTTAAACACAGACTCATTGATGTTTTTAATTGGTGTGTGCTTCCTGTTTTCTTTATGGCAGCGATATATTTCTTCCAGTCAAAAGAAGTGCAGATTTATGAACCTTTCTACTACTTCTTTCGCTTAGTAATGTATTCAATGTTAACCCTACTGACGACTGCTTTCTTCTACACAATCACTGTGAAGAAACTAGTGTTTGATAAAAAAGTAGAGGATCAATTAGAAGTCGCGCCTATGGATAAGCTGCGCGATCTTGAATATGAAAATGTGATTATTCAGAGAACGAAGCTTATTCAATCTATATCAGTCGCTATTCTTTTTGGTTTTATCATTAAAACTGATTTTAATATGTTTACTCTTACAAAAATCAGAGGAGACTTTTCTTCTTTTAATATATCTGAGGGGAAAACCTTAGTTGTTGATAACCGATATAACTGTGCTCAATGTAAATTTTCTCTGCAAGAAGGAGATATGGTTGTTTTCTCTAAGGGACAACTAGGACAAATTTTAGCGAGCGCGGGAGATTTAGTGGGACAAGTCTCAAAGTCCCCTGAAGGTCGAAGCATCGCCTCTGAAAGTGTTTCAATTATCCCAGAGGGACACGTCGCTCTTCGTTTACCAAACACTGACGATATTGTGATCGTTAAAGAAACTGAGCTGGTTGGTAAGTTACAAAACTGATGTAAAATTCTCAAAACCCTTTATCATATAAGAATAATGGAGGGTTTTCATGAAAAACATTTTTAAACTTTTAAGTCTGGTTTTGTTTCTCACTACGGCTTCAGCACAAGCAGGCATTCTTGTTGAACCTATAATCGGATTGAACTTCAATCACAAGCTTGAGGGCAACGGAGCCGATTTCAAAGGAATTGGTGGGGCCTGGGGTGGACGTCTTGGGTATCAAAATTATGGTTTCCAATTAGGTCTTGATTATCTTTCTTCTAGCACTGATATGGATGACAGCGATTTAAAAAATAATTTTAAGTCTCAAGACTGGGCAGCTTTTGTAGGTTTTGAATTTCCTATTCTTGTAAGAGTTTACGCAGGATATATCTTCTCTTCTAATGGTGACGTAAAACTAAAATCTGGTGGAAAGGCGAAGCTTGAAGGTGGTAGCGGAACTAAAATTGGAATTGGTTTTACCGGTCTGCCATTCGTAGATATTAACGTTGAGTATCGTAGAGGTACTTATGATGATGTTAAACTGGGTGGTATGAAAGGTAAGGATATGGATTTTTCTGCGACGATGATTTCACTATCTCTTCCTTTAAATCTTTAAAAATAGTCAAAAAAAAGCTCCCTAAGGGAGCTTTTTTTTATTCGTTAGCTGCTGTTTCTACTTCTGCAGCAGTTTCTTCTTTTTCGATTTCACTCTGATTGACATAAAGACGAGACGCTAAGGTTTCATTACCCCAAGCAATAAAAGCATCATCATGTTGGTACATAGTAATTGTGTCCCATGGACAGTCTTGCGAACAGTTCTGACACCCAATACAACGGGCCAGGTCAATCTCAACCATTTGCTGATAACCAGGATTTTTTGGATCTGGACCAGGAACGAGCTCAATACAGTCTACTGGACATCCAGCAACGCAAACTTCACAACCTGTGCAACCTGACTGGTGAACAATTGCTAATAATTTTGGTGGTTTCTTACCTTTACGAGCAGGCTTAAAACGGGCCGTATGATATGGATTTTCTACTTTAATTTCTTCACTCATTTCACAGTTTCCTTAAATTCCTTCGACGCCTATTATACACTCGGACTTATGAGCTATAAAGCATTTCCTTATAATATTCCGGGGGCTATACTAGCCCTAAACTTATATCATAAATAGATGTTATTTCCTAGGACGTTATTATGCATTCCAGAAGACTCAGATTTGTAACAGCAGCCTCTCTTTTCGACGGGCACGACGCAAGTGTTAATATTTTTAGAAGATTATTGCAATCAAAAGGAGCGGAGGTTATTCATCTGGGCCATAACCGCTCTGCTCAAGAAGTGGTAGAAGCTGCTTTAGCAGAAGATGCCCACGCTATTGCTATTTCTAGTTATCAGGGTGGCCACATGGAGTACTTTACTTATGTGCGCGAGCTTCTTGATAAAAATGGCGGTCAAAACGTTAGAATCTTTGGTGGCGGAGGTGGTGTAATTACTCCTCCTGAAATTGAAGAACTCCATAAAAGAGGTATTACTCGCATTTATCATCCGAATGACGGGATGAAGATGGGTCTTAATGGAATTATTGAAGATAAATTGGAAAAGGCTACTTACTCTACTATTGAGGCTGTGGATTTTAAGGCCCTTGCTAATAAAGCAAAACTTACGGATTACGAAATCGCAAAAGTTATCACCTATATTGAAGATAAACGAGAGTATCCTTTCGAAGTAAAAGCAAAAAACATTCCTGTCTTAGGTATTACTGGAACAGGAGGTGCAGGTAAGTCTTCTCTTATTGATGAAGTCCTTCTTCGTTTCCACCGTTACTATGGCGAGAAGAAAATTGCTCTTGTGTCAGTTGATCCAACTAAAAAGAAAAATCAAGGGGCCCTTCTTGGGGACCGCATTCGTTTAGGGTCGGCAAGCTACCACAATATCTACGTCCGCTCTCTTGCCACAAGAGATTCTAAGAATGAGCTTAGTCCAGAAATTGAAAAAGTAGTGACTTTCTTAAAGTCGCAGGACTTTGATCTTATTCTCGTTGAAACTTCAGGTATTGGACAGGCCAGTGATGAAATTACAAAAGTAGCCGATAAAACATTGTATGTGATGACTCCGGAGTATGGAGCTTCTACTCAGCTTGAAAAAATTGAAATGCTTGAAGTGGCAGACTTTGTTGCCCTTAACAAATACGAAAAGCCACGTAGTGAAGATGCTCTTCGAGATATTCGTAAACAGTATCGTCGTAATAGAAATCTTTTTGCAGGTCACCCTGGTTCTCCGGAAGATCATGAGCTTCCAGTTTATGGAACTATGGCCTCAAAATTTAATGATGTGGGAGTTAATGCTCTCTTTAAAGACATCATGAAGGCTTTTGATTTACCTATCTCAGAAGACCTAGAAAAGCTTCCTGCTGATCGTGCAGCTGAGAAAAAACAGGCCATCATTCCTGCTAATCGTGTGAATTATCTGAGAGATATTGCTGAAACTGTGCAGAACTATAATAAGCGAGCTCAAGAGTCTGTGGAAAAGCTCAGAAATTACGAGTCACTTAAAGCTGCTAGTTCTCTCATTTCAGATTCAAAAGAAATTAAAGAAAAAATAACTTCCTTGGAAGCTGAACTTGAAACTGAACTTCAAGAAGTTAAAGTCTATGACTCTGTAATTGATCAATACTTAAACGGTGAGTTTACTTATGTTGTTCGTGGAAAAGATATTAAAGTTCCAACGAAACACATCAGCCTTTCAGGCTCTAAAATTTCCAAAGTTGGGTTTCCAAGATTTCACTATGCTTCTGATAAGTTGAAATTTATTCGTGCTCAAAACCTTCCAGGTTTCTATCCATATGCTGCCGGAGTATTTCCATTTAAGCGCGCAGATGAAGATCCTAAACGACAGTTCGCTGGAGAAGGTGGACCACTTAGAACAAATGCTCGATTCCACTATCTCTCTAAAAATGACACAGCTAAACGTTTATCGACTGCTTTTGACTCGGTAACTTTATATGGTGAAGACCCGGCAACTCGTCCAGATATTTACGGTAAAGTTGGAGAGTCTGGTGTATCGATTGCCACCTTAGACGACATGATGGATCTCTATAAAGGTTTTGATCTCACCAGCCCATCTACATCAGTGTCGATGACCATCAATGGACCAGCTCCTATTATCTTGGCAATGTTCATGAATACAGCTGTTAACCGCGCGCTTCCTGAGAGTGAACAAGAGAATCGTGAGAAGATGGTTGAAGTGATGAGACAAGTTCGGGGAACGGTTCAGGCCGATATTCTAAAAGAAGATCAAGCCCAGAATACCTGTATTTTCTCTCTAGAGTTCGCTCTTAAAATGATGGGAGATGTGCAGGAGTTTTTCTGTAAAAATAAAATTAAAAACTACTATACTGTTTCAATTTCTGGTTACCACATTGCTGAAGCAGGAGCGAACCCAATCACTCAATTAGCACTAACACTTTCAAACGGGTTTACTTACGTTGAGTATTATCTTTCACGTGGAATGCATATCGATGACTTCTGTGAAAACTTATCTTTCTTCTTCTCAAATGGTTTAGATCCTGAATATACAGTGCTTGGTCGAGTAGCTCGTAAAATTTGGGCAGTTGCCATGAAAGAAAAATATGGGGCTTCGGATAAGTCACAAAAATTAAAGTACCATATCCAGACTTCTGGCCGTTCTCTGCATGCTCAAGAAATTGACTTCAACGACATTAGAACAACTCTACAAGCTTTCTTAGCTTTAAGTGATAACTGTAACTCTCTTCATACTAACGCTTATGATGAAGCGATTACAACACCTACAGAAGAATCTGTTCGTCGTGCGATGGCCATCCAGCTCATTATTAACCGTGAATACGGTCTTAATAAGACTGATAATCCACTTCAGGGTTCATACATTGTTGATGAATTAGCAGATATTGTGGAAGAAGCCGTTCTTGCTGAATTTGAAAGAATCTCAGACAAGGGTGGAGTTCTTGGTGCGATGGAATCAATGTATCAGCGTGGAAAAATTCAAGACGAATCTCTTTACTATGAGTCACTAAAAGATTCGGGTGAGTACCCAATTATAGGTGTAAATACTTTCCTTCCTGAAGTTCAAGAAGAGTGGAAACCAATTGAACTCTCACGTGCTTCAAGCGAAGAGAAGAATGCTCAAATTGAGAGGCTTCAAAACTTCCAAAAACGCCATGGCGATAAAAACGCTGAGTGCTTAAATCGCCTTCGCGATGTGGCCCTTTCTGGTGGAAATATTTTTGAAGAACTACTAACAACTGTTCGTTACTGCTCGCTAGGTCAAATCACTAATGTTCTTTATGAAGTTGGTGGAAAGTACCGTAGGAATATGTAATGAAGAAATCTAAGGTTTATACAAGAACTGGTGATAAGGGCACTACTGCATTGGTCAGCGGTGCCCGCATTTCTAAAGCAGATCAACGAATTGACCTTTACGGCCAAGTGGATGAGTTAAACTCCCGAGTAGGGATGATGGTTTCATTCATGAATGATATGAATATTTTTGCTACGGAAATAACTTTCCTTCATCGTCTTCAATCCGCACTTTTTGATCTTGGGAGCCAACTAGCAACGGAAGTGGAAAACCGTGAAAAATACAAACTTCCAAAAATCCAAGAAAAGTTTATTGGAGAGATGGAAAAAGAAATTGATCGTATGGATTCAGAACTTGAACCCATGAAGTATTTCATTCTTCCAGGAGGGTGTAAGGCTTCCAGTGCTGCTCACCTTTGTCGTACCGGAACTCGTCATGTAGAAAGACTCTTAGTTGGTTTTGCTGAAACAGCTAATGAAGATTTACCTGAAAACTCAGTGCAGTTTATTAACCGCGCCAGTGACTATTTTTTCGTTCTCGCCCGCTATATTGAAAAAAAAGCAGGCGGAAACGAAATTTCTTGGATCCCTAATACTTAATTAATACCAGGCCTCACCAAGATAATCAAACTTGGTGAGTCTTTTAATTTTTTGCAGATAATTGTGAAGTTTTGGGCTGAATTGCCATTCGGGAACAACGTAGAGTCCCCAAAGGTGACTTGCGAGCATGATGTCTTTGATGTGTAGGTTTTTATCATTCACACCATGAACCATCTTTTCTACTTCGAGCATAACCTCTTGAGCACGGTTGATGTTGATATCTTTATTTTTTACAAGTTCACTAAAGGGACCTCGCTTAACTGATTTTTTCTTTTCAAAGTACTCCCGGGCCTCTGGGGTGAATTCTTTAGTATAAATCCACCAAGGCATAGCAAGGTCGTGAACGACACTTCCAATCATGTTGATCACTTCAACAAAGCTTTTATACTCATGGCTTGCAACAAATTCGGAAGTATTCAGGCGGTTTTGTGTATCTAGTTTAGAAATGATGTCTATGCTTTCATTCATAGGTCGATCATCGATCATCATGATAGGGAGCATTTTGGCACCACAAAGGTCCAGGGGTGTTTTCTCGTCATCGTAGTTGAGCATTTTAGACTCATAGGCTAAATCTAAATAACCCAGCGCCATCCTTACTCGGATGCAAAATGGACAGTGGAGATAGTGATATAGAGTTAGCTTCATAATTCCTCGCATTTATCCCCCATCTTTTAGAGGGAAGTTTGGTGAAGTTAATGGTAAAATAGTTAACATAAAAGATGAATAATGGAGTCTTAAATTATGGAAAAACTTATTAGCATTACTGATAAAGCTCTGGAGCAAATTGATAATATTGCAAAGAAGGATAATCCGGATGGAACTAAGGGTTTAAGATTAGCTGTCACCGGAGGCGGATGTTCAGGTTTATCTTATAAAATTGAGTTCGGCGATATCAAAGAAAAAGATAATGTTCTCGAATTTGGATCTTTGAAAGTTTTGATTGATCCTAAATCGAGTATTTATCTTAAAGGGATTGTCTTAGACTTTAAAGATGGCCTGCAGGGTAAAGGATTTGTTTTTGAAAATCCAAATGCTAAAAATACCTGTGGATGTGGAGAGTCTTTTTCAATCTAATTATGACAGAAGAACTAAAACGGTTTTCATATTCTCAAGTTAAAGTTAGTCTTAGCAAACTCGTTATAAAGGGAAGTGACGCTACCAGTTTTATTGGAGCTCAGTCCACTTTTGATGTGACTAAAATTGATGAAAATCAATTCCAACTTATATCTTTTCTTGACCCTCAGGGAAGAATACTAAGCTATGGATGGCTCCTATCTACTAAAGAAGAATTCTACTACTTCGTTCCTCCCTCACTTCTTGATAGCTCAATTGAAAGACTTAATCGTTTTCTCATCAGTGAAGATGTTGAAATAGAAAACAAGGGAATAACCGATCTCTATTTCACGTTCAATGATTTCACAACCCCTCTCTACAGAGGAACTCTCTTTGATCAGGACTCTGGTCTCTACTTTGAAAAGCAAGAAGCTGTGGAGTTAACAAAAGATGAAGTTGAAGCTTATCGTATTCTAACTGGTTATCCTTCGTTTGATCCTCAAGACTTTAAGCCTGAAATCATCAATAACACAGAACTGTTTGAACTCACAGTGAGTCGCCAGAAGGGCTGCTACCCTGGGCAAGAAACAGTTAATAAAATCGCAAATAATAGAGGGGCAGCTTACTATCCACTCTTACTAGAGTCTGAGATGGAACTCCCGTTAGGAGTGATAACTTCTTTTGATAAAAAAATCGGAGAAGTCCTTGCTGTTACAAAATTCAAAGGGAAGCATTTTGCAGAAGCAAAGCTTTTAAGAGACTTTAGAGTTGAAGGTCTTTCGGTAAAAATAAAAATTAATGATCAAGAGTTTAATACCATTGTTCGTTATAATCCTTATTTAAAAGGTAGTAATGAGCACAAGAGTGAGGAACTCTTTCATCTTGCCACTCTTGCTTTCCAAAGAAATGACATATCCCAAGCTGAAGAACTCTTTAAAAAATCAATTGAGTTCAATCCTCATCATGCTGATGCCTATGAGGCTTACGGAGTGATGTTAGGACGTGAAAATCGCTTTGATGAAGCCATTGCTTTAATGTATCAGCTGGCCGAAATTGATGAAAGCTCAGTGCTTGCTCATACCAACCTTTCTATGTTCTACATGAAGGAAGGGGAGATTGAGAAGGCCGAAGATCATAAAGCGAAGGCAACATTAAAGAGCTTTGCTCACTTTGGGAAAGAGGCAGAAGAGAAAGCTCGTCTT
>Ga0079224_100008676_pt1 | contig 13789 bp, 9 predicted proteins | sample Stecom2015_FD_80414 | JGI IMG/M metagenome (GOLD analysis project Ga0079224, IMG submission 80414) | Agricultural soil microbial communities from Utah to study Nitrogen management - Steer compost 2015 | ecosystem: Environmental > Terrestrial > Soil > Agricultural land | place: USA: Utah... | reverse complement strand
GCCCTCGGCGCGAATGGCCCGCGCTCCAGCGCGGCTGGGCGCAGGCGCCGCCGCGCCGCGTCCCGCCCTCGGCGCGAATGGCCCGCGCTCGAGAGCGGCTCGGCGCAGGCGCCGCCGCGCCGCGTCCCGCCCTCGGCGCGAATGGCCCGCGCTCCAGCGCGGCTGGGCGCGGGCGCCGCCGCGCCGCGTCCCGCCCTCGGCGCGAATGGCCCGCGCTCGAGAGCGGCTCGGCGCGGGCGCCGCCGCGCCGCGTCCCGCCCTCGGCGCGAATGGCCCGCGCTCGAGCGCGGCTCGGCGCAGGCGCCGCCGCGCCGCGTCCCGCCCTTCGGCGCGGCCGCCCGCGCGCTCTACGACGGCTCGGCGCGGCGGACCAGCGAGGAGGCCGGGACGTCGGGCAGGCTCTCGGCCAGGAGCTCGGACACGTCGAGCACCGCCACCTTCTCCTCGGCGTCGCGCGCCTTGACCCCGTCGGTGATCATGATGTTGCAGAACGGGCAGGCGACCGCGATGGTCTCGGCGCCGGTGGCCAGGAGCTCGTCGGTCCGGATCTCGTTGACCCGCGGCGACTCCTCCTCCATGAACATCCGCGCGCCGCCGGCGCCGCAGCACATGCCGTGGCGCTTGCGCCGCTCCGGCTCGCGGGTGCCGCCGCGCGGCAGGTTGAGCCCGGCCAGGATGGCGCGCGGCGCCTCGAACTCGCCGTTCCAGCGGCCCAGGTAGCAGCTGTCGTGGTAGGTGACGCTGCGGGTGACCTGCTTCTCGGGGCGGAGCTTGCCGTCCTTGATGAGGGTGGCGAGGAGCTGGGTGTGGTGCACCACCTCGTAGTCGCCGCCGAACTGCGGGTAGTCGTGCCGCAGCGTGTGCAGGCAGTGCGGGCAGGAGGCGATCACCTTGCGGGTCTTCTGCTGGTTGAGGACCTCGATGTTGGCCTCCGCCTGCATCTGGAACAGCATCTCGTTGCCGGCGCGCCGCGCCGGATCCCCGGTGCAGCTCTCGGCGTGGCCGAGCACCGCGTAGCTCACGCCGGCGGCGTTCAGCACCTTCACCAAAGCCTTGGTCTGCCTGGTGATGCGCTGGTCGAAGGCGCCGGCGCAGCCGATCCACAGGATGTAGTCCGGGTCCGGGTTGTCCTCGACCGTCGGCACCTCGAGCCCCTCGGCCCAGTCCATCCGTTTGTCGGCGGCGATGCCCCACGGGTTGGACTGGCGCTCGATGTTGCGGAAGGTGCGCGCCAGGTCGCCCGGGACCCGCTCGGCGGCCAGCACCAGGTGCTGGCGCATCTGGATGATCTTGAGCGGGTGCTCGATGAACACCGGGCACACCTCCTGGCAGGCGCCGCAGGTGGTGCAGGCCCACAACGTCTCGTCGGCGATGCGGCCGCCGACCATCGGCTCCATCTCCTCGAGCCGCCGCTCGAGCGCGGCGAGCTGGGCGTCCACCTCCTCGCGGTCGTGGCCGGCGCTGGCCGACTGCCGGGCGAGCAGCGCGTCCCGCTCGGCGTAGAGCGCGTCGCGGTCGAGCATCTCGTAGCGGATGTCGTGCACCAGCTGCATCGGCGACAGGTTCTTGCCGCTGTTGTAGGCCGGGCAGTAGTTGGAGCAGCGCGCGCACTCGGTGCAGGCGTAGGTGTCGACCAGCGACTTCCAGGAGAACTGCTCGAACGTGCCCACGCCCCACTGCTCCTCGTCCTCGAGGTCGAGCTTGGGCATGTCGAGCTTGCGGGCCGACAGGTTGCGCAGAGCGATGTTGGGCAGCGCGCCGAGCAGGTGGATGTGCTTGGAATAGGGCAGGTAGTTGAGGAACGCCAGCAGGATGCCGGTGTGCAGCCAGAACGCCGCCGACTCGCCGAACCCGGCGGTGCCGGCGTCGATCGGCGCCAGCGAGCGGGCCACCACGCCCGACACCGGCGCGCCGGACGGCAGCGAGCCGGTCGCGGTGAGCGCGGCGGCGCCGTGGAAGCCGTGGAACAAAAAGTGGGTGACCATGAGGGCGCCGATCGACCCGAGGATGACGCCGGCGTCCAGGTTCATCGGGATGAGGCGCGGCTGGATGACGATGCGGCGGAACAGCGCCCAGCCGATCATCAGGAGGACGATGAGGTTGAAGAGGTCGATGACCGTGCGCAGGCCGGTGTAGGCGGCCTCCGGCATGAACAGGCCGAAGTGGAACGACGGCACCACGCCGCTCACCAGGAGCTCGACCGTGCCGATGGTGATGATCAGGAAGCCCCAGAAGATGAAGAGGTGGTGCTTGCTGGTCATGTGCTGCGGCCCTTCCTCGGCCACCTTCTTCTGGCCGAAGAAGTAGACGAGCACCGACATCAGGCGGGCCGGGATCTGGTCGAGCCGCGGGCGGGCGTCCGGGCGGCCGCGACTGGCCGCGCGCACCATCGCGTAGATGGTGCGGCCGAAGAAGGCGAAGGCGAGCGCGAGCAGCGCAGCGAAGAGCACGGAGCGCATCGACACCTCGCGTCATAACACGGAGGGGCCACGCCCGCCCTGGCAGCCGGGAGCGAAACTGCCTGGTTGATTACGGATCTTGGGGCCGTGCAAAAGAGTCTACGCACTCCGGTGCGAATCTCCTTGCGCACAGGGCCTACATCGGTGCAGAATGAGAGAACCGGGTCATTTGAAGAACCTGGAATGTCTAGCCAAGTTTGAATTGGAATGGAATTCACCAATCGAGAGACGCCCGTTCAGAACCGCTCCGGAATGAGCGTCGAGGACGCGGCGGCCGAGCTGGCAGCGGGAGTCGCTGCCCCGGCGGCCCTCGCGGCGGCGGCCGAGCCGGCCGCGGACGCCGCTTTGGACGCCGATCCCTACAACACGCTCGTCATCAGCGACCTCCACCTCGGTGAGGACCTCAGCCCGGCCGCCACCGAGGCGACCCGGGTCCACGTCAGCATCGTCGAGCGCCAGCTCCTCCAGTTCCTCCGCCACTACACGCGCCGCCGCGAGGACGGCCGCCCCTGGCGCCTGGTGATCAACGGCGACCTCATCGACTTCCTCTCGATCGCCATCCGCCCCGACCACCCCGAGTTCTCGCTCTTGGCCGTCCGCCCGACCCAGGACGAGCGCGAGCACGGCCTCCACCGCACGCCGCGCACCGCGATCGCCGCCATCGAGGCGGTCGCCGAGCGCCACGCCGAGGTGTTCCGCGCGCTGGCGCGCTTCGCCGCCCGCGGCAACCGCATCGAGATCGTCTGCGGCAACCACGACGCCGAGCTGACCTTCCCGGAGGCGCAGGCGGCGCTGCGCGCCTGCCTGGCGCGCGCCTGGAACGCCCTGCCCGAGGCCGGCCGGCTCGGCGCGCCGAGCGGCGCCGAGGTGGTCCGCGCGGTCGGCTTCCACCCCTGGTTCTTCTACCGGAAGGGCTCGCTCTGGATCGAGCACGGCCACCAGTTCGACGAGAACTGCTCGTTCGAGCACCAGCTCGATCCCTGCCGGCCGGGCACCGACGTCATCGCCATGAACGTGGACGTGGCGAGCACCCGCTACATCGCCAACCGGGTGCAGGAGGCGGACTCCTACAGCCACGAGAGCTGGTCGATGCTCGGCTACCTGCGGTTCGGCGCCGGCCTCGGCCTGCGCGGCTGCCTCGAGCTGGCACGCGCCTACCTGCGCTTCGGCGGCGCCATGCTGGCCGGCTGGCGGCAGAACCGCGCCACCCGGGCGGCGCGCGAGGAGCAGCGCGCGCGCCACCTGGCGCGCCTGCGCGAGATCGCGCGCGAGGCCGGGGTCGCCGAGGAGACGCTCACCGCGCTCGACGCCCTGCACCGGCCGCCGGTGGTCGGTCACCTGCGCCGGCTCACCGCCGTCATGATGATCGATCGCATCGTGCTCTACGCGATCGGCATCGCCGGCGCGCTGGCGTCGCTGGCGCTGGTGCCCGGGAGCCTGGGCGCGGCGCTGGCGGTCACCGCCCTCGCGCTCGCGGCGATCACCGCGCGCCTGTCCGGCCGCGAGCGCGCGGTCGACAACGTGAGCGCGCTCGACCAGGCCAGCGAGCTGGTGCTCGGCCAGGTGGACGCGCGCTTCGTGGTGTTCGGCCACACCCACGAGCCGGTGGCGCGCCCGGCCGGCGACGGCGAGCGCATGTACTTCAACACCGGCACCTGGGTGCCGGGCGGCCGGCCGGGCCTCTTGCGCTCGTTCACCCACCTGGTGGTGCGCCAGCGGGAGGCCGGGCCGGTGGCGGAGCTCTGCCAGTGGCGCGACGGCCTGAGCCGCGCGTTCACCCCGGGCTGGCTGCCGGCCACGCAGATCGCGGGCGCCCCGGCGCGGGCCGCGCTCGAGGAGGCCGCCGGGCGGCCGGCCCTGGGCGAGCCGGCGCGCGCGGCGCTCGAGGCGGCCGGCGCGGCGTCCACGGCGCCCTCGGCCGGCACCGGCGCTGCCCTCGGCGCGCGGGCGGCGCGGGCGCGGTAGCCGCGCTCGGCCGGCCCCGGCCCGGTGCCGGCGCGCGGCTCGAGAGCCGCCGCCCGGGTCAGCGCGCGCCCGGCGCGACCCGCCCGGTGTGCGCCGGGTCGCCGCCTTCCTGCGGCCACGGCGAGTCGGCCGGGCCGGTGCCGTCGCCGCGGAAGACGTAGAGCCCGGCGCCCTCGCCGCCGGGGCGGCCGCCGTTCCACACGTAGACCCGCCCGTCCGGTCCGATGGCGGGCGCGCTGAAGCTCGCGCACAGGTCCTCGCCCGCCACCTCGGGCAGCTCGTAGCTCCACAGCTCCTCGCCGTCCGAGGCGCGCACGGCGGTGAGCGTCTTGCAGAAGTCGCTCACGTACAGCGTGCCGCTGCTCGACAGCGCCGGCGTGGTCGGGATCCACGACAGGCCGACCTTCTTCTTCCAGACGATCGCGCCCTGGCCGCCCTCGCCCTCGCGCACCGCGAACAGGTGCTCGCCCTCGTAGCTGCCCGGCGTGGTGCCGATGGTGCCGACGTAGATCGTGCGGTCCGGGCCGATGACGATGCCGCCGCCGGAGCTGAACGACGGTAGCTGGATCGACCAGGCCAGCTCGCCGCTGGCCTCGTACGCAACAACGACGCCGTCGGCGGTGAGCGCGTAGATCCGCTCCTCGTCGTCCACCGCGATGGGGTCGATGATCGACGCGCCGACGTCGTGCGCCCACTTGCGGCTGCCGTCCGGGTTGACCGCGTGCAGGTTGTGCTCGGTCAGGCCGCGGCCGCCGACGTAGATCGTGCCGGACGGGCCGATCGCCGCGTTCGACCCGGTCTTGCCGTTGCCGTCCATCGGGTAGCTCCAGGTCACGCCGCCCTCGGCCACCGCCTGGAGCGGGGTGGCGGCGGCGTAGATGGTGCCGTCGCCGCCGACCGCCAGGCCGTCGGTGACCGGCCCGGTGAGATCGACCGGATCGAGCGGGGCGCCGCCCGCGAGCTGGTAGCGGTAGAGCCGGCCGGAGTCGGCGCTGGTCAGGGCGGCCGGCACCAGCACCTCGCCGTCGTGGATGGTGGCGGCCGGCGCCGGGATCGCGCCGGGGTTGGTCACCGCACCCCACAGGAAGTCGCCGTCGGGGGACAGCGCGAGGACGGTGTCGCCCCCCTCCGGGGTGTCGATGGTGTGCTTGCCGTGGACGACGATGGTGCCGTCGGGCGCCACCGCCGGCGCGAACACGACCTGGAGGACGTAGGGGTAGGACCAGAGGACCTCGTCGGGCGGCCCGCCCGGGTCGCCGCCGGCGTCCACCTCGCCGCCGCCACCGCCGCCGGCGTCCGGCCCGCCGCCGCCACCGCCGCCGCCGCCGTCGGGCGAGGCGGAGCAGCCGGCGAGGAGGGCGAGGAGGGACAGCGGGAGAGCGAACCTGCGCATGACGCTCCGTCGAGCAAGAAGCGATCCGTCACCGCCGGCGGCGCCCGACCTCCGGCCCGGCGCGTCAAGCGCGCGAGCTGGCGGGCTGCAAACCGCTGTCTGCGGCAGCTCCGCTGTCCGGCGCCCGCCGCTGCAGTTGCCTTGACAGTCCGGGCGCTTGTCTCCAACCTTCCCGCCCATGGCTGAGATCGTCCCGAAGGGTTACGACCCGGAGCTGTACCGGATGCGGCACAGCGCCGCGCACGTGATGGCGCAGGCGGTGCGCGAGCGCTTCGGGACCGAGGGCGCGGTTCACTTCGCCGGCGGGCCACCGATCGAGCACGGCTTCTACTACGACTTCGCGCTGCCGCGCACGGTCGAGCCGGAGGACCTGGCCTGGATCGAGGCGCGCATGAAGGAGATCATCGCCAGCGACCACCCGTTCGAGGTGGCCGAGGTGAGCGCCGACGAGGCGCGCCGGATCTTCGCCGACCAGCCGTTCAAGATCGAGCTCATCGAGGGGCTGGCGTCCGGCCACCTCGACGAGGACGGCAACCCGCGCGAGGGCGCGGCGGGGCCGGCCCGCATCACCACCTACCAGCACGACAGCTTCCGCGACCTGTGCCAGGGCCCGCACGTCGAGCGGACCGGGCAGCTCAACCCGGAGGCGCTCAAGCTCCTGAGCTCGGCCGGCGCCTACTGGCGCGGCGACGAGCGGCGGCCGATGCTGCAGCGGATCTACGGCACCATCTGGCGCACCAAGGAGGAGCTCGACAAGTACCTGTGGGCGCGCGAGGAGGCGGAGCGGCGCGACCACCGCCGGCTCGGCAAGGAGCTCGAGCTCATCCACTTCGAGCCGTCCGCACCCGGCATGCCGTACTGGCTGCCCAAGGGGACCCGGCTTTTCAACACGCTGCTCGAGTTCTCCCGCCGCGAGCACGCGGCGCGCGGCTACCAGGAGATGATGGCGCCGCTGCTCAACGAGAAGACCCTGTGGGAGACCAGCGGCCACTGGGAGCACTACCAGGAGAACATGTTCGTGGTGCCGGTCGACGAGCACCGCACCTTCGGGCTCAAGCCGATGAACTGCCCGAACGCGATGGTGGTGTTCCGGTTGAAGAAGCGGAGCTACCGCGATCTCCCGTACCGGCTGTCCCACATGGACGTGCTGCACCGCAACGAGCGGTCCGGCACCATGCACGGCCTCCTGCGGGTGCAGAAGTTCCAGCAGGACGACTCGCACATCTTCGTGACCGAGGAGCAGATCCCGGACGAGTTCGGCCGCGTGTTCGAGCTGGCCAACCTCATCTACGACGCCTTCGGGCTGAGCTACACGATCCGCATCGGCACCCGCGGCGAGGGGTTCCTGGGCGACGCCGAGACCTGGGACCGGGCGGAGAGCACGCTCATCGCGGTGGCCGACCGCTACATGGCCGGCAAGTACCGGGTGGAGCAGGGGGAGGGGGCGTTCTACGGGCCCAAGGCCGACATCCTCATGCAGGACGCGCTCGGCCGCGAGTGGCAGCTCGGCACCATCCAGCTCGACTTCCAGCTTCCGCGCCGGTTCGGCTGCAAGTACGTCGACAAGGACGGCAGCGAGAAGACGCCGGCGGTGATCCACCGGGCGCTTTTCGGCTCGCTCGAGCGGTTCATCGGCGTGCTCATCGAGCACACCGCCGGGGCGTTCCCGGTCTGGCTGGCGCCGGTGCAGGCGGTGCTCATCCCGGTGACCGACGGCCAGGTCGAGTACTGCCAGGAGGTGGCGCGCACCCTCGAGGCGCGCGACCTGCGGGTGGAGGTGGACGACTCCAGCGAGCGGATGCAGAACAAGATCCGCCAGGCGCAGCTGCAGAAGGTCCCCTACATGCTGGTGGTCGGCAAGCGCGAGGCGGCCGCCGGGACGGTGGCGGTGCGGCTGCGCACCGGCGAGAACCTCGGCGAGCAGCCGGTGGACGTGTTCGTGAGCCGCGCGCTGCAGGTCGTGCAGGACCGGCAGGGGCTGTAGCGAGCGCGCGCTCGCTGGGCGCGCCGCCGCTGCCGCGCGCGGGCCCGGCGCGCGCGTCAGTACTCGGTGCCGCTGACCGTCAGCACGAAGTGGACGTCCGGGAAGCCGATGTCGGCCATGTCGGTCGGCTCGACCACGCCGCAGGCCGGCGCGCGCAGGTAGGTCGGCCCGGTCTGGCCGGCCGCGTTGGCGCCGATGAAGAAGAGCCGGCCGGTGCCGTCGCCCTCCGGCACCAGGAGCTCGACCGCCAGCTTCGAGCCGGGCGGCACCGAGACGGCGACCGGCACGGTGGTGATGCCGGCGCCCTGGTTCGGGATGGTCAGCGAGACGCTGGCGAGCTGGGTGAGCTGGGCGACCTTGAAGTCGTCGACGGAAAGCGCGTGCAGCACAAGCGACGCCGGCTGGCTGCCCTCCGGGCTGGAGGCCGACTCGATGCCGAAGGAGACCTCCTCCACGTCGAGGCGACCGACGACGCCGAGCGCCTCGAGATCGAACAGCCGGTAGTAGCTGTTCTCCCGGTGCTCGACCGGCGTCGGCGGATCGGTGGTGTCGTCCTGCTCGATGCAGGCGATGCCGGTCTGCGGCGCGATCTCCTCGCTGGCGCTCTGGCTGAGCTCGCGCTCGACCGGGGCCGCGTCGGGCGAGCCGGAGCCGTCGTCCTCCTCCTCGCCGCCGGGCGTCCCGGCGTCGACCGGCGCGGGCGCCTCCGCGGGGGACCCGGACGGATCACCGACCGCCGCGTTGCACGCCGCGATCCCCAGGGCGGCCACCAGCGCCGCGATCGCTCTCGCCATACCCATCACCCTGGGTCGACGTTCAGCAAGCGGCGCGCCATCGAGGCGTCACGTGCAATCGACAGGTTGCACCGCGAATCTCTGGGGTCCGCTCTCCCTCGCTGGGGGCGGCGCCGGGGTCTGGCGGCCCGAGTTTGTGGTGGGATGTCGCTCAGTTCCCACGAGCGCCCACATTGGATCCCCCGGCTGTTTTTTTGTGCCGCGGAGGAGGCGCTCCTAGGGTGATCTCATGTTCCGAGACCACTTCGCGTCCACCTTCCCGATCTCGATCGCGCTGGTGCTCGCCGCCGCGCTCGCCACGGTCGCGGCGCTGAGCGCCTGAGGGCCGCCGGCGCGGCCCCTCAGGCGGCGGGCAGCTCGGCGCCGGCGCCGGCGCCCGCGGCCGCGGCCGCGCCGGTGAGGTCGATCTCCTTCCAGCGGCCGGAGCGGAAGCGCGCCGCCAGCACCAGCGCGAGAAGCGCCACGTAGCCGGCGACGCACAGGAGCGCGATCACCGCGCCGCCGCCGAGGACGATGACGCCGACGATCGCCGCCGGCGTGAACACCACCCACGCGAGCACCAGGCGCGCCACCATGGTCCAGGTGGTGTCGCCCGCCGAGCGGAGGATCTCGCTCAGGGTCAGGCCGATGGCGTCGAAGAGCTGCCAGGCGGCGCTCAGCGCCAGGAGCAGGGCGCCCACCTCCGCCAGGGCGGCGGCGTTTTCCCCGGGCGGCGTGAACAGCGAGAACAGCTCGTCGGGGAGGACGAGGTAGAACACGGCGATGCCGACCATCCAGGTGATGGTCACCGACAGGGTGACCCGGAGGACCGCGCCGACCTCGGCGTGACGGCCGCCGCCGATCGCCTGGCCGGCGAGGATGGCCCCGGCCGAGCCGACCCCGAAGGCCGGCATGAAGGCGATGGAGTTGATGCTGAGGACCACCATCATCGCGGCCACCACCGTGGTGCCGAGGTGGGCGAGGACGAGGTTGATGAACAGCGCGAAGGCGGCGAACTCGAGGAACCAGTTCAGCCCGTTCGGCAGCCCGAAGCGCAGCATGCGGACGAGCTCGGACAGGCGGAGGCCGAGCGGGCGGGACGTGGCGGTGGGCGCGCCCCAGCCGCGCAAGAAGGCGAGCGCTACCACCGCGAAGCCGACGTAGCTGGCGATCGCGCTCGCCAGCGCGGCGCCGTCGACGCCGAGCGCCGGCGCGCCCAGGTGGCCGTAGATCAGCACCCAGTTGAGCGGGATGTTGAACGCCATCGCCACCACGCCGGCGATCATCTGCAGGCGGGTGTTGCCGAGCCCGCCGTACCAGTTGCCGAGCGCCTCGGTGCCGACCACCGCGCCGATCGCGCACAGCCGGATGACGAGGTAGCTGGCCATCATCTCGCGCACCGCCGGCTCGTAGTCGGTCAGGCCGAGCGCCGGGCCGACCAGCGGGATCGCCGCCAGCGCGAAGAGACCGGTCGCGCCGGCCGTGATGAGGCCGTACCAGCCGTAGCGGCGGGCGCCGATCAGGTCGCCGCGGCCGGACAGCTGGGCGGCGAAGCTCTGCACGATGAACACGACGCCCATCGGCAGGATGACGAGGGTGAAGCTGTTGACCGCGCCGGTGGTGGCGGCGGCGAGCGCCTCCTCGCCGAGCGGCGCGGTCATGAGCGCGTCGCAGAAGCCGATCACCGCCTGCGTGGAGCGGGCCAGGACGATCGGCCACGCGAGCGTGAGCAGCGTGCTCAGGCGGATCGCGGGGGCGGGGGGCGGCGGCACGAGGGCGCAGAGGATACCCCGCGCGCCGCCCCGCGCCAGCGCTACTCGAGCTCGCTCATCAGCCAGGTGACGTCGCTGGTGGTGCCGAACCACCAGTTGAACTTCCGTGCCGGCGTCAGGCGCCACTCCGCCTTGCCGTGCTCGGTGCTGCCCGGCCGGTACCACATGTCGAGGTTCCAGGCGCAGCCCTCGAGCAGGGTGGCGGCGGTGGCACTCATCTCGGCGTGGTCGCCGCCGAGCTGCTTGCGGGCCCAGGCGCCGCGCGCCACCAGGCCGGCGACGTCGCAGGTGTGCTCCACGTCGCCCCACGGGCCGGCGTCGGAGAACTTCTTCTGGCTGGAGGACAGGTACCACGGCATGAGGAGGTCGATCCCCTCGCCGCCGTCGTACAGGCCGTGATCGAGCACGTACTGGCCGAGGTCGGCCAGGAAGGTGAGGGCGCGCTCGTCGCGGCTGTGGACGTAGTACTCCCACACCGCGTCGGCGAACAGCGCGCTCATCCACGGCGAGCAGATCGGCACGTCGCCCCCGGCGCCCTCGTGGGCGGTCATGCCGTGCAGCATGCAGCCGTCGCGCGGCCAGTTGCCCGGCGGATCGCTGGCCAGGGAGAAGGAGGCGTCCACGATCTCGCTCACGCGCTCGGCGTGGCGGGCATCGCCGCTGGCCTCCCAGGCGGACAGCGCGGCGAGGAGCGCGTAGGTCTGGTGGCGCTCGGTCCAGAAGTTGTCGTCCAGCTCGTAGACCGGATCCCAGCGCTCGCCGGCGCCGGCGATCCGCTCGATGGCGTCGAGCAGCTCCGGGTCGCCGGTGAACAGGTAGTCGGTCAAGAGCGAGCGGCCGTAGGCGTACTTGAGGTCGCCGTCCTTGAGGTCGAAGTAGCCGTCGCCGGTGATGCGGCCCTTGTAGAACTGGGCCGAGCGGTGGGCGTGGCGCAGCCACTTGACGTCGCCGGTGCGCACGTGGACGCCGAACAGGGTCATCGTGCGATCGAACAGCCACGGCTCGGCGTCGCCGGTGACGTCGATCCGCTCGACCACCGCGTCAGGAACGTCGTTGACCGCGGTGTGGGCGAAGCCGACCAGCGCGTCGTCGAGCCAGGCGTAGGCGGGGTCGCCGCCGACCGGCGTGGCGCGCGAGCGCAGCAGGCAGTCGGACAGCCAGGCGGGCGGGAAGGCGGCGTAGACCGCCGGCTCGCGCACCGACGACGGGAACTCGCCGTCGTTCACCGCGACCCAGCCGGCGCGCGGGTCGGCCGGCGCCGGCAGCGTGGCGCCCGGCGCCTCGCCGTAGGCCAGCTCGATCTCGAGCGGCGCGCGCTCGGCGAAGGTGACCTCGACCGAGATCATCGCGGCGCGGATCGACTCGGTGGCGTCGGCCCGGCCGGGCCAGGCGCGCCAGGGGAGCAGCGCCTCGGCGTGGATGGCGAGCTCCTGCTCGCCGAGCCGCGCCGACAGCAGGCCCGCGTCGCTCACCGCGCCGGGCGGGAACGGCGCGCCGAAGGAGACCACCACCGGCTCGCCGGTGGCGATTGACGGGCCGGGGTGGAGGACGACCGAGACGACGCCCTCGCCGGGCGTGCCCGGATCGATGCCGCCGCCGTCGCCGTCGCCATCGCCGTTGCCGCCGCCTCCGCCGCCGTCGTCATCGCCGCCGGGATCGAGCGCGCCGTCGTCGCCGCCGGTGGTGGTGCCGGTGCACGCCCAGGTCAGGAGCGCGGCGAAGGACAGAGAGAGACCAGAGAGCGAGCGCACACGTGCCCTCGCCCGTTCGGGATGTCGCATGTGCGTACCTCCGAGGGGGGTGTTTCCGCGTTGCGGGTGGCGCCGGATCTCGCCCCCGAGATCCAGCACCTCGCGAGACCCGTTTATCGGAGACGGCGCACCCGAGGCGAGAAAAAAGTTCTTATGAATCAAACTTTTGGAAGAGGGTGTGGGACGCCGGAGCAGAGCGGACCACGCCCACATGGTTGTCACGTCGCGCCCGCCGTAAGGCCGGCCACGCGCGCGGGAGCCGAGGCTGAATTTCTGGCCTCGCGGCGTGGTCGTTCGCCCACGCGATATGCTTCGCCGCGTGGAGGTCGCGCGCCTCATCGCTCCGGTCCAGCACTACGGCTGGGGATCGCGCGAGGCGATCCCGCGCCTGATGGGCCGGCCGCCCGACGGGCGGCCGTGGGCGGAGGTCTGGATGGGCGCGCACCCGCGGGCGCCGGCGCGCCTCGTGCGCGGCGGCGCGGGCGAGGGGGACGGCGCCGGCGGCGGCGCCGGCGATCCGCTCGACCGGGTGATCGCCGACCGGCCGGAGCAGGTGCTCGGCGCCGAGGTCCACGCGCGCTTCGGCGCGCGCCTGCCGTACCTCTTCAAGGTGCTCGCCGCCGATCGGCCGCTCTCGATCCAGTGCCACCCGGACGCCGAGGCGGCGCGGCGCGGCTTCGCGCGCGAGGAGGAGCGCGGCGTGGCGCGCGACGCGCCGGAGCGCACCTACCGGGACGCCAGCCACAAGCCGGAGCTCATCGCCGCGCTCGGGCGGTTCGAGGCGCTGGTCGGCTTCCGCGCGCCGGAGGAGATCCGGCGCCACCTGGCCGGCGCCGCCGCGCGCGCGCTCGCCGGCCCGCTCGCCGCGCTCGACGGAGGCGGCCTCGAGGGGATGTTCCGCGCGCTCATGGCGCTGTCGCCGCCCGAGGCGGAGGCGGCGGTCGGCGAGGCGGCGGCGGCGCTCGCCGGTGCGCCGGGGCCGGAGGCGGCGTGGGTGCGCCGGCTCGCCGCCGCCTTCCCGCGCGACCCGGCCTCGCTCGCGCCGCTCTACCTCAACCACGTCGAGCTGGCCGCCGACCAGGCGCTCTACCTCGGCGCCGGCCTCTTGCACGCCTACCTCGGCGGCGTCGGGCTCGAGATCATGGCGAGCTCGGACAACGTGCTGCGCGGCGGCCTGACCGACAAGCACGTCGACCTCGCGGAGCTGTGCCGGGTGGCGCGCTTCGAGCCGCACGCGCCACAACCGATCGCGCCGACCCTCGACGGCGACGGCCGGCTTCGCCGCTTCTCGACCCCGGCGAGCGAGTTCGAGCTCGGCTTCGTGGACCTCGCCGCCGGCCCGTACCGCCGCGCCGGCGGCCGGCCGGAGATCGTGCTGGCCCTCGGCGGCGGCGCGGAGGTCGCCGGGGACGGCGGCGGCGCGGCGGTCGCGCTCGGCCCCGGCCAGGCGGCGCTGGTGCCGGCGTCGGCCGGCCCCTACCGGCTCAGCGGACAGGGCAGGGCGTACATCGCGACGGTCCCCTGATCCCGGCCGGCGCCGCCGCCGTCGGCTCGCGCGCTGGCGTATAGTAGGCGCCCGGTGTTCGTCCCGATCCTCAACATCGTGCTCGGCGCCGTCATGGTGGTCGGCGGCGCGACCGGGCAGCTCGCGCTGCTCGGCACCGGCAGCGCCGCGGCGCTGGTCGCCGTCGG
>Ga0079224_100008675_pt1 | contig 13790 bp, 11 predicted proteins | sample Stecom2015_FD_80414 | JGI IMG/M metagenome (GOLD analysis project Ga0079224, IMG submission 80414) | Agricultural soil microbial communities from Utah to study Nitrogen management - Steer compost 2015 | ecosystem: Environmental > Terrestrial > Soil > Agricultural land | place: USA: Utah... | reverse complement strand
AGTGCGCGAGCCTGTAGTTACTGGCTGAGGTATACCTGGCTGGGTGGCAACTCTATTACAGCTCGCCAATGACTAACGTTTCAGCTCTGGATACTCGTCGTTCGAGACTGCGCATCCCCGCCGACTGGCTCTAAACATTTGAGTAGAGAAGCTACGCCCAAGAAGGGCTTGCGTTAGCTGAGTACTTTACTCGAGACAGGGTTATGGCTAATGTTGTTAGGATTTAACAATAGCAGGCTTCGGAAACCCGCGGGCGGGTCACCAGTCAAAAATTTGCTTACTGGATAATAGCCCGCTATCCGAAGCTCGCAGACCAACGCTGCTTTCAACCAAGCACGTGTTATGGAATACATGCAGTCTGTACAGGGAGTTTGCATGATCGAGTTCAACATGGCAGCAGCTTTACCACCCACCGCTGACCTCAGCAATGTTGCTCAGTCCACCTTTAAAGGTGAGCCAGCGTTGACACAGTCCTATTTCTTTCTGTCAGCTCCTATTCGCCCAACGCTAAAGGCTGAGCCGACAGGCTACTTGATATAACCTACTATCGGACACCCCGTATAGCCACCAGCACGTTAATGCTCGACAAATTAAAAGAGCATAAGTATTGGAACAATATGGATTTCCACAACAAATTTTTCCAACACAACGTTCGAAAGATCAACACTTAAGAAGTTGTGGATTACAATAGAGTTGGCAGGAATGAAAGAGACCCTTGACATCACGATCGTAGAGATTATTGAGCGAGAGCCTGTCAGCGTCAGACTGCGCAACGCTCTTCTACGAGCGGCTTCTGAGGACATACTTCCGTTTAGGAAGCTATCTGAGTACCTTATTAACAAAGATGAGAACGTTCAGCGCCTTCTTAAAATACCGAACCTAGGTAAGAAAAGCGCAAACGAACTTATAGCTTTACTTGATAAGCACATAGAAGATTCCTTCGGTCCAGAGCCACGCTCTAACACCGTGCGCCAACAGACTTATTCGATAAACATTCCTGCCACCCACATGAGCATGAGGACCGTAAGCTTCATTCAAACTAGTCAATGCAGTGTACGATTACAGAATGCACTTGTCGGCGCTATCGAAAGGAATGAGTTCAACGCAGAACGTCTAGGGGATCTACATGGCAAGAGCATTCATAGTCTTAAACAAGAGCTTCGGAAAGTTGCTAACCTAGGTCAAAAGTCTGCAAAAGAGTTTCTTGATCTCTTGAATACGCTGGCGACGAGCATTACCGGCGAATTATCGCATGGAATATCAACACAGTCGCACCAAGCGACTGAAAACAAAGACAGAGACTATAAGTCTGAATTTATATCGTTACTCAGAAGAGAAGGGTTTTCCAGCATCACCGTCATAGACATTTTAAATAGGACACCCGGACTTTCCAGGCAAGAGAGAGCACTACCAGGAAAAATAAATACAACCTATCAAACAATGCCGCTATGCGAAATTCTAACCAAAATCGGTGGCGACTTCTATGAAATATCCGCAGGAATACTATCCGACACCAAATTATCATCAAAGCTTGCAATAATACTTACAGATTTTTACCGATTCTTACTAATCAGGAAGGAAATATCTTTTTGCCACGACAAATATTTTTCGAGCGACCTCTCTAACTTAGAAGATCGAGAAGTGGAGGTCCTGCTTGCAAGGTTTGGGCCCAAACGCCAGACACTTGAAGAACTTGGTCGGCGCTTCAACGTTAGTCGAGAACGAATACGCCAAATCGAATCAAAAGCACTAGATAGATACATTAAGAAAAACCGGGTAGGACTATTTCATCTATCTGAAAGTCTCGACAAATACATCAATGCTTCAAAAGGGGTGTTATCCATACAGATTGCACAACGATTATATGGAATTGCAGTTCAAAAGCTAGAGCTAATCCTATACTTTATTATTCCAGCGGGCAAAGATGGACGGCTAAAACGCGACGGCGATCACATCCTGAGCAAAGATTTTCGTAGCCGCCAAGACCAGGTATTTAGGCGTATTGAGGAATTCATTTATCGCCACATAGGTTGCAATAGTAAAACCTTGATTGAAGAGATCGAGGGTGTAAATCGCCCTATCCTGGAATATTTTATTTATCGAAACAAAGGAAAGTTCTCCACTATCCCTGGAGGAGACATTGTCATTGTTTCCAATTCTGCATCGGAGCGGGCCAAGATTGTGCTACGAGCAGCCGGACAGCCCCTCCATACAAGTGAAGCAGCCAGGCTTTATAAAACCATTTTTCGCGAGGACGTAACAGAGCATGCTTTAGGGTCAACTTTGAATCGACTGCCAGAAGTTTTAATTATCGGCCCCGGGAAATTTGCCCTATACGATCACTTAAAACTTGATGCAGATGATATTGACAGAATAAAGAAAGACTCCTACCGACTCATCCGCACTGAGGGTCGCTATCTGAGCTCAAAGGTTATCTTCCAGCACCTTTGCAGCGCTCAACCAGGACTTATAAAGAAAGAGCCTCTTTTCAATTACTATATGGTACATGGAATTCTTCAGGACGATGGTCGATACCGGATTAGAAGAGGCTTTATGGTTGGCCTACCAACCTATGGAGATTACTTACCCCTAGAGGCGGAAATAGCGGAGATGGTCGAAGTCCATGGCCCCGTCTCGATCGCGGAGATTATAGAGCTACTGCGCCCCACCCGGGGAGAGTTAACGAACGGCTCGGTTCGGAACAGCTTAGTAGCAAGTGAAGACATCTACCTATCTGCACAAAATCGAAAATGGGACATTGTAGATCGAGTATTCAGGGAGCCCGCAGACATTCGTCAACTTCAAACAGCAGTACGGATGGCCGCCTACAAAGAGCCTACCGCCCTATCAACGCTCTATAACCGTGTTCGATCCACAGGTATTCAATATGCGCTCGGCACTATTCTTTCGCTCGTGTGGAAGGATCCGGACATTATGCTGGAGGGAGATTATGTGTGCTTTATCGGAGTCGACACGGAGATTGAGAGCTATTACGCGACCGGTGAACCAAAAGCGTTATGGCAGCTGGACTTCAGAAACCATACGGAGGAGAAGTCCGTAGACACCGATTTGCTGGATGCACTGGTAAAGGAGTTTGATTTGTATGTTTGAGAATATCGATCTCCCGCTATCAGTAAACACTTCCTCAGAAGATCCATGCACCAGCTTCTTCGACCCGGTACTCGCAAACGCGACTACATATGATGTTGGCGTAGGGTATTTCACATCCGGCTGGATCGCGGACACCGCTCGAGGTATAGCGAAATTTGCTCAATCGCGAGGTCAGGCAAGATGGATCGTCGGACACGTGCTACAAGAAAAGGACCTTGACTGCATTGTAAATTCCAAAAATCTTGCGGATAAGGAATACGAGGCAAAACGCATTTTTGAGGAAGATGTAGATCGGGTTTTTTCAGCAATTCAGGAGGATGCTCGCCTAGTCCTGGCGTGGCTAATCCGAGATGGCATTGTCGACTTAAGAATCGCCATCCCTACCAATAAGCTTAGCGGAATCTACCACGCCAAGAATGGAATTTTTTCAGACAGGTCGGGCAACGAAATCGCCTTTAGCGGCTCGTACAACCTAACTTCCGGGGCATCGACTAACTGGGAGAGCATCGACATCTATCGCTCGTGGACCAGCGAAGAAGGGCGCCTGCGCTGCGCTATCAAAAAGCTAGAGTTTGAAAGGATCTGGTGGGGAAAAGACCCCAACCTATTAACCTTCAAGCCTTCGTTAAAGACGCTAGATAAAATCAAGACCTACGCCCTACCAGGTACCCGGCCCTACAGACTAACGTCAGGCTGTCCTGCAGTCCCCAAAGCCATTCAAGATGACGAAGGAAAAATCCGAGGGTACCAAGAAGAGGCCATCAAAAGCTGGTTTTCTAACAATGGGCAAGGTCTATTTTGTATGGCGACCGGGGCCGGCAAAACGATAACCGCCCTGACAGCGGCCACTCGGCTATTGGACCACCTCCGCAATAAAAAAGCAAAGCTCGTTATAGTTATTACTGTGCCCTACGTGCATTTAGGAGAACAATGGGCTGACGAGGCCGCCTTCTTTGGCTACGACGCGATCAAATGCTATGGCGGCAAAAGTAAGTGGTTGGAGGCGCTGCAGGCTACCTACAATCAGCTACTTTCAGGAGACCGTGACCATCTCGTGGCCATTGCGGTGAATGATACCTTCGGAAACGACCAGTTTCAGTCGTTCCTCAACGGAGTCAAAACTAATCTTTTACTGGTATCGGATGAAGTGCACAACATGGGGGCGGAGAAAATTGTGGGAAAACTACCCAAACAGGCGCACTTTAGAATCGGGCTATCGGCCACTCCTATTCGCCACAACGATCCCTTCGGCACCAAGGCGATTTTTGAATACTTTGGAGATCCGGTAATCGAGTTTGACATCAAGGACGCTATCAACGCCGGCTTCCTATGCAAGTACAACTACTACCCTATCATCTGCGAGCTAGACCAAGAAGAGATGGAGGAGTATATCCAGCTAAGCAAAAAAATCGCTCGGCTCATGGCAATGAGCGACAAGGATGACTTTTCCGAAGGTCTAAAGTTGGAACTCATCAAGCGTGCTAAGCTAACCGGCAGTAGTGCAGAAAAAAAGCGAAAGCTTAAGGACTTCCTAAAGATAAACAAAGACCGGAAACACACTCTTATCTATTCTAGCGAAGCCATCAAGGATGGCGAACGGGATATCGATAAAATAGTCCGCATTGCGGGCAAAGACTGTCAATGGAAAGTAGAAAAATTCACAGCCGAAGAAAGCAAAGAACAGCGTGCTGATATTCTAGACAGATTCAAGAACGGAACAATAGACGCCATCGTGGCCATCAAATGTCTAGATGAAGGGGTCGATATCCCCCAAACGAAAACGGCATACATTGTAGCCTCGTCGACCAATCCACGCCAGTTTATCCAGAGGCGAGGGAGAGTATTGCGCCTTTATAAAGGCAAAGACAAAGCAACAATCTACGATTTCATTTCGATTCCTCCCCTAAGCAAGCTGGGGGAAGACCAAGATACATTCAATATCGAAAGAAACATGATTGAACGTGAACTCGAGCGGATCACTGAGTTCGCTGAAATCTCCGAAAACTATGGAGACACCCTTTCGGCGCTAAGAGACATAAGAAACAAACTGCGATTACTAGGAAATTAATATGAAGACCCCTAAAGAAGTTATAAACTCAGCCTCCCAAGAGGCCCAATCTGTAATTAACAAAGTACTAAAAATACATCAAGAAGGGAAGCACTATAGAGCCCTCCCGGCGGAAATGGAGAGAGACTTCTGCGAGCGCATCATCAAGGTAATCAAGGACGAAATAAAATCATGAAATTAAAAAAGCTAACCATTAGAAACTTTCGTCAGTTCTACGGGGAAGTGTCCATTAGCTTTTCAACAGATGAGCAGGCAAGTGTAACAGTAATTCACGGGGAAAACGGAGCGGGCAAAACATCTTTATTGAACGCCTTTAAATGGGTGCTCTACGGCACGACCGACTTCGATACCAACAACCAAAACATTCTCAGCGAGAGGGCTATTGCGGAAGCGGATCAGGGTAGTCCAATCGTGATGTCCGTGACCCTGGAGTTTGACGACGAGGGGGCCTCCTACACCGCACATCGGGAGCAAAAATTTACAAAGGGCGAGGGCTTGTACGCTGACTCGTTGGGACCCTCTGTCCCATCACTCACATGGATCGACACTGCAGGTCTGTCTAAGAGCTCCTCTAACCCCGGTAGCCAGTTGAATCAAATATTGCCTGAAGACATGCACAGCTACTTCTTCTTTAATGGAGAGCGTATCGAAAAATTGGCTTATAACAGCGCCTCACCTCAAATCAGGGAAGCTATTAAGGCCCTAATGGGACTGAATATTCTTGATAGAGCAGAAAAACAGCTCAAGGGCGCAGTGGTCCGACATTTTAATAAGGAAGCAAAGGACAACTCCTCTGGAAATATGTCAGAGTTACTGGATGAGCAAGCCAAGCTCTCAGAGAAAATACAGAAGAAAGAAGAAGAGATTTACAATTGGGAGAAAACTCTAAGTGAAATCGACTTAGAGATTGAGGCCATCGACAAGAGACTATTTTCTATCGCCGCTATTTCTGAAAAACAAAAGCGAAGAAAGGAGCTAGAAGAACAAATCGATCAGATCAAAAGGGATACAGAACACTCATCATCCGCACTCGATAAGATCATTACGGAGCGAGGATTTCTGGCGTTCATCGATGCCCCGCTAACCGAGGTCAAACAGTACCTGGACGACATGCGTATTCGCGGAGAGATGCCCAGTAAAGTAAAGCCTACCTTTATCGACGATTTGATCGAGCTGGGGAAGTGCATCTGTGGCCAGCCTCTGGAGGTCGGAAGCGACAGTGTAGCTGCTCTGGAGTCTTACAAAACCACCATCGAAGACAATGGCATTGAAGAGCAATTTATAACGCTCTTTGGGGAAATATCTCATTTACAGACAGCGCGCGCGTCAATGTTTTCCAGTATAAGTGGCCTCATAAACAAACTGAACGACTTGGCCGACCGGCGAAAAGATTTGCTGGGGAGGATTGATGAACTTGGTGAAGAAATAAAGGGTGTAGAGGATTCTGCCAAATTGGAGGGTCGTAGAGCAAACTTGAAAGACAAGAGAGAACAATTTAAGACTGCCTGCATCTTAGGAAAGGACCAAAATTCTAAATTTGAGGAGAAGCTTCGGGCGAATGAGAAAGAAATAGAGAAAGAGCTGGCGAGTACTAACCAGGCCGATTTAAGCCAGCGCCGACAGCAGCTGGCGAAGGAGGTAGCTGACACCATCGGCGAGTTGCACGAAGCAATGGCTCATAAAGTTCGTTCAGATTTGTCTAAAAAGGTAAACGACACTTTCAGAAGCATCATGAAGAAGGACTATTGGGCTGAGATTGATGAAGACTTCACTCTAAAAATTTTCAAAAACATCGAAGGGCATGGCAAGCAGCCAGTTTGGGAGAAATCCACGGGTGAAAATCAGATCACCAGTCTTTGTTTCATCAGTAGCATTGTTAACACCGCAAAGAAGTGGGCCAGCAAACCGAGCGCATTCCAAAAGGGTGGCATTTATCCAATCGTGATGGACTCTCCGTTTGGGGCGCTGGATCCAGAATATAGACAAAAGGTAGCAGCCTTTATTCCTGCGCTAGCTGATCAAGTCATCGTCATGGTATCAAAATCGCAGTGGCGCGGTGAGGTAGAGAGCGAGCTATCCAAAAAGCTAGGTAAGCAATATACGCTGAAGTACCATAAGCCTGGTCCGGGTAGCGACGAGAAGTTTGAATACACCAACTTGGAGGAAGGCTTCAATGGTTGATCGTGTAAGGAAACCTGAAAAACACACTAAGACTCTAAACCACCTCAAAGAAGAAGGCGTCTTTTCATCCTTCAAAGACGCCATGGTATTTGCCGCAGCTCTCGGCTTTTCCAGAAAAAAGTTGGTTGCGTTCGATAAATCTAGCGAGCCCATTCCCTTATCGGTTTTTCGAGGAGAGTACGATGGTGCGTTTATGAATATGCTTGCACTTTTCGAACATCGAGACTCCGCCTACCTAGAACCCGAAGGTGATAAGTTTGACGCCAAGATCAAACTCTTCGAAGAGTATGCCTGCGGCGGTTTAGATATTATTGAAAGCACGATTATCGCCCCAGACCTTGATCTTCAGAATGCGATCATTCGATTAATTCTTGATGAGCAGGCACCGCACAATATCATTGATGACATTACCGCGCTGGGAGTCTAACACCCGTCGCCAGGTCGAATGAAGGGCCATCAGCCGCTCATACAAGAATGGGAGGCTGATGGCCTTAAAGTGGCTACGACTCGGAGCGTTTAACAAAGGAATGACTCCGCCATCATGGCAAACGCGACGAGTCACGCTCCACGGCGGACCATTCCGCTTGCCCGTTTTGCAATCTGCCCCGGGAGCGACTGATCCACAGCAATGAGGTGGCCAATATTGCTGCTGATGGCTACCCGGTCTCACCCGGTCACTTGTTGATTACCCCCGATTCCATTACCTGACGTTATTTGATATGCCCGCCGATAAGCAATTGCATTTGCTCGGCCTGATCAACAAGGTGAAAGAGCTTATCAATCCAGCTCACCGCCCCGATGGCTACAACGTCGGGATCAACAATGGTGCAGCTGCAGGACAGGCTGTCCCGCATGCGCACATCCACGTTATCCCCCGATATGCCGGTGATGTGGAGGATCCCAGAGGCGGAAGCCTTTCTAGACCTTTTCAGGTAAGGGAAAGGAATGAGATCTGGGCAAAGACTCCAAGACTGAACGGGTGCTATAGCCGAATAGGTCCTCTCTCCATGCGGCCCAGACCCTCAATCTCCGAGTCCAACGGAGTTCGCTACCCCGCGCTGCGTTTGCTGTGGCACCCATATAATCCTCTTAATCCTCGCTCAGGACGTTTTTATATGATAAAAAGACTTCCAACGAATTTTTGACTTCCAGCGGAGGTCGCCAAATCATGAGCGAATTTTCCCATAGTTTCCCAGCTGCCCGCGGTGTGCAAGCTGGACGACCTTGTTATGTCGCGATGTGCCCTATGCGGCTGATCCCCAAGATTTTTGTCTTTGACGAAGATGAAGTCCCGCCAGAGTTAAGAGCGCAGCGTACGCTGAACCGAGCCCGTGTCCCAGAAATCGCGACGTATCTACTGGAAAATACAGGGGATTACACGCTTTCCGCGATCACTGCATCTGTAGATGCGAAAGTAAAATTCGAGCCCAGTGCCGACACCGGCCTAGGCCAAAATCTCGGACTGCTCTCGATCCCTATGGATGCACGCATTCTCATTAATGATGGGCAGCACCGACGCGCAGCGATCGAGCATGCCATTCGAGAAAATCCAGAGCTAGGTTATGACAATATTCCCGTTCTTTTTTTCATTGACGAGGGGTTGGAGCGTAGCCAGCAAATGTTCGCGGACTTGAACAAACATGCGGTCCGGCCCAGCGATTCCATCAGTACATTGTATGACCATCGCGATGCACTCTCAGAATTAGCGCGCAACATGATCAAGTGGGTACCAGCCTTCTCACGCCTGACTGAAATGGAGAAATCCAGCATCTCCAATCGCAGTACCAAGCTTTTTACTCTGTCGGCAATAAAAAACGCCTCCAAGGCACTGCTGTCCAAAGGCAGAAACGCACCGATAGCCCCCAATGAAGCTGAGCTGGCGGCGGCTTTCTGGGCTGAAGTGGCAAACAACATGCCCGATTGGCAATTAGCGCTAAACAAGAAAGTCGCAACGGCAGAATTACGAGAACAGTTCGTTCACGCCCATGCAGTGATGTTGCAGGCCATGGGGCTAATTGGCGCTGACCTAATTACACGCCCCAAGCGTAGCTGGGAAAACATTCTCAAGGGCCTGCAGAACATCGATTGGGCAAGAGCCAATCCCGCTTGGGAGGGTAGAGCTATGCACCACGGCAGAATCAGCAAGACGCGCAGCAGTGTCGTGCTCACAGCCAACTACATCAAACAACACCTGAATATTCCCCTTACAGCCACCGAGCAGGAATATGAGGAATCTTTAAAAAAATGAGGAATAACGCTTTCCCGTACCCCACCCACCTAGACATGATATTGGACATGATCTTGGGAAACCGCCCGCTGGCCGACCTGGTTCGAGAGATCCAAAGCATCTACGTGGCGGATGAGCGCCCGTGGATCATCGGATTTAGTGGCGGAAAAGACTCGACCTGCGCTTTGTCCTTAGTCTATATCGCGTTGCAACAGCTGCCGCCGGAGCAGCGAGACAAACACGTCTATGTGGTTTCCTCTGACACCTTAGTGGAAACCCCAGTGGTCGTCGATATGATCAATTCTGTCATCACAGAGATTAATGCATCGGCAACGCGGCAAGGTCTACCTATCAGCGCCCACACCGTGGTTCCTAAAGCCGACCAAACCTTCTGGGTGAACCTACTAGGCCGTGGCTACCCTGCACCCAACCAATCCTTCCGGTGGTGTACTGAACGCATGAAGATCGATCCGGTCAGCGAGTTCATATTGGATAAAGTGGCAAAGTTTGGAGAAGCAGTAGTTGTTCTCGGATCTCGTTCCGAAGAGAGTGCCTCACGTGCCCAAGTAATAGCCAAGCACAAGATTGATGGATCAGCGCTGAGTCGGCACAGTTCTTTGCCGAACGCATATACCTACATGCCCATCGAAAGCTGGTCGGCAGATGAGGTTTGGATGTACCTGATGAGTTCCCCGTGCCCTTGGGGTGGATCTAACCAGCAACTGTTCGAGCTGTATAAGGGATCGAATCAGGGCGAATGCCCACTCGTAATTGACAAAAGCACACCCTCCTGTGGCAACAGTCGATTCGGGTGTTGGACCTGCACCGTTGTTACAGAAGACAAAGCTCTGCATGGCTTAATTGAGTCTGGTGCCGACTGGATGCGACCTCTGCTTGAGTTCAGAGATCTTCTTTACCGCTCAAGACAGCCGGAAAACGCTGATCGTTATCGGAATTTCCGGCGTCGCACAGGACGCGTTTCGTATAACACCGGCGACATTAGTGACGACAGTGTGCGGGAAGTACGGCACGTCCCAGGCCCTTATCTTCTTCAAACCCGCCAGGAATTCCTGAGGACGTTACTGACGATTGAGAAAGAGATCAAGGAACAAGGCCGTGATATAGAGCTGATCACGCGGCCAGAGCTTCACCTGATTCGCCGCGAATGGCTGCGGGACCCGATAGAGCCGGACTGGGATGACTCTCTTCCAAAAATTTATCGCGAGGTTTATGGCGAAGACCTGGATTGGGTTGAGGATGATGCGGGCATGTTTACCAAAGCTGACTCACAAACGCTTGACAGCCTTGCTGAGTCGTATGATATCCCCGCAGCCCTGGTTCGCAAGATGCTAGAAGCAGAATTGGAAGTGTCCGGCTTGGGCAAACGCAGGGGCATATTAGATCGACTGGAAGCCCTCTTACAGCGGGACTGGGAAGAGCTCTCCGTAATTAACGCGCGCAATGCTGAGCATCGGAAATACGAGCGATCTCACGTTGAAGAAGTTAAAGATGAATTTTCTGAGTTCTTACACTAATGCTGATAAAAAACCTTACTCTAACCAACTTCCGTGTATACGAAGGAACCAACAGCTTCGACCTGACCCCTTTTAAGCGCTGTGGCAAACCAAGCCCGATTATTTTGTTTGGCGGTTTGAACGGAGCCGGAAAAACAAGCATCCTGTCAGGGGTTCGTCTAGCGCTGTACGGGCGCCTGTCGCTGGGGCCAGCCGTCTCGCAAAAGCGCTACGAAAACTACCTTCTCGAGTCCATCCATCACTCGCGGGAAACGAACCGGTCGCCGAGCACCGCGTCAATCGAGGTCACCTTTACCTATGCGAAACTGGGCACTGAGAGCCTGTACTACGTCAAACGCCACTGGGAACGTAGGAGAGCCGGTGTTAAAGAGACGTTAATCATTGAACAAGATGGCCGCGCGATTAAAAGCCTGTCCTACGACCAAGCACAAAACTTTCTGAATGAGTTGATACCCAGCGGTGTGTCCGACCTATTCTTCTTCGATGGCGAGAAGATCTCCGAACTGGCTGACGACACTGGTGGTGCCGCACTTGAACAGTCTATCAAAAAACTGTTGGGTTTGGACATAGTAGAACGATTAGCCAGCGACCTATCGGTACTAAAGCGCAACATTACTAAGCGCTCTTCGGTCGAAGCGATTCAGGCTGAAATTGAAACTCAAAACACAATACTAGAGACAAAGCGTCACCAGATAGAGCAGGTTCGCAAAGAGAAAAATACAGTGAACGCTCAGCGTTCCGAGGTGAAAAGCCAAATCGCACAACTGCAGAAAGCTATCGACGCTAGGGGTGGCCACTTTTCAGCTTCCCGGCAAGACCTGGACGCCGAGCTTAGTAGACTGCAAAGCCAAAAACAAATGCTTACTGCACAGATCAACGGATTGATCTCTGATGCTGCTCCTCTGGCTCTGGCTCCCGGGCTCTGCCAGGTAACAAAAGCTCAAATTGAACAAGACCTAGAGGCCCAAACTGCGAATCAGAAGATTGCACTGCTACGAAGCTATTCTGCACAACTGAGTCAAAAACTTTCTGCTGCCCTTCCATCCGAAGCGATGGCGGTGGTTTCTAAAGAACTAGACGCGATTCTTTCACAGAATATCAGCAGCAAACCCAATCACCTGGTGCATGATGTGACGCCAATGCAGGCCAGCCACTTACTATCCACATTTGAGTATGCACAAAAACAAGCTGCGGATCTGGCGCAGACATTTCAATCCCTTGACGACGTAGAGCGGGCGCTCGACGAGATTGGTGTAACTCTGGCCCGGGCCCCAGATGATCTATTGATCGCAGATGACTTCAAAGAATTACAACACCTACAACAACAGATTGGTCGCTTGGATGCCAAACTCGAAGCACTGAAGGTCTCTGGCAGGGAGATTGCGAACAGTGCAGTCGAGATAGCCCGGAAGCTAGACCGTCTCTATGAACACGCGGCCAAAACTAGCGATCAGAAGCGCATGCTGGATTACATCAGTAATGCTGGGGGATTGCTCAAAGAGTTCGTGGATCAAACGGCGAAAGCGAAAATTCGTGAGCTTGAGGCCCAGTTCACTGAGTGCTTTTCCAAGCTAGCTCGCAAAGACGATATGCAACTACGGCTCGTCATTGACGCGAAGACTTTCCAAATCCAGCTCCTATCAATGTCAGGTCGTCCAATCGCAAAAGACGAACTGTCCGCGGGCGAAAAGCAGATCTTTGCAATATCGTTACTTGAGGCGCTTGCCAAAACTTCTGGCCGCCAGTTGCCGATGATCGTGGACACTCCACTCGGCCGTTTAGATTCGCGCCATCGGAGCAATCTGATTGAAAACTACTTCCCAATAGCTAGCCATCAGATGATCATTCTGTCAACAGACACTGAGGTCGACGAGTCATTTTACGCGGAACTGGCGCCGAATATATCTCGCGCTTACTGGCTTGAATACGACGCTAAAATTGGTGCAACTCGCGCCAGTAAAGGGTACTTCTGGAAAATTAGAGAGGCGTGCTAATATGTTCCCAACCCGCATACACGTGGCCAAGAAGACTTGGGACAAGTTACAGTATCTGCAAACCAAAACCCGCTTAACTCCAAACGTAACGGCTCGGATTGCCATCGCTATGGCCATCAGAGACACTCGCAGCGCTTTCATAAACGAAAGCAAACCAGAGCAGGCTCATGTCATCAACCGGGACGTCTTGTTTGGTGAGCATGAAAAAGCATACGAAGCGTTAATTCGTCAATTCTGCGCCGAGCAAAACATTCAGTGTGACATTCAGGATGTAATTCGCTCGCTGATAGACAGCGGTTTGCATAAGCTTGGTCATGTGAAGAAGCTTTCGGACTTGAAAACCACTTTTCAGCAGGTTTAGGGTTCACGACTTAGCGCCCATATGTAGGCAGAAGCGCATTGGCTGGCTGACACGGCTGTCATACAAGCTGGATACCTGCCTACTTACTGCAGCGACGCCCTGGCAAACTTGACTCTTACTTATAAAGGTTGGTCTTCCCCCGACGCACATACTGCAAAAAACGCTGATACAGAGGCTGCATGTCGACCGCCACCGTGTCCTGAAAAAAGCGCTCGGCCTGCTCCTCGTAAAAGTCGCTGCCCATCACATCTCCACTACCGGATACACAGCATCGCCCCACAGGGTATCCGGGTTGCTCATCATGGTGTGGATT
>Ga0079224_100008674_pt1 | contig 13791 bp, 6 predicted proteins | sample Stecom2015_FD_80414 | JGI IMG/M metagenome (GOLD analysis project Ga0079224, IMG submission 80414) | Agricultural soil microbial communities from Utah to study Nitrogen management - Steer compost 2015 | ecosystem: Environmental > Terrestrial > Soil > Agricultural land | place: USA: Utah... | reverse complement strand
TAAAATTGCACCCTGGCGATCTAGGCGGTGGAAACATCCGTAGGGCGCGGGACACCCGCGACCCTGTGGTGCTAGTCTCAGCTTGATGACCGTTCGCAATACAATGCAGGCGATGCACTTGCCACGATGGAGCGGTCGTTTGGCCGGGGATAGCAGGGATGTTGTGGTGAATCAAGCGATCCCTGGCTTTCGTGACAATCTGGCCTTCACGAAGCGCTTGAAAGACCCTTTCATGCGCCATTTTTGCGTGTGGTGGGAAAGCGCGTGCTTGGCTTCTGCCGAACTCGGTAAGCTCCACACACGATCCTGATTTGGGATTCTGTAGCCGTTACACCGGTAAGTCACTCCAGTTGGATAGAACGATCTCAAACGCAGAGGAGGCACGCCTTGGAGGCGAAAGACTTTAGCGCACTGCGTATCAGCTTGGCATCTCCCGAGGAAATTCGGTCGTGGTCGTATGGGGAGGTTACCAAGCCCGAGACGATCAACTATCGCCGTCTGCGTCCTGAGAAAGATGGCCTCTTCTGCGAGGCGATCTTTGGCCCTACGCGCGACTTTCAGTGTTATTGCGGTAAGTATAAGAACGTGCGCTATCGCGGGATTATCTGCGACAAGTGCGGCGTCGAGGTCACGCGCTCGTCGGTGCGCCGCGAGCGGCTGGGGCACATCGAGCTGGCCGCGCCGGTTGCGCACGTGTGGTATACGCGCCGCGTCCCCAGCTACCTCGGTATTCTGCTCGACATCAGCCGCCGCAACCTGGACCGCGTGTTGTATTTTGCGCAGCACGTGATCACCAGCGTGGACGAAGAAGCGCGCCAAAAAGCGCTCAAGCGTCTGGATGAAGACGTGGAGCACCAGATTGAAATGCTGCGCGGCGAGTACCAGACGCAGCAGGAAGAAGTGCGCGGCGTTCGGCAGGACGACCTGACCGACATCGAGGCGGATGTTGCACGCGTCAACCAGAAGTTTGACGACGAGCAGGCCGCCCAGTCCGAGAGCGTCATGGGCGAAGCGCAGGTCTTGCAGGATCGCATCGACGCCATGATGGGGCAGGAACTCAAGAACCCGCTCTACTTCGAGTCGGCCAACGCGCTGATCGCGGAAGCGGGCGAGACGGTCGAATACAACCTGCTCGAAGCGGTACAGGAAGCCGCCAAAGCCCGCCTGAACGAAATTCAGGAAGATATTGAAACGCGCCGCCAGACTGAGCTAGACCTGCTCGATGCGCGCGTTGACGCGCGCACGTCGGAAGCCGCCGACGAAATTCAGGACATTCAGGACCAGCTCGATGTGCGCATCAAGCGCCTGCACGCCGCCGCCACCGAGGCGCGCGATGAGCTGATGTCGCTGCAGGTGTTGCAGTTCCTGGGCGAGCCGCGCTATCGCGAGCTCAAGCAGAAATATGGGCAGGTCTTCAAGGCCAGCATGGGCGCCGAAGCGTTCCTTGAGATTCTGCGGCACATGGACCTGCAGAAGCTCTCGGTCGAGCTGTGGCATGAGGTCCGCACGACGCGCAGCAAGCAGCGCCGCAAGAAGGCGACCAAGCGGTTGGGCGTCGTCGAAGACCTGGTGAAAAGCGGTAACCGTCCCGAATGGATGATCCTGTCAGTGCTGCCGGTGATTCCGCCCGATCTGCGCCCGATGGTGCAGTTGGACGGTGGTCGCTTCGCCACCTCGGACCTGAACGACCTCTATCGCCGCGTAATTAACCGCAACAACCGCCTGAAGCGGCTGCTGGAACTGGGCGCGCCGGACGTGATCGTGCGCAACGAAAAGCGCATGTTGCAGGAAGCGGTCGATAGCCTGATCGACAACAGCCAGCGGGGCAAGGCGCTCAGCCGCCGAGGCCGCCGCGAACTCAAGTCCCTGAGCGATATGCTCAAGGGGAAGAAGGGGCGCTTCCGCCGCAACCTGCTCGGTAAGCGCGTCGATTACTCGGGCCGCAGCGTGATCGTGATCGGCCCCAAGCTGAAGCTGCACCAGTGCGGCCTGCCGAAGATCATGGCGCTGGAGCTGTATCGCCCGTTCGTGATCAGCCGCCTGGTCAAGTACAACTACGCCAGCAATGTGAAGGGCGCCAAGCGCATCATTGAGCGCGAGAAGCCCGAAGTCTGGGAAGTGCTCGAAGAGGTGATCAAAGAGCGTCCGGTGCTGCTCAACCGCGCGCCGACGCTGCACCGCCTGGGTATTCAGGCGTTCGAGCCGCTGCTGGTCGAGGGCAAGGCGATCCAGATTCACCCGCTGGTCTGCGCGGCGTTTAACGCGGACTTTGACGGCGACCAGATGGCGGTTCACGTGCCGCTGAGCGAGCGCGCGGTGCAGGAAGCTCGCGAACTGATGCTCAGCACGCGCAACCTGCTCAAGCCTGCGGACGGATCGCCGGTGGTTGCGCCCGCGAAGGATATGGTCCTCGGCAACTACTACCTGACGATGGACCCGACCGCGGAGATTATCACGCACGTCGATCGCGCGGGCGATTTTCGCAAGTGGGATGCGCTGATCGAGGGTGGCGCGCGCATCGCGGCGGTGTTCAATTCCGCCGGATCGCGCCAGATCGAACTGCATGAACTGGATCGGAACAACGAAGTCATTGTCCTGCGCGACACTCGCCTGGAGAATGGGCGGCTGTACCGCGCGATGGACCAGTTGATCGACGGGCTGGTCGAGGGGCATTTTGACGCAGGCATTCACAATGCCCACGAGATGAACGAGTACCTCAAGAAGCACCCGGATGTGCCGCTGGCGATCGCCAACTTGTACGAGCGCCGTCTGGTGGCCGATATGGACGAGGTCGAGTACCTCTACGGCCTGGGTGTGGTCGGCCTGCACACGCCGATCCTGTTGGGGAACTACTACGACGATCCGGAGCATCCGCCGCAGCCGGAGCCAGAGATCACAACGGTCGGGCGCGCGCTGTTCAACCGCATCCTGCCGGACAGCATGCGCTTTGTGCAAGAGACGGTTTCCAAGCGCAGCCTGCAAAATCTGGTAGCGCTCGTGTACCAGCGCTATGGCCCGGACGAGACGACCGAGGTCGTGGACGCGATCAAGAACTTGGGCTTCCACTACGCGACGGTGTCGGGCACGACTATCGCCGTGTCGGACCTGACGGTTCCTGAGGAGCGCGAGACGATCCTGGCGGACGCGACCGCGACGGTCGAAACCGCCCAGCGGGACTTCCGCCGCGGCCTGCTGACCGAGGAAGAACGGTATCAGATCACGATCGATAGCTGGAACAAGGCGAAGTCGGATCTGAAGGATGTCATCAGCGATACGCTCGACCCGTTCGGGCCGATTGCGGTGATGGCGCTGTCCGGCTCGACGAAGGGTGGCTTCGGCCCGATCACGCAGTTGGCGGGCATGCGCGGCCTGATGGCTGACCCGTCCGGGCGTATCATCGACCTGCCGATCCTCAGCCACTTCCGCATGGGCCTGACCGCGCTGGAATACTTTATTTCCACGCATGGCGCGCGCAAGGGTCTGGCGGACACGGCGCTGCGAACCGCCGACGCGGGCTACATGACCCGGCGTTTGGTGGACGTGGCGCAGGACGTAATCATCAACCGGCACGACTGCGGCACAAAGGCGGGTATCACGATCCCGAACCCGACGCATCCGAACAACCAGGACGCGCGCGGCGTGCCGCTGCCGGAAGTCGACGTTGCCGGGCAGAGCCTGTCCGAGCGGATTGTCGGGCGTATCGCGGCGCGGGATACCTTTGACCCGGAGACGGGCGAGGTAATCGTGCACCGTGGCGATATGATCGACGAAGAAGTCGCGGCGGCGCTGGAACGCGCGGTCGTCGAGTCGGTTGTGGTGCGCAGCCCGATGACCTGCTCGCTCATTCACGGCATCTGCGCGCTGTGCTATGGGCGCGACCTGGGCCGTGGCGAGCTGGTCGAGATCGGCTCGGCGGTGGGGATTGTCGCCGCGCAGTCGATCGGCGAGCCGGGCACGCAGCTCACGCTGCGCACGTTCCACACCGGTGGTGTGGCGGCGGGCGCAGGCGGTGACATCACCAGCGGTCTGCCGCGCGTGGAAGAGCTGTTCGAAGCGCGCAAGAAGCCGAAGGGCGAGGCTGTGGTGGTCGAGATCGCGGGTACGCTGCGCCTGGAACGGCGCGAAGGCGTCCGCATCGCGCGGGTGATCAACAGTGAAGTTCAGAGCGAACAGCACGAACTGCCCGACGACTGGGAGATCGTGGTTGAAGATGGCGCGACGGTCCGTGAGGGCGCGGTGATCGCGCGTAACGGCGCGTCGTCGAACGGCGCGTCGGACGACGAACTCGTCGCCGGAATGGATGGCGAAGTCTATCTCGAAGACCACACGGTGTTTATCCGCCGCGAGGTCGAGGATGAGCGCGAGTACGAGCTACCGCAGAACGCGCGCTTGCTTGACGACATCCACGACGGGATGCAGATCCAGGCAGGCCAGCAGGTCACGGAAGGGTCGAAGAACCCGCACCGTATCCTGCGCATCCTGGGCCGCGACGCCGTCCAGCACTATCTGCTAACAGAAGTGCAGGACGTCTACCGCAACCAGGGCGTGAACATCGCGGACAAGCACTTTGAGGTGATGATCCGCAAGATGCTCAGCAAGGTCCAGATCACGCGCAGCGGCGACAGCGAGTTGCTGCCCGGCGAGCTGGTTGACCGGCTGCTGCTGCTCGACATCAACGAGCGGCTGATCGCCGAAGGCAAGGAACCGGCCTCGGCAGTGCCGGTGCTGCTCGGCGTGACAAAGGCCGCGCTAACGACCGACAGCTTCCTCTCGGCGGCCAGCTTCCAGCACACGATCAAGGTGCTGGCGGGCGCGGCAATCGAGGGCAAGGCGGACAAGTTGTTCGGCCTCAAGGAGAACGTGATCATCGGCAAGTTGATCCCGGCGGGGACGGGCTTCCACACCTATCAGGATCGCGAGATCGCGGTCGAGAACGAGGAGCTTGAGCGCCAGGTTGTGCGCCACGATCACGACGAGGACGACGAGGACGAGGATGATGATCTGCCTCTGATCGATGACCTTGAGGACGAGGACTTCGAAGAGGTGGACGAGATTGTCACCGAAGACGATGACGAGGACGATGAGGAGGAGCTCGTCGCCGATGATGATGAGGAAGAAGCCCTCATTGAAGACGACGAGATCGCGGATGATGACGAAGAACTGATCGACGACGACGAGGAACTGATCGACGAGGAAGAAGACGAAGAAGAGGACCTCGACGACGACGCCGACCTCTTTGACGAGGACGAGGAAGAAGACGAACTCGACGAGGACTTCGTTGCGGACTAGCTCGCAGCGGTCAGGTTGATAAACAACGGGCGGGAGCAAATATACTCCTGCCCGTTTTGTTTTTCATAACCTAGAGGCTAGCCGCTAGCAGATCGCCTGCACATCGCTTCCTCACGACTTCGGGGCTTGCTTGAGATACTGGAACACCGGGCGCGGCTGCCACGCGCTGTCCACCAGCCCGTAACCCGCCTTCGGGTCGCCGCGATCTACCGCGCCGCCAATGGCCGCGAAATTCAGGTTCCACAGGATCATCGGCCCCATGTATGGCAGCGATTGTGCGATCTGAAAGGCGCGCACCGTGTAGGTCGCCTGCGTGGTCTGGTCGATGTAGCTGAAATATGGGATGTCCGGCGGATCGTTGGGGCGCACGTTCTCAGCGGTGCGCAGGCCCTCGAAGGTCGCCCAGCCAAACTCGGTCGCCCACAACTGCGCCTCGCCGTGCCCGGACTGGACCATTATCGCGCGGTAATCTTCGATCGTGTCCAGGAAGAAGAACTGACGCTGATCGTCCCACCCACGCCCCGGGTTAGCGCAGCAGCGCGCGTCCGGCGCGTTCGCCCAACCATAGGGGTGGATGCCGACCGCGACGTTCGCGCCATATTGCGCCAGCCCACCGGCGTACAGCCCGCGCAGCCAGGCGCGGTCGTCGGCGGACCAGTGCGACGTGCCGGTGGGCGCTGGTCCGGCGGTGACGACCGTGACCTCGGGTGAAAACGCGCGGATCGCGTCGTAGGCCGGGCGGAAATAACGCATGTATTCCTCGCCGGTCAGCGGGTGGCCGTACCACTCGCGCTCCAGGTTGGGCTCGTTCCAGACCTCGACCGCCGCGATATACGGGCGCCCGTGCACGTCTCTGCCAAGATGATTCAGCACGGCGCTGACGAAGTTCGCCAGGTCTTGCGGGTTATCAGGCGGCGCATCGTCGTGCATGATGCCGTCCGGATTCGGGCGGCGCGCCCAGCCCGGCGCCTTCGCGACGCTGATCATCACGTTGAAGCCCTTGTCGTGGAAGCGCTTGACGTAGTCGGTCAGGATGAAGTACTGCTCGGTGTAGCGACCGGGCGATTCTTCTAGCAGCGACCACGCGAACTGGAACTTGACCCATTTCACGCCTAGTTCGCCCGTCAGGCCGATGACCGTTTCGATCTCGCGGCTGTCGATGTGCGGGTGAACCTGGATGCCCATCAGCGCGCTGTTGAGGCCGGGTCCAGGCGTTGGGCTGGGGCCGGGCGTCGGCGGGATCGGTGGAATAGGCGTCGCGGTGGGTCGGATTTCGGTCGGGACGAGCGTGTGATCGGGCCCGACGATAGGGCCGAACGGCCCGCCAGGGATCGCGGTCTGCGTGGGCGCGCGTGTTTCAGTCGGCACGAGCGTGTGATCCGGGCCGGTGATTGGACCGAATGGGCCGCCGGGCAGCGGTGATGCGGCGGGCGCAGAGGGCGTGCTGCTCGGCGTAGTCGACGGTTGGGCAGGCGGCGCAGTCGGCGATTCCCGTCCGACAATTGCGCCGAACTGGGCTGCGAGTGTTGCGCTCGGCGCGGCGGCGACCACAGGTGGCGTTTGGCTGGGCGCGGCGGCTGCATCGTCAGGCGTGATGATCGCACCGCCGCTCCACGTGGGCGAGGGCGCGGCAGTTTGTGGGACGGGCGTGCTGCTGAGCGTCTGCGAGACGTCGTCCAGCGAGTCCAACTGGTCGCAGCTTGCCAGCACAATCGCGCCGGCGACAAGCGCCAGCCACAGGATGATGTGTCGAGTCGTAGATGATTTCATGCCGGGTAGTTTAGCACAAACCGGGTGAATTCGGCGGCACGGAAGCTGAACGTTCGGTGAGCGTTTGCGGCGAGAACAAAGGGGGAGCGTGCGCTCCCCCTGGTGATATGTTGACGTGGGCAGCAGTGCCCCCCATCCTTCCGACCTCCGGTCGGCATTCCTTCCCCCAGGTCGAGGAAAGGGGCTGGGGGATGGGGGGGGATTACCTCGGCGCCAGCGTATTACATGTGTTAGCCCGCCCCGGCGCGCTCGGTCTGCCGCTCAGCGAGGCCGAGGCGCGCGATGGCCGCATCTACGATCGCGTTGATGAGCTGCTCGTAGGTCCAACCGAGTGCGTCCGCCTGATAACACAGGTCGCTGAAGTTCGGCGTCAGGCCGGGCAGCGGATTGATCTCCAGGATATACGGCTTGTTGTCGTTGTGCCGGTCCAGCCGGAAGTCGACGCGTGCCACATCTTTGCAGCCGATCACGCGGAAGGTCGCCGCTGCCAGCACGTCCAGCTCGCGCGCCAGCGCCGGATCGAGCGGCGCCGGGACGAGATAGGTGCACTCGTCAGAGAGTTCGGTCTTCAGACGGTTGGTGTAGAGGTCCGCTTCGGAGTCGCGGAAGGCTTGCAGATCGACTTCGAGCGGCGGCAGCATGGTCAATCCTTCGGGCACGTCAGCGGAGAGCGTCCGCTCGTTCAGTTTGCGCGCCATGGTGGGCTTGAGGTTGCCGATGATACCGACCATCACCTCGCGCCCCTCGATGTAGTGCTCGCACAGAATCGGCTGGTTGTAGAGCGCGATCTGGCGTGCGACCTGGGCGCGCAGAGCGTCCACGGTGCGGACGATGCTCTGCGCGCTGACGCCCATGCTGGTCCCCTCGCGGCTTGGCTTGACGAACAGCGCAAAGCGCAGTTCCCCATCCGGCGCAAGCAGGTCGTCGTCGATTGGCTCGTCCACGCGCTCGAAGACCTGAAACTCCGGCGTCGGCAGGCCGTGGTAGAGCAGCACGCGCTTGGTCATCGGCTTGTCGAGCGCGAGGGCCAGCGCCAGCACTTTGCTGCCGGTGTAGGGGATGCGCAACATCTCCAGCACGCCAGGAATATGCGCCTCACGCCCGTCGCCCCAGTGGCTCTCGGCGATGTTAAAGCACAGATCGGGCTTGTATTCCAGCAGCCGCTCGATCAGGCTGAAGGGCGGGCGGATGCTTGCCTCGAGAAAGGTGGCTTCGTGCCCGCCTGCTTCCAAGGCGCGGATGATCGCCTCGACGGTGCGCGGGCTGTCGAGATCGGCCCACTGATCGGGCGACATGCCTTCCCAGGTGGGCGCGTTGGTTTTCAGGTTCGCCAGGACTGCGATACGCATGAATCGAGTCTCCTTCGCCGGGACGGGTTATTCCGCCCCATCCGATGTGCGCGCGCCGTTGCGGGCGGGCTTTGCTTTGTTGCGACCGTTACCGTTTGATTTCGCGGCCCCATTGCCGTTCCGCTTGCCGTTCTGACCGTTGGGCTTGTCGGCGGGCTTGCGGCCCGGATCCGGCTGATCCATGCGGAAGCGCTGCCATTTGGCGTCGTTGGCGTTCAGCCGATGCTGGATGCCGTTGCGCCGATGCGTGTCGTCGAAGCCTTCCGGCTTGATGAACGGGATCTTGCCGGTCAATAACCCCGCCACGCCAACCTGACCCGGTTCGCTGCGTTCGGACGCTTGCCGGTCGAGGTGATCGATGGCGTGCGGGTCGTAGTCGAGCGGTTCGTCGTAGGTGGTAATGTAGCCCTCGTAGTTGCGCAGCACGACGCGACCGGGCGCCTGGCTGATCAGGTACTGCGGCATGACCGGGATCTTGCCGCCGCCGCCGGGCGCGTCCACGACGTAGGTCGGGATCGCATAGCCGCTGGTGTGGCCGCGCAGCCCTTCGATGATCTCGATGCCTTTTGCGATGGTCGTGCGGAAGTGCCCCGCGCCCTTGACCAGATCGCACTGGTAGAGGTAGTAGGGGCGCACGCGGTTGCGGACCAGCTTGTGCACCAGCTCGCGCTGGATATTCACGCTGTCGTTGATTCCGGCGAGCAGCACGCTCTGGTTGCCGAGCGGCACGCCCGCGTAAGCTAGCCGGTCGAGCGCGCGGCTTAGCTCCGGCGTGATCTCTTTCGGGTGATTGACGTGGATGTTCATCCACAGGGGGTGATAGCGCTTGAGCATCTCCGCGAACTCGTCGGTGATGCGCTGCGGCAGAAAGACCGGCACGCGGCTCCCGATGCGGATAATCTCGATATGTGGGATAGCGCGCAGACTGGAGAGGATGTGCTCCAGCGTCTTCGGCGCCAGCGTCAGCGGGTCACCCCCGCTGAGCAGCACGTCCCGCACTTGCGGCGTGCGGCGCAGATAGTCGATTTGTAGATCGAATTCGGCGCGGCTGAAGTTGGCGCCCGGATCGCCGACGATGCGGCTGCGGGTGCAGTAGCGGCAATAGCTCGCGCACTGCGTCGTGACCAGCATCAGCACGCGGTCAGGATAGCGATGGACGAGGCCGGGCACGGGGCTGTGTTTGTCTTCGGCGAGGCTATCTTCCATCATGCCTTCGAAGGCCTGTAGCTCGCGGCCCAACGGGATGACCTGCCGCCGGATCGGGCAGTGCGGGTCATCGGGATCGATCAAGCTGGCGAAGTAGGGTGTGATGTCCACGCGAAACTTGTTGTCGGCGGTCAGCCCCTCGATCTCTTCCGGCGTCAGATGGATGATCTGCGCCAGCTCTTCGATCGAGTTCAGCCGGTGGGCAAGCTGCCAGCGCCAATCATCCCACTGCGCGTCGGGGACATTAGCCCACAGCGCGGGACGTGGCGTGCGTTCTGGCAGCGTTTCGGATGTCAGGGAACGATCAGGCTGAGCGGGGGAATACGTGGAATCCGGTAGCGCACCAGAACCAGGAGGTTCGGATTGCTCCGGCGAGATATCTTCTTCCTGCTTGACCGTGCGAGGTTCCATCTCACTCTCCCATAACAAAAGCCGATTCCGCGAATCGGCTTGTTTCTCGAATCGATTTGAAGGTGCGTGGTGCCCCTGTTTGTCACCTCAATTATAGCCTAGTTTCGCGCAATGCAAATCCCCAACATACAAGTGTTCGCCTCGCAGCCACATCATACGCGCCAAGGGTCAACCCGCTGCCGTCCGGCGCCCGGCGTAGCGGCGGACCTGCTGTGCATAGCGCCGGTAAGACTCGCCGAATGTGGCCAGGCACCAGCGTTCCTCGCCGCGGATCAGCCAGTACAGCGCGATCTCGTACACGAACAGGACTGCCAGGTACAGCCATGACGCGGTGACCAGCCCGATGCCCACGTAGTACAGGAAGTAGCCGACGTACATCGGGTTGCGCGAGTAGCGATAGATACCGCCGACGTGTGGCGGTTCGGTGCGCGAGAACTCCCGCGCGGACAGCGCCACCGGGATCAGCCCGGCGACCATGAACGGAAGGCCCAGCACCAGCCAGCCACCTTCCTTGATCGTCAGGAAGAACGGGTACAGCAGCAGGACGCCTTCGCAGATAACGTACAGCGGCAGCGCCCAGCGTTCGTGCCCTTCCGGGGAGGGCGTGAACCCCAGGCGGTGAAGCGCGCCGCGATTGACCAGCAACGGGATTCCGATGCGGGCGAGCAACAGCGGGAGCAGCAGCGCGAGGCCGTGCAGCGGCGAGAAGTCGAACTCCGGCGTCAGGGACATGGGGATCGCTCCCTCGGCGAGTGGGATACCTGCGGGGAAGTATAGCCTGCGCGCGCCGGAGCGCAAGGGAAAAACGCCCGGTGTTTCCGGGCAGGAATTTCGCTCAAAATGTAGCGCGCGGGGCGAGAATACGTTATAATGCTGATGGAACATGCGTTCTGTTGTGGAATGTACGCCACACTGCTCCATTGACAGACGCGAGGGGATTCTCTACACTACACCACGCTCAACCGCCTGAGCAATGCAGAGAGGGGCCGGCGAGGCTCAGCGCCGGCAGGATTGATTCGAGAAGATCGAGGCACACTATGGCGATTACAGCCGGCGTTATTCGCGAGCGCGACATCAACCAGGAGCTTCAGGACGCTTATCTTGATTACGCTATGAGCGTGATTGTCTCTCGCGCGCTCCCTGATGCGCGTGATGGCCTGAAGCCTGTCCATCGCCGGATTCTCTATGCGATGTACGATATGGGCTTGCGGCCGGGGACGCCGTACAAGAAGAGTGCGCGTATTGTCGGTGAGGTGCTGGGGAAGTACCACCCGCACGGCGATATGGCTGTGTACGAGGCGATGGTCCGCATGGCGCAGGATTTTTCCATGCGCCGGATGCTGGTCGACGGGCAGGGGAACTTCGGTAGCATCGACGGGGACGCGCCCGCCGCCATGCGCTACACCGAAGCGCGCATGACCGAGATCGGGGTGGAGCTTCTCAACGATATTGAGAAGGACACGATCGATTTCGAGGAGAACTTCGACGGCACGCTGACCGAACCGGGCGTGCTGCCCGCCTCGTTCCCTAACCTGATCGTCAATGGCTCTTCGGGGATCGCGGTCGGGATGTCGACCAGCATCCCACCGCATAACCTGGGCGAAGTGTGCGACGCGCTGGTGTACATGCTGGACAACTGGGAGACGCTGGATGAGATTGGCGTCACCGAGCTGATGCAGTTCATCAAAGGGCCGGACTTCCCGACCGGCGGCGTGCTGTATTCGAAGGAAAACGGCAGCGGTGAGGACCAGCTTCGGGCCGCCTACGCCACTGGGCGCGGGAAGGTGCGCGTGCGGGCCAAGGCGCACATCGAAGACCTGGGGCGCGGACGCAGCCGGATCATCATAAGCGAGATTCCCTACCAGACGAACAAGACTAGCCTGATCGAACGCGTCGCGGTGCTGGCGCGGGACGGCAGGATCGAGGGAATCTCGAATCTGCGCGATGAAAGCGACCGCAATGGCCTGCGAATCGTGATCGAGGTCAATCGCTCCGCGAAGGCGGTCGATGTGCTGACCGAGCTGTTCCGCCAGACGCCGCTGGAAAGCACGTTCAGCATCATCAACCTGGCGCTGGTCGATGGCGAGCCACGCATGCTCGGCCTGAAGCAGATGCTGCGCGTATACCTTGAACACCGGCTCACCGTCATCCGCCGCCGCAGCGAATACGATCTGGCGCGGGCGAGGGAGCGGGCGCATATCCTCGAAGGGCTGTTGATCGCGCTGCAACACCTCGACGAAGTGATCGACGTGATCCGCCGCTCGCGGACGGTCGACACGGCGCACGCGAACCTGATGAAGCGCTATAAGCTCACGGATGTGCAGGCGCAGGCGATTCTGCAGATGCAGCTCCGGCGGCTGGCCGCGTTGGAACGCCGCAAGCTCGAAGACGAGTACAAAGAGAAGATGGATTTGATCAAGATGCTCAGCGCGCTGCTGAAAAGCCCGCTGATGATGCGCGTCGAGGTGGCACGCGAGCTGCAGGATATCCGCGCCAAGTATGCCGACCCGCGCCGGACCGTAATCATTGATGGTTCGGTGGCGGACGTGCGCGCTGATGACTTCCTCGGCCCGCGCGAAGATACGTGGGTGACGGTCACCGAGAGTGGCCTGATGAGCCGCACGTACGAGGACGCGCCGCCGCGTGTCACGACCGAAACTAAAGACGCGCCGCTGGCGATGCTCGGCAGCAATACGACGCACACGCTCTATCTTTTCACCGACAAGGGCATGGCCGCGACCGTCCCAGTTAAGCTCTTGCAGCAGACTGAGAATCCGGAGCAGGGGCTGCACTACAGCACACTCAGCCCGCTGGAGGAGGAAGGGGCGCTGACAGCGGCGGTTTCCGTCCCGCCGGACCTTGAGGCGGGCTATCTCGCGGCGGTCACGCACGATGGTGAGGTCAAGCGCCTGCGCCTGGAAGATTTGCCGGGCCTGTCCGCCAACGCCTTCAAGTTCATGGATGTCGAGAAGGGCGACCGGCTGATCTGGGTTGGCTATGTGGACGATGACGACGACCTGGTGGTGGTGACGCGCAAGGGGCAGGCGATCCGCTTCAGCGTCAACGATGTGCGTCCAACGGGCATGGGCGCGGGCGGGATGCGCGCGGTCAAGCTGCAGCGCAAGGGTGATGCAGTGATTGGCGCAGCGGTGGCCGAGGAACGCGGGAATGTGTGGGTCTGCACCGACACCGGCGTGGCGAAGAGCACGCCGATGACCGAATATCCGACGCAGGGGCGCGCCGGGCAGGGCGTGATCACCATGAAGCTGCCCAGCGACGCGAAGGGTCTCGCCGCGGCGACAATCGGACGACCGGATGATAACATCGTCGTTGTGACCAGTAAGGGCAAGCCGAAGTACATGCGCGTCGGCCTGGCGCCGGAGGTGCGGCGTAACGCAAAGGGCGATTACATCATTTCGCTGCGAGTGAAGGAAGTCGTCAGCGCGGTCGTCAAGCTGCTGCCACGCATTGAGGCCGCAGACCATCCCGCGCCCGAGGCCGAGGTGGAGAAAGAAGAGGCGTAGCGCCGCGTTTCTCCGCTTGACAGGCGGCGCGCAGGCGAGTATGCTTCTGCCGCATAACTGAGATGGCGATGGAGTTCGCCGCAACCGCCCGCGAGGGCTGATGACTCCTGGCGCACAACGCGCGGGAGACGTCTGGAAACGAACCCGGAGACCCGCTGCGTAGCGGGTCTTTTTTCGTGACAGGCGAGGGTTGGATACATGAATGATGCATTGCTGCAGCGTCTGGCGTTGGTGGCGTTGGC
>Ga0079224_100008673_pt1 | contig 13792 bp, 11 predicted proteins | sample Stecom2015_FD_80414 | JGI IMG/M metagenome (GOLD analysis project Ga0079224, IMG submission 80414) | Agricultural soil microbial communities from Utah to study Nitrogen management - Steer compost 2015 | ecosystem: Environmental > Terrestrial > Soil > Agricultural land | place: USA: Utah... | reverse complement strand
TACACTTTATGAAACAACTACAAATAATTTTCATCATTCTTTTGTCTGTTCAATTTGGGTTTTCACAAAACAAACAAATTGAAGGAGATACTATTTATTGGTATAAATATGCAAAAGAGTTGGAAAATGAAATTCAATTAAACGATTTTGAGCAATCTAAAAACGATTTTGTTTTCCGATTTAGAAATTATGGTCAAGTTGTCGAAATTATGAAAGACAGCACTTCCTTTTCGGGTACAATTACAAACTATGTTTATTATAGAAAAAAAAGAGGCACTGATTCCAAAACTTTGTTTAACAAGGAAAATATTTCAACCGAGCAAGCAAAACAGGTTTATAATCTCATTAAAGATACACAAATTTTAGATTTGCCATCGGATAAAGATATAAATGGGTGGCAACAAGGTACTGACGGAACTATTTATATATTAGAGTATGCAGACAAATCAACATATTCTTTTAAGCATTATTGGTCGCCACATATTCAAGAAGTACCCGAAGCTAAAAAGTTTCAAAATTTCATAGCTGCACTTTCAGATATGTTGAGGTTAAATAGAAGTCATCAAGAATTTGAAGATAATTTACCAAAACGAAGCGGGTTTTATAATGTAGGCTCTATCGCAAGCGCTTTTAAAATCTATTCAGGGACATCGGTAGGTTATAGCGGAGCAACCAAATTGCCTTTTGGATTTTTTGCGAATCATTTCACGTCTTATATAGGAAGAAATGAAGTGAATTTAGGAGGTTCTATACAATACAATTTTGACGGAAAAGGTTTTCATCATTTGAATTTTCAATTGTCAAAAAGTAGAATTTTCTATAAACAAGACAATTTCGATTACGTTGCTTATACTTATCAAGATAGAAAAATAAATATTGCACAAAATAAAAAACATTTTCAGAATCATCAAATTCAATACGGCATACACTTTAAGAATTTTGGAGTGGGTGCAGGTGTTGATTATTTAATGGCGGATTATGAAAAAGTAGGTGGTTCCATATTTCTTTCCAAATGGTTTTCAGTGCCTGAAATTAGCTCGTCATTTTCTACGTCTATTTTTGCAAATCAATTCAATTACAAAATAGCATTAGAAAGACGGTTCAATTTCAACGACCGATTTCCATTAAGCAATATATCTCTGAATTTGACCTATGAAAAATATCTGAATTACAATGATTTATATTTTGTTATATATACCAGTTTCTAACCCTTATATTTCAACGGCAAATGCACCATTTTTAAAGAATTCATATAAATTTACTTTCAGAAAATTACCAATAAAATTTCTTTCGTAGCTAAAATCTTGGCAAAGCGTTTTTTATAAACCAAAAAAAGAAGTATATTTAAGGTTCAGTAAACTTATTCTTGAAATAACACCTACGTCACATTAACTTTCGTTATTTGTACCTTAAAATACATAGATATGAAAAAAATAATTACTTCGTTTTTGCTATTCGTTTCCATGTTTGCGTTTTCGCAGGAAACTTTGAACGTGATGTCTTACAATTTGTTTAAATTTCCAACATCGTTACCACAAAATCGCGAGCTTATTTTACAGCGAATTTTAGACGATTACCAACCCGATTTGTTTATGGTTTGCGAATTGGTTTCGGAAAACGCCGCCGATTTAATTCTGAATACATCGTTGCAAAATCAGCCCGATATATTTGCTCGTGCCAACTTTGTAGAAGATCTTTCCAAACCCGAAGATCCATTACAAACCATGGTTTTCTACAACACCCGAAAACTTACTTTAGTCGCTCAGCAAACCTTACCAACGGTCTATCGCGACATTAATCACTATTCGTTTATGGTCAATGTAGATGCCGAAAATCCTATTCATTTAGAGGTTTTTGTAGCACATTTGAAATCCAGTACTGGACCGGCAAACCGACAAATGCGTTACGATATGGTAGAAGCGGTTACAGACGAATTGCAAAACCTGACCGAACCTGATACGTTTGTACTTTTTGGTGGCGATTTTAATTTTTATAATTCTACGGAAATTGGCTACCAGCAAATTTTGAATCCGGAAAATGCCATTAAGCTGATTGATCCTATCGACGCACCTGGAGATTGGCAAGACGATGCGGAGTTTAGTTATCTACACACACAAAGCACACGTGTTTCCAATGCTGGTTTTGGTGGTTTTGCCAATGCCGGAGCAAGTGGCGGCATGGACGATCGATTTGATTTTATCATGATGAGCGAAAATTTCAATACCAGCACACGTTTTTCGTATGTACCCGATAGCTATCAAGCGTATGGAAACAACGGAGATTGTTTGAACAAAGATGTGAAAGACGAGAGTTGTACAGGCGTTTTCTCGCAAGCGTTGCGCAACGATTTGTATAGTATGAGCGATCATTTGCCTGTGGTCATGCAAATCCAGATTAGCGAACCTTTGGCAGCACCTTCGTTTACAGAAAACAAACCATTTCTTTGGTTTGAATCTACCAATGTAACCGACAAAGAAGTAATTGTAGGAATTGACGCGTCAAAAACCAGTGTACCAAACATGCAGTTGTTTGTGTTCAATACTTTAGGGCAATTGGTGGAAACCATTCCAGTAAACAGCCAATCAAGTGTGGTTTTGGATGTTCAGAAATTGTCATCAGGATTGTATTTCATCAAAACTGATGCGGGCAATTCGACACTGAAATTCATCAAAAAATAGTTAAAAACTGCACAAAAAAACCGCTGATTTTCATCAACGGTTTTTTTTATTTTGAGCGGAAGACGAGGGTCGAACTCGCGACATTCAGCTTGGAAGGCTGACGCTCTACCAACTGAGCTACTTCCGCTTATTTTGTGAGTGCAAATATAGAACTATTTTTTTTCTCTGCAAATACTTTTATTAAAATATTTTTGATTGATGATAAATTGTATTCATCACTACAAATACTTTTGTATCCTTATAGAAAACTCTACCTTTGCCATTGAAAAACAAACTATTTTTTATGAACGCATCACATTTTTACAACTATTCTTTTGACAAATTACAAGCCTTAAATCTTTCTGCAGATAGTTTACATTTTATCAACACTGCCATTTGGGTACTGATTTTAATCATTGCATATCTGCTTATCAACTGGCTCACAAACAAACTCATCATTGCTCAAATACACAGAATCATCCTCAATAGTAAAAATCAAATTGATGATTTTCTTATCCGTAATAAAACGCTCAACTATGTTGGCACTTATGTTCCGTTGATTATTTTAAAGGTGTTTATTCCGATAATTTTCAAGCCGTTCCCAAAAACAGCCGAGGTTTTAACAACGATTATGAACATACTCATGCTGTTGGCTTTCTTGCGTATTGTTCATTCTGTATTCAAAACCATCAAAGATGTGCTATCGCTTCGTCCGGCTTTCAAAGACAAACCTTTGAACAGTTATTTACAAGTGGTGGACATCATTTTGTTTTTTATTGGTGGTTCGTTTATTTTTTCTATCATTACTGGGACAGACCCAAAAAGCTTTTTCATTTCATTAGGTACTGCTTCTGCCATTCTTATGTTGGTTTTTAAAGATACCATTTTAGGTTTGGTTGCCAGTGTACAAGTGTCAAGCAACGACTCAATTCGAGTTGGCGATTGGATTGAAATGACCAAACACGGCGCTGATGGTGATGTAATAGAAATCAACTTGAACAATATCAAAGTGCAGAATTTTGATAAAACTATCACCACAATTCCGACTCATTTATTGCTTTCTGAAGCTTTTAGAAACTGGCGAGGAATGCAAGATACGGGCGGAAGACGTTCCAAGAAATTCATCAATATCAAGATTTCATCCATCCGTTTTTTGAATGAAGACGAAATCAACGAATTATACAAAATAGAGCTTTTAAAAGGTTTTATTGAACAACGAAGAGAAGAAATTGCAACATACAACGCATCTAGAAATATCAACACCCAAATGCCGGTAAACGGACGCAGGATGACTAACGTCGGATTGTTCAGAGCTTATGTAACGCAATATCTCCGAAATCATCCAATGATTCGCACCGATATGAGCTTGATGGTTCGTCAATTACAACCCACAGAAACCGGATTGCCTCTCGAATTATATATGTTTACAGACAGTATTGTTTGGGCGGAATACGAAGGTATTGTTTCTGATATTTTCGACCATTTATTTGCTGCAATCAAATATTTTGATTTAGAAGTATTCGAATCGCCTGCATCAGATGATATTCGACAATTCACCAAAAAATAACGTATAAAAAAGAGGCTTCATAAAGAGCCTCTTTTGTTTTACCTTATGATTTAAACTCTGGTTTTCTCTTTTCAAGAAACGCAGTAGTACCTTCTTTGAAATCGGCTGTACCAAAACATATTCCAAAGTTTTTGATTTCGGTTTCAAATCCGTTTACGCCATCAGTAAAATTAGCATTGACCGATTTAATCGCCATATTAATTGCCGATGGAGAATTTTTAGCGATTTTCTGAGCAATTTCTTCTGCTTTTGCCAACAATTCCGGTTGAGTGGTTACGTGATTAACCAATCCGTATTGCAAAGCTGTTTGTGCGTCAATCATTTGAGCGGTCATAATCATTTCGTTGGCTCTGCCCTTCCCTACCAATTGTGACAAACGTTGCGTTCCGCCATATCCAGGAATCACGCCCAAAGTTACTTCCGGCAAGCCCATTCTAGCATTGTTCGACGCCACTCTGATATGCGATGCCATCGCCAATTCTAATCCACCACCTAAGGCAAATCCATTGACAGCAGCAATAACCGGTTTGCTCAAATTAGCCACAAAATCAAACAATAATTCTTGCCCTTTTGCCGCTAATTCAGCTCCTTGTTTTTCATCAAAATCTGCAAATTCAGAAATATCAGCTCCGGCAACAAACGCTTTTTCTCCACTTCCGGTGATGATTATTGCTCGTACCGATTTATCTTCTTCCAAAGCTTTAAAAGCATCGTGCAATTCACCAATTGTCGCTTTGTTCAAGGCATTCAACTTACTTGGTCTGTTGATGGTAATTTGTGCTATTGGCTCTTTTTTTTCTACTAAAATGTTTTCAAAATTCATATCTAAATTATTTTTGCGTTATTGGTAATTGAACATAAAAAACTGTTCCTTTATTTTTCACACTTTCAAAGGTAATACTTCCTTGATAAGATTCTACAATATTTTTAATCATTGCCAAACCTAACCCCATTCCGCTGGTTTTGGTTGTAAATTTGGGTTCAAATATTTTTGCCTGAATCTCTGGCGGAATACCAACCCCATTATCTTTCACTTCGATAATCACGTGTTCGTCGTTACTATACAATTTCACGCGAACACTCGGAAAAGGTTCGTAGTCCGGAATTGCCTGCATGGCATTTTTGACCAAATTGGTAATTACACGAATAATTTGTGCTTGGTCAAACGTGGTGATAATCTCGTCTTTTTCACTTTCAAATCGAATATAATCCTGATTAAATATTTCCAACGCCAATTCGACTACCTCAACAATATTCAATGTTTCATTTTTCTGAGCCGGCATAGAAGCAAAATTAGAAAATGCTGAGGCAACCGAACTCATCGTGTCGATTTGTTGAATCATCGTTTTGGAAAAATCATTGATTTTCTCGTGAATTTCCGGGTCTTCCGGATTAAATCTCCGTTGAAAACTTTGCACAGTCAAGCGCATTGGTGTAAGCGGATTTTTGATTTCGTGAGCCACTTGTCTTGCCATTTCTCGCCAAGCACTTTCTCGTTCGCTTTGAGCCAATTTCGTGGCACTTTCTTCCAACAAATCTACCATATTATTATATGAATCAATTAGCGAAGATATTTCATAGGAAGCATCATCAACTTTAATTTTTTTGTTTTTTCTGGTAATTTGCGTTTGTTGCAAATGCTCACTAATCATTTGTAAAGTTCGTGTAATATAAGTTGATAAAAAATACGCAATTACAATGGACAACAAAAAGACAAACAGATAAATTTGACTAAATCGTATGAGAAAATTTTTCATTTCTTCGTCATAAAAAGTCGTGTCTTCGATATAAGGCAAATTCACGATTCCCAACGGTTTAAACTGCGGGTCGCGAATATAATTATAAGCCGAGCGATGTCGAACGCCATCGATAAGTTTTAAATCGACAAAGCGTTTGCTTGGTGTAGATTCGATAATACGAAGAATGTTTTGAGAAATTTCTGGCGGTTGTACCGGATGACTATTAAAATTTCCTTTGGACGAAATCAACAGTTTTCCGTTCAAATCATAAATATCAATTTGCGTATTGTGAATAGCGGATAATTCATGAATTTTGTCTTGAAAAATCAGCGGTAAATTACTTGTATTCATCAATTTGTCAGACGTACTCAAAACAAAATTGATGTGTTCATTAACCGCAATTTCTTTGCGTTCTAAATTTTGCTGATGATACGTTTTGGCCTCGCGATCAAACTGATAAACCGCTACCAAAGCAATCAACACTGACGAAATCAGCGTCAGGAATATCATCGAAAGGAATATTCTGACTTTTAGTGACGGATTTCTAAAATTGATTTTTTTCATCGTTATTTTTACGCAACCTTATGCGTTTGTACCATTTGTATCCTATCATCAACAGGATAAACAAAGATAATAAACCTATGACGCCAAAAATCCAGTTGATTGCGTTTTTTAAAACTACTAAAAAAACTACAGAAAATAAAATTAATGTGGCTCCTTCGTTCCAAATACGAAAAAAAGAGGATTTTTTGTGCATTTGATTTTGCATAATTTGTCGAACAAATTGATGACATCTGAAGTGATAAACCCACAAAAGTAAAACGAATAACAACTTAACGTGCATCCACGGTATTTGCAACAACGACGGATTTTCAATCAGCATAGAAATGCCAAAAATAGTTGCCAAAATTGCTGCCGGAAAAGTAATAATTGACCACAATCGGTTAATCATCAACCGATATTGTTGGCTCAAAATGTTTTTCTCTACTTCGGTTTTTTCTTGTGCTTCGACATAATACACAAATAGTCGAACTACATAAAACAATCCGGCAAACCAACAAACAACAAATATGATATGTAATGCTTTGAGATATAAATACATGGTTTATTTTTTTGTCCAATCGTTAATCCATTCGCTAAGCGTATTTATCCAGATTTCGCTGTCGTTCAAACACGGAATCATTTTAAACACTTCTCCTCCGTTTGCTTTAAAACTTTTGCCGGCTTCCATTTCGATTTCTTCCAACGTTTCGATACAATCTGCTACAAATGCTGGTGTAACTACTGCAATTTTTTTCACGCCATTTTTCGCTAATTCCTCTACTTTGTTTGCCGTAAAAGGTTCTAACCATTTGTCCATTCCCAAGCGAGATTGAAACGAAATGCTGTATTTATCTTTGTTGAGTTGTAATTTTTCTGCCACCAATCTGGTTGTTTCAAAACAATGTGTTCGGTAACATTTTTCTGCCGGCGGCGTATTCGGTTGGCAACAATATTCACCTTCGATGATTTTTTTATGACTTTTCGTTGGGTCGGTTTTTTTGATATGTCGTTCCGGAACGCCGTGATAAGAAAACAGCAAATGATCGTAATCAAAACTACTCAGCTCTTTTTGCATCACCGTTGCCAAAGCATCGACATAGCCTTGTTTGTTGTAGAAAGGTGGAAAAAAATCTAATTTCATCCCGACAAAATATTTTTCGACCAATTCTTCTGCCAACACCTCAATGGTTTCGGTAGTTGCCATGGCATATTGCGGATACATCGGCAAAAGCAAGACTTCTGTTACGCCTTGTTTGTACAATGCTGCCAATCCATTTTTGATAGATGGTTGTCCGTATCTCATCGCCAAAGCCACCGGAATTTCTACTTTCGGTTTGATTTTTTGTACCGTTCTTTCGGAAATAACGATGAGTGGCGAACCTTCTTTCCACCAAATTTTTTGGTAAGCGGCTGCTGATTTTTTCGGACGGGTTTTCAGAATAATCCCTTTAACAATCAATGTTCGCAACCAATACGGAAGGTCTATCACGCGTTTGTCCATCAGAAATTCTTCCAGATAAGGTTTGACAGCTTCTGGAGTGGGCGATTCGGGCGAACCGAGATTGACTATTAAAACACCTTTCATAATTGTAATTTTAGCAAAGATACGTTTTTTGACGGATAGATTACGGCTTTTGTGAATATGGAATAGTTTTGTATATTTGGGTTTATATATTAATCATTCCATTTACTATGAACAAATTATTACTTTTCTTAATACTATTCTCAATATCTTGTAATGTTCAATCTCAAAACTTTGACAAATACAGAGATGAAATATTATCGGAAGATGAAATGCGAATCACAACAGACAAAGCTGTAAAGTTAATTCAGAATAAAGATTATAAAGGGTTTAGAAAACTATTTGTACCAGAATTTATTCAAAACTTTTCTGAAGAACAATTGATTTATACTGTGAATCAAATACATTTTCTTTTTGAAGAAGAAGGAATTCCTTCAGGAAATGACAACATACTTCCTTCATTAAATGCCTCTATTAACGGAAATGACACTATATTTGTGAATAATATTTTATACAAATTCAAACCATATACAGAAGCTGAAAATCCATTTCAACGTGTACTTCTATTTAGCTTCTTAAAAAAACATGGTACTGATCAACTCGTTGGTATAGATGTTACAACAAACTACTTGTCTGCAGAAAACACCCAGCCATCTATAAAACCTTTCGATAACTTTACATTTGATGTATCAGACATTAGTTATTTCAGGATTTTTTATGATGAAGGATCGAACAGAAAAACAAAATTTAAAAACGAAGTTGGTTTCTTTGCTATGGAAGGAAATTTAACAACCTTAGAAAATTCAGGAATAAAACCAATCATAGAAACTATATTTTCTGATTTAACCAAATTTAAATTCGAGAAATCAACCATCTTCAACTCTGCTATAAACAGAGGAAACGCGAAGTTTATTCAAATTTCTTTAGTTTTCAACGATAACATTTCTAAAAACCTATTCATTTATTTACCGATAGAAAACGGAGGAAAATATGCCAATAAAATTATCCTTCGACAAAGTGAGTACGCCAATTTGGGATACGAATTTATCTTAGACCAAAAAGACTATCCAAAAATAATGCAAGAGTTCCCTAAAATTGCACAAATGAATCTAAATCATTATTATCTCGATAAACCATAAAAACTAAGAAAACGTAAGTTGAACAATATCAAAAGAGACTTTGAATATTTAGAATAAATTAAAACTTATAAACTTCAATTGAATCGGACATCTAAAATATTAAATATTTTTTATTGCTTAACAGTAATTCTTTTTCTGTTAGATAATTTAGCAAGTTTTGATATTAAAAATCAGCTTTTTAAATCAATTGTATATTGGTGCTTTTTAATTGGAACACCCGTAATGTTATTTATGAATTTCTTTTCAATAAGAACAAAAGTCAAAAGAATTATTTTCACTATTTATCCAACAGCTCTTTTGGTTTTAATTCTTGTTCTGAATCCCATCAAAATTTTATTCTCATCAAGTTCTTGGAAAACACAAACAGTTTTATATCAAAACGGACATTTACCTTTTCACAAAATAGAATTTCAAATGCAAGATTTGGGTGCATTAGGATACAACAAACGAACAGTTAAGGTGCTTTATCTAACATCTTTATTTATGCTAACAAGTGAAGTCCCCGAAGATATTGACAATCGAATAGAATGGATAAAAATTGAAAACGATGTTAACGAACTCAATCTAAAATAGTTTTGTATATTTGAAATAAATAGCAGTCTGCTGATATGAATGATTTAAGAGACTTCCAAATCCAGAAAGAAATTTTGCCTTTGTTTGACTATTCATTGAATGTGTTTGCAAAACAAAAAATTTTAGAGATTTTATCTACTCCTCTATCCTCGATTAAGGAAATCTTACATAGACAGCATATCCTAAAAGGTTTTGCTCAAAATCATAAAATTCTAAAGGATTATTCTTATACTGTTTTGTTTGTGAATGAAGTTTATTTTTTTCTCAACAAGGAAAAAATCGAAGATTTGTCGGAAACAAAATGGCAATACAAACTATTTGCTTCGCGACAAGAAAAAGCGAAATATACCAGCAAATTCAATCAGCTCATTTTATTTTTCTTTCGATTAGAATCTCGCTATTTCACACGATTAAACATCGATTGTTTTCCGGATGAATATCGCCAAAGTATTCAACGTATATTGCATTTTCTTGCTTGCTTCGAATTACACAAATACGAATATATTATCCGGGAAAAAAAACTAAAAGATAAGCACATCATCGAACTGACAAAAAAGATAAACAACCTGAAAAAAGACGAATTAATTCAACCTTTTTGGAACGATTTTTTTCTTTTTGAGGCTTATCTCTCTATACATTTTGGGATATCAAAAAATAATTTTTCTTTCCCTAAGTTTACCGAAAATCATATCAAACTAACCCATTTGTATCATCCATTACTCAACAAACCGATAAAAAATGATTTTGAAGCAAATCGTTCTGTTGTTGTTATCAATGGTCCGAATATGTCGGGAAAATCAACTTTTCTAAAAGCGGTTGGGCTTTGTGTATATCTCGGTCATTTAGGTATTGGCATACCCGCATCAGCCGGAGAAATTCCTTTTTTCGATTATTTTTTCGTGTATATAAACAGACATGATGACATCATGAACGGTTACAGTCATTTTATGACTGAAATTTTACAACTCAAAAAAGTGGTTGAACAGGCAACGTTAGGCAAACGTTGTTTTGCTATTTTTGATGAACTCTTTAGCGGAACTAATGTCGAAGATGGTTTTGAAATTTGTAAAACAACGATTAATGGTCTATTGAAGTTTGAGCATTCTATCTTTTTTATTTCTACGCATATCCAAGAACTCAAAAATGTAGTTAATGACAAAACAAGCAATTACCACATTGATTGCCAACTAATTGAAAACCAACCAACGTTTACTTATCAATTAAAAAAAGGCTGGTCAGACATCAAAGTAGGACGAATTTTATTTGAAAAAGAAGGTTTGAATAATCTTCTCCAATAACCTACCCCGTTACCGACATCAAATATTTTTTTGGCGTGGTTCCGTATTTTTTCTTAAACGCTGATATAAAATGACTTGCAGTGCTATACCCTACTCTATTTCCGACTTCGTTTACATTATACGTTCCCATATCGAGTAATTTTTTGGCAATATCCATTTTATACTCATACAAAAAACCATAAACCGTGTCGCCGTAAACCTGTTTAAATCCTTCTTTGAGTTTTTTTACATTGATTCCCACATGATCCGCCAATTCTTGCAAAGTAGGTGGTTCGGTCATTCGTTGGACAATAACGTCTTTAGCTTGCTTGATTTTCTGCACCTGTTCGTCATCATTAATAAACGGACATTTATCCAGCAAAACATCTTCGTTGGTGTTGAGTAGCAAGCTAAAAAGTTCATATATTTTCGCTTTATAAAATAGTTTTTGCACCGATTGATGCAGATTAAATTGCAAAATCTGATGGAGAACCACCATCACCGGAGCAGTAATTTCGTCTTTGGCATAATGTTTTTTGTCGGTATTGATAAACGAAATCAAATTGGCTTCGTCCGAAAATAATCCGTGAAAACGTTGAGCAGAAATCACAACAGAAACCAACCAAGCATGCGGTTCCAACTGCAAATGTATCGGCAAAGCATCTTTGGGATTATACAACGTCAGCCCGAAATTTTCTTCTAAAGGCATTTTGTAATTTCCTTCATTAAACAGAAACAAAGCCTTGCCTTTCAACAGAAAATGAAACTGAATAAACCCTAAAGAATGATTGCGAACAATAGTTTGTTTCTCTTCAGAATCATTTTTGATTTTCAAACAAAATATACCTTCATCAACAGCATAAAAATCATCGGAACCCATAACGACATTTTTTTTAATTAATAAAAACAAGCTTTGTTTTATTTATTTAAAACTATTCTAAATTACAAAACCTAAAACACGCTTACATCTCACAAAAATAGGCTTTTTCGGTCAAAAATAAAATATTTTCAATCGAAAAAATTCAAAGCGTTATTAATAGTCCTTCCAGCGTTATTTTTTATTTAACAGAAATAGTAGTTTTGTCTTGTTTTTGGATGAAGGTTATCCAAAACATTCAATAAAGCTAAAATAAATATGACCTTTTACGTTATAGGAATCAGTTACAAAAAAGCAGACACTTCGATGCGAAGCAAATTCAGTTTATCCGAAAAATCCATAGACGATTTGCTCAACGACGCACAACAGCAACAATTTGGTTCTATGATGGTTATATCGACTTGTAACCGAACAGAAATATACGGTTTTGCCGAACATCCTTTTATGTTGATTTCACTTTTATGTAAGTATAGTAACGGCTCTGTTGATGATTTTCAACAAGTGGGCTATGTGCATAAAAAAAACGATGCTATTGCTCATCTTTTTATGGTCGGAACAGGCATGGATAGCCAGATTTTGGGCGATTTTGAAATCATTGGACAAGTGAAAAAATCTTTCCGTATTTCCAAATCAAAAAATCTGGTAGATAACTATCTCGAACGCTTGGTTAATGCGGTCATCAAAGCCAGCAAACGCATCAAAAACGAAACCGAAATCAGTACAGGTGCAACCTCTGTCGCTTTTGCTTCCGTGCAATATATTCTGACTAATATCAACAATATCAGCGAGAAAAATATTTTGTTATACGGCACCGGAAAAATCGGGAGAAATACTTGCGAAAATTTAGTCAAACACGTTTCAGTTAATCAATTATCTGTAATCAATCGAACGCTCGAAAAGGCAGAAGAAATTGCCCGAAAATTGCCCATCAACGTCAAACATCACGACGATTTGACGCAAGAATTAGCACAAACCGATGTTTTGTTTGTCGCAACAGGAGCCAACAATCCGACTATTACATTGGAAAATTTGCCCAAAAATCGTCCGATGGTAATTTTAGATTTGTCAATTCCGAAAAATGTACACGAATCGGTAAAAAATCAACCTGAATTTGAGGTAATCGATTTAGATGTTTTATCAAAAATGACTGATGACACATTGGAAAACAGAAAAAAATTCGTTCCGCAAGCACTCGAAATCATCGATGAATTGAAATCAGAATTTATTCATTGGGTTGAAGAACGAAAATTTGCTCCGGCAATTTTGGCTATTAAAAACAAATTGCAAGAAATCAAGGAAAACGAACTGAATTATCAGAGAAAAAAAATTCCTGATTTTGACGAACAACAAGCCGAAATTGTCTCTAATAGACTTATTCAAAAAATAACCACCCATTTTGCGAATCATCTCAAAGACGAAACCACCGATGTGGACGAAAGTATGGCTTTGATTTCGCAAGTGTTTCAACTACAAATAACAGAATAATGAACAAACCTATTCGTATTGGTACGCGCGACAGCGAATTGGCCATGTGGCAAGCCCAAACAGTTGAAAAATTATTGACAAATCTCGGACACAAAGTTACTTTGGTTCCTGTCAAATCTACCGGCGACGTTATTTTAGACAAACCGCTTTACGAGTTGGGCATTACCGGTATTTTTACCAAAACGCTCGATGTGGCACTAATCAACAACGAAATCGACATCGCAGTGCATTCCATGAAAGATGTACCAACGGCTTTACCAATCGGAATCACGCAGTCTGCCGTACTTCAACGAGGAAATACAACTGATATTTTGGTACATAAAGGCTTGCTTCCCGAACAAAATATTTCTTATAAAATAGCAACCAGTTCATTGCGAAGAAAAGCGCAATGGTTGCACAAATTTGGTCATCAC